>Ga0070704_100000020_pt1 | contig 52818 bp, 52 predicted proteins | sample KBSK5252metaG_FD_65467 | JGI IMG/M metagenome (GOLD analysis project Ga0070704, IMG submission 65467) | Corn, switchgrass and miscanthus rhizosphere microbial communities from Kellogg Biological Station, Michigan, USA - KBS K5-25-2 metaG | ecosystem: Host-associated > Plants > Roots >...
CGCAGTGTCTCGGAGCGGATGCTGGACTGTGACGGAATTCATTGTCACGTCACCACTTAAATTAAATCATCTGGATTTTGCTCGAAATAGTTTCGAACTTTGTCCAGCAAACACCGCATAGTCTGGACTAAACAAAATGACCAGTATTCAAGAAATAATAAAGTGCGCTGAAAATGGTCAATTGGAAAATTGGGTTGATTCTTTTTTGCGTGGTGAAGGGAAAAATATTCCTTTTGCCGATGGTCTTAAAAAACAAAAAAGGTACTGGCATGGTCCTGTGCAATTTCCTTTGGAAAAACTTTCTCGCTGTTGCGGTCCGGAAGAAGAAATGAAATATAAAGTATCAAAGGAACACTGGGAAAGAAAGACTGATGCAATGGCGGACTATATCAATGCAGGTGCAGAATTCCCGCCTTTGATTGCAGAGTATAAAAATGAAACTTTTACCATCTCAGACGGCAATCATCGTTTCGGCACATATGAGAAAATGGGGTTGAAAAAACATTGGGTGATTTTCTGGTGCAGCTCAGAAGAAGAATTTGAAGAAATGAAAAGGATTATTAACAATGAAAAATAAATACCAGCATGCTACAAACAAGGAAAACTATGAAGACTATTCCAGCGGAAGAGTACTTTATGGCGCTACGGGAGCAACTAACTTTCCTGTACGTTTGAGCAGTGAAATTTTTCAGCAATGTGCCAACTATTTGAAAAGTAGAGGGAAATCCGGTCCATATAAGATATATGATCCTTTCTGTGGGGTAGCCTATTCTCTTACGGTTATAGGTTTACTTCACAGCACAGAAATTAAATCAATTATTGCTTCTGATTCAGACAGCAGAATACTTGAATTTGCGGAGAAAAATTTATCGCTTTTAAGCACAAACGGACTAAATAAAAGAATTAAGGAGCTTACAAAATTTGTATTAGAATATAATAAAACCTCCCACAAATACGCACTAGCCAGCGCGCTTCGTCTTCAGTCTAAAGTTGAACTATCTAATCAAATAACGGTGAAGTGTTTTAAATTTAATTCCATTAGTAATAAAGATTTTCCTCAATCATTATCTGGAATTGACATGATCATAACGGATCTGCCATACGGAAAATTAACACACTGGGAAGGTTCTATAACTGATAAAAATTTTACCCAACGATTCTTGGACAATATAAAAAGCAAGTTAAATACTACTTCTGTTATAGCTATTGTCTCTAATAAAAAACAGCCAATTTTATACCAAGGATATAAAATCATAAAGACTTTTACTATTATTAAAAGAAGGATTACAATATTGGAACCACTAAACAATTAAAATCCTTATTTAACAATAAACCAGTTCCAACTCCGCACCAAACTGCCCGCAAATTTGAAACTTGTGATAATATATTAAATAGCCTTAGGTGGGTTATTTATGGACCAAACTATTTATTATCGCAATAAGATTATTCACGGCCTATATATAAGCCTGCTCAAACCTATTTTCTTTCACAACGACCCTGAAACTGTCCATGACCACATGACGAAGTTTGGTGTCTGGTTGGGCAGCCATTCTTTAAGCCAAAAGGTTGTGACACATTTGTTCGGATATAAAAACAAATCTCTCGAACAAAATATTCTAGGAATTAATTTTAAAAATCCCATCGGCCTTTCCGCCGGTTTTGACAAAAACGCCGAACTCACCGACATTCTCCCCTCAGTCGGTTTTGGCTTTGGAGAGGTAGGCTCTATCACGGCGAACCGCTGTGCTGGCAATCCTAAACCTCGCCTCTGGCGCCTGCAAAATTCAAAGAGTCTTGCTGTGTATTATGGACTCAAAAATAACGGCTGCGAAGCTATTGCTGTAAAATTAAGAAATAAAAAATTTAAGGCACCCATAGGCATAAGCGTAGCCATGACAAACTCACAAGAGAATACACACATAAAGTCTGCAGTTTTAGATTATGCTAAAGCTTTTAAAACAATGGCCCCCTTAGCTAGCTACACAACGGTCAACATTAGCTGCCCGAATACTCTAGGTGGCCAACCGTTTCTTTTGCCTCACAACTTAGACTACCTTTTCGACATACTCGACCCTATACCAACAGAGAAACCAATTTTCATCAAGCTCTCTCCAGACTTAACTGCTGGAGAACTAAACAACCTTCTCGATATCGCAAGGGCGCATCGCATAGATGGAATTATTTGTACTAATTTAACTAAAAAAAGAAATAACCCAAAAATTCTTGATAGCAATGTTCCAGCAGTGGGAGGATTAAGCGGAAAAGTAGTTGAAGATTTGTCTAACAAGTTGCTCTCTTATATTTATCAGCGAGAAAAAGATAGATTTATTCTAATAGGTTCTGGCGGAGTCTTTAGTGCAGAAGATGCGTATAAGAAAATCCGGCTGGGTGCCTCGCTCGTCCAGTTGATTACAGGAATGATCTTTGAAGGACCGCAAGTAATTAGCGAAATAAATCGCGGCCTAGTAGAACTTTTAAAGAAAGACGGTTATAACAATATAAGTGAAGCGGTGGGTGTGGACTGTATTTAAATATGGAAAATCAAATGGGGAAAATAATATTAGCTCGGCATCACGAATCTGAGTGGAACAAACTTGGGCTTTGGACTGGCATTCGAGATCGGCATTTGACTGACTACGGATTTGAAAAGTCTAACGACATGGGCATACTCATCAAGGATTTAAAAATAGACTATGCTTTCGCTTCTATGCAGGTCCGTTCTATCGAGACACTTTCCTGCATGCTCAACGTATGCGAACGCTACGAAGTCCCGACGGAGCACTCAAGCGCCTTAAACGAACGGGATTATGGCGACTATACGGGTAAAAATAAATGGGAAATGGAAAAGCTTATTGGAACCGAAGAGTTTAAAAAATTAAGACGGAGTTGGGATTATAAAATCCCAAATGGTGAATCTTTAAAGGCAGTATCCGAGAGAGCAGTACCTTTTTTCTTAAACAAAATTTTGCCGCTCGCCTTTGAAGGCAAAAACATACTAGTAGTAGCACATGGTAATTCTCTGCGAACTATAATTAAATATATAGAAAATATCTCTGATGAAAATGTTGCGGAGGTAGAAATGCCTTTCGGGGCAATCGTCATTTACGATCTCAACAAAGAAGGTCATATTATCAATAAAGAAACGCGCGAAACAGAGTCATCTGTCCCGGCATGAAAAAACTAAACGCACAAATTATTGCTACCATCGGACCCTCTTCGGCCAATTCTGAAAAACTTTATGAAATGATCCTCTCTGGGATGGATCTAGCTCGGCTAAACTTCGGATGGGGAAACATTGAAGAACACCAGAAACACATAAACATGCTCCACGAAGCGGAAGAAAAAGCCGCAAAAAAAATTCCAATTATTGTGGATCTACCTGGGCCCCGTATACAGAAAAAGTCTGGCCACACCTACAACAAAGACGAGACGGTGCTACTCACAGCAGAAGATGAGAAATATATAGAATTTGGCATAAAAAATTCTATAAAGTATTTCGCGCTGTCCTATGTAGGAAATAAAAATGATGTACTAAGTTGCCGCAATTTAATAGAAAGGCTGGGAGGCCAACAGCCAATAATTGCCAAAATAGAGCGCCAAAAAGCGCTAGAGAATTTAGATGAAATTGTGGAGGCATCAGACGCCATAATGATCGCCCGCGGAGATTTGGGAGAAGAAGTTGCCATTGAGACTATCCCGTTTATTCAAGAAGAAATAATCCAGAAAGCCAAAGGAGCTGGTAAACCCGTAATTACCGCCACCCAAATGATGCTATCTATGACTGAACATCCTATACCTACCCGAGCGGAGGTTACGGATGTGTCTCATGCGATACTTCAAGGTTCGGATGCAGTAATGCTCTCAGACGAAACAGCTTCGGGTAAATACCCAACTGAATCTGTAGCAATTATGAAAAGAATAGTGACAGAATCAGAAAAACATTTGCTCAATAACAATCCTAATCAACTCTAAATGTCCAAACTACAAAGTTTAACAGCGCGAGAGATTCTTGATTCCCGAGGCAATCCAACGCTGGAGGTCTTGTGTGTATTAGAAAGTGGCACCATGGGCCAGGCTTCTGTTCCCTCCGGAGCCAGCACTGGTGCGCATGAAGCCCTAGAATTGCGAGATCATGACACCAAAAGATACAACGGGTTAGGAGTTCTACGTGCGATAGAAAATGTAAATAAAGAAATAAGCGAAAATATAATTAAAAAAGAATTCGACCAGCAAACACTAGATAAGTTTCTAATTAATCTCGACGGAACGAAAGACAAATCTAGGCTCGGGGCAAATGCCATTCTTGGTGTGTCAATGGCTTTTGCTAGGGGTGTGGCCACAGAAGAAAAAATTGAACTATATGAATACTTGGGAAAATTAGCAGGCAATACCGAGTTTAAAATCCCTCAACCGTTTTTCAACATAATTAATGGCGGCAAACATGCCGACAGTGGAATTGAAATACAAGAATTCATGATTGCGCCAACGGGCTGGGATACTATCGCCCAGAAAATACAAACAGGAACAGAAATAATCTCCTGCCTTCGTGAAAATTTAAAAAGGGACGGATATACAGTGGGCTTGGGTGACGAGGGTGGTTTTGCACCGAAGCTTGGTTCAAATGAAGAAGCGCTAGAATATATAATGTCGGCCATAACCGATGCGGGCTATACTCGTGAACAGGTAAAAATGGGCTTAGACGTCGCTGCTTCAAGTTTCTACAAAGAAAACAAATATGAAATAAAAATGGGAGGCGAGAAAGTTGAACCGACCAGTATCGAATTAATAGCCTGGTATAAAAGTTTAATAGATAAGTACCCCATTATTTCAATCGAGGACGGCCTGGCAGAAGATGATTGGGCAGGTTTTACAGAAATGAATAAGGAGCTCGGTGGAAAAATAAAAATTGTTGGTGATGATCTAACTGTTACTAATCTGGACAGAATAAAAACTGCGGCGGAGAAAAATTCTATAAACTCAGTACTCATCAAACTAAACCAGATCGGCACACTCACCGAAACAATAGAAGCCATAGAATTAACTCGAGCAAAAGGTTGGGTGCCCTTTGTTTCTCATCGATCAGGAGAAACCACTGACACATTCATTGCCGATCTAGCTGTAGGGCTTTCTTGTCCCTACATCAAATCTGGCTCACTCGCGCGCGGAGAGAGAATTTGTAAATACAACAGACTAATGGAAATTGAGGAAAAACTTAATAAGTCTTAGCTTTCAGAACGTTAGAGTACGGGGAATATTGGCTACTGCCCCCCTTAGATGCTTTATACACTCGCATGCGATAGTAATATTCCGTGTTGTGCGCTAGATTGTACCAACCATATGCATCATAGAAATATTGCACTTTAGGATTATAAGTTTTTCCTTCCATTCCTATAGCTATAGCAGTAAAATGTGTTCCGTCAGTTCCGCGTTCAACTACAAATCCACTTTCATTGCCTGGTGGAGACTCCCAAGCAAGCACCACGCCATACTCTCCCACATCTGCTTTCTGAATATTTGGGGCACTTAATCCTCCTGCTAATGAAACATTTGTACCAACTCCTAAAATAGAAACAAAAATAATCAAAAACACTTTAATTTTATTTTTCATATGAATATATTAAAAATTTATTAAAGCAAAGTCAATTCAAATCTGGGGAAATTGTGTGGATTAAGCGAAAGTAATGATATAATAAAGACAACATGGAGGAAAATGAATCTCAAAATGACAAATTAGTATGGTCCGCGCTCGAATACGAAGAAAAGGAACGAAGCAATGACTGGTTCTGGGCACTTGGAACCATAATAGTGACTGGCTCTATCGCCTCGCTTATCTTTGCTAATTACTTTTTTGCTGTGCTTCTTGTCTTGGGAGGGTTCCTACTTGGATACTTTGCTATGCGGAAACCAGATGTAGTGGTGTATGAACTCAACGACAGAGGACTGAAAGTACGCAACCGACTGTACCCATACGAAAATATTAAATCTTTCTGGGTGCAAATCAATTTGCGCAGAGATACAAATCTAAAACCAATTCTATTCATTCATTCGGAAAGAGTTTTTATGCCTATCCTCTCTATCCCCATCGATGAAGAAATCGCCGAAGACATTAGGAATATTATGCTCTATAAACAAGTGGAAGAAGTAGAAATGAAAGAACATCCCTCTGATAAAATAATGGAAGTCTTGGGGTTCTAAGTTTTCATAAATAGACTTTTTCTCAAAAACTGTTAATCTGAAACAATAAAGAAATAAAAGCCCTCATAGTTCAATGGATAGAATGCGAGCTTGCGGAGTTTGCGATGTAGGTTCGATTCCTACTGGGGGCACCATACAAATTCACATTGTCAATCTTGACATTTTGCTAAAAATAAGGTAATCATAAAGCGGAAGCCCATCGAAAAGGAGGACTACAAATGAGAAGCGCCTTGCGCATTCTCGCCGTACTCGCCGTCTGCACTTCGGCTCTCGCCAACGCGCAGAAAACCTCAGAATCGGATCCGGCGACCTGGCCGGTATGCAGACTGGGCAAGTCACCCATCGCACCGGGACCGGCGCCAAAGGAGGCGGAGGTCTTCGAGACCAAGGGTGGCCCGGTCGTCATGTCGGAAGCTGGACCGGGAAGCTCGGTCCGTCTCATTAACTGCCGTCTCCTACCGGGCACGCTGGCATACCGCGGAGCAGACGGCACGCTCAGAGATCTTCCATCCAACCAGCCTTTCTGGCCGGTGAAGTGGGATCTTCCCGTGCCCACACCCCCTCCCGCACCCATGCCGACCCCCCCGCCCCAGGTCATCAAGGAGATCAAGGAAGTAAAGGAGGTGAAGGAAGTAATCAGGGAGGTGTCGCCGCCTAAGCCCCCGCTTCTCTTCGGAATCTCGGGAGGATTCTCGCGTGACGGCTACAACGGGCCCATCGCGGACCGCGAGGTCTGCGAGATTCGGAGCTGGTCAGCCTTCGCGGGCATGAGCTTCGGTGACCCGCATCGCCTCTTCGCACGACTGACTGGTATGGCCGTCTTCGTAGAGGACGACTCGAGCACGGCCTACAACACGTGCTGCGGCTACGTGAAGAACGTAGCCCAGGGAGTACAGGTCTTCGGCGGCAATCTGGAAGCTGTCGGCCTCCTCGGCAAGCGGAACTGGAAAGTCCAGCTCGCTCTCTACGCCGAGGGTGGACGCGGTATCATCCAGGGCGAGGTAGACCGGTACGTAGTGAACAGCGGCAGCGCTACGGTCCAGCGGACCGATGCATACTACCTGTTCGGCTACTCCGCGCAGTGGCATGCCGGAGGCGGAGCGGGAGCGCTGTGGCACGCAAGCCCCTCGCTCACCGTCGAGCTCGCTGGTAAGTATCGGTACCCGTACGGGTACTCAGCCGGTCTCGTCGTCACACACTGGTTCAAGAAGAAGTCCAAGTAAGTATCATCCTCACGTTCAACCCGATCTGGACCCGACGAAGTCAGAAGCTTCGTCGGGTCTTCTGTTTTCAATATTTAAATAATTAGTGCTAGAAATTTTCGTATAAAAAGAAACGAGGGAGCGCCGAAGCACTCCCTCGAGGGATAGGAACAGGTTGAAGAAGAAATCACTGAACGGTGAGGTTGATGACCCCGCTGTTAAGCGGGTTGTCGGAGTAGCCGGTGCAGCGTTCGGCTCCGGTGATCGAAACCCGGTATGTACCAGTGGTGTTGGTGGTCTGGAGACCGTACCCCCACCACCTGGGATCCGGCGCAGTGGCCTCGTTGTCCGAACCACCACCGCTTCCGATCCCGAGCTGGGAAGTGAAAGTGATGCTGAAGGAGCACTCGCTCCGGCGTCCGTGGTCGACGAAGGCGTAGATCTTGTACTGCTGGTTACGAACCAGCGTGTACGAGTTACTGTTCCATCCACCGACCTGCGTGCACCCATCGGGCGAGAGAGGCTCCCCTTGGCACATCTTCCAGGAGAGCGTTGCCGCCGGAGCCGGAGTGTTGGTCGGGGTGGGCGTCCTGGTGGGCGTCGACGTCGGCGGCACCGGCGTGAAGGTCGCGGTTGGCGGGACTGGCGTCGACGTGGGCGGGATCTCAGTGGGCGTCCGGGTGGGCGTCCACGTCGGAGGAATGGGCCGCGGCGTGCGCGTGGGCGTGTTCGTCGGCGTAGGCGAGATCGGGGTGCTGGTCGCTGTCGGTGGAACAGGGGTTACGGTCGGCGTCGAGGTGAACGTTGCAGTCGGGACCTGAGTCCCGGTCGGCGTTACGGTCGCGGTCGGTGTGAAAGTGTTGGTCGGCGTGGGCGGGATCACTCCCGTCGGTGTCGGCGGCACTTGCGTAGCCGTCGGCGGAACGGGTGTGTTAGTAGATGCGCACGGCACGTTGCCGCACGGACTCGGTGTGGGGTATGTGGGCTCAGTCGGACTGTGAGAACAGCCCGACAAGAAACCCAGGACTACTACGATCAGTGCGAGGGTCTTGAGGCTATGCCTCATGGTTTAGGTCCTCCATTCCTTCTTTTGGAAAGTTTTTTCTTCTTCTGTTGTCGAAACTCTCGCCCTAAGGCGAGAAGGTGGACTCTTTTCAGGTTTTACCCTATCATATATTAGTCGAATTGTCAAGTTCACGTATTCACAGGCTTGTCTATACCCCTCCTTGACTTTTATAAGGGGGTATGCTAGAATCCAGAGATTAAAAATTTTATACAAATTTCATAAAAATATGAACCGAAAAGAATTTGGTCTAAGTCTGTTGCAAATGTTTGTTGTGATTGCTTTATTGGCTATATTTTCAATGCCTTCTTTTGCAAGCGCGGACACACTTGTAAAAACCTGTGGGGCTGCAACTCAACCTGGAGGAACCGGTCCTGTTTCTTCTGATTCAACTTTTTGCTCTATACCTTCTGGGACTACTATTACTCGGGCAACTCTGAGTTATAAATTGGACGATGGAGGTGAAGTAAAAATCAATGGTGAAGAAGTTTTTGGTATTGCTCCTGATTTAGGCATAGATACTGGCACAATAGAACTCAGCACAAACTTGTTTTCAGGACAATCAAGTTTTCACGTGGAAGTGACTGCCAGAAATGCAATGTACGATGACGGAACTCTGGCTGGAGAAATTTATGGTGAAGCAATTATAAAACTCTACACATCAACACAGCAATCCTACTGCGCCAACGGTTCAACTCTTACTAGAGCAGAGTTTAGTAGAGCAATGAATGAAGGCAAAATTACTTTGCATGAAATTTCTATCTCTGGAAGTACTGCGACTTTCCGCGTAGACAACACTACAGGCTGCACCGCACCACTTTCGCTCTCTAGTTATAAAATGTTCGATGGCGTTCTGTCTCATCAAGAACTTTTTGACAAAACAGGCCCTACGCAAATTGGCTCTGGTTCTTTAAATGTAGACTTACCAAATTGTAAAGCGCAAATTGATGCCTGGTTTGGATCTGCACCCACAACTCTTCTTGATTCAAATCCTTATGGAGATGCTAATAACGAATTTTGGGTTATAAAATGGGCAGGCTCATCTCTACCACTCTGCACCCACACACAGCCACCCACCAACAATCTTCCTACAGTTACCATTTGGGCAGATGATACTAGTATAGACGAAGGTGACTCTACCACTGTTCACTGGACTTCAACGAATGCTACCTCTTGTACTGGCACCGGCGGAGCAAACGGCTGGGCCGCTAGCAGAGCTACGGGCACCGACAGAACCTTTAATACAGGTAGTCTAACTAGTGATAAAACTTTCGGCATTACTTGCTTTAACAGTTTCGGCCAAGACAGTGACTCAGTAACAATTGGTGTAGATGGCGACAATACTGACAATAGTTTCGACGTATCTTGCCGAGCGAATCCAAGAACAGCCACTGTCGGAGAACGAGTTCACTGGATTGCTTCCACCGATGGTGTAAGCGAAAGTAGAGTAGACTTCGATTGGTCTAAAGATGCAAACGGTAACGACGAAGATGTAACAGAAACATATAACCGCGCTGGAACATATGAGGCGAAAGTTCGCGCAGAATACAACGGAGAAGTTGAAACTGACACTTGTGAAGTTAGAGTAGAAAATGGCATAAACAGAATACCTTTGCCTACTCCACAACTCCCTACCGTAGCCCTCTACGCAGATTCAACCAACATTGCTTATAACGCAGCTACCACTATTCACTGGGGCACCTCGAACGCAACATCTTGTACAGCTAGCGGCGGATCCCTTGGTTGGGCTGGACCGAAAAATATTGGTCCGGGAAGTTTCTACACTGGATCATTAACATCTCTTAAAACATATACGCTGACTTGCTGGAATAGTTTCGGCTCTGCTAAGGATTCTGTAACAGTGAATGTTCGCGGCCGAGTCCTAGGAGTTACAACTACCCGCCCTCCCCTATCTTCATACGTGCTTATAACTTCTTCAATCGATCGCAACCAGCCGATCGTTCCAACCCTAGACAACACTCGACCACACCCAGGCGATGAAATTAACTACACTGTAACTTACCAAAATATTGGTAACGGAGCAGTGACAAATCTTACTCTTCGCCTCGATCTTCCTTACGAAGTAATGTACATGTTCTCAAATCCTGCCAATCCTATTATTGCTGGGAATACCTTGATCTTCAATTTAGGAACACTCAAGGCCAACGGCCAAGGAACTGTGACAGTACGTGTACGAGTACGAGACAATGTTGCACCAGGAACAGTTTTGAATTTCCCTGCAGTGCTTACCTACACCGACCCCGCAGGCTATCCACAGTCAGTAAGCGCCAATGTTTCCGCTCGAGTATGGGACGGACCAGAAGTTATGGTTGAAGAGAATCCACAGCCACAAGTCTTGCTCGGAGCCAATGTATTCGGCGCTGGAAGTTTCCTACCTAGCACTCTCTTCGGATGGTTGCTACTCCTCGTCTTAATTCTTCTTCTTGTACTTTTGGTTAAGCATATATTTAACCCACCAGTAGTAAGAGAAAGGATAACTCACGTTGAACACTAATTAGGAATAAATAGGTAATAAATATAGCACACGCGAGTGTGCTATATTTATTTTATGCTAGCTTATATAGACAATTTTCTAAACAAGATTACGATGTATCGGCTAGTGCTCTACTCCCTGTGTGTATTTTTCTTTGCGGCGCTTATCCTCTCTTTGTTTAAAATACTTCCCTATAATCCCTTGCTGATGCTTGCTGGCTCTCTTTTAATAATTACTGTCTGCGTAGTAACTAATAAAATTCTCGCGAATCTTTTCGGCGCGGAGACAAATGTCGAATCAGTTTATATAAGTGCTTTTATTTTGATACTCATTGTCTCCCCCCTAGAGAGATGGAGCGATATCCGGTATTGGGGATTCCTATTTTTAGTCTCGGTGCTTGCGATGGCGTCCAAGTTCATTCTGGCCCTCCACAAGAAGCACGTCTTCAACCCCGCTGCCCTTGCTGTTGCCTTGGCCGCCTTTACCATCGGGACAGGTGCAAGTTGGTGGATTGGAAATGTCTACCTTCTCCCGCTGGTTTTAATAGGTGGGATTTTAATAACCAGGAAGATTAGGAGAGCGGATTTGGTAATAACTTTCATGACAGTGGCATTCGTGACTCTTTTTATCACGGGCCATGGATCGATAAATAATTTCGGTAATTTCATGAGTGGAAATGTTTTATATTCCCCTCTTTTCTTTTTCGGGTTTATCATGCTCACCGAACCACTAACAACCCCGCCCCAGAAATGGCAGCGGTGGGTCTATGGAGCGCTGGTAGGAGTTCTGTCTTCTCCGTTTCTTCATATTGGTTATTTATATGCCTCCCCAGAGATTGCGCTTCTCGTCGGCAACATTTTCTCTTATATAGTAAGCCCGAAACAAAAGTTAATTTTGTCGCTGAAAGAAAAAGTTCAAATCGCGAAAGATACCTACGATTTCGTTTTTGTACCCGATAAAGATTTCACATTCTTTCCGGGCCAATACTTAGAATGGACAATTAATCCTGAAAATTCTGATACCCGGGGCAACCGACGCTATTTCACTATTGCTTCTTCACCCACGGAGAAAGAAATTCGAATAGGAGTGAAATTTTACCCCAATGGCAGCACTTTCAAAAGAAAGCTCTTCGCCATGAATGTGGGTGATAAAATAGTTGCCTCACAGCTAGCTGGTGAGTTTGTTCTTCCTCAAACGAAAACAAAAAAGGTGGCAATGCTCGCCGGCGGTATAGGCGTAACGCCTTTCCGAAGTATGCTTCAATATCTAGTGGACAAGGGAGAGAGAAGAGACTTGGTTATGCTTTACTCTAACAAAACAACAGAAGACATCGCTTACAAAGATATTATTAGTGAGGCCGAGAATAAAATAGGGCTCAAAAATACCTATGTAGTAACAGACCAGAGCGGTGTAGTAAACGAAGAATTAATCCAGAAAGAAATTCCAGACTACAGAGATAGATATTTCTATCTTTCAGGCCCGCACGGTATGGTCATAGCCTATGAACAAATTTTAAAAAATCTAGGAGTTGAAAAGCGAAAAATTAAGAAAGACTTTTTCCCGGGTTACGCCTAATTATTTGCGTGTAGTATACTTCCCCATCACAACCCATTTGTAGGTAGTAAGCTCCTCGGGACCCATCGGGCCGCGAGCATGAAGCTTGGAAGTAGAGATACCTATTTCTGCGCCAAGACCGAACATGGCTCCATCAGAGAATCGCGTTGAAGCGTTATCATAAACTACGGCTGCATCAACCTCTCGCAAGAATTTTTCCTTGTTTGCTTTGTTTTCGGTGAGAATTGCTTCGGAGTGCTTGGAAGAATATTTCTTTATGTGTTCTAGGGCTTCGTCAATACCAGAAACAACTTTTATAGACATTTTTTGACTTAGAAATTCTCGGCCGAAATCCTCCTCTTTGGCTTTTCGCAGCAAGATGGACGGATAAAAATTCTTTAAAATTGCAAAACTTTTCTGATCACCAAAAATTTCTACTTTTTTCTTGGCCAACAGATTGCCAACAATAGGCAAGAACTTGGAGGCAATTCGAGTGTGGACCAAGAGAGTATCGAGCGAGTTGCAAACACTGGGTCGCTGGGTTTTGGCATTAAATACAACTCTCCCAGAAGGGTCGAGTCGGGCAGATTCATCCACAAAGGTATGACATACTCCTGCTCCGGTTTCAATCACAGGAACCGTAGCATTTTTGCGAACGAAATTAATAAGATTCGAACTACCACGCGGAATAATCAAATCAATTAATCCCTCTGCCGTCACAAGACTCAGGGCTCCATCTTTTATATTTGGATCTATAAACTGCACCACTTCTGGGCTAATTCCCGATACTTTTAATGCTCTTTGGATAACTTTATGAAGAGCAATGTAGCTTTCTCTAGCCTCTTTGCCCCCTTTGAGCACTGCCACATTGCCAGATTTAATACAAATGGCGGCTACATCTGTTGTCACATTTGGCCGTGATTCGTAAATAACTCCCACCACACCGATAGGCACTCTTTGGCGGAAAATTTTAAGTCCGTGTCGCACTCTTTGGTCAAATATTCCCCCTATTGGATCTTTTAGTCTCGCGACGTTTCCAACCTCTCTTGCCATGCTCTCTACGCGTTCTGCTGTTAAAAGCAATCGATCCCGCATGGGATCATTGATTGATAGTTTTTTAAGATCTTTGGAGTTAGCCGTAATAATTTCTTTTTTATTTCTAAGAAGTTCTTTGCTAAGATTTTTCAAAATTAAAATCTTTCGAGCGTGGGGCAATAGAGCAAATTCTGTAGAAGCTTTTTGGGCTTTATTTAACTGTTTAAGTATATTCTTATCCATTTAGTTCCTTAGCTCTTTTATAAGCCGCTGTAACTGCATCTTTTATAATCTTTTCGAAGTTCCTTTGTTTAAAAACTTTGAGCGCAGCCTCGGTGGTGCCACCTTTCGAAGCAACCCTTTTAATAAGGTCTGCATGCGTTACTTCTTCTTTACCCAGTTCCGCAGAAGCAGATAAGGTTTTCTCTACCAATTTTCTACTTTCCTCTTTTGTAAAGCCGAGATTCTGGCAAACTTTGATCAATGAATCCGCCAACAGAAAAAAGTAGGCCGGGCCGCTGCCGGAAATCGCCGTAACTTTATTAATTGTATCTTCGTTTTTAACTTCGAAGTTATCCGTAATCTTATTTAAGAAATTCTTAGCCTTGTTCTTCTCTACCACCGACAAACCCAAGCTCTTCCAAGCAGCTATGCCATGGCCCACCGAGAGACCCAAATTCGGCATCATTCTTATTATTTTTTTATGACCAGAAAGCCTGCGAAGCTTCTCAAGTGAAACCCCGGCCATAATCGAGATCAATACCACTTCTTTTTTGAAATAAACTTTAAATTGCTGAATTGCCTCTTCTCTGTCTTGGGGCTTAACCGCCAATATGACAAATTGGGAATTGTTAATTTCCTTCTTTGCTTTCTCGGTTACGGAGAGAACTTTATCAACGCCAAAAACTTTGATACTTTTATCATTCCTCTCTATAGACTTCCAAATTGCCCTACCCATTGTACCAACACCAATAATTGTAACTTGGGTTTTCATTTTATTTCTTTAGCTTGTTTTGAGCAATGAACCTTGTACCAGTAAAATTTCTACCAAGAGCTGAAAGCATAGACCCCTTGTTGCCCCCATTGCCAATTAATACTTCGACGCCTTTATGGGTGGCGTAATCTGCAGCTTTAATCTTCGCGAGCATTCCTCCTACCCCCAGATCCGACTTTCCGGAGGAGCACATGGACTTAATCTTAGCATCAATCTTGGGCACAATTTTTACCAATTCTGCGTCATCGTGATGATCAGGATCTTTCGTGTATAGACCATCGTGGTTGGTAAGAATAATAAGTTTATGCGCTCGCACACCCACGGAAACCATCGCGCCCAACATGTCATTATCGTTCACCCTTAAGTCTTCCCGTTTCATCACATCGTTCTCGTTAATTATAGGAAGAACTTTATTGGAAAGCATTGCTTCAATGTTTAAAACAAAATTCTTAAAGTGGGTACGGTTGGTAAAGTCATCGCTCAAAATTAAAATCTGTCCTACTAAAATTTTATGTTTCTTGGCTTCATTAATGTAGTGAAGCATTAAAAGGGGTTGGCCTATCGCGGCGGCTATCTTCTTCCTAAGAGGGTCGTTAAAATTTATCAGAGGAAGCCCTGCTCCTATGGCGCCAGAACTCACGAGAATAACTTCATGGCCCAGTTTCAAAATTTGGGCAATTTCCGCGACAATTTGTCGGATTCGGCTCTGGTTTAACCCACTTTTCCCCCGAATCACCTGAGTTCCTATTTTAATAACCAAACGCATATAGCCATACTAGCCTAACTAGAAACCATCTGCAAATTGCTCACTTTTCTAAATCAAGAACTTCATCGATTCTAATTTGTTTTACGAATTCCGCCACGTGAGAAACGAGGATCATGGCACCAGTGTATTTGTCGAGCGCTTCTGCGATAATGGGCAAGTGACGGAAATTTATGTGATTAGTCGGTTCATCGAGTATAAGCAGGCCGGGTTTCTGCATTACCAATCTAGCAAAGGCCACTAATCCTTTCTGCCCTTCCGACAAATCGCCAATTTTAGTACGAATAAATTCCTCGGTTATTAAAAAACTTGCCGCGATAGAACGCATATGTTCTTCGTTTAATCGCTCGCCACCTTCCACCATAGCTTGCGCTAAAGAATTATAAACTGTATCTTCAAAGTTAAGAGTAGAGAAGTCTTGCCGATAATATCCTATACGTATTCCTTCTGTCACCTCCTCACCGTCAGCATGACCACTGGATAATCGCTCTAGTAACGTAGTCTTACCAATACCATTCGGCCCCTGTAAAAGTAGGTGTGTATTTTTATTTAAAGATATTTGCGCTTTATGTTTTACCAGTTTACCTTTTTTCATTGTCGTAAAAGAAGAAATGCTGATAATTTCTCCCTTTAGGCCACTCTGGACTGGAATTATGAAGGGGCGTATCGCTTTATCTTCTTTCCGGACATCAACTATGTCACCTTCGAGCTCTTCCGCTTTCTCGCGCATACGTTTAGCTACTAGTCGAAGTCGGCCTCCTTTGTGGGCGAAAACATTAGCCTGATCTTTCTTGGCTTGAATTTCTTTTTGGAGTTGCGCATTCTTCATATTCTCTCTTTCCACCCGAGCTGTTATATCCTTGACCACATTAAAATAGTTTCCGACATATTGCTCGATTTTTTTTGTATAAACATCGAGATACAACACCCCCTCGGTAAAGGCGTTCAAAAATTCAGCATCGTGCGATATGACCACCACTGTTTTCTTATAATTACTTAGAAAATTAGTAAGGTGAGCTATTCCTGCTTTGTCTAAATTATTGGTGGGTTCATCAAGCAGCAGCAAGTCTGGATCTTGAATGAGGGCCGAAGCTAAAAGCAGCCGCGCTTGTTGCCCCCCAGAGAATGTTTTAATTTTCTCATCATGAATCTTGGCGTGATTTTTAAAATTCACAACTTCTAGAACATCATCAATGCGAGGATCAATATCATAGATCTTCTCGGATGTCTTATTTCTGAAACTTTTTTCAAAAAATTCTCGGACTGTTAAGTTTAACTCTTCTCGTGGAATTACCTGCAGGGAAGTCGCAATACTCACTCCATTTACAAGATTTATTGTTCCAGACTCGGGCTTGTGCGCACCAGAAATTAAGCCGAAAATGGTGCTTTTACCCGCGCCATTTTGCCCCATTAAAGTTAATTTAGATCCTCTCCGAATACTAAAGCTCACCTCGTCCAAAATAGGGGTATTTACTCCCCATTCAAAGGAAACGTCTTGAAATCTAACTATAGTTTCTTTGGGGTTTTGGTTGTTATCTGCTTCTTTAGACATCGATGTAGATTAGCTTATTTAGGCTAAAATAGCGAGCGAAAAACGAATGACTTGACAAAGTGGGCCTGTTTATGCTATACTTGATAGACAAAGTAGGTGCGAGAAGAGTAATTTAGAGTCGATTTCTTAAGTAATAATCTATTTGTATTTAACAACTTAACTGAAAACATCAATGACTGGTACTATAAAAAGGCTCACTGATAAAGGTTTCGGCTTCATTACAGGTGAAGGGCTTGCGAAGGATTTATTCTTTCACAGCAATTCTCTTGTTGGCGTAACCTTTGACGAGCTCAAAGAAGGTGATGCTGTTTCTTTCGAAACAGAGGAATCACCAAAGGGATTGAATGCTGTGAACGTACAACGCGCATAACTCCGACGATAAGTCGGAGCCCCGACCATAATTGCGTCGGGGCATTCTTCCAAACTAAAAAGCCCCTCGTGGGGCTTTTTAGTTTTTATGCTTCCATTTTTTCGAATAGATACTTGCCTAAAAACAGAACAACTAAGGAAAAACCTGCAAGGATTAGGAAATCAAAATACGGACTAAAGTGTGATACTCCTATCAGTGAGTATCGAAGACCGTCAATGCCATACGTAAGCGGGTCAAATTTGCCTATTATCTGTAGTGCTCGAGGAGCAGTGTCGAGTGGAAAGATAGATCCAGATAGAAAAAATAGTGGCATCACTAGAAAGTTCATAATTATTGGGAAGGCCTGCATGTCAAAAAGCTTAGAAGCAATGGCTGTGCCGAGCGCTGTAAAAAAGAATGCAATTAAGAACATAAATATTAGTGCCGGGAAAATCATGAGAGGATTAGCCATTTTGAAACCTACCAAGAAAGAGATTATAAGAATAGCTATGCCTTGGATCACAGCAACTGTGGCTCCCCCTATCGAGCGGCCGAGCATAATACTGAAACGCGAAACTGGAGCAACCATTGTTTCCTTTAGAAATCCAAATTGTCTGTCCCAAATTAGCTCAATACCACCAAATATTGCAGTAAAAACGACCGCCATTGCCACAATTCCTGGAACTAAGAATTGAATATAGCTTCCCCCTCCAGCCCGCTCGAAAATAGAACTGAAACCAAATCCAAATACCAAGAGAAAGAGTAGCGGTTGACCCAATGAGCCAATGATACGGGGCGTGGAACGGATATACTTTTTAAGTTGTCTTAGCCAAAGGATATATATTGTGTTCATATTTTTATTCTTACTTTCTCCTCCCCCACATTTTGGCGGCTGAACGCAGATTGTCGAGTGAGCTCGCTTCATCGGCCCGAATGGCGCTCCCGGTTAATTTTAAAAATGCTTCCTCTAAAGAACTAGTATTGGTGTTGGCTTTGAGTTCCGTGGGCGAGCCAGTAGCTAAAATCTTTCCATGATCAATAACCACTACCCGGTCCGCCATCTTGTCCGCTTCTTCCATATAGTGAGTAGTAAGAAACACAGTTACGCCTTCTTTTTTGGAAAGATTTACCACATATGACCAGATATGATTACGAGTCTGCGGATCGAGACCGACAGTTGGTTCATCCAAGAAAATAATTTTGGGCGTATGAATAAGCGCACGGGCAATTTCCAACCGGCGCTTCATTCCTCCAGAGAAATTTTTAACCAGATCTTTGCGCCTGTCCCACAGATCAACTAATTTCAAAAGCTCTTCAATCCGCGGACCGCGGTCTGCCTTGCTGTGACCATAGAGCACTGCGTGAAAATCCATATTTTCATAGGCAGTTAGTTCGTCATCAAGAGATGGGTCTTGAAAAACAATACCGAAGGAGTGCCTTACATTGTCTCTATCATCTTTTAAATTAAAATTGTTGATTTTTACTTCTCCAGCTGTGGGTTCTAGCAAAGTCGTAAGCATTTTAATCGTGGTTGTCTTCCCTGCGCCATTCGGACCCAGGAAAGCAAAAATTTCACCTTTTTCTACGGTAAAAGACACATCATTTACAGCCGTAAAGTCTCCAAATTTCTTTGTTAAATTTTTAACTTCTATAATTGACACAATCCTAGCATTGTAGGACTAGTAACTTAAAAAGTCAATATTTGCAAGCTTATTTTGCTAGTTTGGCGAGGCGAGCTTTTTTCCGAGCAGCGTTGTTTTTCTTTATAACACCTTTCTGGGCAGCTTTATCTATAGCTTGATATGCGGAAGCGAGCATTTTAACAGCTTCCTCCTTGCTGGTTTTAGCTGTTTTCTCTATTTTCTTCATTATTTCCTTCATAACCTTCTTGCGTTGGTCATTGAAGGCCTTTTTGCGAAGGGATCCACGTATAGCTTTCTTGGCTGATTTGGTTATTGGCATTGATATAACTTAGCAGAAAAAACAAAAAAATGCAATTCCGCCTGGCCTGAGTAAATATGTTATGATTTATGGATGATCGGTAGCATAAAGGGGAAAATAATATTAAAAACTGAAAAATTCTTACTTATCGAAACGGGTGGGGTTGGTTATAAAGTAAATGTTTCTCCGGATGTCCTCTCTAAAATTAAACAGGGTCAAGAAGTTTTCCTTTTTATTCATACCCACGTTCGAGAAGACATTTTAGATTTATACGGATTTCTAAGTCAAGAAGAATTGGAATTTTTTGAAATGCTTATAAATATATCCGGTATTGGGCCCCGCTCCGCCCTCGCCATTCTAGGCATCGCATCTATTGATACACTACATAGAGCTATAGGCACTGGGGATATTGGTTATCTTACAAAAGTCTCTGGTATTGGTAAAAAAACTGCGGAGAAAATTATAATAGAACTTCGAGACAAAGTAGGCGAAGAAAAAGAAGGGGCATCTCTCCAGGGAGAACTAGATGCACTAGAAGCTTTAAAATCACTCGGCTATTCCCAAAACGAAGCGCGTGAAGCCTTGAAGAAAGTACCCGCCGAAGCTAGCACGAACGCTAGGATTAAGGAGGCGTTAAAGATTTTGGGAGGAAAAAATAATTCTTAACCCCTGTGGCTGTAAGATTGGCCATGTTGGTGTAATGCATTTCTCTTCTTGCGCTATTACCAAATCTATAAATGTAACCGTACTCAATAAGAATGGCGCGCACCGAAGGAAAGAGGGTGTTATTTGCCCCCACTGCTATAAGCTTCTGATCTAAAACTAAGCCCCCAAGCTCGGGCGGATAATTACTTGGCGTATATTTCTTTTTGAGCTCTTGGAAAACTTTATGGGCTAATCGAAAGCTCGATTCACTATTGGAAAATTCGGGGTCGGGTGTATAAATGGCAAATCCTTTATACTTGCCCGATAACCAGCGATTTTCTCTGGGGTAATCATTGAAATGAATATGTATAACGGCATCTATGTCATTCTCGTCTGCCCATTTATTTATTCCATAAAGCTTTAGTGCCACATCACTACTTGCTCGGTTATGGAATACAATATCTTTCTCTTCAAATTCCCCTTCTTCAATTTGCTTTTCGGTTTTCTTTTTCGCCTCCTCTTTAAATGCAGTGATTGATTTCTTTTGATTAGCAAAATAATCGGCGAATTCTTTCGTATACCCTCCGCTTTCCCGCGTTATCCATACCTGAAACCTTTTATCCTTTTTTAAAATATTATAAATCCGAGTTGCCAGAGCTAGATTCATATCCGCTTCCTTTAAATTGCCATATTGAGCTCCCCAGACTTGGTCATCGTGGCCTGGCACTAGTAAAACTTTTACCGGTCGCGCCAAGGCAGCCGCCGCAAAATGTGCTGGCAACAAAGTGGACAGTGAAAGCGCCGAAAGAAAGAAAATTGTAAAAATTTTTAGACGCATAGTATGATTGTATCATGCCAGAATTACCTGAAGTTGAAACCACAACTCGGGGCCTACAGAGTAAAATCGTAGGTCTTACTATAGTAGACGTCTGGACTGACCTAAATACTACAGATAAAAGAAAAAATGATGCGATTGCTACGCCGAAATACTTTAAAGTCTTTAGAAAAGAGGTTTTAAGGAAGAAAGTATTGTCTGTAGAACGCCGAGCCAAGAATATTCTGGTTAACCTAAGTAGTGGTAAAACTATTTTGATCCACATGAAAATGACAGGGCATCTACTCTATGGTAAATACGAATACATAAAAAATATAAATAAATGGACACCACTAGAGAAAAAAGGCCCACTCGCCGATCCTTTCAATCGTTTTGTGCATGTCGTGTTTACTTTTTCTAATAAAAACCAGCTAGCTTTCTCTGATGCACGCAAGTTTGGGAAAATTACACTTCTTGATACGAAAGTTGCGCACGACACGAAACATCTTTTTGGGCTTGGCCCAGAGCCACTGGAAAAAGAATTTACTTTGTCAAAATTTATCGAAAGATTAAAGAAAAAACCTACTGGCAAAATCAAAACAGTGCTCATGGATCAGAGTGTCGTTGCGGGCATCGGCAATATTTATTCAGATGAAATACTTTGGCGCGCAGGAGTACATCCTGAAAGAAAAGTCCTAAAAATTACGGAGCCTGAATTCAAATTAATCTTTCGAGCCATGAAGGAAACTCTGAAAAAGGGTATAGATTTTGGGGGCGACTCTATGTCTGACTATAGAAATATCGATGGTCTGCCGGGCAAATTCCAAACCAAACACGAAGTCTACCGCCGCAAAGGCCTTAATTGCCGCAAATGTGGCGGCACCATCCTGCGCAAAGTCATCAATGGCCGCAGTGCGCATTTCTGCCCGAAACATCAAAAATAGCTCGGAATAAAATTTTAACCGGTACGGATTTTTTGAAGCTTAAAAAATCCTGAAATTTTCACTCCGTCGAGTTCAAAACCCCTTTAAAACTTTATTCCTTCGCGAAAACGGGATGTTGTGGTTTAGAATGGCTACGGAGGCTGACGAGCCGAGTCTTGAGCAAATTTTCAGCAGAAAATTATGCGGACATTCTAAATTACAACATCCCGAATAGAGCAATACCAAGCGCCACAGAAACATTTAATGATTCTTTTTTGCCACGCATGGGGATTTCGGCAATAATATCGCACAGTTTTAAAATATTTTTTGGAATCCCAGTTACTTCGGGGCCAACGATAAATGCATTTTGGTTTTCCAATTTCACTTTGCGATAATCGATAGAGTTTTTATCTTGTTCGATGGCTATGATTTTAAAACCTTCGCGCTTTAATTTTGAAATAAGCTTTGAAATACTTTCGACTTGCCCCCAGGCCACAAATTCCTCTGCTCCAAGCGCTGACTTTGCTAAATCTTTACGTTTTCTACCGAAACGGTCCAGCGGCGCCGGAGTGTAGCCAGTCAAATAAATTTTATCTATGCCAGCGGCATCAGCCGTGCGAAACATCGCACCTACATTCTCCACACTTCGCACATTGTGAATTATTAAAATATTTTCTGAATTTTTATGTGGCATTTTTATATTATAAATCAGAGAGCCCCGCTGCGATATGTGCGGCGGGGCTCGAAACAAGCTGGAGGCAAGAAACTCTACTACTCCCCAAGTATCCTGTCGTGCTCCATCTCAAAGTCGAACGATGTCCTGGGGGCCAGGCCTTTGGAGATTTTTAGCTCGCGGTTCTCTTTGGCGAGGAGGTGCACCCGCTTGGTCGAGGTCTCACCCGGGACCCCTTCCGCGTCGAGCTGGAGCCGCATGCTAGCCAGGCGACATCGAGCCTGGTTGATCACCCGACTCTTCTGGGAGCCTCTTGGGTACGTTTCAGCCAGCGCCCTAAGCTCCCGCTCGAGCTCCTCATCCGAGACCACGACTTTGGCCTTCCTTACGTTCTCTCGCCCGAGGGCGAGGCGAAGGCGGTCACACTCGGCGCCGAGGAGTACCTTAGTCATCGGAGAGAGATCGCCTTCCTTTAGCAGGCGATTGACTCTCCGAAGGAGCTTCCTGGTAGTTGCGGTCGGCGTTTCCCTTTTTTGGACCATCTTTTCCTCCTCTGTACTTCCTTTCAGTTATACCACTTATTAAAAATTAGAAAAGCTTGCTCTGCACGTCTTCCACTCTCTTCTGTTTTTGCATAGATTTACTTATAACTCTGCGATAGCAGAAATATAAGTTTTTAGAACAGTTTTTTCTGCACGTCTTCCACTTTTTTCATTTTCTCAGCAGTCTGTATTGGCTCTATCTTTTCTTCAATATTACCTGAGAGGGCTTTTGCCAGCGCTGCGGGAAGTTTTTTGAAAGTATCTTCAAACATTTTCATGTTTTCATTCCCCCGGAGAGCTGCGGCAGGATGGAGCATCGGTAGCACGAATCGATTCCCCACGCCAAAAAGTTTACCTTGGTCGCGTGTGATCTTGGCAACAGGTAAAAAATAATTCATGGAAAATCTTCCCAAGGGCACAATAATTTTTGGATTTATGATTTCGATCTGCCGAGTGAGGTACGGCTTGTAACTTTCAATCTCTTCAGGTAAGGGATCTCGATTCTCCGGCGGACGGCGTTTAACAATGTTTGTAATATACACATCATGCTCCTGCCAACCGATCTCGCGAATATTTTTGCGGAGGAGTTGCCCAGCACGTCCGACAAAAGGCCGCTTTTGCAAATCTTCATTCATCCCCGGTGCTTCACCAATAAAAAGTACTTCGCAGTCAGGATCGCCTTCCCCAAAAACCAAATTAGTACTAAGCGGCAAGCTTTTATCTGCCTCGATTTCTTTTTTGAGTTTCTCTAATTCTTCAAGTTTACTCATTCTTGAATTATACCAATTCCATCCCTTCAAACCACAAATAGTTTTATGATCTAAAAAATGGAGCGAAGAAGAGGGTTGGAACCTTCTCCTTCGCCCGCGTTGATGTTACTGCGAAGAACTTCGTGTCACGCTCTGAGTGGTGACCACTCTGGAGAGAAACCGTCTATCCGGCGGGGCTTCAGCGGACCCGGTGGATCCGCTGAAGCTGCGTTCCCCAAGGAAGTCGCTTAGTGTCCGGGTCGAACCGCTCGACCCAGGACTCTGGACCATCCTGGATATGGATCCAGGCCGAGAGTACCCTCCCGGTCGGGGTGACAAAGACTACCCCGTCCCGTCTCCGGTGCTTCTCCACACGGGAAACCTGGGAAAGATAAACCGTCCCGGCGGCCCCCTTAGGGATGCGTGCGGAAAAACATCCACCCCCACCGAAGACTGCCCACTTTCCTCCCGGGTTTCTGAGGTCGCGTGCCGCCGCGAAAGCGGCATTCGCCCCGACCCGGAGGCGGTTTTCTTCCCACCTCCTCTGTGCCCGAGCTGGCCGCTTCTCGAGAAGCCCCGTAGCGGCGTCCAAGCACGCCTGCGGAGACTTCAAGATATGCACGTAGCAACAAGCCTCCTTCCAAGTTTGAGTTGCATTGTTGTAGGCCTTGGCGGTGAGCATACGGCCCACTGCATCATTGAGACCAACGCCCAGCATCAGGAGCACTTCGGTTGCGGTCAAGACCGCCCCGTTGTATACATGTCCCCTTTTGCTCATCAAACACCTACGGCTGGAAGGGCGAACACCGCACCGGTCTTGGATCAAGTCGATCAGCCTCCCCTCTGGTGAGAGAGGGTGCTCGTCCACCAGGGCGACGGTCGCGTAGTTGTCTGCCGCCGACAGAAAGAAGTGCAGTCCCTTTTTCACGTTAACCTCCTGCGCAATCCAGCGCGGTTGGTGCTCAAACCTTCCAATCCAGGAAGGAATGAGCGGGTTGAACCAGAAATAGAAAGATCATTTTACTGCTAAAGTATAGCACAAAAGAGCCCAAAAGTCAATAGGTAAAAAGCCTTGTAAAATAAGGGTTAGTGGACTATTTTAGGAAATTTCTACCTCGTAGATTCTTATGATATGCAATGGCAAATCTGTGTGCTTCGCTGTTTCCGAGAAGGATGGCGGACTTGTTGGCGGTTATTATTTGGCTATCGCCTTTAATGGCTTTCGGTTTATGTCGCTCGTCTTTGAGGACAGAGACAACGGGAATATTTAAATTCAAATTTTTAAGTAATTTCTCTGCTGCATTTATCTGCGCCACTCCCCCGTCCACGACAATGAGGTTCGGATACTGCCACTCAGTATGAGTAAGACGTCTCTTGAGCACTTCGGTGAGGGCGCCGGTATCATTTGCGCGACTATCGCCAAGGACTGTCTTTCCGCCAAAGGCGGATCCGCCTCGGGCGGAGAACTTTCTGTACTCGTTTTTCGCCACTTCTCCATCTTCCACAACTGTCATCACACCCACCATGCTCTTGCCGCTCATGTGGGCAATGTCGTAAGCTTCGATACGAAAATTCTCCCTCTCCTTATGAAGGAGAGGGTCGGGGTGAGGTGAATTTTTTATGAGTGCCACATCATTGATATGCTCTAGAGCAAAGAGTTGTCTTTTTATTTCGCCAGCCTTCTCAAATTCTCGCGTCTTAGCATAATTTTTCATTTCTTTCTTGAGATTTCTAAAAATTTGTTTCTTTCTGCCGGAGAAAAATAATTTAATATTTTTAATATTTTGCAAATACAGCTTTCTATCCTCCAAATCCGGTACTAAATTTATTTGCTTATAAAATTCTATATAGTTCTTGCTCTTGTCGTCTAGAAATGGAAAAATTTTTCGAATTATTTTCAGTGCTTCGCGAAGCTGAGGACCATTCGGATACGGGCCAAAAGCTTTTTTAAAAAGTTCTGGTTTTAAATTCTTGCCCCGCACTACTGTGACCTTTGGCAACTTCTCCCGAGTAATACAAACATAGTTGAAGCTTTTATCATCCTTCTCTTTAGTATTGTAATAGGGTTGATGCTTTTTAATTAAATTTGCTTCTAAAATAAGCGCCTCTAAGACGCTATCCGTAGGGTGAAAGCTTATCTTCTCCGCCTTAAAAACCATATCGACAAGTAATGGTCCTCGGGTAACGATCAGGTCGGCACTAAAATAGCTGCGCACCCGAGAGCGAAGCGAGGTTGCTTTGCCAATATAAAGAACCTCACCCGACCTTCGGCCACCCTCTCCTCTCGGGAGAGGGGCTCGGGGTGAGGTTTTAAGAAAAAAATACACTCCAGGTTTGTCGGGAAGTTTTATTTTTTTAAAGGCTTCATGCTTCATAAATTATCTCCTTAAGGCTTTCTTCAAATATTTCCCAGTGTAACTTTTAGCATTATTGGCCACCTCTTCTGGCGTACCTTTGGCCACAATATTTCCCCCATGCACTCCTCCTTCGGGCCCTATATCGATAATGTAGTCCGAGCTTTTAATTATGTCGAGGTTGTGCTCGATTAAGACCACAGTGTTACCGTGCGAGACTAATTTGTTCAAAACTTCCAATAGTTTGTGCACGTCATCATAGTGGAGTCCCACCGTCGGCTCATCTAGGAGGTAAATTGTTTTCTCAGTATGCGGACGATAGAGCTCACTTGAGATCTTTACTCTCTGCGCCTCCCCACCCGAGAGCGTGGTAGCTGACTGACCCAGTTCTAAATATCCAAGCCCCACATCAAAGAGGGTCTGGAGACGATCTGAGATGGCCGGAATGTCTTTGAAGAATTTGAGCCCTTCTTCCACGGTCATCCGGAGTACTTCGTGAATGTTCTTTTTTTTATATTTCACTGTTAGGGTTTCTTTATCAAAACGTTTACCCAAGCATACATCGCAGGTCACATACACGGTTGGTAAGAAATGCATTTCGACTGCAATTTCGCCGTTTCCTTCACAGGCTTCGCAACGTCCGCCTTTCACGTTGAAAGAAAAGCGGTTGGCCTTCCAGCCACGCAGTCTGGCTTCCTCGGTAGCAGAAAAAAGGTCACGAATGTGGGTAAAAGAACCCGTATAAGTGGCAATATTTGAGCGCGGAGTGCGACCAATTGGCGACTGGTCAATCAAAATTGCACGAGATAAATATTCCGTACCGGAAAAAGTAGTGCAGTTAAAAATTTGAGCTGTGCGATACTTTCTTTCATAACGAGCTTGCAGGTTTTTATACAAAATTTCATACATGAAAGAACTTTTACCCGAGCCAGAAACTCCGGTAATGGACGTCATGACGCCAAGCGGCACTTCTACGTTTAAATTATTGATATTGAAAACTTTTCCCCCAGCAATACGAATTACTCCCTTCGCTTCGCGACGCTTCTCTGGGATTTCTATCTTTAGTTCTCCGCGAAGGTAGCTCAGGGTTCGAGAACCAGAATTATTCTTTTTCGCAGTTAGTAAATCTTCTAAATAATCTGCCACAATTACCTCCCCGCCGTGTATACCAGCCTTGGGGCCAATGTCCACTATGTAGTCCGAAGCATAAATAGTATCTTCGTCGTGCTCCACGATCAGTATCGTATTCCCTAAATCGCGCAGGTTCTGCAAGGTTTTAATCAAGCGGTCATTGTCGCGCTGGTGTAGGCCAATCGTCGGCTCATCCAGTACATACAGAGCGCCGACCAGGCGCGAGCCTAACTGTGAAGCAAGTCTTATACGCTGGGCTTCCCCACCAGAGAGAGTATTGGCTTTACGAGAGAGTTGTAAATAGTCCAGTCCCACGTCAAGCATGAATTGCAAGCGCGCCTCGATCTCGCGCACAACGGGTACGGAAATTTCTTTCTCCTGAGCAGATAATTTCAAATTTTTAAAAAAATCATGTGCATCTTTGATAGAGAGCGAGGAAAGTTCTAAAATGTTAATTTTCTTATTATGGTCAGTCAGGAAAACATTCAATGCCTCTGGCCGCAAACGTGCCCCATGGCAGGCATCACAGGGCTCGTCTCCCATAAAATACTTCGAACCGAGACCATTGCAAGTTGGGCAAGCCCCGTAAGGAGAGTTGAAGGAAAAAAGTCGCGGCTCAACTTCCGGAAAAGAAAACCCGTCATTCTTGCAAGCAAATTTTGCCGACATTATAAATTCTTCCTCTCCTATTTTAATAGCTACCAGATGATCTGACTCAATTAGTGCCCGCTCTATAGCCTCGGCCAAGCGCATTCGACTTGCCTCTTTATTGTCCACAAACTCATGCAGAGCAAAACGGTCTACTAGCACATCGATATTGTGCGCTTTATTCTTCGAAAGGGTAATCTGCTCTCTCAATTTTTTCATCACTCCATCGAGCCTAATTTCAGCAAAGCCTTTACTAAGCAAATCATACAAAAGCTGATAGTATTCGCCCTTCCTGCCGCGCACCACCGGAGAAAAAATGCTAATTTCTGTTTCGTCCCATTCGACACCCATCACTTTTCTCTTCTTACTCTTAGAATTTTGAGAAGAAGAATTCTGTAGACCGTCGTAGGGCAAAGAATTTTTCTTATCAAAATTCTTCATTTTTTCTAGAATAAAATTCAAAATTTCCTCATTTGAAAGTTTCTTGATCTCCTCGCCGCAGAGTGGACAGTGCGGATGGCCAATACGCGCATACATCACGCGCAGGTAGTCATAAATTTCTGTAATTGTTGCCACTGTCGAACGCGGATTATTGGAGCGGGACTTCTGGTCAATAGAAATTGCTGGCGAAAGGCCCGTGATCTCATCCACATCCGGCTTCGGCATTTGATTTAAAAATTGCCGCGCATAGGAAGAGAGCGACTCAACATATCGCCTCTGTCCTTCAGCAAAGATAGTGTCGAATGCGAGTGAGCTTTTCCCCGAGCCCGAGACACCGGTAATTACCACCATTTTATTGCGTGGCATTTCGACGCTTATATTCTTCAAGTTATGGGTTCGTGCTCCCTTAACTACTATTTTGTCTATATTTTTCTCTGTTTTTGACATATACAACGTAACGACACCCCGCTTTCCTCTTAGGGGGTGTGTGTCTATATTCGACTACTAAATAGTATAGCAAGAAATACTTCTAAATCAAATTAAGAATTTCCTTTACATAATATTACTTTTAGTGTAAAAAATGGGTGGGAAGAAGGAGGTGTCGAAATGAGCGCCGAAAGGCCACTGTGTGATCACAAAGGGGATATGTCTTTACCCCACTTTCAAGGGGGCCGCATCGCTGACCAGAAACCCGGAAGTGCCGTGGTGACGGTAGATTTCGTAGCCTGGAAGAGGCTCTGGCAGTACATCCAAAGAATCGACGGAGTAACCGACGTCGAGGAACGTGACCTAAGCTTGAAGTTCGCTCTGCGGGGTTGCAACTGCGTAGCCAGCGTGATCTACCGCAACGATCACTCACGTAACCACTACGCCCAAAACGTGTCAATCACCTTCGAAGAACCCTCCGGAGAGACCACTGATGGCATTCGTTGGGCAGTTTGTGCTATCAGATGGAGGATTGACGCAACCATCCGATCCTGTCTCGGCGACTGATAGCCTCTGAGTGTTGAGCCTCCGCGCAACTATGCGGCGCGGAGGCTCGGGAAGGAAGAATTAACGGACCACCAGGTTCGCAATCGAGCCTTGTGGAAAATCCGCAAGGCTTTTCTGTTGCAGGTTTAAATTAAGAGCTGTTTATTTTTCTCCAAACGCATTCTGAGTACTCCAATTTCATCTCGCAAAATGGCCGCTGTTTCGAAGTCGAGCTCTTTCACCGCTTTATTCATTTCGCGCTCTTTTATCTTTATTATCTTCTCATAAACCAAACTGCTTCTCTCTTCGTCAGACATGTGCAACTTCACTTCTGTTGCGCCACCCTTTTTCGCAACTTTGCTTTTGTCTAATTTTAGTTCTTTTGTGTAAGCTCGTTTGAAAACTTCTAGGTCTAAGTCGAGTTCGGCATTTACGGCCTTCCCGTGTTCACTTTCCATTTGCTCCGTAATGTCATTAATCTTTTTCATTATGGTCTTCGGAGTTATACCGTGCTTTTTGTTGTAGGCGAGTTGAATGTCACGTCGGCGTTTAGTTTCAGATAGCGCTCGTTCCATAGAACCCGTAATATTATCGGCATAGAGAATAACTTTTCCTTCAGAATTTCGCGCGGCGCGGCCAATCGTCTGAATAAGAGAAGTTTCCGAGCGCAAAAATCCTTCCTTGTCAGCGTCGAGAATGCCAATAAGTGCTACCTCTGGTAAGTCTAAGCCCTCACGCAATAGATTTACTCCCACCAAAACATCAAAGTCCCCTTTTCTAAACTGGGTAAGAATTTTTATTCGATCCATCGTTTTTATGTCGCTGTGTAAATACTCAGCTTTAATTTTCTTGTCCTTCAAGTAGGTAGATAAATCCTCAGCCATTTTCTTTGTAAGCGTAGTGGCCAGAACTCTAAATCCACGAGCAATTGTTTTCTCGGCTTCAGCAATAAAATCTTGAATTTGGCCTTTGTACTCACCTTTTTCACTAACTGGTCGTACTATAGTTTCTGGATCCACCAAGCCTGTGGGGCGAATTATTTGCTCCACGATTTGCTCGCTTTCTTTTCTTTCTTTTTCTGCCGGAGTGGCACTGGTGTAAATCACGGGCCCAATTCGCTCTTTAAATTCTGGATATTTAAGAGGACGGTTGTCTTTGGCCGAAGGCAGACGAAAGCCATATTCTACAAGTGTATTTTTGCGAGAAGCGTCTCCTGCGTACATACCCTCTAGCTGCGGCAGGGTTACGTGCGACTCATCAATAATAGTCAGGAATCCTGACTTGGGGAAATATGAAAGCAAAGTTTCAGGAGGCTCCCCTTCCTTCTTGCCCGACAAATGCCTGGAATAATTTTCTATGCCATTGCAATAGCCAATCTCTTTGATCATGGCGAGATCATAATTGGTTCTCCTTTTGATTCGCTCAGCTTCAAGAAGTTTTCCTTCTTTTTCAAATTTCTTTAGTTGTTGGTCCAACTCTTTTTTAATCTCGGTTAGTGCCCTTTTTAACTTAATATCTTCGGTAATAAAGTGTTTGGCCGGGAAAATAAAAATACTCTGTTCGTCTTTAATAATTGAGGCCGAAACGGGGTCCACTTTGATTATTTTTGAAATATTTCCACCCAAAAGTTCTACTTGATACATAACTGTCTCCGAAACAGGCATGAACTCTACTCGCGAACCAATGGAGCGGAATTGTCCTGGGCTTAAATCCGCATTCGTTCGAGAAAAATGGATTTCAATCAACCTACGCATCAGGCTCATGCGGTCCATTTTCATTCCCACCTCAAGTTTCAAATTAACTTTTTGGTATTCTTCTGGGCTACCCAAACCATAAATACAAGATACTGAGGCCACGATGATTACATCTTCTCTGGTGAGGAGCGCTTGGGTACTAGCATGACGCAACATGTCTATTTCTTTGTTAATAGATGCATCCTTTTCAATATAAGTATCAGAAACTGGCATGTAAGCTTCCGGTTGATAAAAGTCGTAGTAAGAAACAAAGTAGTGCACGGCAGCGTCCGGGAAAAATTCGCGGAACTCCTGCGCGAGCTGCGCGGCGAGGGTTTTATTGTGGGCAATTACCAGTGTGGGGCGGTTATATTTTTCAATGACATTCGCCATAGTAAAGGTCTTCCCTGTGCCCGTGGCTCCGAGCAGAGTTTGCTTTTTCATCCCTTTTTCTAATCCTTCCAATAAATCCGAAATTGCCTTGGGCTGATCCCCGTCGGGCTTAAAAGCACTTTTCAAATTAAAAATCCTTCCTGACATGGATCCATACTAGCACATCTTTTAAAATGCCTAGAAATTGCTGCTTTCGTAGGAAGTATAGTCTGACACGTAGGCATTCTCATACGCTGTAACTACAATGTGGTAAGCTAGAAATGAACTGATGACGGTAAAAATAAGCATATAGAAATAAGAGAAATTCAACTCTTTTATCGAAGACATAAAGATATTATACATTATTATTATTTGCTATAATAGAAGGGTAATGGAAAACTTTAAATTTATATTATTTTCAATAATTGTTTTAGCAATTGTAGTTCTGGGCGGCTTTTGGGCCTTTCGCACACTAGAGCCAGGAGATATCCATGCAGTGCGCGAAGAAAAGAAGGCCCTCGAAGAAGAAAATGAGGAATTGAAAAAGGAAGTAGAAGAGCTAAGAAGTAAATTGGCCGATGTAGGGCCTGCTTCACCCCAAGAAGAGGAGGTTGTGGACACCGAGCCTGCCCCCCTGGAACCTCCAAAAAGCTCTCATTATAAATATTCCAATTTAATTATTCAGATAGAAAATCTGGAGGATGAGAATATTGTTATGAAAGTGGGCTCCAAAGGCACCCGAGTAGGAACTATTCAGACTTTTCTAAATGCATACAATGATACTTCGAAAAGGATTGATAACGATTTCGGTCCCGGTCTCAAAACTGATTTAATGAACTTTCAAAAAGCTGTTGGACTACCCGCTGACGGACAGACAGGTCCTGCTACCTACAAAAAAATGATTGAGTGGTTAAAGAAACAAGGATAAAATTCTTGATTTTTAGGGCTCTTTCCTATATATTTCGATCTATGCGCCCGTAGCTCAGCTGGTAGAGCAGATCCCTTTTAAGGATAAGGTCCTCGGTTCGATCCCGAGCGGGCGCACAAGCGTTAAGAAAATCTCCCCTGCGGGAGATTTTTAGCTTGGGCGAGGCGGAGCACTATTTTTTCAGTAGAAAAAATTGCGAGCCGGGGCCGCGAAAATTTCGAGCGACGGCGAGAAATTATTTGTGGCCAGAACCTAGAAAGCTTCAAGTAAAAATTGTTCTAGGGCGGACTCGGCATCAACCCCAGCTTTTCTAGCCTGGGGCAAAAGATACGAGAGCCTGGCGGCAAAAGTTTTTAATTCTTCTTCTTTGAATCTACTAAGGCTCCCTTTTAGAATCATATCTTTAACTTTCCAAAATAAGATGCCTACCAGCTCTTCGAGGGCTACTCCAGCTTCTATCGCCTGACGAAAATAAATCCACGTATTTAACTTGTCTTTGTTTCCAAAAGCATTTGCAACTTTAAAATTATCGAATTTTTCTTTCTTCTCCTTTGGAAGCTCAAAAATGTTTACTTCTCCCTTGGCTTTTTTGAAAGCATCTAATATGGATTTCGGAAGTTTACTTTCGATAAATATGAAGTCGCTGTCAGAATCCGCCAAATTAGAGAGTTTTTCTAGTATAAATTCTCTCCCTTCTTCGTGTTCCAGAATACTTTGAAAAACAATAACGCTTGAAGAAGAAAATAGGCTGGAGCCAGAATACAGACTCTCTATCTGGACTGGGTCCCAGTTGTTCCGACTGACGAAGAAAACATCTCTACCTTTTGCCTCCTTTTTTAGAAATTTTTCATAGCTAGAAAGCTTATTTTTAGCATCATCGCCAGCAAAAAGATAAATCATGAATTAAAACTTAACTGACTTTTTATATTCCTGGTAATGGGTTCCGTATTTTGCTTCTAAAATCTTTTCTTGCTTATCCAGAAAAGTAAACTTGGTTATTATGAAAGAAATGAAGGCAAAAATAATCACAAATAACGAACTGGTTATTAAACCAAAGCCAAGCATAATCAACAAGAGCCCCCAATGGGTGGGGGTACGTGCATATCTATAGGGCCCCTGGCGGAAAGAATGGTGACTGAGATTTTCTTTACTTAAATTTCGAGATGTCCTTTGCGCCCAAAAAATTAGCAGAGTGCCTACAATCAAGAAAATTAAACCGAGACTCCAGCCCAGGATGGTATCGAAAACCTTTAAATTAAAAATTAAATCTAGCGCTACTCCCACCAAGAAAAGAACAAAATAGACTGAGTAAGAATGGGCTAAAACTTTATGCACATTGTGTTTGCCGGGATTCTTTACGGGCTGGTTTTCCATAGTTTTATTATAACACCAAAGATTTATTTCACTTCGCCCAAATTGTTACCCGCTCCGAAGTGAACAAGGAGCGGAATGTCAGTTTTGTATTTCAAATATGACCTCTCTAGGACTTTCTCCATCGCGTCTTTTATAATATTTTCTGCTTTTTCTAATACACTCTCTTCTATTTCATAAACTAACTCATCATGGACCTGCAGAAGCAGATGCGCCTTCTCCAACAAATTATTTTTCTTCAAATCTTCATGTGCAAATCTGATCGCTAGTTTGATCACATCTGCGGCCGTTCCCTGGATGGGCGCATTGGTGGCGGTTCTTTCGGCCATGTTTTTAAGAAACGGAATACGAGAGTTAATATTTGAGAAATATCTTTTGCGCCCGAAGAGGGTTTCGGTATAAGTATTTTCTATGGCGAAGAGTTTTACTTTATTTAAATAGTCTCGAACACCAGAAAATTGATTGAAGTAATTATCATAGAATTTCTGCGCCTCCTCCCGCGTCCCCCCCAAGTTTTTGCGCAGCGCCGTAACCCCCATGCCGTAGATAATGCCGAAGTTTATCACCTTAGCCTTGCGCCGCATTTCGTTATCAACTTTATCTATTGGAACACCGAAAACAAATGATGCTACCCCCGCGTGAATATCTTTTCTCGCACGAAAGACTTCCGTCATCTTCTCGTCTCCCGAGAGGAGCGCCACCACTCGAAGTTCAATTTGACTATAGTCAAAAGCAGCTAATTTATAACCTTTTTTTGACACAAAACCACTTCGGATTTTCCTCCCCAATTCGGTCTTAATAGGTAAATTTTGCATATTGGGATCTTGTGAAGAAAACCTCCCTGTAGTGCTTCCGTTCTGTAAAAATTTTGCATGAAGTCGGCCATCCTCTGCCACAATCCCAGGGATAACATCAATATAAGTAGAAAGTAACTTCTGCAACTCTCGATAAGCCAAGATTTCTTTGATAATTAGATTGTCGTCTTCTAATTCTTCGAGTATTGAGGCTTTGGTAGAGAAAGATCCGCTGGCATTTTTCTTTCTTTTAGTTTTCATTCCCAATTTACCGAAAAGCACTTCTCCTAATTGCTTGGGAGAATTTATATTGAACTCAGTGCCTGCCATTTTATAGATTTTCTTCGTTAAACTATCAAGCTCTTTGTGATAATCCCGCGACAAATCATTGAAATATTTCTTGTCTATTAGAATACCCTGTTTCTCCATTTCTCCAACTATAGGGATTATTGGCTTTTCTATTTCTTGGTAAACCTTTTCTAAATTTTTCTCTCTCAGTTTGGCAAATATATATTCGTAAGCAACCTCAAAAGATTCCGTATGGGCAAATAGTAAAACATCTTCAAGTTTAGGCGTCGGAATGTCGGAATTAATAAGCCACAGTGCAATGCTAGCTTCTTGGAATTTTTGCTTATCAATTAAAGACTCATCCAGAGGATTTTCGAATGGTCTGGCCGGGGGGTGGGGCCCCGGAGATCCGAGGACCTGAGAAAATTCTGCTGGATGAGTCTGACTTGAATTCTCACTACTGGCTTTGCTATTTCCAAAGAAATTTTTCAACCTGGTGATCAAACTTCGAAATTCAAAATTTATGAAAGTTTGTTCAATTTTTTTGGGATCCGCACTTTCCCAGAAAGTTTTAACTGGTAATTCAAAATTTATAGGAGCATCTTTACGGATAGTGGCTAACGTCTTTGAAAAAAGCGCCTCTTCTTCCCCATCTTTTAATAACTTTATTATTCTGGGAGAAAAGCCTAGATCTTTAAACTTTGTTTCGTAGTCCGGCTCTTTTAATTTTTTATACATTTCTTCTAGGGTGCCGAAGCTTGCGATCAAACTCTTGGTAGTTTTCTCCCCTATTCCCTTTATACCAATGATGTTATCCGAGGGATCGCCCGAGAGGCCTTTATAGTCCGGAAGAAATTTGGGTTTAAAGCCGAATCTTTCTACTACTTTATCCTCGTCATACAAAATCGTGTCAGTTAAACCTTTCCTTAGGGTATAAACCTGTACTTTCTTGTCATCAATCAACTGCATTGTGTCCATGTCCCCGGAGGCAATAACAATATTTATAGTTTTATCTTTTTTGTATTTCTCAACAATAGTACCGAGCACGTCGTCCGCCTCGAAACCCGGCGCATCGTAAATAGGAATATTAAAAGCTTCGAAAATTTGGCGAGAGTTTTTAAGTTGAGCAATAAGTGCAGGATCAGCTTTCGCTCGGCCAGCTTTGTACTCACCATAAGATTCGTGACGAAAAGTCTTCCCCGGCAAATCATAACAGGCAACTATGTAGTCGGGCTTAAGTTCCGTAATTATCTTCATGAGCATGGTGGAGAGCCCATACAGGGCTCCAGTAGGCTCACCCGAGGACGACAGAAATTCAGGCAACGCATGGTATGCTCGATGGATTATAGCGTGAGCATCGAGGAGGACAAGCTTCTGAGTCTCTTTAATTTCTTTTGTCTTTTGGGCCATTAATATTATTTTAATTTAAAATGTCTTTCTTTGCCTCCGGCGTGGGCAATCTCTACAAGTTTTGCGTGTTTGGGTATAACTTTAGCTACGTTTTCCGGCCATTCGACGAAAACCAAGTGCCCAGCATTGTTGATAATTTCTTCCCAGCCAAGATAAAGTAGTTCTTTCTCGCTTTTGAGGCGATATGCATCCAGGTGGAATAAAAAATTGAACTTTGGAATATTTTTAAGGGTGTATTTTTTAATAATAAGAAAGGTGGGACTGCGCATTTTACCTTTTATTCCCAATTCTTTGCCCACCGCCTGCACAAAGGTTGTTTTCCCTGCACCTAATTCTCCCGAGAGGGCCACTATTGTAGAATGCTTCGCTTTTTTATTATTTAAAATTCGACCGAGGAAGTTCTTGGCAATCTGTTCCGTATCCTTCCTACTTTTAGAGACTAAAGATCGTGATGACATATTTTTGATACTAGCATATGGTATAATTTTACAATAATGCCTCCGTTTGACGAAGAAAAACAAAATAAGCAAATAGAGGATCTGCGCAAAGAGGAAGAAGAGCATTTGGTCGCCACCCTGGCCGAATCGAAATATCATCTTCCCTATATTGACCTATATCGAATGGGCGTGGATAACGAAGCCTTGCGGGCGATATCAGAAGAAGACTCCCGTGAAATGAATATTGCCCCCTTCAAACTCTTCGGGAAAAATGTTTTTATTGCTGTCCACTCACCCCAAGAAGATCTATTTAATAGACTCAAAGAAGACATGCAAAGGAGGGGCTTGGTCCCAACTTTTTATATGGCTTCCACGGCAAGTATTCAAAAGGTGTGGGAGAGGTATAAAGAACTCTCAATGGCAGAAAGCTCTCAGGTTGGAGGAGTAGACATTTCAAGTGAAGTTCTTCGAGATACGGCTAGCAAAATAGAGAAAATGCAGGATATTGAGAAAATGGTGAGAGAAGCCTTGGAAGGAAATAAGGCTCACAAGATTTCGCGTCTGCTTGAAATAATTTTGGCTGGGGCTATCGCTATTAAAGCCTCTGACGTCCACATCGAACCAGAGAAGGACCGTGGGAGGTTGCGACTGCGCCTCGACGGCGTACTCCAAGATGTAAACTTCTTTAGCTTGGACATTTATCGCCTGCTTAACTCAAGAATCAAACTTCTTTCGGGGATGAAATTAACTTCGAAAATTGCGCAGGATGGACGCTTCAACATTATGGAAGGAGCAGAAGAGATAAGCATCCGTAGTTCCTTAATACCGGGTTCGTACGGGGAATCCATCGTCATGCGTATCCTCGACCCCAAGGCTCTCCGAGTTAACCTCGAAGAACTAGGTATTGAATCATATCTTTTCAGTATTATTAAAGAAGAAATTATAAAACCCAATGGACTTATCTTAGTAACCGGTCCTACTGGTTCCGGCAAGACAACGACTCTCTACGCCTTTCTTCGAAAAATTTATTCCACAGAAATAAAGATAATTACTATTGAGGACCCGGTCGAGTACCACCTCACAGGCATAACTCAAACGCAAATAAATTTAGACAAGGGATACACTTTCCCCGAAGGCCTACGATCAGCACTGCGCCAAGACCCAGACGTAATAATGGTCGGAGAAATTCGCGATGGAGAAACGGCCGAAATTGCCGTGCAGTCCTCGCTCACAGGCCACATGGTCTTCTCCACTCTCCACACCAACAATGCGGGCGGTGTTATCCCCCGCTTGATTGATCTCGGCGTAAATCCCAAGATTCTAGTTTCGGCACTCTCTATATCCATAGCGCAACGTCTAGTAAGAAAACTTTGTACTGTATGCCGAAAAGAGGCTGAGGCCAACCCCGAAGAAAGTAAAATTATTAAATCAATAATTGACGGCATGCTTGCCGAAGGCAAGAAGGTGGAAGATTATAGAATCAACGCGGCCCCACCCTACAAACTCTGGAGAGCCCCGGGGTGCGAGAAATGTAACATGACCGGCTTTTCTGGACGAATTGGAATTTTCGAAGCGATCAAAACTAACGAAGCAATTGAAAAAATTATGCCAGAGAATCCAAGCGAGCGCGAAATTAAAAAGGTAGCAAGTGCCCAGGGCATACTCTCCATGCGACAAGACGGACTAGTAAAAATGCTCTATGGGCTCACTTCCTTCGAAGAAGTACAGAGCGTTGTGGATCTTATCGAAGAATAGCTTAAGAGATTTTTAAGGGGTTTTGCAAGCGACGGCGAGCAAACTTCAGGATTTTTTTAAGCTTCAAAAAATCCGTACCGGCAAAAATCTTTTAAGCTATTCTTCCACCCAACAAAAAAAGCATTAATCTCTAAACAATCCTTTTGGAGCTATGCCCCAAGAGTAACAAAAAATTATAGGATAGACCCAGCGGACTATAAATAGTGCCAAACCGTCCTATGCAAATTCGTATAACCGATGGCTGATTGCTTAGAGATCAATGCCTTCTTATCCCGCCGTGGCGGTGACTTCAAAGATCCTCTAAAAGAATTATATTATATGTGAAGAACAACATTTGCTATAATGTTGATAGCTATGTTGATAGGCTGTTAATAACTGACCTACTTCTATAGTATAGCATATTATGAAAACAATGTCAAGAAAAAATACTCCAGACTCCGAAGAAATTCCAAAAAACCTTGATATTGTTGACTCTTTTCTAGATCAAACACTTCGACCTACCCACTGGGAAGAATATATAGGTCAAAATCATATTAAAGACAATGTGAAGATTCTACTTCGGGCCGCCGAAGAGCGCGGACATATCCCCGAGCATATACTCTTCTATGGTCCCCCGGGCTTGGGTAAAACAACCCTCGCACATTTGATCGCGAAAGAAACTGGCAAGCAGATGAAGATCACATCTGGCCCAGCTATCGAGAAAGTGGGCGACCTGGCCTCTATCCTTACCAACCTCTCCCCAGGAGACATTCTTTTCATCGATGAAATACATCGCCTGAATAAAATGGTGGAAGAAATTTTATACCCGGCGATGGAGTCCGGCGTGCTCGACATTATTATAGGCAAGGGGCCATCGGCGCGAACGATCCAGCTCGACTTGCCGCCCTTCACTCTAATTGCCGCCACTACTCGCGTGGCCATGGTTTCGGCTCCTCTGCGTTCAAGATTCTCCGGTGGCGTGTTTCGCCTAGAATTTTACTCTACGGAAGAAATTGCGAAAATTATTGAACGATCAAGCAAACTGCTACAAACAAAATTAGAAAATGAAGCACTGGAAGAGATTGCCAAGCGCAGTCGCTTCACCCCCCGCACGGCTAATTATTTCCTGAAACGTTGCCGCGACTTCGCCCAGGTACATAAAAAGGCCCTAGACCAGCGAACGGTGCGCGATGCACTTCATATGTTGGCTATTGATGACATCGGCCTAAATTCTTCCGATAGAAAATTTTTGGAAATATTAATTGAAAAGTTTAACGGCGGCCCGGTGGGACTCAAAACCATTACCGCGGCGATGTCGGAAGAAGAAACCACCGTAGAGGAAGTTATAGAACCTTATTTAATACAGCTTGGCTTCCTGGAACGTTCGCCTCGTGGACGAATTGCTACAAACAAAGCGTACGAACATCTGGGATTTGATTTGAAAAAAGGTCAGGAAAAACTTTTATAGCCTCACCCGCCTTTCGGCACCCTCTCCATTTGTAAATGGAGAGGGTTGGGGTGAGGAAAATCCGTCGTGCTAAAATAAAATTATGTCGGGACATAATAAGTGGGCACAAATAAAACACAAAAAGGCAATTACGGATGCGAAGAAGAGTAAAATTTTCTCCAAACTTGTACGGTTTATATCTGTGGAAGCTAAACTCTCTGGCGGAAAAGACTCCCCTGGCCTCCGTGCGGCTATAGAGAAAGCTAAAAAGGTAAATATGCCAGCGGAAAACATTGAACGCGCTATTAAGAAAGCGAGTGACGAAGGCGCACAAATGGAAGCTATCGCTTATGAGACGTATGGTCCAGGTGGTGTAGGAATAATTATTGAAACTCTGACAGATAATAAAAATAGAACTGCGCAAGAAATTAAACATATACTTTCAAAAAACGGGTTTGCTCTTGCAAGTATTGGATCTGTAACTTGGGCATTTAAAAAAGAATTAACTCCGGAAGGAATGGTTTGGAATCCCACGAACACTCTTCCGCTTGGAGATACAGGCTTAGAACTTTTAGATAAGTTAGTTGAAGAATTGGAAAATAATGATGATGTGCAGGATGTATATACGAATGCAGAATAGATAAAAAGCTAGAAAAAGGGACGGCCGTCGCTAGGGGCGACGGCCGTGGCCTGATCGACACGAAAGGGCTCTCAGACAGCGGGGTCGGGATGACACCCTGCCATGGGGTGCTCCTCGCCGAGCGGGGTCTGGTTGGGCTTGGGAAGTGGTACCTCGTTGCCCGTATCGGCCGACACCACGGCCGAGGCAGCGGACGAGAGAGTTGGGTTGCCGACCACGAGAACGACGTCGAGATCCTTGAACTCGAGTTTCTTCTCGTAGTCGGGGTTTTTCGGCTTGAGCATTGATTCTCCTCCTATGCTAGTCTTCTGACTCCTCGAGCCAGGGGTAGGGTTTGTCGTCAGGCAGAGGGGCACTCCCGTTGAAATGGTCGAGCCCTGCGTTACGCTCAATCTCCTTCCAGGCGTCTGCTGTGCGGGGCAGGCGGATTGTTGACTGTTCGGAAGCTTCTGCTCCCTCTTTGGTTTCTTTCCCCATTGGACCTCCAATCCGGATAAATCCGGTTACTGTCTTTCTTTCGAAAAATTAGCACTTATTTATGAAAAAGTAAAATATTTTTGTATATAAAAGGAAAAGCCGATTTTCCTTGTGAGAATTGATCGGCTTGATTCGCCGATCGGGTTAATCGATGGGCGTTGTGATATTAGTGTACAAAAGGAGGTTGGGACTGAGGACCCCCATGAGGCCGGACAACCTTGGAGATCCTCAGCCACGTTGTGGGGTAGGAGGAAACTACCCCGATGGCTTAGAACATTTCCTATTAAATAGGAGATCTCTTAAACCATGGGGGAATGCCGGGGCTCCAGGGCCCCGGCCCGACCGTACCGTTGGCACTAGTGCGCCTTCGGTTCCGGAGTGTCCTCCGCTCCTGGAAGCAGATCCTGGCGCCCTAGCGCTGCGCGGGACTCGAGAGAGCCTGGCGCTTGGTGGGGGCGATGGGCACGGCGTCGACCCACGCGCTGTGTGAGTCGGCCGGCGGGTTGTTGTTGAAGGTGGCCGCCGTGTCATACGGCTGCGCCACCAAAGTCGTGATGTGCGCGGCCGCGTCGACGCGGGTGAAGGGGTCAGCAACGATCATCGAGCTGTCTTCGCTGTCTTCGTCGACGAAGTTCGTGATGTCGCTGGTTTGCAGCATGTTGGTCACGACGTCGAGGCCAGCCACGAAGGTCGCCGGAGTCTCGGACGACGCGCACTTGTTGAACTGGACGGCGTTCTTCGCGACGATGCCGGTAGTGACTCGATTGGTCACCTTCTTGTTGACCGCGAAAATCGCACTGGCGAGGGTCGAATCACCGGTGGCGTCGTTGCGAACCGCCATGTAGTTCGCGGCGACGAGGGTGGTAGCGACCTGGCGGTGACACATGCCGTGTGCCGTGGCCAGATCCGGGTTGCCGGACGTCCACGCCGTCTGGGGCGCGGAGTTCGACGAAGTGGACGTATACGGCTCGGCGGCGGCGTTGCCGGCCGCGAACATCGCGACGAAGGCGACGAGCGCGATCGTCAGGGCGACGTGTTTCTTCTGGTCCATGGTGTTCTCCCTTTCCTCGGGTATATTCCTCCTGTGTGTTGAAGTGTTTCGAGGTACGCGTTAAGATCGGGGCGGTGGACGACCAAGCGTCATCGCAGTCCTCCTTCTTGGATTCACCCCTAGGGTACCACACGTTGTATTAAAAAGTAAGTGTCAAGGTGTATAAAAGAGAACCGCCCCGACAGATGTGAATCTGAGGGGGCGGGCCGGCCAGAACCTGCAAGAGGTTCCTCGGCGGATGGATGTTTTTCCCCTTTGCGTGGGGGCGAGAACCGCCGGAGCGATTCTCAATGTACTAAGTGAAGGAGCCGATGAGGACGCTGCCGCCGTCATTCTTGTCGAGCTTGTTGGCCGCGTTGTTGCCCGAGAACGGCTGAGCCTGGGGGGTCTTCTGGTCCTGGTCCATGGGGGTGTCCTCCTTGTGTAGACGGGTTGAGCCCGGCTACTCTGCACCAAACGTTAACACATAATAAAAATAAAGCAAGATTTTATCCCCATATAGGTTTAAAGGTGCTAAACTGGTTAGATATGAGAATCTTGGGTATAGATCCCGGCTTCGAGCGGCTTGGAATTGCAATACTAGAGAGGAGTGGCGGCAAGGAGTCAGTGCTTTTTTCAGAATGTTTCAAAACTTCTAGTAAGTTAGAATTTTCGGAACGGCTAAAGCTTCTGGGTGCTGAAGTGAAAAGTGTAATAAAAAAATGGAAGCCTGAAGTTCTAGCTATAGAAACTTTATTTTTAAATACCAACCAGAAAACGGCCATGCACGTGGCTGAAGCCCGCGGGGTTGTACTGTATGAAGCAGTTTGCGCAGGACTTAAAATTTTCGAAGCCACTCCGCTCCAGATAAAAATTGCGGTAACGGGCTACGGCAGATCAGATAAAACACAGGTAATGAAAATGTTGCCCATGTTAGTAAAAATAGGTGGAGAGAAAAAATTAGATGATGAGATGGATGCTATTGCGATCGCACTCACCGGCTTTGCTCACTTGCGTCAATAGTTTTCCACATTTTCTATTGCCAAGTGATTGCCATTTTGATACAAAAGAGGCATTAGTAAGGTCGCTCAATAAAAATTAGTAAAAAATTTATGTACGATGAGGATGAGGGAGGTTTTGGTGAAGAAGAAACTTTCCCAGAAGATGGCAAACCGGCAACGGAAGATTTAGATTTCGGCCTCGATGACCCTGAAGATAATTTCCACTAACTAAAAAGCCCCTCTCGGGGCTTTTTAGTTTTTATTTTATTTTTATGAAGCGGTGCTTGCCTATTTTATATACGTTTCCTGGTTTGAAATTATCTTTGAGAGACAATTTCCTATTTTCTGTTACGTCCGTTACTGCTCCTTCGTCAAAGAGTCGTCTAGCGGCCGAGGTCGAGCTCGCCGCACCGCTCGCTACAAGCGTCTCAATTGGTTTTTCTCGAGCTTCTACTTCTTCCACATCTTCTGGCACCTCCCCTCTTTGAAAAGTTTTAATGAAGCTCTCTCGTGCCTCATTTGCTTTTTCTTCTCCGTGAAAAACTTTCACAATTTCTAAAGCAAGTTTCATTTTAAGATCACGGGGGTTGTCGGCGAAGTTGAGAGATTCTGGGGCTATGTCAGTACAGAGTTCAAATCCTATTTTAATAAGTGAATCTGACCAGCTCATAACTTTCCCAAACATTTCTTCTGGTCCATCGTCAAAAGCTACCATATTGTTTTCAGTCTTTCCCATTTTTTTGCCAGTATTGTCTTCCAAGAGTTTCATGGCGATAACCGATTTACTCTTGTGCAGTATTTCTTTGGCCAAGTCTCTACCCACCAGCATGTTGAAGGTTTGATCATTTCCTCCGACTTCTACGTCGGCATCGAGCGCCACGGAGTCATAACCTTGCATCAGTGGGTACATAAATTCGTGAATAGAAATGGGTTTACCTTCCTCGCTTCGGCGCACGAACATGTCGCGCTTGAGCATCTGGTCCACGGTAACCCTGGAAGCTAATTTCAAAACATCTTCGAAATTCATTTTCGCCAACCACTTGGAGTTAAACTTTATCTCCGCTTTGTTGCTACCACTAAAGGCAAGAAATGTTGCTGCTTGCTTTTTATACTTTTTTAAATTCTCTAGTACTTCTTTATGAGAAAGTTCCCTCCGAGTTGCAAGTTTATCAGTAGGATCTCCAATCATCGCGGTAAAGTCTCCCATAAGAAGAATTGCTTGGTGTCCTAATTCCTGAAATTGTTTCAGTTTTTTAAGCGGGATGGCATGGCCCATGTGTAAAGTAGGCCCGGTAGGGTCAATACCTAGATATACCCGTAGCCTTTTGCCGGAAAGAAGCTTTTGTTTTAATTCTTCCTTAACAAATATATTCTCAACTCCCCGATCCAAGAGTTCATTGATTTTCTTCTCATCAACGACAATTTTCATTTCTCGATTATAACATATTCTGTTATGATAGTTTTGATGGATAAAATCATTAAGTTTATTAAGAAAACTTTCAAAAATAAAAGGTTGCTCAAAAATATCCTACTCTTCTCTGGCAGCTCTTTTATTATTTTTTTGGGGTTGGTGACAATTTACTTGGGTTCGCTCAAAATCCCAGATTTTCAAGCCTTCGAAGCGCGAAAGGTTCTAAATTCGACCCAAATATTTGACCGAACCGGAGAAATCCTTCTTTATGACCTGCACCAGGATGTAAAAAGAACTGATATAAGTTTTGTTAGGATGAGCCAGAATATAAAAACCGCCACGGTAGCCATAGAAGATGCTGAATTTTACAATCATGGGGGGATAAGAATAACCTCCATCATTCGCGCAGTGCTTTCAAACATTTTCAGCACTGGGCGCACACAAGGCGGATCCACCATAACCCAGCAGTTGGTAAAAAACACGCTGCTCACCCAAGAGAAGTCCTACACTCGCAAAATTAAGGAGTGGGTCTTGGCCGTTAAAATTGATAAATCCATTCCTAAGGATAAAATTTTAGAATATTACTTAAATGAAGCGCCTTACGGGGGGAACGTTTATGGCGTGGAAGAAGCAAGCCAAACCTATTTCACCAAACCTGCTGCTAACTTAACCTTGGCTGAAGCAGCATACCTTGCGGCTATTCCCCAGTCTCCTTCTCTCTTGTCTCCATATGGCAAACACCGAGACAGACTGGAGGCACGCAAGAATTTGGTGCTTTCTAGAATGCACGAGCTTAAATTTATAAGTGACGATGAGTACGACCAGGCGAAAAACGAAGTGGTAACCTTTTCTCCCCAAGCCACTAGCGGCATTAAGGCGCCCCACTTTGTTTTCTTTATAAAAGATTATCTAGAAAGTAAGTACGGGACCGACGTGGTAGAACGCGGACTTAAGGTTACAACAACGCTAGATTACGACCTACAGGTAATGGGTGAAACTTTTGTTAAAGAAGGCGCACTCAAGAATGAAAAAGACTGGAATGGCAAAAATGCAGGACTGGTGGCCATTGATCCGAAAACTGGCCAGATTTTAACCATGGTAGGGTCAAGAGATTACTTTGACAAAAATATTGATGGCAATTACAACATTGCTACAGCAGAGAGACAGCCTGGATCATCTTTTAAACCTTTCATTTATGCTACGGCTTTCAATAAAGGCTTTACTGAGGACACCGTGCTTTTCGATTTACCCACAGAATTCCAAACCACTTGTAACGTGGACGGCAAAGCCCTACCGGGGCACAGCCAGGCAGAGTGTTACAAGCCGGACAACTATGATGGTAAATTCAGGGGGCCAATGAAATTGCGGGACGCACTTGCTCAGTCGATCAACATTCCAGCTGTTAAACTCTTTTATCTTACCAAACCGGCTGATTCTCTAAAAACAGCAGAAAGCATGGGTATCACCACACTTAAAGATATTGGGCGCTATGGGCTAACGCTGGTTATCGGAGGCGGTGAAGTATCACTCCTCGACATGACTTCCGCTTACAGTGTATTTGCTAACAGCGGCATACGAAATCCTTACACCGGAGTACTTAGAGTAGAAGACTCAAACGGCAATGTTTTAGAAGAATACAAGCCACAGGCAGAGGAAGTTCTACCCAGAAACACTGCCCTAACTATCTCCGACATTCTTTCTGACAACCAAGCGCGCATTCCCACTTTTGGCGCTTTCTCCCCGCTCAATATTGCAGGAAGGCAGGTAGCTGTAAAAACTGGAACCACCAACAACAACAAGGACGCTTGGACGATAGGCTACACTCCATCAATCGCGGTTGGGGTGTGGGCCGGGAATAACAACAATACTCCAATGAAAAAAGGGGGCTCGGCCATGGCTGGTCCAATTTGGAATAAATTTATGACCGAGGCATTGAAAAAAATGCCATCCGAAACTTTCGAAACACCCGAGCGAGAACTTGACTACTCGAAGATAAAGCCCGTTCTACGGGGAGTTTGGCAAGGCAATGAAAGCTTCTTAATAGATAAAATTTCTGGCAAGCTAGCCACCGAAAACACTCCGCCAGAATCAACCGAAGAGAGAGCTATAACCAATGTTCACACTATCTTGTATTGGATTAATAGAGACGATGTAACTGGTCCTCCTCCAGAGAACCCATCGGCCAATCCGCAGTTTGAACACTGGGAAGTACCAGTACAGAGATGGTGGGCGGAGCACAGAGGAGGGTATCCCGTAACCTCACTGTCAGATCGCCCGAACGAAACCGACGACGTGCACACGGACTTAAACAAACCCACCGTGAAGGTTCTGAGTCCAGACAGTCACAAGGTTTATTCCCCGGACGAACCAATAGAACTGAGAGTAGAAAGTAGCGGCCCCTACCCACTTTCAAAGATAGAGCTATTCATAAATGGGAATTACGTGGAAACATTGACGTCTCCTTTTAGATATTCATTTATTCCTAAAAGCTTAGAAAATCTAGATGACTACAATGAAATTAAGTTAGTGTTCTATGATACTGCCTACAATAAAGGAGAGGAGATTGTTCGGTTCGAGGTAGAAAATTAAATCATCGAATGTCTTTGGGGTATTTCCCCGCTAAAGATTCAGAGAGTTTACGAGCAATCAATTCTTGTTTGATCATAATCTCGTTTTTATATAAAGGTTTTATATTTAAATAAACCGTATTGTTTTTTATTTTTATATCTTCCGGTTTTATTGTCACTCCAATAACTTCCGAAATAACTTTTCTTACAGTTTCCCGGTGAGCTTGCTCAGAAAATATAATTTTATCGAATCGAGCAAGTAAGTCTTTTATCTCTACCATATTTTTAGCGATTCATCGGCATTATGAGATAGGTGAAGGAGTTGTCGGAGACAGAAGAGATTATTATGGGCTTTGAGGCTCCAGACATCTTGATAGAAACGCTGTCAGTAGTAAGAGACTGGAAACAGTCAAAAAAATATTTGTAATTAAAAGCAAGTTCTACTTCCTCCCCGGAAGTTACCGCCTCAAGTTGTGTTTTATTCTCTCCAATATCGTGATTCATCGAAGAAAGCTCAAAAACTTTTCCTTTTGGAGAAACTTTAATGTTCACTTGGTTAAATTTATCAGAAAAAATATTAGAAAGTTTAAGCGCGTCCAGCAAGTCCTGCTTGATCACCACCACCTCCGTAGAAGAATCTCCTGGAATGATTTGTCGATAGTCTGGGAAAATTCCATCGATTATGCGGGAGGTTAAATAAACTCGCTCTCCCGAGAAAGAAATTTGATTTTTGTTGAAAGATATTTTTATTGTTCCTCCAATTTCACCAAAAACTCGCAACAGTTCGCCAATATTTTTAAACGGGATGAGGATTCCAGATATTTCAGGCAAACCCTTTATTTTAATTTTCTTTTCCGCTAAACGGAATGAGTCTGTGGCCACAAACACTAGCCCCTCTCCATTGGTATATATATAAACACTGGAAATTTCTGGTTTTATATCCGAAACTGAAGAACTATAGTAAACCGCTTTTATGCCTTCTATAAACTTCTTAGCGTCAATTTCAAAACTGGTTCCATTAACCATAGGAAGAGTAGGAAAGTCATCACTCTGTTGGGTTTTAAGCCTGGTTTGGCTTCTTTTGGTTTTTAAAAGCAGCGTTTGTTCTTGTGCTTCCAGATAAATATTTTCGTTTGGACTTAAGTTTGAAAACACACCATTTAAGACTGACCCAGTCACAGCCATCAACCCCTCCTTTTCTATTTTAGCTGGTATTTCAATTTCAATCCCCAGGCTCAAATTGGTCGCTCGAAGCTTTAAAGATTTTCCAGAGGCAATAAGAAGAATAGAGCCAAGAACAGGGAGGGTTAAATTTTTACCAGTGATTCTTTCCGCTTGAGAGATTCCGCTTCTAATTTTTTCAACTGAGCATTCGACTTTCATAATTTGTTTATATCTTCTATATTTAAATTATTAATGATATTAGTGCTGTTGATAAGTGGATAATAAAATTTGGTCCTATTTTATTCGATGTTTGTTGTATTTTTAAAGTGATATTTGTCTAACAACTTTTTATATTTTTTGTTAACTTTTATTTTTTAAAAATTTGTTCTACTTTATCATTTTTAATCAACACCCTTTTGTTTTGTTTCCCACAGACTTCTTAGTGTCTTATTGGTATCTTATCAACAACTATTTAAACATGATCCTTATCTGCTCCAACTCTTGCAGAAGCTGAGGATCAGTCTTCATGTCCCCTTTAATTTTTAAACAGGAATGAATCACGGTGGTGTGGTCTTTCCCGCCCAACTTCTGGCCTATTAAAGGATAGGAAACATTAAAGTCCTCGCGCAGTAAATACATTACTATTTGTCTGGCTTTAACTATTTCCTTTTTTCGGGTTTTTTCATATACCGAGGACTCTTCCAGTTTGTAATATTCGCTTACAATTTTTACAACATCTTTAATAGCCATATTCTTTTTCGGCTTCATGTTGTTCTTTAGAAGGTTTTTAACCTCGGCGAGGCTGAGTGGCTTGTTTTTGAGGCGGTACTGGCACACTATTAAGTTTAAACTCCCTTCTAATTCTCGAATATTGCCCTGCACCGAGCCAGCTACGTAGTCCACCAGCTCTTCATCTAGGTCGATGTTGAGTTCTCGAAGCTTTACCTTAAGAATTGCCAAACGAGATTCATATTCAGGTTCGGATATGTCCACAATCATCCCTGCGGCGAACCTGGATTTCAGCCGATCGGCAAGTTCGGGGATGTAGTTGGGGTGTTTGTCGGAAGAAAATATTATTTGTTTGTTGTTTTCATGGAAAGTATTGAAGGTATGGAACAATTCTTCTTGTATTTTTTCCATTTTGCCAATAAATTGGATGTCATCAATTATTAGAAGGTCATACTTCCTGTACTTTTCTTTAAATGAGTTAGCTTTATTGCTCTGGAGAGAGTTTACAAAGTCTGTGGCAAACTTTTCTAACGTTAAGTAATGGACTTTTTTGTTGGGGTATTTCTCTTTTATGCTATTCCCCACTGCTTGAATCAAATGAGTTTTTCCCAAGCCGGTGCCACCATAAATAAAGAAAGGGTTGTACTTAGTTCCTGGTGAATCAATGATAGCTTGGGAGGCAGCATACGCAAGTTCGTTGAAAGTTCCCACAATGAATGATTTAAAGTGGTAACGGGGGTTTAAATTGTCTTCAGGATTGATATATAAGTCCTTAAGTGGCAGCTCCTTCTCGGCTGTTTCGCCCAAAATCGGTGTTTCTTCTGGCGCAGCCTTCTCTGTTTTAGTAATAACATACTCTACTGCACGCATATTTTCGTATGCGTCGGCTATGGTTTTGGTAATAAGCTTGTGGTATTTGTTGATTAGCCAGTCTCTGACAAATTCATTAGGGACGCCAATGTAGATGATTCCTGTTTCTTCTCGTACTATAGATGTGTTTCTAAACCAGGTGCTAAAATTTGCTTTTGATATTCCCGACTCTATTTGAAGCAGGCACTCTCTCCACAAATCTTTGATGTTCATAGTTCCATATTATACTCTTTAAAAGGCAGACAACAATCTTTTCAAACTTATTAAGTATGTTGATAAACTGTGCAAAACTTTCCACCCGGTTGATTTATGGATAAAGATAGTATAAACTCATTTCATGTCACAAACATACCAACCTAAGAAACGAAAACGGGCTAGAACCCATGGATTTTTAGTCAGATCTAGATCCAAAACTGGTAGAAAGGTGTTAGTCCGCCGTCAGCGAAAGGGCCGAGCCAAGCTTTCAGTGTAATGCTGCCTAAAAAAAACAGACTCGACAAAAAAGCTGTTGATAGAATTTTTAAAGAGGGAAAATCTTTTAACTCTTCCGTATTTAATTTTAAATTTATAAAACATTCTTCCTCTCTCTCCGTGGGTATTGCAGTTATAGTGCCCAAAAGCGTGGCTAAGCTTGCGGTGAGGCGAAATAGTTTGCGGCGCAAGGGTTACATGGTAGTAGCGAAAGAATTTTCCGGTCTTCCCCCGGGCCTCTCTGGTATTTTTGTTTTTAAAAAATATGAAGACAATCTTTCAAAAATTGAAAATGAAATTAAAAACTTGGTCTCGCTGGCCAATAAGTCTAATTAATTTTTATCAAAAGAATATTTCCATCTGGAAAAGGCCTAGTTGCGTCTTTTATCCCACCTGTTCAGATTATACCAAGCAGGCGGTAGAAAAATATGGAGCAATACGTGGAATATATCTAGGTTTCATGAGAATTCTACGCTGTCACCCTTGGCAGAAGCACCACATGGATCCTCTCAGGTAGATTTTTTAAGCATTTTAATATAGTATGGAAGCATGATTCATAATATTTGGAATGCTGTTTTGTATCGGCCACTACTTAACGCCCTCGCCTTTTTTATTTCGGTTATCCCGGGCGGAGATGTGGGTGTTGCTATAATTGCCCTAACAATTCTGGTTAAAGTAATTCTCTATCCCCTCTCTAAGCGCTCTATCGAAAGTCAGGCCGAGATGAACATCCTTACTCCGGAGCTAAACAAGATAAAAGCAAGTGGATTGTCTAAAGAAGAACAAGCTAAGCAGACTTTCGACCTTTACAAAAAATATAAAGTTAATCCATTTTCTGGCTGTCTTTTAGTTTTGATCCAAATTCCAATAATATTTGCTCTCTACTTAGTTTTTTATAAAGGAATAAACTTTGAAAGTGGGGTACTGTACTCCTTTATTCATATACCTGACCACCTGAACATGATGTTCTTGGGGTTAATTGATATTGGAAAGAAAAGTATTATCCTAGCCCTGCTCGCAGGAGTTTCTCAATATTTACAGGCGCACTTTATGCCCAAGCCTGCCATTTCGGGCGGAGGCTCAGGTTCATTTTCGGATAGTTTCGCCAAAAGTATGAATGTTCAAATGAAATATGTCTTCCCTTTTGTGGTGGCCTTCATTGCTTACAGTATTTCTGGGGCGGTTGCATTATATTGGATTACCAGTAATATCTTTATGGTAGGACAGCAAATTTATATAAAAAAGAAGGAATTTGCTGGTTTAGACACTAATTCCAATGACCAAAAATGATATTCACAATTTAATAAATGAATTAATCGAGAAAATTACGGTAAAACCGAAGGAAATTTCTATAGTTGAAGAAGGACCTAGAAATGTTTGGGTTTCGTTAGAAGTAAATGAACCACACTTTTTCCTAGACCGGGAAGGAGAAGGGCTGCATGCTTTAAACCACCTTCTCCATCGGATGATTGAAAAGAAGATGGGACCTCCCTTGGAAAATCCGGAATCAGGGCTCGGAGTATTAATTGACATTAATGGATTTCAAAAAAAGCACATAGAAAATGTTCGAGCGATAGCACACATGATGTCAGAACGTGCCCGATATTTTAAATCAAACATCGAAGTGGACCCCATGTCTGCCTTTGAGCGAAGAATCATTCACGAATTTTTGTCTAGTGCTACCGATCTTAAAACTGAATCAGTGGGCGTCGGACGTTCTCGCCGAGTGGTAATTAAATACATCGGATCTATATAAGTATAAAGAAGTGCTTTATTTTAAGGAAAATTCCCACAAGTAAGAATCTTTTTTGTTTACAAAAAATAGATAGTTTTCTCCTTCATCAAGCGCAAGTTTTATTCCATCAACTTCTTCACCGCTCGTGTTTACTGGATCGAGAAGAAGAGTTGTGTTGCCTGTTGCTGTGTCGATTTTCCAAACCTGATCAGCAAAAGATATTTCTCCTTGATACCAACTATCGGGTAGGGTGCCACTTACCAATTTCGGCACTGCGCAATACAGTGCATCGCTTAGCTTACCCCACACGCATTTCTCCGGCAACGTCCTTAGCCCAATAGCACTGGAAGTTTTAGTATCAAGATCATAAATCCCCAGGGATAAATTGTCGTCTCCGTATAAAACCAACTTGCCACCCGGGCTCGGAAGTGTAGTTAGGCCATTTATGGGTCCTAATACATTATTTAAATTTTTTGTTCCCACATCTAATACATACATATATCCCGCGTAGCCCGAAGCAGCTTTGGTGGTGAGTGTCACCAGTTTACTGTTGGGCCAAGAAGATAGCCATTCAGTGAAAGATGAATCAAAGATTTGCACCTTTTTATTTGTAAAAAGATTAAACGTTGTCCCTATTATGCCACTGCCCGATTTAAATAAATAAAAAATACTCGTTTTGTCTCCTAGTAAACTTATGTTCTGTATTCCCTCGGGCAGAAATGAACCAACCAGTTCGTTGTTCTCTGTAGTATCTCCACCTAAAATTTCCTTCGGAAGACTACCAGCAAACGTCTGGATAGTATATTCATCTTTGTCTAAATATCGCAGTACGACAGATTCACCATTGTTACCCAAGAAAGCCTCCTCTATTTTAGGAATTACTGTAGTAGAAAATTTTCTCTCTTCGATTTTGTCGGCAAAAGTTTGATAGACGTTGCCTGTTGCCCGGGCTACATAGCGAAGCGCGGGTACGAATTCCGTTGGCGGCGGGGTGGGCTTGGCAGGAGCCTTAGAAGGTGAAGGAGTTTCGGTGGGGGGTGGAGTGGCTGAGGGGTCAGGGAGGGGTACTTCCTTTAATCTCTCTTTCTGATAGACAGTAAACCCTGCGACTGGCATGGTTGAAATCTTTTTCAGTTTTGCGGTGGATTGTTCGGGGGGTATATACCCAGAAATAT
>Ga0070704_100000021_pt1 | contig 51800 bp, 53 predicted proteins | sample KBSK5252metaG_FD_65467 | JGI IMG/M metagenome (GOLD analysis project Ga0070704, IMG submission 65467) | Corn, switchgrass and miscanthus rhizosphere microbial communities from Kellogg Biological Station, Michigan, USA - KBS K5-25-2 metaG | ecosystem: Host-associated > Plants > Roots >...
GCGGTGGAAGATTAACGGATAAAAGCTACTCTAGGGATAACAGGCTAGTTCCGCCCAAGAGTTCATATCGACGGCGGAGTTCGGCACCTCGATGTCGGCTCACCTTAGCGCGGCGGTGGAGAAGCTGCCAAGCGTTTGGCTGTTCGCCAATTAAAAAGGTACGCGAGCTGGGTTCAGACCGTCCTTCAGTGAATCAAAGATTCACTTCAGGACAGTTTGAACCCTCAGAGGAATTTCAAGATTTTTTTCTTGGAAATGTTACATAACCAAAGTGTATTCCTATCACCCATAGGCAATACACATCACGGCGGCTGTGTGCAGTGATGCACGCAGAGAAGCTAAAGCCGACGCCCGAAAGGGTTCGGCTCTCCGACACACTTTGTGTCGTCGGAGCTAATATCGGCGAAATCCTGCTTCAACGGGACAACGCCGAGGGAAGAGTACTTCGCAGACTCAGTATGAGTTTTGCAAACTCACCCGTAGAGACTGAATGTTAGCGTTCTCCAAAGATATTTGGAAGAATATGTCACAGTCCAATCCCACAAGTAATTGTGGATGTAGATGCGTGAGACAGGTTGGTCTCCTATCTACTGCACTCGTTGATTCTTGAGAAGATTTGCTCCTAGTACGAGAGGACCGGAGTGAACTGACCTCTGGTGTACGAGCTCTACTGCCAAGTGGACTGCTCGGTAGCTATGTCGGGAATGGATAACCTCTGAAAGCATCTAAGAGGGAAGCCAGCTTCAAGATTAGGAATCGTTAAGAACCGTGAGAGATGATCACGTTGATAGGCTTTAGGTGGAAGGCAAGTAATTGCTTAAGCCGAGAAGTACTAATGTTTCGATTCCTGTTAAGAAATTTGGAAATCACATAAAAAATAATTCATAAACTTTGCTGAGGAATGCACGGGTGTAGCTCAATGGCAGAGCAGCGGTCTCCAAAACCGTTGGTTGTGGGTTCAACCCCCTCCACCCGTGCCAGAAATTCCTTGCAGTTCCTTGTGTGGGGGTAATGGGACTCTACCCGTTCGTCGGAAAACGAACTGAGTCTGTTGCTCGTTGTGGGATTCAACTACACACGATGAGCAAATGCTTGGACTAGCCTCCAGGACGTAGGTCGTGACCCTACAACCCCCACGCCAAGTATCCCTGGGCTGAAGAAAGATCTCTTCGGCCGTCCTCAACAGAGTTTATGAATAAAAGTTCTTCGAATATAGTGTTCTGGTGCTTCGACGGCGGAGTCACATCTCTTCCCATTCCGAACAGAGCAATTAAGCCCGCTAGTGCCGATGATAGTCCCTTGGGGCGAAAGTAGGTAGGTGCCAGAACAGTGTATTTGAAGGAAAAAGCCATGTAAGTGGCTTTTTGTGTTTGCCTTGCTTATATTTCTTTAGGTGTTAAAATTTTGATAGTGCTGAAAGTGAAGTTTTTTTGGTTTATGAATCAGAAAATAAAACCTGTCACTTTTATAGATTTTGGTCTCCTTTTCAAGCTAGCTTTTTTGGTGCTAGTTTTTTCTTTTACACACACAGTTTTGGCGGCAGTATATATAGGCCCTACAGGTGTAGTTTATTCTGATTTCAATGAGGTTGGTCTAGCCCCCAATGGCTTTAAGGATATTTTCGTTAGGTGTCCAGAGGGCGGGGTTGGAGGAGTTAATTCTATGAAAGATGGCACAATTCTTGGTGGAGCTCACGGTTGTGGTAATTTTGAACATTTTTGGCTACAAGACAATATGGCCGTGAATGGCAACAATGGCGACGAACAGATTGCCGACGGCCACTATTGTATTCATATTAACGGGGGAGACTCTGCAGCCTGCACGCATGGAGAGTTTGATGTTGTAAACGGCCTTCTTGTTGTTGAAGATTTGTGTACGGTAGATTGTTTCTCGAATGTTTTATTCTTGCCGGGGATTGAGTCGAGTCGTTTATATGATGACGATGACAATCAACTTTGGGAGCCGAATAGAAATCAGGATGTAGAAAAATTATATTTAAATGAAGATGGTACCAGCATAAATCCAGATATTTATACGGGAGATATTATAAAAGAAACCAGTTTTGGTGGGTTAAATATTTATGAAAGTTTTTCGAATACAATGAATCAGCTTGTGGCAGATCAGAAAATTACCGAATGGAAACCTTTTGCTTATGATTGGCGCCAGGGTGTGGAGGAAGTAATTAGTAATCCGCAAAAATATTCAAATGGAGTAACGGTTTCTTTGATGGAAACTCTACAGTCTTTAGTTGATTCTTCAAAAAACGGAAAGGTTACAATAGTAGCTCACAGTAACGGCGGACTGATTGCCAAGGCGCTTCTTAAAAAATTGCAGGACGAAGCTGTGTCAGGGGGAGATAATTTGATTGATCACATTGATGTATTGATTTTAGTTGCTGTGCCCGAGATAGGTACGGCCGAAGCTGTGCCCGCGATACTTCATGGCTACAATCAAAAAATATTAGGCGGACTATTGATGAACGAAACTAATGCTCGAGAGCTTGGACGAAATATGAAAGGTGCTTATGGCTTATTGCCGAGCCGGGAATATATAAATAGAGTGAGCGCTTCACCAGCAACATTTGCTGACACCGTAGTGCCTTCAGGAGTTACAACTAATCTTATAAACACTTTTGGTAGTGCCATCGATTCGTATTCAGAATACAAAAACTTTTTATTTGGTGTAGAGGGAAGAGCAGATCCACTTCCTGCTGAAACAAATTTACCCGTTAGTCTATCTCAAAGCCTGTTTGAAGAGGCAGAAACTTTGCATAATAATATAGACAATTGGGTACCACCCGAAAATTTACACCTAATAGAAATTGCGGGGTGGGGTCTTCCCACTGTGGCTAGTTTTGAATATTACCCTAAAACAAAAACATGTCCTCCTGGAGTGGTCACATGTCCCCCGTATGCATTAGACGAAAGGCCAAGATTTACTTCTGCCGGGGATGGTACCGTAGTTGTCCCAAGCGCACAGTACATGAGTCTTGGTGGAGGAGAAAAATACTGGGTTAATTTATTTAGTTACAACGAGGATACGGATAATAAAAATCAACATAAAGATATTTTAGTAGTGAGCCCGGTATTGAATTTTATTTCAAATACACTTCAAGACACTGATACAAATAATTCAGTTTATTTAACCACGATAGCTCCGGTGGATAATTATGGCAGGTTTCAAATTTCAATCCACTCTCCCGTTACTATGCATGCATACGACGCAGACGGTAATCATACTGGAAAAATTTGCTCACTAGAATCAGACTTTTGTGAAGTCGAAGAAAATATTAGTAATTCTTCATACCTCGAATTTGGCGAAGGAAAATATATAAATTTGCCTGAAGAAGAATTTGATAAAGTTGAATTGAAAGGTACAGGCACTGGAACATTTACGTATGAATCAGAAAAAGTGGAGCCAGGTGGTACGAAGACACTGACAGTATTTAAAGATATTCCAGTAACCCCAGAAACAAAGGGAGAAGTCACAATAAATACAGCCGGAGGTTTACAATTAGCGCTGGATAAAAACGGTGACGGGACTACTGACGTAAATATTGTTGCCCCCGAAGGACAAACCGTAACCATGCCATATGTATTTTCTGGTTTTATGCAGCCCATTGATGATCCAAATTATTACCCCGGACAAACTCCGAGTGTATTTAAAGCTGGTAGTACCATACCAGTTAAGTTTCAATTAAAAAAATATGATGGTACAATAGTTCAAGCAACTTCCGTACCAGTTTGGCTTTCTCCACAAAGGCAAAATAAAATGAATTCTGTTGTAGATGAACCGGTTTACAATTTACCCGGAACAAATGGAAATACTTATAAATGGGATCCCACAAGTCAACAATATATTTATAACTGGAGCACCAAAGGACTAACTGCAGGATATTGGTACAAGATTTATGCAAAATTAGATGACGGGAATACCTTATCTGTTTTGATAGGATTAAAATAATTATTAATAATAATTTATGGGAAAAATAAAACTAGCACGCATTGTTTTTATAGCAACATTTCTTTTATTTCTTTTTAATTTCATAACATTTTTTTTTAATCCCGGGCTAGTGCTTAAGACGACTGGTTTCTACTCTCTTTATTACCTTGTTCCCATACTATTTTTTATAGCTCTTACTGATTATATTTTAAACAAGGAATCAGAAAAAAAATATTTCTTATACACTATTATCCTTAGTCTTTTGTTTTTAGTTCTTTTGGTTGCCTTAAACTATTGGGCTGGTATTTCGTTCATTCGATCATTCCCTTAATTATGAACCCAAAAACCTGGTTCCTATCACAAAAATTTTGGTTGCGGGGAGGGATAATAGGGGCGGTTGCTTGCATCGCGCTTTTTGTGTTTTATATTTGTTTGCTTTTCCCCTTGGCTCAGAAATTATATCCAGATCATGAGGATGAACCAGGATGGTTGACTTCCGTGCCCGTACTCACGGGTCACATGTTCGTATTTTTCTCTTACCCCCTAGCTCCGACAGATTTGATGTGTAAAGCTACAGAACCGTATTGTACAGATTGGGTACCCGAAGCTCTAGTGCACGGAGAACCGTCTTCTTCTTTTGTGCCAATGGTTCAGGAAGGAGAGGCTGGATATTGCACTAACTATGCCCTTGCTCCAACGAACGCTTGTGGAGAGCAAGCAGAGAATGTCGGCTTTTTAATAGCCGCAGGGTTGCTCGTACTAATATATTTTGGTCTCGGTGCGGCGGTTGGTTATTCTATGCAAAAAGGAAATTTTAGAATATATTAAATTCACCAATCCATACTCACAGTGCTTTTAGTAATTATTATTAGTTAAATAAATTTTATGACAAAAGAAAATGTGGTGTTAATGAAAGAGGCACGAGAGACACTGGCGGGGAAGTGGATGTTTGCCATAGGGGTCTTCTTTTTATACATGCTAATAACGGTGGCGGTCAAATCTCCGCATAAAGTCGGCTCGCTGCTCTCTCTTTTGATTTCCGGGCCAATGCTAGTTGGCTTGTGTACTTTTTCTTTAGCATTTTCACGTCGACAAGAAGCAACAGTATCGCAATTGTTTGTTGGATTCCATGAGTTCGGAAGGGCGCTGTGGACGTATGTGTTGATGGTAATATTTATTCTTTTGTGGACATTGTTACTTATCGTGCCGGGCATCATTGCCGGGCTTGCATATTCTCAGACCTTCTTTATTCTCTCTGAAGATAAATCCATAAGCGCAAGAGATGCATTAAAGAAAAGCAAGGCATTAATGCAAGGAAACAAGAAAAAATTATTTTTTCTAGGACTTCGATTTTTTGGTTGGCTTCTCTTGTCTATCCTTACTCTGGGGATAGGGCTTTTGTGGCTCATGCCTTATGTGCAGATAACTATGGCGAAGTTTTATGATGACATTTCCACTCCATCTGTTCCCGAAAACGTAGTCAGCCAGTAACGTCCAATACGCACATATTTTATATCTTGCTATAAAGTCAAAGATCTGGTAGAACAATCATGAAGGAGATAGACGTCATGGATGCGGAAAACATCGCCATCACGGTAGTCATGAGCTTCATCTTCGTGTGCGCATTTGTCATGCGGAGGAGTCGGAAGAGGGGGCTCAAGGCTGCTGCGCAAGCCGCTGAAGAAAACCAGCAACAACTGGCGTCCTTAGTCGGCCATAAGGCCAAGCGAGCTACGGTCGTGGTCGTGGGGAGTGGGGATGCTAGGTAGCGGCGCTGACCCCTACCTAACCATCTCCAAAGTCCTTTTCGCAGTAATGGTCATAATGCTTGCCAGTCGGGCAGTATGGAAGTGCTGCCAGAAGACACCCCAGACGGAAGGAGAAGCGCGTGACTAGAGAGAACATCGCGGTGCTCATGGCAGCGTGTTCAGCCTCCCTCGTGCTGTGGGCAGGCTTCGATCCCAAGCTCCGACAGAGACTCGGGAAGAGGCTTAGTGACCACTTACGGCTTTCCCGTTTCAAGAGGCAGTCTGCTAGGATGAGCAAGCTCTCGAAGACGACGTAAAAGTCGCAGATCCGGGTTCGGGGCGGTTTGCTTCGCAAACCGCCCTGGCCTGAACTAATTCAAAATTTCAATAAAAATACCACAAAAAGCCTTATTCATAAGGCTTTTTGTCCGCTTGACTTTTGCATAGTATATGTGATATAATATAAGTAAGGAGGATTTGCGATGGGCAAGGTGCTGGCATACCGACCCAGACCCAACGCTTTTAACCTCGAGGATGTGACCCGGAAGGACATCCTCCAGTTCATTGCAGGCGTTTTGGTTTTTGCCGTCTGCATGTTGCTCTGTTTCTGGGCTTAGCCCGGACCACAGAGCGTATCGTCAGCCCGGTTTCTCTTCGGAGGACCGGGCCGCGCTCTTTTTAGCCTTTTTTATTTTGCCAAATTTAGTGCTATTATTTACTCATGGCGTTAATGACTTGGGCCCTCAAGAGGCAAATTTTCTATATAGTTATACTTGTTTTATTTTTTTCAATTTTTGGATTTATAATCGTTTATCCCAAATTCAACAAAGAGCCAACGTGTGTGGACGGGAAGCAAAATGGTAGTGAAACAGGCATTGACTGCGGTGGCTCTTGCGCCTTAGCCTGCATCGCCCAAGTGGACGACATTTCAGTGCTATGGGCTCGTGCCTTTCGGGTAATACCAGGGAGATACAATGCACTCGCTTACATCGTTAACCACAACCAAAATGCGGGTATAAGGAAAATACATTACCGCTTTCGTTTCGCGGATGCGAAAAATATTTATATAGGCAAGCGCGAGAGTAGCACTTTCATTCCACCCGGTGGATCCTTCGCCATTTTTGAGCCGGGGATAGACATTGGGAATTCTGTTCCGGTGTATGTAAATTTTGAATTTACTGATCAGACTCCACTCTGGGAGCAGATATCGCCGGAATTAAATAAACAGCTCAAAGTTCTAGTTTCAGAAATTAAGCTTACAGACGAAACTACCTCTCCGCGCCTCTCGGCAGTAATAAAGAATAGTTCTCTTTTTACCATTCCGGACGTAGGTGTAATAGCGATCCTCTATGACGACAAGCACAATGCGATTTCTACCAGTAGAACATATCTAGAAAAGCTTGGCCCACTTCAGAGCGCTAATATAAATTTCACTTGGCCGGAGCCGCTTGGCGGCACGGTAGTAGCAAAAGAAATTATTCCAATGGTGAACTATTTTTCGGTTAAATTACAGTAGTATGGCAGAGAAAGCACTTAAGCGCATTGATTGGTTACTAGTTGTGTTTATAATTCCCATAGTGCTTGCCGGACTCTTTACTATGAAATCTTTTACTCCGCTCGAAAACGTCACTGATTTCTTTGGTAAGCAAATTATTTGGATATCTATTTCCCTAGTAATCTTTTTCATTTTCTCTTTTATTGATTTTCGCTTTTTAAAGCGTACGGATGTTCTGGTATTTCTTTTTTCATTCATGTCACTTCTCTTAGTGGGTTTAATTTTATTAGGATCGAAAAGTTGGTTTAATTTAGGCTTTTTTTATTTTCAACCAGTAGATGTGATGAAGTTGGTGCTGGTGCTCGTTTTGGCAAAATATTTCTCTCGTCGACATGTTGAGATACGCGATATCAAGCACATTTTTATTTCCGGCTTTTATGCACTGGTGCCTCTAATTTTAGTCTTGCTTCAGCCTGACTTCGGCTCTGCCATGATAATATTTTTCATTTGGCTCCTGATGGTACTTGTTTCTGGAATTTCTAAAGTTCACCTGTTTCTCGTAATTCTCTCAGGGGCGCTTATCTTCGCTTCATTGTGGTTCTTTAGTTTTGCCCCGTATCAGAAAGCGCGCATTTATAACTTTCTTAACCCCATGGCAGACATTCATAAAACAGGCTACAACGTATTTCAGTCTACCGTGGCTGTGGGGTCTGGACAAATTACGGGCAAAGGTTTGGGCTTCGGCACCCAATCCCGGCTAAAATTTCTACCCGTACCGCAGTCGGACTTCATATTTGCTGCTTTTGCCGAAGAGTGGGGGTTCATTGGGTCCACTCTGATACTTTTTCTGTATATATTGGTAATTTGGCGAATTCTTTATAATGCATCGCTTGGGTCTACCAATTTCGAAATCCTATTTGGCATGGGGGTTGCTATTTTCTTCATGGGACACATAATCATAAATGTGGGTATGAACTTGGGGCTTCTTCCGGTAACCGGTATTCCATTGCCGTTCATGAGCTATGGAGGATCGCACCTTTTAACGGAATTTGCCGCCTTAGGAATTCTGATGAGCATGAGGAAGTATGCACGCCCTGCTCATCGGGACGATATGCGCAACGAATTTGTAGGCGTCTCTATAAAATTAAATGAAAATTATTGACGGGAAAAAGTTACAAGAAGAAATTTTAGCCACAGTTAAAAGGGAAGTGGCGCTTTTAAATTTCCAGCCGATTTTTACCGATGTGTTAGTGGGAGATGATATAGTTTCCGCGCAGTACGTGCGTATGAAGGCTCGGATGGCGGAGTCCGTCGGTATAAAATTTCATAACGCTAATTTCCCAGCCCATGTTCAAACATATGAATTAATTAAGGAGCTTAAAATTTTAAATGAACTTACAAATATGTGTGGGATTATTGTACAGCTTCCGCTTCCAGAGCACATTCCAAAGCAAGACGTGCTAGACGCCATAGACCCCAGACTCGATGTGGACTGTTTGGGCACTGTAGCGAGTACTAAGTTCTACGAGAGCTATTCGGGGAAAGATGATTTAGGTTTTCCCACGGCTTTGGCTTGTCTCTACATACTGGATTCAATTAACATGGATTTAGAAAATAAAAATATTGTGGTCTTGGGACAGGGAATGCTAGTAGGCAAACCTGTTGCCGCGCTCCTTGAAGGGCGGGGCCTCTCTCCAATTGTAGTGAGGAGTAAGACTCCAAATAAAGAAAAAATTCTAAAAGAAGCAGATGTCATAATTTCAGGTATTGGCAAGGGTAAATATCTAACCGGTGAGATGATAAAGAAGGGAGCAGTAGTGATCGACGCAGGCACCTCCGAGTCGAGCGGCGGAGTAGTGGGCGACGTTGATCTAGAAAGCATGAAAGATGTGGCTGGTTATGTTTCTCCAGTGCCTGGCGGCGTGGGCCCCGTCACCGTCGCCATTCTCCTTAACAACGTTCTTACGGTAGCGAAGTCCCTCGGAAAAGCTCGGGATGATTCTACTGAATCAAAAATATGAAATATAAAGGAGTTATTTTTGATATGGATGGGCTCATGGTTGATACGGAAATAATAGAACATCGAGCTTTCGAAATAATACTAAAAGAGTATGGGATAGAACCCAATCCATACTCTAATGGTCTTCTTCATAAACCTGGAGCTGCAGGCATGAATTATTACGAGAATTTCAGAAACCGACACAATATTAAAGACGATGCCGAAGTTATAAAAATGAAAAAGCGATTTAATTTTCGACAAATCATAGAAGGTGAGGGTATTAAACCATTGCCGGGGTTTATTGATTTACTTAAAACTCTAAAAAAAGAGAATTTTAAAATTGCCTTGGCTTCCAATAGAGTTGAGGATTTAGTTCATTTGATTTTGGACACACTGGGTACTAAAGATTTTTTCGAGAAAATTATCGGTCCCAGCAAAGATAGAAAACATAAACCCGCTCCTGATATCTATGTTCATACTGCAAAAGAGCTAAAGTTAAAACCGGGAGAATGTGTAGTACTGGAGGATTCAGAAATAGGAGTAATTTCAGCAAAAGCCGCAGGGATGAAGACAATAGCTGTACCCAGTATGTATACAAAAGATCAAGATTTTTCGAAAGCTGATGTAGTTGTAAAAAGTCTTTCGGATATAAATATGGAGCTACTAGAATCTCTATGACTATCTTCTTAAGTTATTTATTTTATTTTGTAGCTTCGAGTCTGTGGCCACTTCAGAGGAGATGGCTAGCGATACAAAAAAACACCGCCGAAAGCAATCAAATAAGTTTTGCTTTTGAAGTTGTTTTAATTTTGGTAATTGGTAGCCTCTTCTTGCCATTTTTTAGTCCACTTTATTTTTCTGGAAATACTTTTTCTTTAATTTTATTATCATTGGTTTGTGGATTATTTGGTATGGGGTATTTTATCGCAAGTTATGTCGCCCAAAGTCACATAGATGCCGGTGTTACTAGCATTGTTAGTAATATTTATACGCCGATAACTATAATCCTTTCTTCCTTTTTTCTTCATGAAGGATTGAAACCTTTACAGATAGTAGGGACGTTAATGCTTTTAGCATCCGTATTTATAGTTTCTAAGAAACACCAGATAGGGAAATTTCGTTTCGATAAATATTTTGTAATGATGGCATTAAGCGGGGTAATGATGGGCGTATTAATTGTGGCAGAAAGAGCACTTCAAAAAACAACGGGCTTTACAGCCAGCACAATGCTTTCATGGGGGTCTCAATGTTTTTTTCTGGGGTTAGCAAGTTTAATTTATAAAAGTAAACATACTTATACCAACAAAGAAGTTTTAACTACTGGCGGTTTAAGATTCCTAGGAGCATTGTCATATGTAATTCTGGTATGGATAGTCGGGAATTTGAGCGTCGTATCTTCAATAATAACATTTAAAATAGTAGTGATTTCTATCGCAGGAGCAATATTCCTAAAAGAGCGAGAAGATTTACCGAGAAAAATTTTAGGTTGTGTTATCGCTGTAGCAGGACTCTTATTAATGAAATGATATAATTAGAACAGGATGAACGAAGCAATTTTTTACTTTTTTTATAACTTAGCTCATAAATCAACGGTTTTTGATTGGATAATTATTTTCTTCGCTGAAATTTTTCCTTTTATCGTCATATTGCTTGCGGTAATTTTCTTGCTTTTCCATCATGATGTATTCAAGGCCGAAAATCCTTTCCAAGTATTTCTGCAAAAGAAAAAAGAAATAATTTTTACCTTTCTCTCTGGAGTCCTCGCCTGGATTATTGCGCATGTTATAAAATTTATAATCCACACTGACCGCCCACTCACGAGACTTGGTGAAATACAGACACTTTTTTCTAAAAATGACGCCGCTTTCCCTTCGGGGCACGCCACATTCTTCTTTGCCTTAGGTTTTTCTATTTATTTTGTGCACAAAAAGGCAGGTTTAGTTTTTATCCTATTCGCAACACTTATCGCCATATCTCGCATCATTGCCGGTGTGCATTTTCCGATCGATATTTTAGGCGGATTTATATTAGGTGCCCTGGTTGCCTATTTTGCGAAAAATTTATAGAATTTTCATCATTAGTTTGCTCTACTTTATTTTGCTTGCATTTTGCTGGGAAAAAATATAGAATAAGCATTAATTTATATGATCAGGAAAGCAATTTTAGCTTTTGTAATACTTTTGCTTGGCGCTGGAGTCGCCTTTTTCGTCTTTAAGTCGGAGCCAAGACTGAACAAAAATTTCGACACCGCTAGCTCCTTTTTCAAAAATCACCCTTTTCGTCTAGGCTTGGATCTCTCCGGGGGTAGCCATTTGGTTTATAAAGCCGACACTTCCGTAGTGGCTTCGAATGAAGTGAATGATTCAATGGAAGCCCTTCGAGATGTGATAGAAAGACGCATAAATTTATTTGGAGTTTCTGAGCCGGTAGTGCAGATTCAGCATGGTGGATTGGTTTCTGGCAGTGATGAACAGCTGATAGTGGATCTACCTGGCGTCACTGATGTAAAGAAAGCCATAGAAATGATTGGGCAAACCCCGCTACTTGAATTTAAAATTGAAGGGCCGAAAGAGCCGATCGAAGTAAAACCAGGTAAAGATGGCAAAATAGATTTGGGCAACATATCTTTAGATCAAAAGTTTGTTTCAACTGAACTAACAGGAAGATATTTAGAGAAGGCTACTCTTGAATTTGATCCAAATACGCGCGAACCCAGAGTGAGTCTCCAGTTTAATGACGAAGGTACAAAACTTTTTGCCGAAATAACGAAAAATAATGTGGGCAAAATGGTAGCCATTTATCTAGACGGTGCTCCGATTTCTACGCCAGTTGTTCGTGAAGAAATTCCGAGTGGTCAGGCGGTTATATCAGGTAATTTTACCCCGACAGAAGGTAGGCAACTGGTTGGTCGGTTAAATTCTGGTGCATTACCGGTGCCCATTACGCTGCTTTCGACTCAAACTATCGGTGCGACACTTGGAGATAATGCAATCATGGCTGGAGTTAAAGCTACGGTTATTGGTTTTCTTCTAGTAGCCCTTTTCTTGATTCTTTGGTACCGATTACCTGGACTTGTGGCCACGCTATCATTATCTATTTTCGTGGTAATAATTTTAGCCCTCTTTAAACTTTTGCCTGTAACTTTAACAGCGGCAGGTATTGCCGGCTTCATCATATCAATAGGTATTGCGGTGGACGCCAATGTGCTTATCTTCGAGCGCGTTAAAGAAGAATTGCGGGCAGGGAAGAGCGTAAACGAGGCAGTCGCTGCTGGTTTCTCCCGAGCTTGGCTTTCAATTCGAGATTCCAACATTTCCAGTTTCATTGGCGCGATAATTTTATTCTGGTTTGGAACATCTTTGATTAAAGGTTTTGCTCTCACGCTTGGCATGGGGATTGTTGTTTCTATGTTCAGCGCGATTACTGTTACCCGGATTTTCCTTAAGACTCTTTCTTTCGTGGGAGAAGGAAAAGTGGCCAGATTTCTTTTTTCAAGTGGCATAAGCAAATAAAAATATGTTTATAATCAGACACAAAAAAATATTTGTCGGGATATCAATAGGCTTAGTAGTATTAGCTCTTGCTTCCTTGTTTGTATTTGGACTAAAAGTGGGAATTGATTTTAAAGGTGGGGCGCTTACCGAGGTGGTTTATAAAACAGTTCGTCCAACTCAAGAAGAACTTAATAAAAACCTTGAAGCTTTAAATTTCGGTTCAGTTTTACTCCAGCCCACTGGAGAGCTGGGTTATATCGTGAAGACTCGGGATTTAAATGATGCCGAACACGCAAAACTTCTCGAAACTCTCTCTCAAGGCAAGGCGGATTCTCTCACAGAGCTTAGCTTTAATTCTATAGGTCCTTCAGTTGGACGTGAACTTACTAGGAAGGCAATACTCGCCATAATTTTAATCTCGCTTGCTATTATTTGTTTTATCGCTTTTGCTTTCCGCAAAGTTGCCAAACCAGTGTCTTCTTGGAGATATGGACTGATTGCTGTAGCTACTCTCCTGCATGATGTGATTATACCGGTCGGAATTTTCGTTGTACTTTCCCACTACTATGGAGCAGAAGTAGATGCTCTCTTCGTAGTAGCTGTGCTTACCATACTCGGCCTGTCAGTTTCCGATACGATAGTTATCTTTGATAGAATCCGAGAAAATTTGCGCAAGGAAGCTAACATTTCTAAGACAAACTTTAGCGAAGTTGTCGGAAAGAGTTTGGACCAGTCTTTTGTTCGGTCAATCTGCACTTCACTCACTGTAATACTCGTTCTTCTTGCGTTATTCTTCTTTGGGCCCTCAACCACCAAATACTTTGCTCTAATGCTCACAGCTGGGATGTTCTTTGGAACATACTCCTCGATTTTCCTAGCTTCGCCTCTTTTGGTTTTAACTGAAGAACTCCAAAAAAATAAATAAATCTCTGGTCGTTTTGTGCTATTATTAAGTTATTATTATTTTAGAATAAAAGTATGACGTTAATTTTAATAATTTTAGGACTTTTAGTTTTGTGGGCAATATTTGCCTTTAACCGTTTTGTCTCGCTTCGAAACCGGGCAAAAGAAGCCTGGGCGGACATCGAAGTGCAGCTAAAGCGCCGATATGATTTGATCCCCAATTTAGTAAATACGGTGAAAGGTTATGCCACGCACGAATCCAGCGCTTTTGAAAATGTTACCAAGGCAAGGAATATGGCTATGGGTGCATCGGGGCCAACAGCTGAGCATGCTCAAGCGGAGAACATGCTCACTGGTGCGTTAAAATCAGTATTCGCTTTAGCTGAAGCTTACCCAGACTTGAAAGCCAATCAAAATTTCTTGGCCCTTCAGAATGAGCTCTCCGACACTGAGAATAAAATTCAAGCAGCCCGCAGGTTCTACAACTCTAACGTGCGAGACTTAAACACCGGAGTTGAAAGCTTCCCCGGGAATGTTGTTGCGGGTATGTTTAATTTTTCTAAAATGGAATACTTTGATCTCGCCGATAACGACGCAGCCCAGAATCCGGTAGAAGTAAAGTTTTAACTCTAGACTTTTGTGGCTTTATGCTATGATAATAAATCATGGCAACTTTATATACCCAACAATCAAAAAATATAACGAAAACCTGGCTGCTGATGACGATTTTTTTAATTATTGTCATTGGCCTCGGTTGGTACTTTAGTTACTATTACGGCAATCCGAATATCCTATACTTTTTTGTTCTATTTAGTATTTTCATGAATATTTTCTCTTACTGGTTTTCGGACAAAATTGTACTTAAACTCGCTGGAGCAAAGCCCGCAAGCAGGGAAGAGAATTTTGATTTGTATACGGCAGTAGAAAATCTTTCTATTACGGCCGGACTTCCGATGCCTAAAGTGTATATCATTAATGACCCCGCACCGAACGCCTTTGCTACCGGACGGAACAAAGAGCACGCGGTGGTAGCGGCAACCAGTGGCCTTCTTGCCATACTCGACAAGACTGAGCTAGAAGGTGTGATTGGTCACGAACTTTCACATATTGGGAACCGTGACATGCTGCTCTCCACCGTGGTGGTAGTTTTGGTAGGTTTTGTTACCATTGTGGCTGATATGTTCAGACGCAATTTATTTTTCGGCGGATTCCGTGGCAGAGATGACGATAGCAAGGGAGGCAATATTTTAGCAATTGTGGGAATTGTTCTTTCTATTCTTGCGCCTATTTTTGCGATTTTAATTCAACTTGCAATTTCACGGAAGCGTGAATTTTTAGCGGATGCGTCAGGGGCGCTTCTTACGCGATATCCAGAAGGTCTAGCTTCGGCTCTGCGGAAAATCGGTCAGTATAGCCAGCCGATGGCTCGACAATCAAGCGCTATTGCTCACCTGTACATCTCTGACCCTAAAGGTGGAGGGTTTGGTAAGAAAGTCATGGGCCTTTTTGCCACTCATCCTCCAGTAGAAGATAGAATCAAGGCGCTCATCGGCCAATAGAAATTTATCCTGAATTTTGTTACAATTTCTATATGGAAATAAAAGATGTGGAGAATCTGGCGGAACTGGCCAAGATCGAGCTCTTACCTGAAGAAAAGCAAGCGTTACTCAAAGATTTTGAGGGTATTTTGCAATACATTAAACACATCGAAGCCGCAGAAGTAGGGTCTGAAAAAGAAGAATTCACTCTCAAGAATGTTTGGCGAGAGGATAAGGTAGAAGCCAGAGAATTCTCACACGAGCTTATAGTGAAGCAATTTCCAGGTTCCCAAGATGGTTATCTAAAAGTAAAAAAGATTTTATGAGTATTGATTTAAAAAATTTAACCATAGAGAAAGCGCATGAGAGTTTGAAGCAAGGAGAATATACTTGCGAGGAACTTCTGGAGGCTTATTTAAATGTAGTTAAAGAAAGAAACACAGAGCTTCATGCCTATCTGGAAGTATTTGCGGATGCAATAGAACAGGCCCGGGAAGCTGATAAAAAATTTAAGAATGGTACGGCACAGATGATGACCGGTATTCCACTCGGGATCAAAGATAATATTTTATTCGGTGGTCATATTGCTTCAGCTGCATCTAAAATTCTAGAGAATCACACTGCTTCATATGACTCTTTTGTTATAAAAGAACTGAAGAGTGCCGGGGCGGTAATCATAGGGCGCACGAATATGGATGAATTTGCCATGGGTTCCTCTACTCAGACTAGTGCTTACGGTGTGTCGCGAAATCCGCATGACACTTCTCGTGTTCCGGGCGGTTCCTCGGGTGGTTCAGCCATTGCAGTGGCAGCCGATATGGCGCTAGTAGCGCTTGGTACTGAGACATGTGGATCTGTGCGACAGCCTTCATCGTTTTGTGGCTTGGTGGGGCTGAAGCCTACATATGGGGCACTTTCTAGAAATGGAATTATCGCGATGGGTAATTCTTTAGACCAGGTAGCACCTTTTGGAAAAACGGTAAAAGATGTAGAAATTGTTTTTAACTTACTATCCAAGCACGACCCGGAGGACAGCACTTCAGTGCCAGAGAATTTACGCAGTGGACTAAAGCCTAAAGCCCAGGGCCTAAAGCCTAGAACTATCGGCGTACCGTGGCATCTCTTCGATAAAGGGGTAGATCCTGTGGTGATGGAGAATTTCAAAAATTCTATGGAGAAATTTAAAAATGCTGGTTATGAAATCATCGACATAGAACTTCCTTTCTCAAAATATTCACTCGAAGCTTATTACATCATTATGCCGGCAGAAGTTTCTACCAACCTTGCACGCTTCGACGGTATTCGTTATGGCTATAGTAAAGATGGGGAAAATTTAAAAGAAGTTTATATGAAAAGCCGGGGCGAAGGTTTCGGCAAGGAAGCCCGTCGGCGAATCCTACTTGGTACCTATGTTCTTTCTCATGGTTATTATGATGCCTATTACAATAAAGCAGTGAAAGTTCGAGAAAGGATCAAGGAAGAAATTCTAAAAGTTTTTGAAAAGGTTGACCTTATCGCCACTCCCACCACACCTACACCAGCATTTAAAATAGGAGAAAAGTTAGATGATCCAGTGGCGATGTATCTCTGTGATATATTTTCTGCTCCAGCCAACCTCGCTGGTGTGCCCTCGATCGCGCTTCCGTCAGGCAAGACAGACGAGGGATTGCCGCTTTCAATCCAATTTATGGCCCCGCATTTTGGCGAAGCCAAACTTTTCGAGGCAGGCAAGGACTTCGAAAAGATGAATCAAATTAAGAATTAATATGCAACCACCACAAAATAATCCCGTTGAATTTGTCCTGACTTCTAAATACTTTGACCCCCTGTATTTATTTCATCAAGGAACTTTCTACATTAAAAAGTTTTTTTCAATTATTTTCAGCGACGGAGGACGCAGTATCGGTAGCACACTACTCTTCTTTTTATCTATGATTTTCTTATCTATTATCTGCTATTCGCTGGTTAGAATTTTCGAAATAAGAGCTAAAGAAGAACGCCATTTAAAACATGAAATCGAAGAATACGCGCACAATAAGAGGGAATATGAAAAGCACTTACGAGAGGAAGTGGGGGGTTCGAAGAATGAACGCTGGAGTAAAACATTAAATTATATTTTCTCTCAACGATCTAGCGACTGGAAGCTCGCCATAATTGAAGCTGACGAAATGCTCTTCAACCTAATGGGGAACCTTGGTTTCAAAGGGGACAGCTTGGGTGATAGATTAAAAATGGCCAATCAAGAAAATTTCCCCGAGCTTAGTACTGCCTGGGAAGTGCACACAATTCGAAATAGAATTGCCCATGAAGGTTTGACCTTCGATATCTCGCACCATGAAGCGAAAAGAGTGATCTCTATATATGAAGGGATTTTCTACAGGTACGGATATATTTAGACTAAACTTGTTGCGGGAGGCCGAATCGAACGGCCGTCTCAAGGTTATGAGCCTTGCGAGATGCCTCTTCTCTATCCCGCTACTTCCACTCTATATCAAGGCTTTGTTTTTTGCAAATTAGATTGGAAAATATAGAGAAATATGATATTGTGGGGTTGTCTTCTCGAGAAGAATTTATTATTGTCGGCGTAGCTCAGTCGGTTAGAGCGTGGGACTCATAAGCCCAAGGTCGGTAGTTCGATTCTACCCGCCGACACACCATCCTTTGAAATTAAAGGATTTTATGTATAATAGCAACATGCGATCGTAGCTCAACTGGTTAGAGCACCCGCCTGTCACGTGGGAGGTTGCCGGTTCAAGCCCGGTCGATCGCGCATAACAAAAACAGCTTGGCAGAAGCCAAGCTGTTTTTGTTATTTTAAGGTGTTGGTTCCGAAGTAGTTTCTAAAGTTTCTTCTTGCGTCTCTGGGGTGGGCTCTGACTCTTCAATAACCTCAAGGGAGGTTTCTGGGGTAATTTCTGGGTCTGGCTCCTCGGTTACTTCTGGTTGATTTTCTGGTAGGGGAGCTGGTTCTTCGTTTGGCATAGGCTCTGGCTCAGGTTTACTATTTCCTCCATTTCCTCCACCATTTCCGCCCTGCGCATTTACGGCAGTAGCTTCAAGCAGCGCATCGAGCTCAGCTTTAGTTATACAAGTTTTCTCGCCGGTATCGTCTGCGACACAGAGATTTTTGGTCTCAACTTCATCACTAAATATTTTCGCAATGCCATTGGTTGCGCTCGCGAGCCAGGCTCCAACTTTTTCAAAAAGATTTTCAAAGAATGAGGCACTGAAAGATTCGGATTCTGAACCTTCTAGTGGAGTTATTGTGCCAGTAATAGCATTGAGATTTAGATTTATGTGTTGAATAGCAAGCCACTCGGCCATCATTATGTCCTGACCGTTAACATGTAACCCGTCTCCTCGCTCCAATACGCCATAGAATTCCTGTGCTATGAATCCTAAATGATTTTCACAATCTGCACCTGAACAATATTCCGGTTTCCAGTCAAAGGTTCTTGCGGGAGTTGCAGTAATTCTATCGAGAATGTCTGGCACATCATAAGTTTCAATATTTTCCTTCCATTCACGTGAAGAGTTGGCAGTAAAGGCCGTATCTCCGGCATTGATGTACGAACCCGTGCCGGTATTGCAACCCGAGCCTGTACCACCAATTTCAAAAATGTGATCAGGGTCGTTACAACTTAACCCCATGAATCCTCCTGAGTCTACGGCCAATCGGTATGCACCCGCACCCACATCATAAAGATAAAAGGCTGCACCAACTGCTCCATTGCCTGTACCTGAAGCAGCTAGCAACCAGTCTCTGCCTCCCGTTGCTGTACTTTTTATTTCAACTTGTACGTCGTCGGTGCTACCAACAACTGACAAAGGGAAGCCTGGTGCCGCACCAATTCCAAATTTACCCGTAAAAGTAGCGTCACCGCCGGAAGGTGTAATAGACAAATCTCCACCACTCGAAACCAAGAAGTCAGCGTAGTTCGCAGCGGAACCGTCGGCGTCGTTGTAAGTTAAACGAAGATTGTTTCCGGAAGCTTGGTTGATTTCAAGCGCACGATCTGTAGAAGTTGTCCCAATGCCTACCGTGCCACCTGCTCCGATTCTCACTTTTTCTGTACTGTTAGTTATAATCACGAAAGGAGTATTAGAATTGTTACCAACACCTCCGCTTCTCGCACCACCATAAGACGAGTTACCTGTACCCACATTAAACAATACTGTATCGTTTGCATTTGTATTATTTCCTAAATACACAGTGCTATAAGCAGCCGAACTAGTGTTGGTATTCTTCACATTAATACCTCCTGTTGAGTTTACATTTAAAAGTACGCTAAAAATGTCGTTGGGGCTGCTATTGTTAGCACCCACGCCAACATTGCCGCTTGTATCAATGGCAAGGCGAATAGGTGAACCGGAAGCGGTAACATCATACAAAAGCAATTTCCCGGCGCTCGCACCGTGGCCGGAACCAGTGGATTCAAAAAGCCAGGCATGTCCCCCACTAGAAGTGTTTGAAAGCTGAAATCCTGCAGCATTCGTATTAGAACTGACAACATCAAGTCCGCCAGTACTCGTACCAGAGAGTGGTGTAATAGTACCAATACCCACATTTCCTCCTCCAACTATGTTAAGTCCTAAAGCCGGAGTATCACCAGCATTGAAAAGTTGCACTAAACTGTTTGCTGCTGTGCCTTGACCGTTAATATATCTTAAGATACCACTACGATAATTCGCGAGCGCTGCGCCAAATAAAATTTCATTCCAGGTTCCACTGGAGCTACTGCCAGTATAAAAACGAGGTTGATTGGTGTCTGTGCTAGTTGGAGTAAGAACATCCAGTATGCCGCCGGGGCTTGATTGACCTACGCCTACATTCCCAGCATTTGTTGTTCCTAAAAGAATATATCCTGTATGACCTGTGCCATAACCAACTCCACCGTCTATCAAAATATTCCCGCCATGGGCTGCCCCAGCAGAAGAAGAGGCTCCTGCGCCCGAGGTGAGAGAAACATTTCCACCTGTAATATTCGTGCTAGCAGAGGGTAAAGCTGCTTGACCAATGACGAGTATTGCTTGCGTCGCCGCGTCGCTGAATCGCGTGTTGTGTTGGATCGTATAGTCGGTGTCTCGGCCGGGCATGAGCTGGTCCTTGGCATAGAACGTTTGCGTTCCATTGCTCAGACCCGAAAGAAGACCGGTTGAAGTGAAATAAGCCGTCGTTGCAAGTGTGTTGTCGAAAAAGATTGTCGAGGCTGCGTGGACGTTCCTGTCCTCAATATACATCCCGCCCGTGTTGAATGTCAGGCGCCCGGCCGCCGTGGAGGCGGTGATCGACGGTGCAACTAGGCTCGTCCCGAAATATCCCGTCCGTGGCCGCGTCGCACCGCTTGCACCGATATCGTAGGTGTTGTCGGTGAAGAGTAGATTGCCAGCCAGCGTGGTTGCAGAGTCGCTCACCGTCAGCCGGTTCGTAAGCGTCTGTGCCGAAGTTCCCGAAGATCCCGCGGTTGTCGTGGCAATATTTACGACTGCAGGAGTTGCAGAACCTGTGCCAATACCACCGGCTAAAGTTAAAGCTCCACCAGCAATGTTTGTACCGCTACCCCCGGTTGCATTTAGTGTGAAAGAGACCGGAGAAGCATCTGTGACACCTTCGCCGAAGTAAGCGCTGGAGATTCCATAAGTTGGTCCACCAAAGAGTAATTGATTGGCAGCTGTGTTCACCGCTGCCCGGCCAAACGCCATAGAACTTGCAAAACCAGCAGTTGATGCCGCGTAGCCCATTGCGAAACTGTCGGAACCACTGGCTGTGGCACTGCCGAGCGAGACCGACTGATCGCCGCTTGCAGCCCCGTTCCCGACCGACACCGCCAGGTTACCCGTTGCTGTACCGTTTCCAACAGCTACACTGGCAGATACGCCGCTGACTATTTTTACGCTATACGCGGACGTGGCATCGTTGTTATAACCGATGACAATCTGATGGGCTGCGCCAGCGGCTGCACTTGCGCCCGCACCGATCACCACGTTCCGATGGGACGTGCTGCCGTTGTCGGTTGCGCCAGAGCCGATGATGACCGACTCGTTTCCGAACGTGGCGTCCCCGGCCGCACCCGACGCGTTATACCCAATAACAACTGCATCAAGACCTCCAGCCGTAACCGTGGCCCCATTGCCAAGCGCGATTGATCTATGGGCAAGCGCACCTACACTCGCGCTGTAACCAATTGCCAGAGAATTATTTGCAGTGGATGTTGAAGCAGATGTGCCGTGTACTTCACTTGAAGTTCCAGCTCCGAGCCCGTATGTAAGACCATTAATGGTTGTCGCTGTCGCTGCGCCAAGAACAGGAGTTACCAACGTCGGGCTCGTTGCTCGTACCACTCCGCCAGTACCGGTGGAAGCAGCACCGGAGACAAGATAGTCAGATGCGTCAAAAGTTCCGTATCCGGTTGAGCCGTCGGTGGCCTTCACGCGGCCTGCTGCCCCGCGAGTCAAACCCGTGTCTTTTGTATTTTGAGAAGTGCTATAGAGAATTAGGTCACTTGCACCAATCGGTCGGTAAGACGAAGGCGATAGCGCGTTTACAGATGCTAGTTCGTTAATGTAAGTAAGAAAGCCGCCGCTGTTTATAGAAAATGCAGCACCAGTTACGTTGCCGAAGGAGCTGTCACCGGCGCGGATAGAAATAACCTGCGTATAATTACCATTCGTGAAGGCCCATTTATTTCCCGTCTCCCAAACTATGGCTCCGTTCGATGCACCTGTGCCAGTTGCAATTACAGGTAGAGCGTTTTGTTCGGAAACAAGAATCAGCGGCGCAGTCTGCGAACCACTGAAACGACTAACAGTAAGTGGTGTCGCACTAGTTGCCGAAGCAGTAAGAGTAAGAGAGCTTCCCGTCGCGGCGCCAATGTTCGGTGTCGTAAGTGTCGGACTCGCTTGCATTACGAAAGTAGTTCCAGTTCCGGTCTGAGCTGCCACAGAAGTAGCATTACCGACGGAAGTGATCGGGCCAGTTAGGTTGGCATTAGTTGTAACCGTTGCCGCGTTACCTGAAATCGAACCCGTAATGGTATTTGTTACTGTTAAGTCGGTTGTAGTTATGTCTGTAGACCAAAGTTTTGCCAATCTTGCTCCAGTTAATCCTATGGTTTGCGGTGTTGATTGATCGGTCAATACTGCGCCCGAAAGCGAAGTTAAATAAGTAGAATTGTCATAAGAAATAGTCGTGCCAGTTATTTTTACAAATCCAGTTCCACTCAAAGCATCTTGTTTAGAAGTAGCGAGCCCGCTGTAAAGGGAATTGGTAGCATTGTCTCCTGAGTTTGTTCCCGATGTATTTCCTATTACAACTAGCTGCGCATCGGTTACATAATTATCATCCGAGCCCAGAGCTGCGGCGACTGAAATATTTCCACTACCTAGGAGTGATGTAGAGTTTATTGTTTTAATACTTGTTCCTGAGACCAGAGCATCTTGTTTATTATTAAAAGTATCCCAGTCAGTGTCCGAGAGTGCGCCAGTGGTGGAAGTAGACGCAAGCGCGAGAGAAAGTTCTTGACCGTCGAGAGAAAGCCCGTTAGCGCTGCCGAGCGTCACTGCATCGTGGCCGGCATCTATGAGCACATCACAGTTGGGTTGGTCTGGAGTACATTCTGGGTCGAGCGTCTCACCTGGACTATAAAAATCTCCGTCCCACACGGCCAAAACTGCTGTCGCAAACGAAAAAGCAACAACAATAGCTGTAAGGGCAGTTAGTATTTTTTTATTTAAAAAGAAACTCATTTACAATTTTTGAAATAAGAAAATTATTTTTGAATTTTGGTTATTAAAAGCTCTAGTAATCGCTTAACGCTATTTTGCGCATCGGCTTCGGTTTTACTGCCAGTAAATTTCTGCCACTCGGCCATGATTTCTTCATCATTTAGTTCTCGCACTGCATTCTCGAGGGATAGCCTCGTCTCGAAGTCAACTTCTTTGTCCGCTTGTAAAACTTTTTTGATAAAAAGCAGAGCAAAGTTGGCAACTTTTTTATTTGATTCAACATTAGCCCCGACAGACTTTACAGTTTGTAATTCTTTATAGGTTCTAAAATAGCTGTAGCCGAAAAATACGTTACCAAGAACAAGTAAAAAGATAATCACTTCGACAATACGTTTGTTATTTTGCATGTCTGTTACGATATAAATTATACACTAATAATAAGAGCACAACAATTAAAAGAGCCGTTTTCCAATCGAAATTGTGGAAAATTCCTCCCCTTGGTTTAAGTTCAATGTTCTGATGCACCCCAGAGCCCTCCCTCACTACGAAAACTTTGCCTTCGTAAGAGTCGTAGCCCGGTGCTTCCACACTAAAGTAGTAGGATCCTTCTGGCACGAGGAACGAATATGTACCCCTGATGTCGGTAATTTGCGGATTTTCTTGCTGGTAATTCTTGGCCGGCCAGAGTTCGTAATTTTTTGTAATCGGGTTCAAGTAGTATAGCGAAACAATGGCGGACGGAATACGAGTTTCTTTGCCGCCGTTCTCCTCATACACGTAACCTTCTGGATCCACCACCGTAGTCATTCTTATTTGGCGAGTGCCAAGTGTAGGATCCTTATATGCGATCACAGTAATCACTTCGTATTCCCCAGGCACGACGGGCATATCAACATCCGCGGTAAAAATTCCATCATGGTCCGGGTCAGTGTACTCGAAAGAAGTAAGTACTAATTTATTTTCAACCTCACCCGGCCCTTGGCCACCCTCTCCTGACAGGAGAGGGGCTGGGGGTGAGGTGGGAACCTGTTCTACTAGTTCATTCATAGAAAAAAGAGCAGAGGCAACCAAACTCTCACGAGAAATCTGATTTTGGGTAATTTTCGGCGTGGCCGACCTGAAAACAATGTACCCCGTGACGCTGTTGGTAGAACTTATGGGTTTTACCACCAGTTTCAATGTCTTGCCTGGGAGTGTAGAAATCTTTTGAGTGACTTCGCCCGTCTCACCCACAGAGAGCGCAACGTTTAGATCAACCAATTCTCCGCCCGCGCGGGCAAAGACGAATTCAGAGGGCAAGTTTCTCTTGGCGGCTAGTGGAAAATTTGCCAAGGGCAAACCTTCTATTAGTGCGATGGTGCCACTGCCTATGCCCGGAGTTAGTAATTCATCCAAATTTGAAAGGCCAGGGATATCTAGAGACACACCCGTTAAATTATCTAGCTCCGGCAGATTATTGAGACCGATGGTTTGAATTGTTTCATTTAATTTATCTGCTAGGTCAGGAATATTTAAAGTAACTCCGACTAATTTATCTATGTCAGTAAATCTCTCTATTCCCACTTCGGCAAATGTATTTGCGAGCTCTGGAAATTTTGCTGCAAGAATTTGGATTTCATAGGGTAGCGGGGCAAAGACGAAGGATTGTATTTCGTCTGTTGGCAAAAGACTCCAAACTCCACTTAGGGCAAGCGGCGCAACAACAGGAACTTCCACAACCTCTGGTTCCGGTGTAAAGAAATCTAAAATTTCTTTTACAATATTTGTAACTGGGTTACTGGAAGTTGCCGGCGGTGTATAAGTGGGTATAGAAGTTGAAGGGGTTGTTTCTGGTGTTGCTTCATCTGACTCATCTCCTCCGCTGGATCCTCCACCCGAAGTTCTGGTTCCGTCCCCATCCTCTTCCTCTTCTCGGGTGCTTGCTGGACGCCAATCAGTTGCCACTTTGAAATCCGCCGCACTACAAGAACCACCATTTACGCAATTAAAATTAATCTGGCTAGCATCAGAGTTAATCGTCGCGTAGCCTAAAAATTCACCTTCTTCGTTTATAGTAACTCCATCAAAATCAATCCAGCCAATGTTGGAACCCCAAGCAGAACCGGAAAGTATACCTTCACCATCATTTGTAATTCCAGAGTTAGTGGGATTTAGATTTATCCAGCCGTACTGTGTGCTCCATGCCCGGCCGGTGATACCTTCATCGGTAATAGATACATCGCAATTGTCGCAGCCAAAATTTATCCAGCCAAAGTTTTCACTCCAGGCGTATTTAAAAGTGGTATCGATAGTGCCTTCTGTTTCGGAAGCTAAAGCATAATTAGACAAAAACAAAAGTCCCAATGCAAAAATTGAGAAAATTAATTTCTGTGAGAAATTTCTTCTTAACACTTATAAATTATACCAAATTTTCTTTTTGCAAAATAGGGTAAAATACACTAGTATGGTTTGAGTGCCGTTATACCTGCCTGCCGGCAGGCAGGGCTCTGGCAGTGAAAAATAATTCGCCGTTATAGCTCAGGTAGTAGAGCATCGTCTTGGTAAGACGAAGGTCATCAGTGCAAATCTGATTAACGGCTCCCGAAAGAACCTTGCCATCCTAGCTCAGTTGGTAGAGCACGTCTTTCGTAAAGACGGGGTCCCGAGTTCGATCCTCGGGGATGGCTCCCGAAAATAATTATGAAAAAAATCCATAAAAATAAAGTTTTTGAAGGGGAGCATGCGATTGGGGACTTTCTGACCCCTGGGTCAATGGGTCCAACTCCTCTTGTGGAGTTGCCAGCCTCTCTTAATCCTTTTACTAAGGACAAAGTTCGTATTTTTATAAAATTGGTTAACTTGGTACCCCTCTTTAATATCAAATCTCAGCCGGCCCACATGATGCTAGATAATATTCCTAGAGATGAACTAAAAAAAATAAAAAATCTGGTGGAGTATTCTTCTGGTAATACTGCTTTGTCACTCGCTGTTCTTGCTCAATATTTTGGTATCGAAAAGATGTATGCAATTATTACTCCGGATGTGCCTGAATCTAAGAAAAGAATTCTTCGCCTTGTAGGTACGAATCTTTTAATTTCCCATGGTCCGAAGAGTCCAGATGTGAAAGAGGATGTGGGTGGAATTTATGATGCAAAGCTTATGGGGCAGAAACCTGGATGGCATAACTTGCATCAATACATTAATCCGGGAAACTGGGAAGCTGGAGAAGAATATGTGGGTAAGGAACTTTGGCAGCAGCTGGGGACTGAGTTATCCTTTTTCACTTCAAGTATAGGGACGGCGGGAACTATTACGGGCGCAGGAAAATATCTAAAAAGCAAAAACAAAAAATTAAAGGTTTTGGGTGTGGCGGTCAAAGAAGGCTCGTCTATACCAGGCCCTCGAGGGGAGGTAATGATTCATAAATTAGGCATAGAATGGCAGAATACAGTAGATGAGGTGTCAGCGGTGGAGACCTTTAATGCTTTTAAGTCTGGACTGGATCTGATCCGTGCAGGTTTTTTCGTGGGTCCTTCCACCGGCATGCAACTCTCTGCGCTACTCGATAAAATAAGGGAATACAAAAAGAAAGGTCAGCTAAAGAATTTAAAAAATGAAAATGGAGAAGTGGTGTCGTGTTTTATTGCCTGTGATAGCATGTTCCCCTACATAGATGAATATTTCGACAATTTACCCGACAATCTTTTCCCGAGAGTAAAAGACCTGCCTGCTGGCAGGTAGGTCTGAAATAAATTTCTAGTAAACATGCAGGATGCAAATGAGATAGAAAAAGAAATAGAGAAACTAGAACAGCTGATGCAAGAGCCTGATTTTTGGAATGATAAGCCCAAAGCCCAAAATATTTTACGAGAACTCGCAGAGCTGAAAGATAAGAAGGAAGGAATTGGCAAATATGATAAAGGCAACGCAATACTCTCAATAATTTCTGGAGCGGGTGGAGATGATGCGGAGGATTTTTCTAGAATGCTTTTAGAAATGTATCAAAAGTATGGAAGGAGTAAAAAGTGGGAAGTTTTTTTAATTTACGAACATCAAAATGACCATGGGGGATATAGGCATGTCACAGTAGAAATTTCCGGTCGGGGGGCATACGGTAGTCTCAAGAATGAATCTGGCGTGCATCGGCTGGTTCGCGTTTCACCATATGATGCTAAGAAATTGCGGCACACTTCATTTTCCTTGGTAGAAGTTTTGCCCAAATTTTCAAAACTGGAAGAGAAAGATATTGAACTTCCGCCTCAAGATTTAAAAATTGAATTTGCGAGAGGGGGCGGTCCGGGGGGACAGAATGTAAACAAAAGAGAAACTTCGGTGAGAATTACACACATTCCTACGAATATTTCTGTTCATGCTTCCAAGGAACGTACCCAAGAGCAGAATCGCGAAATAGCCCTGTCTATCCTCCGAGCCAAAATTTTCAAAAAGGCGAAGGAAGAGAAAAAGTCGGTAGAAGAAAGTATGAAATTAACTAAGAATATGGAAATCGAGTGGGGCAATCAAATACGATCTTATGTGTTACACCCCTATAAAATGGTTAAAGACCATAGAACAGCCGTCGAAACGTCCAATGTAGATGCGGTTTTAGATGGTGAAATAGATCCTTTCATTGAGGCAGAAAAAAATCTGTGATAAGATGAAAAAAGATGATTTATTTCAATAATGTTTCAAAAATATATAAAGATGCCACAGCACTCGACGATGTGACTTTTACTATAGAGGGAGGGGAGTTCGTTTCAATTGTTGGGCATTCTGGCGCTGGCAAGACCACTCTTACAAGAATGATTTTAGCTGAAGAGCCGCCCACAGAAGGATCTGTATTTTTCGAGTCAATAAATGTGCATGAACTTAAAAGTCACGACCTCACCAAGCTTCGCCGCCGCATTGGAGTTGTTTTTCAGGATTACAAATTACTCCCCAACAAAACTGCCTATGAGAATATCGCCTTTGCTATGGAAGCGGTAGGCAAAACTGACGAAGAAATAAAAAGTGATGTTCCACACGTGCTTGAGTTGGTAGATTTAACCCATAGATATAATCATTTTCCCCATCAACTCTCTGGTGGTGAGCAGCAGCGCCTGGCTATAGCGAGAGCCATCATCAACCAACCAGAATTAATCTTGGCTGATGAGCCCACCGGGAATCTCGATCCAGTAAACACACATGAAATAGTAGAAATTTTCAAAAAGATAAATGATCTTGGTACGACTGTCATATTAACTACCCACAACCGAGGAGTTATAGAGTCGGTCAATAAACGAGTAATAACCATGGAGAACGGTAAAATTATTAAAGACACCAAGCACCATAAGTAATGTGATATAATTCCACGTAAATATATGGCACCCACAGTAGTCAAAAGAATTGTAAAAGCTGGAATTTTAAACTTTAGAAGAAGTGGGCTGGTTTCATGGGCAGCAGTGCTGGTAGTCACCATTACTCTCTCGGTTATTACGGCAATTATTCTTCTCCAAGCTGTATTATATTTCTCTCTGGCTCAGATTAAGGACAAAGTAGACGTAACCATTTATTTCACCGTGGGTGCTCCGGAGAGTAAAATTATGACTCTTAAATCTTCTCTGGAGAAGTTACCCGAAGTTAGAGAAGTCACATATGTAAGTGCCGAAGAAGCATTGGCAATTTTTAAAGAGCGTCACGCCAGTGACTATCCTACAATTCAGGCACTAGATGAAATAGGGGACAATCCTCTCGGTGGTTACCTCAACGTTCAGGCGAAAGAAATTTCTCAATACGAGAATATTGCAAACTTTCTCCAATCTGACAATAGCCTGGTATTAGGCGCTTCTTCTATCGTGGATAAAGTTAACTATCATCAGAATAAGCTTGTGATAGATCGCTTGAACAATATAATAGGCGGGGCACAAAAACTTGGATTTCTGATTACACTTATCTTGGTCATTATTACGATTATCATTACTTTCAACACGATTCGTCTTACTATTTTTATTGCCAAAGAAGAAATTGGGGTTATGCGGTTAGTTGGCGCTTCCAAGATGCAGGTTCGGGGACCCTTTATGATGGAAGCAGTAATTTATGGCCTGTTAGCTACCTTTCTGACTCTTTTAATTTTCTTGCCAGTTACTGCCTGGCTGGGCCATAATATGACAAATTTCTTAGGAATTAATATGTATGATTATTACCTTTCCAACTTTTTGCAAATCCTTGTCATACTCCTTCTTTCCGGTATAATACTAGGAATAATTTCAAGTTATTTGGCAGTTCGCAAATATTTAGATAAATAAATGGCAAAAAAAGAACCAAAATATATTTTCGTAGTGGGTGGAGTCATGTCTTCTGTTGGGAAGGGTATTGCCGCCTCTTCTATTGGTAAAATTTTGCAGTCTCGTGGTTACCGGGTAACGAATGTAAAAGCGGATATGTATGTTAACCTCGATGCCGGTACTATTCGTCCAGCCGAACACGGCGAGGTTTTCGTGGGAGAAGATGGCATAGAAGCAGACCAAGACTTGGGTAACTATGAGCGCTTTACCAACCAGACCAGCACAAGAGAAAATTATATTACAACTGGGCAAATATATGCAGAAGTTATTAGAAGAGAACGCAATTTAGAGTACGGAGGTGAAGATGTAGAAGTTTATCCAGACATACCGAAAGAAATAATTAGACGTATCGAGAATTGTCAACAGAAGAATCAGGCAGACATTACCATAACAGAATACGGCGGCACGGTGGGAGAATATCAGCTCCTACCTTTTCTTGAGGCGGCCAGAATGATGAAATCCAAGCATCCTAATGACGTGTTTATTGTGCTGATTAGTTATCTACCTACGCCAATCCTTCTAGGAGAGCAGAAATCGAAACCAACCCAGCATGCTATTACGGACCTATATTCGGTGGGTCTTAGTCCAGACTTCGTAATTTGTCGAGCCAATGCTCCCGCCACGCTCGACATCAAGCAAACTATCAGCAACGTTTGTAGTCTACCCATAGAGAGGATAATTGCCGCACCGGATGTTTATTCAGTTTATGATGTTCCTGTTAATTTCGAGAAAGAAAATTTCGGAACTATATTACTCAAAACTCTGGGATTGCCCACTAAGCAAAAGGATCTGGCTGATTGGACTACGCTTGCAAACAAAATTAAAAAAATTGATAAAGAAGTTAGTATCGGCATAGTTGGAAAATATTTTAATTTTAAATCTTGTAAAGATACGTATATATCGGTTATTGAGTCTATAAACCACGCAGCTTGGAATCTAAACTACAAGCCGAAAGTTTTATGGATTGATACGGAAAAATACGAAAAAGATCCCTCCAAGCTAGCCGAGCTAAAAGACTTAGATGGTATCATCGTTCCGGGAGGATATGGCAAGCGCGGAACTGAGGGGATGATTCTGGCCGCCGAGTATGCGCGAGAAAATAAAATTCCATATTTTGGACTTTGTTATGGAATGCAGATGATGGTAATAGAATACGCACGCAACGTTGTTGGGCTCAAGGATGCCGCCAGCAGGGAAGTGAATCCTGAGTCTAAAAATACTGTAATAGATGTAATGGAATCTCAAAAAGAAAATTTGAAAAAGAATTTATATGGTGGAACTAACCGTTTGGGTGCTTATAAAGCGATACTTAAAGACGGAACCATAGCGAGAATGGCCTATGGTAAAAAAGAAATATCCGAGCGTCACAGACACCGATATGAAGTAAATCCTGCATATGTCAATCAATTAGAGAATGCTGGTTTAGTTTTCTCCGGGCGTTCGCCTGATGGGAATCTTATGGAAATAGCCGAATTGCCCAAAAGTGAGCACCCATTTTTCCTTGGCAGTCAATTTCATCCTGAATTTTTATCTAGACCACTAAAACCACATCCGCTTTTCACGGCGTTTATGAAAGCCAGTATTGAGAGAAGTAAATAAATTTATTGGTCTAACGCTTTATCGCTACGTTCGGAGTCACTTGATACTGAATCGTTGAAATCAATGAATTTGATACTTGGAAGCTCGAATTTGGATGGATCAGGAGTCCAATTGTCGCAATCATAGTCCGCAATTGATTTGTTGAAATCATATGCGTTCGGAAGAGAAGGGTCAATTTTTTGTTTGAATCCTAATTTTGCTGATGACCCAACCCAACCATAGGCATATCCATCGCGCACGATAGTTGTGGCCACAATTTCTTGATCCTGTACCTTACCGCTATATTCTGCTCGAACCATGCCATTATACATATAAGCTGTTCCACTATAATCCACCGACGCAGCAGAATCTATATTGTAGTCAATGTCGATATCGATTGTGCATTTATACGAATCTCCTTGTTTTACTAAATCAAAAAAAGCCATTTTGCGCTCGTTTTCTGTTGGATTTTCATTACTAACCTCTTCGGATTCTGGGGAAGAGTTTGTTTTGCTGTGTGTAACTACGAAATATCCGCCAACAATAACCAACACTAATAATATTATTGAAATTATTGTTTTAGTATTCATCAATTTATTATACCAATTTTTTATATTTCCTTAAAAGTACAATTACCAACATGGCCGTGAGTGCTCCGATAAGAGCTATGGCCATATCCTTCTGGGTGTCGAAGATGTCTCCCTGCATCCCGTAAAACTGGCGGGCTAGCGTCGGGTTTATTGTTACCGCGGCCACCCATTCAAAAATCTCATATATCGCTCCGCCGGAGACAATGGTACAGAGGGGGATGTAGTAATCCCACTTACTTTTACCTTTGTTAATATTTCTAACGAATTCTTGGATAGGGTAGAACCAGAAAAACCCGAAAGCAAAATGAACCACTTTGTCATATAAATTTCTGGAAGTTGCAAATAACTTTCCTAAGTAAAATCCGACTGGTACGCTAGTAACTCCATAGTGAAAGGTGATGAGGGGAGTAATGAAGTATAAAACTATTAAAGTATAAGAAAGGTCCGAAAGCTCTATGCGATCTTTCAGCAAAATAAACAATAAAACAGCGGCAAATACGGGCACGTTTTCTAGTAACCAATATGAGTAAGACGGAGGATTTATTCCTGACCAAATCCAGGTTGAGATGAAGAAAACTAATAAAAATAATCTATATTTGGTCATTTAAAACCCAAGATTTTCTTCCACCAGCATCATTCTCAGCTTACGTTTAAGCATTGGATTTTCACCGGCAAAAGTTACTATTTTATTCGGTGCCGTGTGGCCCTTATATTTTTCTTGCATTTGTTTTTCCTCCAGAGGAATTACATGTTCATGCAACCTTTTCATGGCCTCCGGCAAGCTGGGTACAATCTTCTTAGTGCTTACTACCAGAATTAAATTGGGAGAACTAAAAACAATATGGGGTAGCTGACTGCCCGTCTGCGAAGCAACAATAAATTCTCCTGTTTCTGCAAGAGCATGCACACTGCCGAGATAATAATCTGACAGCAGCGCCTCCTTCCTGAGTTGTGAGGCCCGCGCGGGATCCTTCTCCTTAACTATAGCTTCGTGCAAATTATTCCAGCCATGCTCTCCAGCTTTAAGATAATCGACAAAGCCGATTTGCTCCAAGGTAACGGAAGCGCCATTCATGATCGAAGCTCCCGCAGGGATAAGCTCTTTTATTTTATCTAAGGCATCCTTCCTGTTTTTTACAACAATTGCTTCCACTCCTCTTTCGCCCAGAGCTGCGACAACCTTCTCTACTGTTTCTTGTGTCGCTAATTTTTCATAATCCATAGTCTAGATAGTAGATTAATTTTTTATTAAAAGCAATATTGAACTTTTTGGTTTTTAAGACTTATTGTGGCTTGTTTTCCTTGCTTCGTAGAGATTTCTGGCATAGCCGAAGAACTCGCCGGAGAAGTCAATAAATTTCTTCCACAGGCTAATAATCTTTGTCCGGCGGCCAGCGTGATATAGATCATGATATGGGTTCTCTTTCCCTAAAATAATATCTCGAAGTATTTGTGCGCTAATGGCGCTATAGGTCATACCGTTACCGGAGAATCCGGTGGCTACCAATCTTCGTGGGTGGTCTTTAGAATAGCTGCCGATATAAGGTAGGCCATCAATTGTTTCTATAATCACACCCATCCACTTTTTCGTTATGGTGTATTTGTCGCTGGGAATTATTTTATTTAAATTCAAAATTAAACTTTCGAAGTTTTTCTCTTCCGGAACAGGGATTTCTTTGCGGTGGTCTTCTCCGCCAAATATTATTCTATTCTCTTTCTCTAGTTTATCCACGCGCAGATAGTGATACGGATTTTGCTCATCTTCGTACAGACCTTCGGCAATTGTCTCCTCGCTAGTAGTAGCTTCCAGTACATATGTTTTGTAACTGCCTTTGTGCGCGAAGAGCTCTTGGGGTTTATCGAAGGGTTCATAAGTAGTAGTTATAGAATATTCTGCCTCCGCACTACCATGTCGGCTGGTGGCCAGTACTTTTTTTCCTTCTTCCAGATCTTCTAGTTTCTCTACTTCGGTATTTTCATAGAAAACTACTCCGAGTTTTGTCGCACTTTCGCGAAGCGCGATTAGAAACTTTAACGGATGAAATTTAGCCTGATTTTTTATTTCGAGTGACCCATGATTAGCAAAATCAAGGAAGCTTGGTTCGTGGAGGGTGGCGGCAATGTCCAGGAGTTTAGCTATTTCATATTCTTCTTTTAAATTTTCCATCTGGTCTTCATTCGTAGCGTAGCGAAATTGAGATACTCGCATAAATTCGCAGTCAATATTCTCTTCCTCGACGATTTTCTCGATTATGTCTATGGCCTCTTTGTGTGATTTCCAAATACTTTTTGCGCCATTGTTACCATACATCTCTGACAAATCCCACCAGTCCGTATCTATCGCAGCCGAAAGCCAGGCAGTTGTGTATGCTGTCATGCTGTGAGTGATATCCTTCTTCTCCAGTACCACAACCTTCTTGCCTTCCTTGGCTAGAAGGTAAGAGGTTAGAGTTCCGGCTAAACCGCCGCCAATTATTACTATATCTGCGGCAATATCTTCTAGTAGCGGGGGAAGGGCAGGAAGAAATTTAATTGTTGAAAGCCATGAACTTTTCATATTAAATTTATATTAAACTAGTTTCTATATTAGCACAAGGGGAAAGGAAGTAAAATAGAAAAAGAGCCATATTTTATAGCTCTTTTTCTCGTCCTTAAAATATTATTGAGTAGCAGACATTGAAGGCATGGAAGCCATGATCCCTTCTTTCTTGAAACCAAAAACTAAAGCAACAACTGAGGCTAGAAGATGCAAAACATTGTCAGCTAGGTTAACACCCATGAGGCCTAAAACTGTATTGCCCTCTAGGAAGCCCATAATAGTTACCAAAAGGTAAACTACGCCGAATACCTTCAGGAACATCTTTGGAGCGCTTTTAGCAAAAACGAAACCGAGAATACCAGTTAACAAATGGATGATGTTATGCATCATGTCTACTTGAAAAATTCCAAGCAAATGACCGTCCGTCGTTATGCCTGGAACGAAGCCCAGTACTCCAATAAGGAGAAATACTGTCGCGAAAACTTTTACTAACGTAGATGTATTCATTGTTAATAATTATTTGTAATATTAAATTTCGACCCAAATATTATATAATTTTTAACACTAATTTAGCAATATTATTGAGCTATATAAATTATTTATTTAACTATTCGACCTCTTTCTTTTTCTGTCCCGGCCAGCAAATAGGGCAGGGACCAGCGCCTTTATACTTATGTCCACGACTACAAGTTTTCAATTCGGTATTTTTGTTCTTCATATTTATATTCTATCAATTTTCCTTCTAATTCTTCAAAGTTTTCTTCAATATATTGAATTGTTTGAAAACGGGGAGACAAGAGTTTATCTATGCGAGAATTGCCCTTTAAATAATGTTCTGCTGGAACCCAAAAGCTATGCAAAGATCTTAGATAGAAAAGCTTAAACCCTCTCCGTAACTCTTGCGTAGAGGCGGGATAAACATTTAAATATGAACTCAAGAATAGTTTTGCTTGAGTAATGCTCTTTGAACTTAAATTGCCGCTAAAAAACATAAAAAATGTTGATCTCCATAGTTCGTAAAGTCGTGGAGCATACATAGCTTTCTCAAAATCAAAAATATGCGTAACCTGATCAGAATTGTCAAAGAATACATTCGCTTCCTGATAGTCTCCATGTATTAAGTGATCATTCTTAAAACCTAACTCTTCAAAAGTTGTTGAATTTGATTTTATTTTAGAAATTCGCCATTCTACATCTTCCAGTGCCAATTTATCGAAATCAAGAAGCTCAGCCCTCTTCTTAATTTCGGTAATAATATTTTCGCCTTTCTGAATTAACTTTTGTTTGTCCCATCCCTTAAATTGCTCTACGAGAATTAGGGACGATTTCTTTCCCAATAAATGCATTTTACCCAGCATCTCTGCAAGTGAAACTATAGCTGTATCACTAAGTTCACTTTTCGGAATATATTTCCCGTCAATAAAAGGAAAAAGAGCAAAATATTCTCCAGCAAAAGAGAAGAAAGTGTTACCACTTTTATTTACAATAGGAAGAATTACCGGGATGCCACCCTCTTTGAAATACTTTTTAACAGCGTGGACTCCTTTTACCTTATCCTCATCGTTGAATGCATATTGTTTCAAAAAATATTTTGCATCACCTTGGATGAGAATATGATTTTCTGAAAGGAAACCGCCCATGACTCTTTGGGGTGAATGTACTTCTAGGCCGTATAAATTGTTGATTTCTTTTATAAGTTCATCCATAGTTTAGCTCATTCTTACATAAAAATTTTACAAGAGAAAGCCTGCTGTTTTTAAACTTGCTCGCGTAAAAGAAGTAAATTATAATATTTATATGACAAACAAAAAATGGTTCGGTGTTATTCTTTTGGTTATTGTTATTATTGTGGGTATTTCTATGGCTAATAAAGAGCCAGAGCGCACATTGGTTGCTTCCGGTCACCCCGAGTGGCCACCCATAATGTTTAGAAGTGGAGATACGATAGACGGCGCAGGGCCAGCCTTAGTGAAAAAGATATTTGATGAACTTGGTGTGAAAACTTCTTTCCCTTATAGTGGCGAATGGGATGAAGTGCAGGCGAAAGCTAAAAGTGGGGAAGTGGACGTCCTAGTGGCCGCATACAAGACCACTGAGCGTGAAACTTACATGGATTATTCGGAAGCTTACACGACCGACCCGGTGGCACTTTTTGTGAAAAAAGGAAAAGAATTTGAATTTTCAAAAAACGAAGAATTGGTTGGTAAGCGCGGAGTTGGAATGGTAGGGGACAGTTATGGCCAAGCATTTGATGATTTTGCAAATTCTGCGATAACACTCGTGAGAGCAAAAACAGCCGACGAAGCCTTCAAACTTTTGAAAGAAGACAAGGCTGATTATTTCATTTACTCATTATATGCTGGAGAAACCGAACTCAAGGCTGAAAATGCGGTGGCGGACTTTGCCTTCTTGCCGAACTACGTAACGGAAGAGAAATTCTATATAACTATTTCGAAAAAGTCTCCGTTCGTTAAATATATGCCGGATGTAAATCGTCTGATTGAGAAGTATAAAGTTGATGGCACTACGACGGCCCTCATAGAAGGATTTTCGCAATAACACTAAGTACATTTGGCTCTATAACGAAAGTCACCCGGAAGGTGACCTTCTCGGGTGTGATGAAATGGTGCCGGTAACCCTACAAAAGGGGCTTTTGGGAGACATCGCGGAAGGTTTCCCCTGCGGCCAACCTCTCCGTGCACTTGTTTGGGCATGTTGGATCGGCGCACACAAGAATGTTGGGTTGCACCGGAATGAGGGGACAACCGCCCGGACATTTTAGCGGTTCTCTAATCGGAGCCAGCCATCCCGGTCCATCCTCGCGCTCTAGGCGCTCCAGAAGACGCTTAGTATATCCCATTATCGCAGCCCTCCTTTGGCTGCTTAAAGTTATAGCAAAAGGAACGCGAAGGTCTTTTGTTTTAAGCTACAATTTTATACGAAAAAGTCAAGGGTGTATTATTTTTATCCTTGAATAAGTGAGTTTTTTGATGTATTCTATAAACGTTATTGCGGGTTCGTTTGCTGTTATTTTGCAGGCAGAGCTGGGAGATCGTCTAATGGTAGGACATATCCCTCTGGAGGATATTATCTTGGTTCGAGTCCAAGTCTCCCAGCTCTGGTTGGAAAATCAGTAATAGGGGAAGGAATCTGTAGGATGGTATTGGGGTTCGAGTCCCTGACCCGCAGCCAACTTGAGCGCAGTTATCCCGCACGAGATACGTAGGGAACGCTCAAGAAACTAGTCAGTCATGGCATACCTGCTGAGCGCAGTATTCAGAACTAAAAAGCACTCGATCGGGGTGCTTTTTAGTTTATTGTGCAGGAAACGGAGAGGTATAAATATTCAAGTTATTAGTCGGATTAATCACATGTTCTGACATTTTCGAATCTTAAACGTGCTACACTTTGACTATTATTAATTAGTAAATAATTCTCTATAAACAAAGGAACGAAGTAATATTATGAAAATTTATTTGATTGCTCTCATTATAATTATAGCTCTTGTCGTTATGTGGTCACTTGTCGGGTATTTCACCTCGAACGCCGAACAAGCGAAATATTCAGTACTAAAAAAAGCTGATGAGTATGAAATCAGAAATTATCCGGCTCATATTGTAGCTCAAACTGTTGTCGAGGGAACAAGTGTAAACGGTGACGCGTTCAATAAAGGATTTAGAATCATTGCAGGGTACATATTCGGAGGTAATGTCAAAAAAGAAAGTATCTCTATGACTGCACCTGTTGTCGCGCAGTCATCAGAAAAAATTGCGATGACGGTGCCGGTAACCGCAAGCGGCGAAGGTAATTCACAGGTAGTCTCTTTTGTGATGCCCAGCGGATATACTCTCGAGTCATTGCCTACTCCAAATGACGCCAAGATAAAGCTTGTTGAAGTGCCTGAGCAGAAAATAGCGGCACTCACTTTTTCTTGGTATAGGACAGATGCTCGCTTTGAGAAAATGCGGAAACAACTATTCGCCGATCTCGCTCGAGACAAAGTCGAAATAATCGGCACACCAATATTTGCCGGTTATAATCCTCCGTGGACTCCGCCTTGGATGAACCGGAATGAAATAATGGTGCAGGTTAAATAATACTATGACAACGCAATTATGGATTGATGCAATAGGATTATTTTTGTTTCTTGCAGGTTTCATTATTGGTCTCGGAGCAGTTACCGTAATAGATATTCACGGTTTCCTCGGTCGTAAATCCTCCTATTGGACCGAAGCGACAACGAGAACTCATAAGGTGACTAAGCCCATGATCTGGGTGGGTATCATTTTGGCGATTATCGGAGGCCTGATCTTTTATCGCAATGATGCATTCTCGGGCATTCCGATGACGCATGCTTTCATGGCGCTCGGGCTTATTGTAAACGGATATTTTCTTTCATTCAAAGTGAGTCCCTTCATGCTCAAGCGGGAAAAAGAAGGACGGGCAGGAGAATTACTACCAGCTTCTTGGCAAAAGAAAATTATAGTTAGTCTTATTGTATCTGACATTCTTTGGTGGGGAGGACTCATTTTACTTGTAGCGTATATCGTAAGTAAATAAATTATGAAATCTAAGCCAAAGAAAAGTATAGTAACGGTAAACGACAAATTCCAGAAAGGATATAAGTATGAACTTTCCGAACCGACAGGCAGAAATTTTCATCCTGACTTCAAGCCGGAACTTACACCGAAGGAGATGCTTGCTCTCGGTGTTTTCGGAGGCAAGTACATGACCGACTGTAAAAAAGAATTTCCCAAAGCTTGGTTTGTCCACGCCAAACTCTCTCCGAAGCATCACGATGACACTCTCAACTATTTCCATAAGCACGCTAGCCAGCCGCTTAAAGTCTGGGAAGAGAAAGGCTGGATCAATGAGGAACATGATCCGCGCGGGTGGTTCCAGTGGTATTGCCGTTATTATATGGGCAGAAGATTGCCGGAAGAGGATGCGCGCCAGATCAAGCGATGGAAAGCCATCAGAAGGCATATTGCCCAAGTTAAGAAAAACTGCAAGGCGAAAGACCTTAGCTGCCGCCCTGTTCAGCGCCAGGCGATATTGCATTGGGCATACGATTCTAGAATAATCTAATTTGGTATAATCACCTTAATGCAAAACACCACAGACAAATTTTCATTTATTTTAAAACCCTCAACCATAACAAATGGAGGTGTCGGAGTTTTTGCTTTACATGATATTGCCAAAGGTACATACATGGAATTATTCCTTGAAGATTTCCAAGAAGAAGTTAAAGACAAAAAAGATATACCACAAGAACTACAGGGCTATTGTCTTAATTTACCCAATGGCAAAATCCTATGCCCGAAACTTTTTAATAGAATGGATATAGGGAATTATTTAAATCACTCTGAGAGTCCAAATGTTAGATATGAAAAAGGTAAAGGTTATTTCTCTATACGTAATATTAAAAAAGGAGAAGAGATCTTGGCGAATTATCGGGATTTAGGTGAGCCAGAAGAAACCAGGGAAGAATATTATGCAAAACAAAATTAAAGTAACAATTTTAGGAAAAGTGCCAAAAGGTGATCATGCACGAGAATCGTTTTTTGACTGGAAGAAAGAATACATCAAGAAAATAAAAGAATCATTACCTGAAGTTTCTATTTTGCATGGAGACTATGTTCAGGATGATGTTGGATCAGAACTAGTTGTTGGTCATGATTTATGGACTATAAAGAATGCAGACATTGTTATTGTTGATGCTCGAGAAAAGATTGGAGCTGGTACAGCACAGGAAATGTTGATGGCAAAGTACTTCAAAAAACCACTAATTGCAGTTATTCCTCCAGATACACACCATCGTCGTAGTAATGTAACTTTCAACGCTGTACTTATAGAAGATTGGGTTCATCCCTTCTTAGAAGTTATTTCAGATCATGTTGCTTCTAGTGTTGACGAAGCGGTCTCATGGACCCATGATTATTTAGAAGGAAAAATACAAAAATCAATCAAAGATATTTCAATTTTTGAAAAGGCTATAGATCGTTTTGAGAAAGATTTACCTGAATTAGTATCTAGGTATCGAGAACAAGGTTGGTAAATAAGGTTTACTATACTAATAATGAAAAATTTCCTTAAACTCTTTGCCTATGTATATTCTATGTACATGGATCAACTAGAAAAAAGAATTGGGTACCGCGTTAGGTTCAACAACATTCCAAAAGCCTGGATCAATAGTTATGTAACTTTCAATATGACACCTTCTTGGAAAATGAACGGGATTAAGGCTCGAGGTGTTAATTACTGGACCATCGGCCCCTTAACAGGCGATGGAATTTCTTCTCGATATGACAGAACTAGAAAAGAATACCAATCTTGGTTGGGAGCTTACTTGGTAAAGTTCGAGGAGAACAGAGAGTTCACACTTCAGGATCATCTCGACTTAGCTATAGCCGATCAGAGGAACTGGCTTCGTGATCTTGGAGATCCAAACCCCTATTGCGAAATGTCCGCTGCTAGCGCTACTTCATCAGAGCCCTTCACGGTAGGAGGGTACTCTGGCACATTGTATGAATCCTCAGTGTGTCCATCACATAGTGATGTAGGAACCAAAAGTAACAATGCCCGGAGCAGAATCCTTATGGCTTTTGTAACTGCATTATTTAATAAACAGAATCCGTCTCTTGATTTAAAATGGAATAATTTTATTCCCAAGGATATTTTTTCCGAATACGAAATGATGCATTTAAAAGGATATGTGGCGGTACTAGAACTCGAAAAAAACAAGAAAGTTGTATTGTACGGGAATGGAGCGGCCCTTGTAGACAAAAACGGCAATGATACAAAAGACTACACTCTTTTTCTTAAAGAAGATATATTGGAAGCTTTCAGGAATGTAGACATATTGAAACTATAATTTCAAACTAACCATGAAAAAATACCTCCTCATTCCCATCGTAAAAAGTCCTTACTCTCGAGTTGGTATTGTACTAAATTACTTAGAAATTGACGAGTCGCTATGTTTTATGGTATTACATTGCTAAATGAACACCGTCAACAAAAGGAGTTTGTGGATGAGAGCCAAAGACACTCTCGGGGAGTGGGCTCGCATGCGCGAGCTCGAACGCTTCGGTGTAGGTAACTTCAGCGATGAGGAGATCGTTGAAAAAACTACCTACATTCGAAGTCTCATGGAGGGAAGAGCCGTGCCGGCCCATCCTTCCATTTCAGTCGTACTGCCGGCACATAACGAGGCGAAGTACATTCTCGCTACCCTTCGGTCGCTCGCAGAACAGACGTATCAGAACTGCGAGTTCATCATCGTCTCGAACGGTGAACCGAAGGACAACCAGACAGAGCGTCTTGCTCTCATGTCTGGTTTCAGGGTGATCCATGATCCCATCGGAGGAATCTCCCGAGCCAGACAGACAGGTCTCGAAGCTGCTCGTGGAGAGATCGTGGTCACGACCGATGCGGACACCGTTCATCACAGCCGATGGATCGAACGTATCAGCGAGATCATGTCCGATCGGAACATTCCGTGCGGAGCTGGGCTCTGGCGTTCCAACTCTCCACTGGCATCAGTCCGCCTCATCTTCGCCTGGATTGCACTCACGCACCGCGTCAAGAGTGTCCTCAACCCGAAGTTTGTCACCGGCGTCTCTGAAGCAGCTTCATTCTACCGTCGCGAACTAGCAATCGCGGCCGGTGGATACGATCCATCAGTGAAGCTCTCCGAAGGGCTCATGATGTATCGGAAGATGCGAAAGCCAGGCGTGCCCATCATCTTCACCGATGAAGAGCTGGTGATCACAACTTCTGGCCGGAGGCAGGAATCCCAGGGTGCCTTCCGGTGGTTCTGGCTCGGCTTCTGGAATGCTGGTCTCCAGCTTCTCGGCAAGAAAGGGGTCAGCGAAGAAGCCTACCCTCACCACATCCGCTAGTTTTTCCATCTCGTCGCTCGAGGTAGGGATCGCCCGATCTCCTCCTCGGGCGATTTTCCTTTTCTGTCACCATTTTACTTACTTCCTTACTAAAATTTAGCTAAGTTAGTTATCCACAACCCAACTTGTTTTTGCAAATACAATGTAATACATTGTATTTATGAATGATGAAAATAAAGATTACATAATAAACCTCCGCGTTTCTCGTGCTACCTACGAAAAGATTAAAAATAAAGCCAAGGAAAACAGAGAAAGTATCTCTAATTTGGTTCGGAAAACTGTGGACGATAGTATTGAAATCATTTCTGACATATCTAATGAGCTTAGAGGAAAGGACAAAAACTCAAAGTTTAAAGATGTTATTGGTTACCATAAAATTAAGGCAGCCCAGGAGTTGGAATGCGATCAATGCGATGCAAAAATAACTCCAGGCGATGTTGCTACTGTCGGTGAGACCGCAGGTGCAAAAAAATACTTTTTCTGCCAAAATTGTAAGTAATGGATCAATATCCGCAAACGAATGTGCTCAGCCGAACTCTAAGCATAATTAGGGTAAGTGCTAAATACTTTCTATTCTACAAACTAAACAGGTACAGCAATGAATCTTTGGGCAGGCGCTTGCGACTGGCTTGTGAAGAGCTCGGCCCAGTATTTGTAAAAATTGGCCAAACGCTTAGTACTCGTTACGAATTACTTTCAAAGGAAGATTGCGAAGAACTTTCAGGACTTCTGGATAATGTCGCTCCTCTTCCGGAAGAAGTTGTACGATATATATTTTGGTTTGATTTTGGTAAAACACCCGAACAATTATTTAAGTATTTTGACGGAAGACCAATTGCTTCGGCTTCAATTGCCCAAGTGTATAAAGCACAACTCCATACTGGAGAATGGGTGGCAGTGAAAGTAAGACGACCAAATATACAAACGACTATTCACTCCGACCTCGCCATCCTAAAGGTATTAGGAAATATTGCTCAGATTTTTTCATCTGACTTGCGTCGTATCAATCTCCGTATTGTGCTTAAACAAATTGAAGGGTGGCTGTTCCAAGAAACTGACTTTAGGCAAGAAGCAAAGAATATCCACACAATCTATTCCGCTTTTCGTGAGGCAGTAGATAGAGGTGAAAATAAACACATTGATAAAATTGTAATTCCAAATGTGTATAACAATTACTGTTCAAAAAACATTGTTACTATGGATTTTATTGAAGGAGTTTCAATGAGTAAACTAGAATCTATAAAAGATAATCCTGAATATGATCCACTGGCTTCCGTTTCCTCTTTTTTGAATTCTTTCATGTATACCTGGCTCAATGAGTCCTATCTATACTTTCACGGTGATCCTCATCCAGCCAACATCCTTATATTAAAAAATGGTAAATTGGCGATTTTGGATTTCGGGCTTGTTGGATTTATGGACAAAAAAGATTGTGAAGAAACAAGAAATTTATTGATTGCTGTATATTCCAAAAATCTTGAAGGTGCCATTGAAGCTGCGCTCCAAATGTGTAATGCTGATCAAAAATTTGCTGATCGTATTCGCAGTGACGTTAAAGCATATCTTTTAAAAACTGAGTATAGTGGTTTTGCTTTTTGGTTTGTAGGTTTTATTAGAATTTTTATTAAACATAAATTGCCACTTCCATATCAGTTAGTAATGATGGGTCGGGTTCAAGCATTGCTAGAAAACCTACTTCATAAAGTAGCGCCAAACGCGACTACGCTTGATGTTTTTGGCAAAGAGCTCAAGCGAGGGTTACAGGGGAAAATTATAGATAATATTTTAAGTACAGATCTTTTCCCAGTTGCTTATGCACTTAGTGAAAAACTTAAGAAGAGCCCAGAAATGGTGGCTGGGTTGATTGATAAATACTTTGATGATCCGTTGCAGGCAGTGAGAGATTTGAGAGAAGCAATGACTGTACGATAAGTTAACTCTTGAGTGTGTCGTGATAGAATATACAAATGAAAAACCCAATGGAAGGAAGTCGTGAACGAGTTCTGGCAAGACAAGAAATAATGGAAGCATTATTTAGGTATGCTGAAGGAGGAAAAGTAACTCGCGAGATTGCTGACAAGGATGGAATTTATCTCCTTGAACTCACCACAGAAGGCCCTCAAGAGGGAGAAACTACGGAATTTACGTATCGAAGAAAGGGTGATTATCCAAATAAGATCAAGAGCCCTGAAACTTTAATTGAAGCTGCACACTACCAAGATGGATTTCCTGTTAGTGCAAACACTCTTGCCACTTATGACCCTAAAACGAAGGAATGGACCCACAACCCAATTGAAGAGATAAATAAAGTATACAAGAAGGTTGGCGAAGCATTAGGTCAAGGTGGCCTTCAGGCTTTGATTGTACAAGGACATGAAAAAGTTCTTGAGGCATATAAATCTATTTGTGAACAAGAAAAGCGAGAAATAAGTAAGTAACATGTTCACCCTCCTAACAATTCTAAGTAAAGGTTCCGCTCCATACTGGAATATGTGGAAGCGTAAGTATGCTGAAGATGGTATCGCGCCACTTACTATTGCCCATGTATCTAATTTGATTGGACACCCAATCGGTATCGCAATCCTTATCATATCTGGTTTTTTCATTTTACCTCTCGATCCACTTTTTTATCTCTATTGGTTTTCTTTAATTGGAGTCGCGGCAATTGTAACCATGTTTACTATATATGGTTTACTTGAGACAAAATTTTTTACTACTCAGGTTATCGGTAGTCTAAAATTTGTTTCAAGCAGTATCTTGGCAGTAATTTTCCTCCATGAGAAGTTGAATGGCTGGTCTATTTTTGCTCTCGTCCTTGGTGTTATTGGTGTTATCTTTTTCTCCTGGGACAAAAAAGAAAAAAGATTGTTTGCTTTTGACAAAGGAATGATTTTTACTATTATCGCAGTCATCTTATCTGGCTTCTCTTCAATATTTTACAAACTGGCAACTTTGCATGTGGGAAGTCCAGCTTCTCTCTTCACTGGTCGTTTCATTGCCGATCTTATCGGCTGGACTTTGATTTGGGTTATCGTGCTTCTTGCCATGAAAAAAAATCCACTCAAAGATCTGAATGCCTTAGTCCAAAAACCATACAGCAAGATATTTCTTCCTGGTGATATCATTACCACGTTTCTGGATTCATGGCTTGTGTATATGCTCCCTGTGATCACAATTTCTGTATTAGGTACCATTGCTTTTCCCGTGACGTATTTCATTAGTTACTTTAAGTACAAAGAACGTATTACTGCATCTATGTGGCTGGGCACACTTTGTATTGCAAGTTCTATCATTATTTTCTTGCTGTTTAAATAGTGATATTATATAGCAATATGGAAGCACCTAAAATAAATCCATTAGAAACTATCCGTTCTTTGGAAGAGATGGTAAACTCTCGACAAGGATTGGATGAAAGAGGTAAAAGAGATTTACTTGAGCTTGCCAAAGAACATGGACTCACGCCAGTAGATATGCAGGAAGTTTTCGATATGATGGATACAGAACATTTGTCTAGGGTGGACTATGGTGCTATGCATCCTGACCAGGCTAAAGCCATAGATAAAGCATCTCCCAAGGCAGTAGAAGTTTATGGAAATTTTCAATTAAAAATTTTAGACAGAGCTTTTGAGACAGAATAAGCATGGAAAATTATTTTTTCTTAATTTTTGTAACAACAATTGTCGTTATTCGTGTATTAGTTTTTGTATTTCCTATTCCAGGACCAACTATTTTAAAATTTAGGGTTCATCATTACATATATGGAATAGTAGGGATTATAATTAGTTTCTTTGTTTCTTCTGTGCCTCTATACGCTATTAGTCTTGGACTTTTTATTGATGAGTTAACCTACATTTTAATCGGAGGAAGGACACATCAAGATAATTATTCAAAAACATCTTTAATCGGTACTGTGTGTTTTATTGTTCTAGTTTTCTTTCTAAGAAAGTACTTAGTGCTTTTTGTTTTGTAATCCTACATAATTCTTTTTCTTTTAATCCTCCAAAGTCGGGGCCAGGTTCTTTCTATTTACAAAAACCCCTAAGTGTGGTAATTTTACGCTGAAATAAGTTATTTAACATAGCGGAATTGTGCTTTTAAATAAGGACTTTTGGTTTGGGCACCCAAGCATTGCCATCAAATGTTTAGGCGCCCAAATCAAAAAAGGAAGGAGGAAGAATCGTTGAAGCTGGTTGTGTGGTTTTCAAACCATGCGACTTATTATCAACTCTCGGTACAAAGGAGAAACAAATTGGACACCGAACGTGCATTCCAAACCGCCGAGCGTATCTGGAAGGACTCGATCCTTCTGACGCTCTGCGAGTTCGGAAGGACTCAAAACGTGTCTCCGCACTTCGATCCGAAGTGGAAGGAACACGGTCACATGGATCGCGCCGTCAAGCTCCTCATGGACTGGGCGGACGCGCAACCCGTTCTCGGTCTCACGGTCGAGAAGCTCTCGCTCAAGAACGAGGAGGGCAACGATCGTACTCCCGTCATCTTCATGGAACTCCCGGGGAAAGCTCCCGGGACGGTACTCCTCTACGGACATCTCGACAAGCAGCCGCCACTCGACGGCTGGCGAGAAGGGCTGTCCGCATGGGACCCCGTGCTCGAGGGCGACAAGCTCTACGGTCGCGGTCTCGCTGACGACGGGTATGCGACCTTCGCATCCGTCGCCGCTCTCCAGATCCTGCGAGGACAGGGACTCTCTCTTCCGCGGATCGTCATCCTCATCGAGGCGGACGAGGAAAGCGGGAGTGGTGATCTGCCCGCTTACCTCACGGCGTATGCCGAGAAGATCGGCACTCCGGATCTGGTGATCTGCCTCGACTCCGGGGCCGGCGACTACGATCGGCTCTGGATGACCAACTCCCTCCGTGGTGTCGTCAACGGCAACCTCCGGGTGGACATCCTCACGGAGGGTGTGCACTCGGGAGCTTCGTCTGGCGTCGTGCCGGACAGCTTCATGATCGCCCGTCAGCTCCTCGACCGCGTCCAGGATTCCGCCACGGGTGCGCTGAAGCTGCTTCACAGCATGGTTCCGGACGACCGGAATGTGGAGATCTGGGGTGCCGCGGGTGTGCTCGGCGACAACGTGTACAACCAGTTCCCCTGGATCATGGGTGCGTACCCCGGCAGTCGGTCGGAGACCGTACTTCTCCTCGCGCGCACCTGGGAGCCGACCCTCACTGTCATCGGCACTGAAGGGCTTCCCGCGCTCGCCGATGCGGGAAACGTCCTGCGTCCTTACACCACCCTCCGACTGTCCTTCCGAATCCCGCCCACCTACGATCCGGACGTGGCGGGTCTCGAGCTCAAGAAGGTGCTGGAGAAAGACCCGCCCTTCGGTGCCCTGGTCTCGTTCGACATCAACCAGGCGGCTCCCGGCTACAACGCTCCGTCCCTCGCTCCCTGGCTCGAACAGAGCGTGATCGACGCTTCGCTCGCGTTCTTCGGACAGCCGGCGATGGGGTGGGGTGAAGGCGGCACCATCCCGTTCATGGGTATGCTCGGGGGAAAGTTCCCCGACGCCCAGTTCCTCATCACTGGCGTGCTCGGTCCCGGCTCGAACGCGCACGGACCGAACGAATTCCTCCACTTGCCGACGGCGACCAAACTGACCGCTTGCGTCGCGCAGGTGATCGCGGACTTCGTCGCCAACCACAGCCCTGAGTCGGTCAAGGTCGCCGAGGCGGCACAGAGCGCCTAACGACAGATCGACTCCAACCGCGGAGAGTTTCTCCGCGTAACAAATAGAAACTCCGGTTCGGGCTCGGACACATCTTGGGTGACGACCCGGGCTGGCTTCCAAGCTAGTCCGGGCGTTCTCTTTTTATATAACTTTTTCTTCCAACTTTGTTCTCCGTTCGGAACTTGGCCAGATTTTCGCTATAATCAATTCTATGTGGCTCCTCATTGCATTCATAGCACCGATGTTTTACGGAATTGCCAATATTTCCGATAGTTTGTTGGCTAATAAAGATTTTAAGAATCCAATTACCTTGGCATTTTATGCATCATTTTCTGCTCTCTTTTTTCTCCCATTACTGCTTTTCTTTTATCATCTAGAGATTCCACATATTTCGTTTTTCCCTCTTTTAATTCTGTTGGGCATAATAAACGTTTTATTTCTTTTTCCGTATTATAAAGGTTTACAAAGTGATGATACTTCGATTGCAGTATCATTCTTTGGACTCGGCAGAATCTTTATTCCCATCTGGGCCTTTTTTCTTGTGGGTGAAAGATTATCTTTTGGTGAGTACGTAGGGATTATTTTGATAATAATTGGAAGTATCCTTTTATCTTTGAAAGGTTCATTAAAAAATATCAAATTCAGTAAAGCTATCTTATATATACTCTTAGCTTCATTTATTATTTCCTTTGAAGGAGTCATATTGAAGTATCTTTTTGATCAAGGTGTTTCCGTCGGTGTTGGTGTAGCAGGAGAAACAATATCTTCTTTTTTGTTTATGCTTTTATTCTTGATCCATAAAAATAGCAGATTAAATATTATTAATAGCTTTTCAATTTTTAAGAGTAAACTCTCTGTATTTTTTGTTGAAGAAGGAGCCACTTTTATCGCATTTTTTGCAGCAACATATGCAATAAGTATCGCGCCTGTAAGTTTAGTGAGAGGAGTGGGTACGCTCACACCATTTTTCTTACTTTTATATGCAAAAGTATTAGGCAAAAAATCTCCCCATTTATTTAACGAAGCAATAGGCAAAGGCATCACTTTAAAGAAAATTATTCTATTCTCCATAACCGCACTTGGGGTGTTTTTGATAGCAAAATAAGGGCGAATTTGCCATTGACAAATACCCTAAAAAGTGATATACTTGTTTGGTAAAATCTGCTCTTTTAAATTAAAAGGATTACAACTGAGACGAGCTTTTTGAGCCTTAAATTCTAGGACTTATAAAGCTCGTCTCACAAGGACAAGCACTCGACTAGGCAACTAGCGAGTTGGAAAAAAGGAGACCGACGATGACGATACCCTCGATCACGTCCACACCCGATACCGTCAACCCGCGTACCACCGAGCAGGAAGATCACTACAGCAACCTGATCGACGACCTGGGCGACTTCGCTCTCAAGGAAGTCAACCCCGATCGCGACGCGCTTCAGTGTCTCTTCTCGCGCGGTGGAGAGTTCAAGGCCTACTTCGTGGCCGGTCTCCGTCGGTTCAGCACCAAGCTGCCCGACTACCACCTCGCCAATGCCATCCTCGGCAAGGACTTCCTGTCCCCCGAGGCGATGGCGAAGTCGCGGCGCCTCGTCTACACCGACGATCAGCTCGCGGTGCTCGGTGCCAGTCTGCCCTCGGAAGAGGACCTCGTCTGGTGCCGGGACAACGACATGGTGCTCATGCCCGGTTCGACCATCCCTCTCGCGCTTCTCGGAGTGCGCGACCTCAAGTCCGGCTACTTCTACTCGAAGGAAGGCGGCTGGTACACGAACGAGAGCGAGACCTTCTCCCGGAACGACAACGTGGAGCCGGGGTGGTTCGCACTCAGGAAGACCGTCGTGCCGGACTCACTGTCGAAGACCTGGCCTGACCAGCAGGCGCTCGTCAAGGCTCCCGCCTTCGTGCCGAACGCTGGCGAGGCCACCTGGGGGATCACCAGCTACAAGGCGGTGAGAGGTGTCAACCTCTTCCCCGATCTCTACGGTCGGACGTCCAGTCGCGACTCGGACGGTTACGTGGTCGACGTCGGCGACTTCGACGCCGAGGGTCTCGACGTCAACGACTGCCATCCCGACCACCAGAACGGCGACCTCGGGGTGCTCGCGGCCCGGAAGTGGGCCTTGAAGCCCTGAGTCCTTGCGACTTCTTGAATCCTTGAGCCTCCGCGCCAATTTTTTGACGGGCGCGGAGGCTCGGGAACGTATCCTTTTAACAATCAACATCAAATCTTGTCTTCAGACAAGTACGAACCGCGAGGTTCGTCGGACCTCGCAAAGAAATTCTGTGAGGTCTTTCTTTTTTATACACAGTGAAGTAAGATATTAATATCTTGCTAATGTAGGTTGAATCACGGTTCAGCCTCGCGAGATATCTCACCTGAGATATCGCCAGAGTACTATTGGTCTATGGATCACGGTAGAGTGCGGTGAAGGATAGAGAGAACTTCTTGCCCGTTTCTATTGGAGGTGTTTTTCTAACTACTCCTAAATAAAATACAAAGAGAAGAGAATATAAACTTTTTTAAAAGTAGTAAATCTCAACTTTTGGTGACGCAGACGGAGACGGGCAATATCGCGACTCGAACGGTTACGTGGTCAACGTCGGCAACTTCGACGCCAAGGGTCTCAACGTCAACAACTACCATCCCGACAACCAGAACGGCAACATCGGGGTGCTCGCGGCCCGGCAGTCATACCTCTATCCTAAAACAGAAACCTCCCGCGTATTGCGGGAGGAAATTCTGTTAACGCTCTTTCGTGGATTTTATCCATCCTCCGAGCATTTTTCCGATCTCGTCGAGATTTGCTTCCAGAATAATATAAGTTTTTGGATTGATTGCTTTCACGTCTTTCGTCAGGCGAATGCATATTTTAAGAAAATTTAGTTTAACGCTTGTCTTTTCTAAAGTTGGCAGCTTCTCAATCTTTGATTGTTGGCTTGCATATAGGAGTCCCTGCAAAATTTCAACCAACATACTTTCACATTTTTGCCACAGAGTATAGCGATCTTGTTTAGGAACAGTGAGACGGAGATTATAAAATTCTTTATAGAGGTCGTAAGATTTTTTTAAGATAGGTATGTCCAAGTCATTCATATGAGAATTCATAAAGATTTACTTTGGTTAATAATCTCACCGGCCAACCTATTTCGCGCGTGGGAGGTATTTAAAAGAGACAAGAAAAACAAACCCGACGTATCCCGCTTCGAACTCAATCTCGAAGAAAACATTTTTGACCTGTATCGCGATTTAAAGAACGGAACTTACAAACACGGAAACTACGAAGGCTTTTGGATTCACGATCCTAAGCTGCGTAAAATTCATAAAGCTACTGTGAGAGATCGTGTACTGCACCACGCAATTTTTAATGTACTTAACCCAATTTTTGAACCTACTTTTGTACCAACTTCTTTTTCTTGCCGTATCGGCAAGGGTACGCACAAAGGAATGGAGAAATTAAGAGATATGATTCGAACCGTGAGCGAGAATGATACAAAGCGTTGCTATGTTCTCAAGTGCGATGTCAGAAAATTCTTCGATTCAATTGACCACGATGTACTGATCGGAATCCTCCAAAAGAAAATCAAAGATGAGAAAGTCATGAATCTTTTGCGAGAAATAATTGAGAGCTTTGTTGCAAAACGACCAAACTTATTTCAGAGGAAAGGTGTGCCAATCGGTAACCTTACTTCACAGATTTTTGCGAACATTTATATGAACGAGCTAGATCAATTCGTTAAACATAAACTTAAGGCTAAATATTATGTTCGATATACCGATGATTTTGTAATTATTGCCAGAGAAAAAGAATATTTAGAGAATATACTTACCTCAATACATACTTTCTTAGGAGAAAAACTATACCTTGAACTCCATCCGAATAAAATTTCAATTACCAAACATAATCGTGGGGCTGATTTTCTTGGATATGTCGTGTTGCCAAAGTATATTAGAGTTAGAACTAAGACAAAACGGAGGATTTTTAGGAAACTGGAACAAATAGTTAGGCAGCTCGAAAGAGGAGAGGTGTCTAAGAAGAGAGTTGAAGCATCACTGCAATCCTATTTAGGAGTTTTATCTCACGCCGATGCTTACAATTTTTCTCAAGCTCTTAAAAATTACTTTTGGTTTACAAATTAATTGATAAAGCCAATTGGTTAGTGAAATTATATCAAAATATTTTACCCTTGTCAAGTAGTTGTAAGCAAAATTCAGCGTATTAAATTTTTACTGCGATCTTTTATTCGAATTTTGGAGTTAAGTAAACCAAAGTGTTGGTCAAAACAAAGAAAAGTGCTTGATGCTCAAACATTTTTCCCTGTTTTGAATGGATCTATGGTCGCAGTAGCTTAACTCCAGATA
>Ga0070704_100000024_pt1 | contig 50235 bp, 81 predicted proteins | sample KBSK5252metaG_FD_65467 | JGI IMG/M metagenome (GOLD analysis project Ga0070704, IMG submission 65467) | Corn, switchgrass and miscanthus rhizosphere microbial communities from Kellogg Biological Station, Michigan, USA - KBS K5-25-2 metaG | ecosystem: Host-associated > Plants > Roots >...
CCAACTTTGATTAATCTTCTTTTACTGAGCCATACAGTATAAAAAGAAAAAATTTCGTAAGGGCTAAACTCCCCACCGGGTTTACCAAGAGCATAATTTAATAGGAGAGAAAAGCAAGAGGATAATAAGGCGAACCACAACACAAATGAAATATCGTAAGTCATTAAATCAAAAATACAAAAAATACCGGGATAGTACAGGATTTATATAATCATGAATTGGTGAATGGTTCTTTAAATACTATTGGGTTACGGATAACGCCATCAGGGAAAGTTGCAATAAAAAATCATGAATTTGAAACAAGACCAGAGAGAAGAGCAAGAATGGCTCTGTTTATTTCTAAATTAGCTCTAATAATTTCAAGTTTAGCACTACTGATAACAGTGCTATCAATATTGCTAAAACGCTATACAATTTGGCCTTTTGATAAATAAAATCAATTTCATTCGCCTTCGGCTCATGTTTGCCGAATACAAATTCTTTTTTAAGACTGTCACTAAATAAGATTTTTTTAAGCTTAATACTTATTGATTTTAGCGCATAAAAAAATCTTATTACCAACTTCATAATGCTAATATAGCAAATTAAAGTGAAACATTAATAACCGTTTTAAACCGAACACAATCATAATCTTCACCGTCAACTGTCACACTTAACAAATTACCATTTGAATCAAATATCTGTCCCGTAAATTCAAAATTCTCATTCAGTCCTGATATATCGAAATGAATATTTTGCCCCTCGGTTTGTTCTTCAGTCAAAGTTATTTGAGTTTGAAAATAATCCAATACTAAAGTATAATTATTCTCAGCCCCACTTTCTGCGCCCGAAGGTAAACCACCTGCCGCTTTATCAATCACAAGTGAGCCGCAGACAGGATGAGAACAAAGATTCAATATTTTTACACAGCAACAAGACATTTCTTTAATGGGTTTTCGAGAGTTACACAAAAATCTTCATCACAGGTATCGGGTTGTAATATCCACAAGGCATAAATATCAATAGCAAAATAAGCTGTTGTGGCTCCAAAGTTATAATCACCGGAACTTTCGTCTTTTAAAAGTTTAAATTTATCTCTTGAAATAGATTTCAATTTGGTTCCTGAGATCAAAACAGATTGCATTAGCTTACTAAGTATTTTGTTATGTTCTTCAGAAGGGGCATGATCTTCAAAATAAACTATCCGCAATGTTGAACGCATATTATACCCTTTTCCACAACTTGCTAATCTCAAATCTGATTGAACTTCGTCATCCCCGTTTCTACGAATATAAAGAGTGAAATACTGATCCGAAGGCACAAGAGATTCCCATTCATCTTTTATATTCACGGCTACAAATTTCTGCCCGTCATCATTTGTAATCATTTCTGCTGAGTGATAAACCCTATCAAATTTGTCTACCAAATTATTCGCAATATTTTCTATGACTTCATTATATGTCATCCTAAAATTTCTTTAATTAAAATAACCCCTTGTTCTATAACCTTATCTTTCTCTGAATCATTCAAGCGGAAAATTTTAATCCCGTCTCCTTTTGTCGAACCTTTGCCGCCGTTCCTGATATTTGTAATTTGGTTTTCCTGGCCTCTTGCTATTTTGGCTGCTTCGTCATTGTTAAATTGAAGTATCGCAGACTTTTCATTTTCTACTTGTGTTTCAATTGATCTTCTTAAACCCCCTTCAAGTTCCAAATCTTTTTTTGCGATCTGTCTGCCTCGTAATAATCTTTTTCTTTGGTAGGAAGTTAAATCTTGACCAACAACAGCTTTATTTCTTTTATTTTGTGTCCTATTCTTGGTAGATTTTATTGCCCTTGCTTTTCGTTTATTTCCAATATACACCCCGAAATCGTTTCCTTCAATATCCTTGTTTTCCTGAAATACTCTTTGCTGTAATAACCCATTACCAACATTCACAGAAGCAACTAAAGCATCTGCAAATTTACCATTCTCAAAAGACTGTTTAAGTCCTTCGATTTTCTTGGCTAATATCGTTACATCAAAAGGCATCAATAATGCGGCTTTGGTTTTACAGGTTTTTTAGGTTTCATGTTATTATATTTTAAGGACTAACCCGAAGCCCATGCGACACTCACCATTCTGGTACAAGTTACACATTCATCATTCAGATTATTTAAAGCTGCCCCCATGTTATCAGCTATCCCTTTAACTTTATCATCACCGTTCAATCTTTGATAATAAAGAGCCATATAACGATCTGCAAGACTTAATTTTTCATCTTCATCAAACGAAGCATTACGATTATTACGCTGTGTTACTGAAAACTCACTGAAATATCTTGCTGCACTCCTGTAAAGCAACGTAACTGCAAAAAGTTTTGGCTGTTGATTTATGATGTTACACATGATAGAATCAAGCGAACAAACAACCGAGGCACAAGGAATAAAGGCATATTGTGTGGCAAATTCAGCACCGTTTAAAAGACCCTTAACTGATAAGTCTTTACTTTGAGCCGTTGAACCTGAACAACCGCATGATTTTGTAGTCGGGCAATTCAACGCCGTTACTAAAACACCTTCTTCGTCAAAATAAATCTTTACCGATTTGGCAGTAGTTTTGAAATTGATATTCGTAATTACTAATTCAGTTCCGGCAACAAAATCTTTATTGATCACCTTTGGTAAAATTCCGTCATCCAAAACGATTGTATAATTTCCGGTACTTGCAATCATTACTTTCAAAGAATCAATAGACAGATAACCATTTTTAGTAGTGGAAAGATTGTTTACAATTACTCCTGTAAACGGTTGTGAACTGGAAAGACCCGTATAAGTACAAACATTGCAAAACGAGTTTAGCGATGACTTTATACTGTACCCTTTTGGTACAAGCGTTTCAATATCGGTAATTAAAAATCTTGCTGAAGCTTCGATGATTTCCCGGCCAAATGTCAAACCAGATCCGTTAGATTGTTTTGTAAGTTGAGCCAAAGCAAGACGATCAACCCCCTCAATATCGTCCAAAAAAAATAAGGGCGTTGCCGTATCAGCAGTACAAAGCTCTTTTAAATTCACCAAGTCTTTAAGACAATCTATTGCCATTATGCTGCGGTTTTTGTTTTTATCGGATACCAACCATGCCGACAACCCCAATGAGCGAGGTTTATAGGCATAGTCTCAAATGTTGTTCCCTCAATGAGTCCATTTTTCTTAGCGATCTTTTCAAACTCAGGCCATTTTTCTTTAGTCAATTTTTTATCTAATTCGTTATAAACAAATTTACATTGAGGACTTGAATTGTCTATGAGTGTGCCGGTCATCAACAGCGTATCCATTTTAAAAGTGTCTAAAATCTTTTTATTGATCATGCCTGAATAGCTATCCACAGACTGCTGAGCCGTTTGTTCTATGTACCGACCCAATTTACCACTCACGTCTTTACCGCCTTGTATATAATCCTTAATCGCTGTACGGGCATCTGAAAGGCTTAATCCTCCAGTCACATTTTGATAAATCAAATCTCTTAAAGGCTGAACGAAGTTTTGATTAAGCCCATTACCTAACATTTGTTCAATAGTTTCATCAATCACGATCTTTTTTTGAACTTCAAAGTCAGGAACTTTTATTCCATTGGTCTCTTTTTGAAAATCAGTTATAGCTTCTGAAATCGGGTTCATTCTTTTTACAAATTGAGAAATAGCTCCTGAAAATTCAGGCGTGGTTTGTAGTAAGTCAAGAACCTGAACAGTTAATTTATTCAATTGTTTAATGAAATCCTTATTACCTACGATCTTCCCGCCTTTAATATCAAATACGTCCTCAATAGCTTTTAGCATGATAGCGTAAGCAGCCGAACCCATTTCATCAATGTGTTTTGACAGTTCTTTGACTGCTTTTTCTTTTGCTTTATCTATTTCGTTAGGCAACGTTACTATTTACAGGGTTAAGAATGTTTGTTCTTAATTCTTTGGTCAAATCGTATTTGTCAACTTCAGCACTCAGTTTTTTAATTATTTGTTCATCTTCCAAATCGAACAGAGTTTTGTCAATCTCGTACATCTGAATTAAAATAGGATAAGCCTTTTGATGAATAATTAACTCCTTAGTTCCGATAGAACCCATTCCTTTGAAACTTGCTAATTCATCATTAGAATAATACAAAAGTAAATCATACTTCTTAAGAATATGTAAAGCCCTTTTTACTGGACTTGATTCACTTATAAACTTATTCACGAATGAATCTATTTGACTGGCTTTGATTGGAACGGGAGCCGAGCTTTCCAAAATCTTACTCAAAGCATCGAAAGCCTCTTGTTCTGTCAGGATCGCAAATGAATAAGGTTGTTCAACCGACACTTTAATAGGTGAACCGTTTACATAGTTCTCTAAATACTGTAACCCCATTTGAAGATTATTGTAAAGAACCTTCGAGATATTAGCGAGCCATGCATAAAGTTCTTCCCGATCAATTTCTTTGCTCTTTGCCGATTCTGTATTACCTGTCTCAACTTTCTGTTGAACAAAAACAGCCATTTCAGCCTTTTCGATATATCTGTCTGGTTGTTCTTTTGAGTAGTTTAAAATCCCAACATCAGGAGTATAGAACTCAACCGAAGGCGTGGAAAAAACTTTATTATCCTGATCGAAAGAATCGTGAACCTTCCGATAGGTCTTATATGGGCTTTGAATAGTAATAAATTTTGATCCTTTGCATTTTCTGCATTGCTCCCAACCGCCGGGGCAATCAGTACAGGCGTTCTTTCCTTGACCGTTGCACGCATCACACTCTTGCTGAACCTCTGACATTCTCGGATAAGAGTACATAAGGTCAACGGCTCTTAAATTTCTATCAGCTACTAAAGCCTTGTTCCCAAACGGCACGAAAGATTGCACGAATGATTCATAAACATCTTTTTCAACTTCGATTCCTCCGTTCTCATAGTAAGGCAGAGTTTCAAATTCTTTTGAGTGTTGAAAAAATTCATACTTAAATTCTGTGTCTCCTGAATTCTCTTTATAAAATCTTATGAAATGTGTTTTAGTGAAAACATGGTAAACAGTATTTAAATAAGTAACTTCCAATCTTCGGTTAAATGTTCTCATTGAGCCATGCCGGACATTTGGAATACCAGGAGCTAATTCATAATCATAATCTATAAAAACCTCCTTTGTATATTCCTTATCAATGAACTCGTATTTTTTTTCACTCTCTACTTCAGATTTAAAAATCAAAACATCATCCTTTACGACAACTAAATCTTTATAACAAACATATCTATAAAGGTCGTCTGTATATTCCAAAGGATACCAAACACAAATACCGTTAGGATCAGTGGCAATTGCGTTCTTGATCCAATCTTCTAAATACTGCGAAAAAAAAGATCCTTCATTTTCCTGATATTCTTCAATAATGGTTTTAGTCTTTTCGGAAATCTGAATATTATAAGACGAGTTATTAAAAACCCTTACGATGTTATTAATTGCTTTCCAGATCGAAGCTTTTGTAATTGGTTCAAAAGAATCAACGCAGTGTTTCTGAGAATCGGGATGTTCATTAGGGTAAAGTCCAGTGACCTTATCAAACATTAAACCTTTAGTATGAACCTGAAGATTATAAGCTAACTGACCGGCGATTTGTCTCCACCATTCAGGCATCTTTGCTTCTTGAATCATCTTAACTAACGGATCTAAAATTTCTGGTGCAAGTTCTGCCATAATAAAAGTTAAGGGGTCGTTGCCAACCCCCGTTAATTAAGCTGCTTTTGGAACCACTGCTGAAAGTCCTGTAACTGAGTAAGTCTTAGGCAAACCAAGTTCAACCCATGATAACTCTAATTCGATTGTTTGAAGTTCTTCAAAATTATCAGGAACGATCCAGTTAAAATCTGAAGTAGCAAAAATTCCAATAGGTAGAACCGTATTATCTCCATCACACATACGAGCGATTAAAAGATAATTCCCTGATGAATTGATAAGGGCATTAATTTGTTCATGTGTTACTTTGTCTGCTGACTTATCAAAACATTTAAGAACATACTTCAAAGCCCATGTTGTAGAGATAACTTGCTCAACCTTGCAAGAACTTAATCGTTCTTTTTTGTCTGTCTTTTTTGTGATCGAACCAAGACCGACACCCATATTTCCAAGTGCTGAACCGCCGCCCGATCCTGCTGTTAAAAGATCAGTCCACCATGCAGTATCTAAAATGTTTGTCTCGGACATTACTTCATCACAAGGAATAAAATAAAGATCATTCACGCCGCCCGGCGAAGTTGTACAGCTACAACTTGCGGTTGCAACAGGAAACGGCGTTGCCGGACATTCCACTGAAGGAACGCAGGCTGCTGCTGTTAAAACTGGCATAATTTAAAAATTTTTAATTTAAAAAATCTTAGGTAATTAAGCCATACCGTTTTGGCACTTTGAAGTGTAAGCCGTTCCCGGCACAAAAGATAAGTATATGTAAATATAATTAATTTCATCTTAACAAGTTCCCCCTGTTGCGCTGTTTCCTTTACAACCACTCACAAATGCTCCATTAGGCGAACCGTTAATTGATATGATCGTTAATGTAACACTTGTCGAGCTATCCAAACTATTATTCGTCACTGCTGCTAAATTTATAGAAGCAGTTGTTCCAACCATTGTTATTGTCGTATCTGCTGTTATGCTTATAAAATGCGAAGCCGTATCTGTGAAACAACCTGAACTCTGCGAATCACTCGTCCCGTCAGGACTTGAAATTGTCAAATCTGCTCTCGTGAATAAACCTGAATTTTTAGCAATAGACCCGTAAAAAGAAGCTCTTACCAAAACAACGTCTCCCGGCGTTCCACCTGAAAGTAAGTAAGTAGAATAAATTCCTGAACAAGGATTCACTAAACTAATTTCATACGTTGTTCCACTTTCTGCACAAGGCGTTGACCAGGGAATTAACTCACCAAGTAATTGACCGCTTTCGCCGCTTTCTGTACAGTCTGATTGAAGTGTACCCTCATAACAAGTGCCTTCAGGATTTATATTATCTATAAACTGAATAGGTGAGGATGAAAAATTTCCCTCATCAGTATAAGGATCACCTGAACCTGCTACCCGCCACTTTAGGTTGTACCCATTAGCGGGAGCGGGTGTACATTCTATAAAAGGAACAGTAATAGTATTTGGCATAATTATTTATTTTTAACCACTTTCAAAAGTTACCTCAGCACCAATTATCTCAGGATTACAACAAACTATTTCGTTATCGTTCCAAACTACCGTAGCATTAATTCCACTCGGATCACAACATTCTTCAACAGGCGCAGCACATGGATCAAGTTCACAACTGAACGACTGATAACAACTTTCTTTAAAAGTCGCTGTTGGTTTCCACATTCTTTTACAATCTTCTACTTTCTCAAATTGAGTTTCGTTTACTAAATATTTAGTATCCCCAACCCAAACTTCTCCACGGTAAAAAACCGCATCTATTTCTGAAACGTACCACTCAGGAACCAACTCAGCCATAAATTGATAAAGTTTCTCCTTCTCGGTTCTGAAGTTTCTTGTCCTGCCTTGCTTAAAAGAATTTTTAATCGCATTTAAAGTGACTTCCACCCCTCTTAAATAAAGTTCATGTTTGTAAACTACCGTTAAGTCACCCATTGCTTCGGGGCTGTCAGTAGTGCCAAAATAAACTCCTCCACAATCGTAAGAAAGTTTATTATCTAAATTCCCGTAACAACCTTTTATCAAAGTAAGTGTTTCGCAATTATTAGAAACACAATATTCTTCAGAAAAATAAATATAATCAATGCCTGAGATCGTTAAAGTAATTGCAATTACAAAACAAGTCGGCGAAGCCCCTGAGAAGTTTTTAAAAACCCCGTACCAATTTTCATTCGTGTCCTGACCTACCACGTAAGAAGCGGGAACAATCGTTTCAATCGTGCCACCGCTGCAAGTATTGATAAGCTGATATTGCACTGCATCCGGCCTGCCAGTCATTCTAATATAAAGCTGAACCTCTGACAATGAAGGCACAGGAACACGGTAGGGCATTTGATCCCTTTGGCAGTTATTTGAGTAACTACCGTAATTTGAGATCGTTCCTGTTCCTGAAATCATTATCATATCATCTGTTTTTCATGGGGGCTTTTTTATAAATCAATTATATTATAATTTATATTTACCCTTAGCTTGTTGCCCGCATTGCCCCCTGTTAAAACTCCATTCGCTGCATTATAAAGAAATATGTTTAATGGCTGATCGTCTAAATCTGCTCTGTTCCATCCTGAATTCCCGGCCGGACTTGCTGTATCGCTCAGTTGGTTGGCTATCAATTGGCCTATTGACGCTTCACCCCATGCAAGTATATTACTAACCCCCGCCCCAACCGCCTCTTTTAGTTGTGATGTTAGCTCAGCGTTTTCATTAGGGTCTCCAAAATGTATTCTTGCGTTACCGGCAATGTTACCATAATTAGCAAACCACGGGCTAATCCCTATGATTACCGATTGTACAATAACTCCTTTACCAACTCCGGGTGCAGCTATTAATTCAAATGGGGTTGTCGGTAAATTAATTATATCATCATTATCTAATTCAACCGTTGCACTCAAATACCCTGTACTTCCTCCGCCGCCGGGATTTGCCTCAATATAATCAGCAATTTCATTTATAACTTCACGAGCATCGTGTTTATCCGTAATCATTGCTTGTATTTGTTCAATTGTCTTTGCCATAGTTTTTAATTTATAATCATGTGTGAGCCATTAATTACTAAACATCTTTCATTGATCTCAAAAGTATTACACTCAATCGGAACCACAGGTGTTTCATGCCTTCTTAAAACTACTCCTTTGAGATTGATTTTATTATTGTCATAGTCTACGTTTATATTTCCGATTCTTACATAAACCGAATAATTGTTTCTTTCTTCTAACTTAACCACTTTCCCAATTACTGCGTATTGATTCTCAAAAACCCCGAAAAGATTCAGCATGTCTTCGCAAAGGTCAACATTCCATTTAGCATCTTGGTGAGATTCTAAACTCTTCAAAGGATTATCTATCGGATCGTGGTACTTGTCGAAAAGATTTTCTTTAAAATCCCCATCAAAATATAAAGGATAATTATAAACGTTTAAATCAGGATTATCTTCAGCAATCTTATTCTTAACGTTATAAGGAATTGAATCTGGATTATAAAAAGTGTTCGGACTTGGTAAAGCGATTTCCGCAACACACTTTGCCCGTTCTTTACTTAGCCCATCCCAAAGAATCAGTCGGGGAGTAAGAACTTGCTCTGAAGTTAATCTAACAGATCCCGAATAAGTTGGCTCATTTACAAAAGTGTCTAATTGATTATTTGCTTTGTCTGCGACTATGATTAACCAAGCTGCAAAAACAACCGTAAGAGCAACCGCCGCCGGTGCTGTAATCACACCGGCTGTTAAAGCGGCTATGACAACAAAAATTATTGTAAGCAAAATTAAAGCACCTGTTTTTCCGTCATTGATAAGAAGTTTCATATAGTCTTTTGCCCGTCCATCTCTCACGAATCCTGTAGGAGCAAATTCAAAATTCTTTACTTTCTCGCCTTCTAACATTGGATTATTTGCTGCACCATCATAATCAATAATATCTGAATAAAGTGTGGACATCTCCTGAGAGGCTAAATCTGAGCCATCATCCTGATATTGGTATCTTCCAAAAGCGGGTTTTTTGTCACCGTTGAAAGTGTATCTTAAATCATAAATTGGTTCTGCGCCGTCCTCTGTGAAGTCATAAATAGGCTCAACGTTTATTAAGTCTTTTGTGTACCTGAAAACAATCGTGTTATTAGGAGTGACGTACCATTCAGCCGCAAAAACTGTTTTTAGTTTATCGAAAAGTTCAGCGATTGTAATTAACCAACGATTATCAAAGTGATAATACAAAGCAGGAGATTGAATGTCGTTCTCATCTGATTCGTGCATATACCCCGCCTGCGGGTAGTAAAGACAAAGCTTATCCCATTCCTCGCCTTCATCGAAAATTGTGTCCATTTCTAATTCACATTTACCCGCTACGTTCTCAATATAAGTCCTCACCAAAGGAGCATCTACAAATCTATTTGCATTTAAAATTTTTCGGGTATCATCCTCAATCGTTCCACCTGTGATAAAGTCTATTAAAAGGATTGACGGATTTGAGTAAAAGAATAACATTAAAGCCATTCGTGCTGATTGAATAAGTCGGGGACGGGGTTCTATACAAGTCAAAAAGCAAGGGTGGTCTTTTAAGCCAGATTTAAACCAGCCTTGCCAATCATCCCAAATAAAGGTCTTGTGAATGCACGCCCAATTCATATCCTGTTCTCTTAATTTAATATGAAACTGACATGGCTCATCTACCGGTGCAAATTCAATATTATCATTCTTAATTTCAAATAATCTATAAGTTCCACCGGCTATTAAATCAATAATTTTTACCTCAATAGCGTTTAAAATTTGACATTCATTTGAAAGTAGCCAATCATAAATGAATTGATAAGCTGAATCAAAAAACATCAGGTCTGAAGAAATTCCCTTGTCGTAGTTAGAACCGTCTTTATTTGTTTGTGAATTTGTCGAGTTTCCTGCGTTCACCTTGTCCCACGTTAAAGCAAGTTTTTCAACGTTTTCAATATATTTTGTGAAATCATACCAGCCATCCACAGGGGTTATATCAGCGAACGTGGTTGAGTTATCAACAGTTCCCGGCACATATTCTGCAAATCCAGTTAAGGGGGAGCATTGAACTGAAACGTTGTTCCCCTCAAAAGTATTTTGCCTTCGCCTGAGCAATATTTGAAATCTTCCGTTAAACACGTTTATTAATTTCCATTTGAGTTATATAATCTGTTACCATTGATGCCACCCCATCACGGTCAATTTTATTTTCAACATGAATTTTCTTTTTTAAAATCTGCCTTTGAAGTTCATTGTTCTCTTTAAGTAAATTACTATGCTCATTTAAAAGAACAGCCATCCGTCCATCTGATCCAATACTTATTTCAGCCGCCTCCTTAATCCTTTCATAGTTTACCTGCGGTACGGATTTAACCTTATGGTAAGTTTGTACGAATTTATTCAAGTGATCTGCGGGAACCGTCCCGTCATAAATTGCTGCAACGGTTTCTTTGTACTCTTTGTTTCTGTGAGCCGGAATAACCGCTTCATGCGGGTGAAGTGTAGCCGTAAAGCCACCTTTTTCATCTTCTTTCCCACCCTTACCCGTGTCTTTTGTTCCTTTAAATAATCGGGGCTGGTTTCCTTGAAGGCTTTTGACTAATCCATAACCAGTAGCCAAAGCACCCACTATGATGGCTATTTCAGCTATCGTTTCTGCTGCACCTATTCCTGTGGCAATCTTCGCAATTGCTCCCGTGATCCCTACAAGGATTTGAGAGGCCTGTAAGGCGGCATCAATCCCCAGTTGTTTGCGGGCTGCGTTTTCTCTTGCTACCTGAAGTTCTTTTAATCTATCTTCTTCAGCTTTTAAATACTGAGCGTTCCCCCTCTCAGCGATTCTTTGAGCAGCATCAACACGTTTTTCCTGAAGTGAAATTGAACGGTCTAAAGCGTTAGCTTCAGCCTCATTTGCTTTTTGCCAGAATTGAATAATGGAATCTGTTACTTGTCCGATAGCTTCAGCATATTGCTGAACTGATTCAACTTTTTTAGAAGTGTCACTCGTTCCTTTATCTTTTGCGTCCTCAATTGCATCCTGTGTTTTTTTATCGGTTAGTTTTTTGTCTAACTCATCACGTAAACGAATTAATTCTTTATAATGTGCAGAAGTTTTATCTTCTGTTATTTTAATTTGATTGTCTAAAGAATCTAATTCGCCCTGAAGAATAAGAATATCCCTGTTTCTTTTTTTTGCGGCGTATTCTTTTTGGATCTTCTCTAATTGTTTTTGAAATTCTTCATACTTAATTTTTCCCTGAAGAAAATTATTCGAAGCCGCCCGAATCCTTTCTGAGCTTTCTTTATCATCAATCAGATCAATTTCGAGTATAGCGTTTTCAAAAAACTTCAAAGCATTTTTAAAACTGTCAGCCGCTAAAGCCTGCCTATCTTGCGCAGCTTTAATTATAATATTTGTTTGTTCATCCTCTCCTGCCTGAACAATTGCATTTTTAGCCTCCTGATATTTTTCTTCACCAATTAAAAATTTATCAAGTTCTAAAGCCTGTAATCTTTTATCTGTGTTAATTTTTGAATCTTCAATCTCCTGTTTTTCGTTGAAGTCAATTAACTGCCTTCTTTTGTCGAATTCGTCCTGTAAAAGATTGATCGTATCTAAAGTATTTTTATCCTGAAGGTCTTTAAGCTCTTCATTTAGCTTTTGCCTTGCATCTGAAACTTTTTGATTAAACTCTCCTAAAGCCTGATCAAGCTGAACCTGATTTATTCTGGTAGTAAGTTCAATAAGTATTTCAGATTGCGCCTGAGTAAGTTTTTTATTCTTAACCAAATCATTCAGGCTTAAAATTTCTTTTTCAAGTGAGGCCTGAAATTGTTTTCTGATCGTTCCTTCAGATTCAAAACTTTTAGCTGTTACCTCCGCAAGTTTGGCCTGAAGTTCTTTTAACTTCTGAGCAAAAACGTTTTCTATATCCTTATCACCTTTAGACCCCGGCGGCGGAACCAAATTATCAGCAGTAATAAAACTTGACCCTACTTTCGTGGCTATCCTTAATTCAGCTTCAGCGGCTCCTAAGTCTTCAAAAAGTTTTCTTAACTCTCTTGGAATATTCGTATTTGCAATTTGAATTGAAGTTCTTTGTTGGTCAATAGTCCTCAATTGATTTCTTACCGCCTCATCTTGTAATAACTGAAGTTTTTTACTATTAGCTGAACCGGCTTTTATTTGGTCATCACTTAACCCAGATAAGGCTAAAACTTCGTCAATTGAAGGCGGCTTAATTCCTAAGAGTTTTGAACGATTAGCTATTAAAACATTTGCCCGATCTTCTAAAGCTTTTTGTTCGTCTCTTAATCTTTGCGTTCTCCCGGCGGTTTCTTTGTCAACTATAACAGGAGACTTGGCCTCAATTTCAGCCTGAAGTTTAAAAACTGCTTCAGCCTTTTGTGCTATAATTGTTTCAGCCGCTCTTGCAAGACCCCTTTCTTTTATTTTGGCAATTTGTGTATCAATAGCCGCATTAATCAGTTTAATGTTATCAATCTGTTTTAGGTCAATCTTATTCGCCTCATCTGCGGTTTTATTGTACTCTTTTGCAAGTCGTACCCGTTCTTTTTGAGGGATAGTTAAATCATTAAGCCTGTCTTTTATCAGTCCTAAATGAGTGACTTCAGCAGCAAACGACTTTGCGGCCTCTTGACCAACCTCAGTAAGTGCTTTCTGTTCTTCAGCCGCTTCTTTGCTGGCCTCTGAAATTTCATTAAGTTTAATAACTAAAAACGCTATACCAGCAATTACAGCCCCGATTCCCGTCGCTGCAAGTGCTAACCTAAAAACCCGCAACGCTCCCGTGGAAGCCCCTACAATCGCCGTATAGGTGGCCTGTGCAGCCGATTGTAAATTGGTTGCTATAATGCTACCTCTTTTTGTTTGCTCAACCAATAATTCTAAAGAGTGTAATAACTGCATTGCAGCAAATAACTGCATTGTTTTCTTTTGAAGTTCTTCAGATTGATCGCCAGCTAAAATTGAAATGGCTGTATATGCCTCAAACCCGGCAATAGCAGAACTTACAGCAGCCTTCCCAAAATCTAAAGCTCTTGTTTGGGAAGATAAAACAGCAACCCTTTCTCTTTGTTGTTTATATAATTCACTTAAATGAGCAACATGAATCTCTAAATCCTGATATTCTTTTGATGCACCCTTACCAGCTTCTACAAGTCTTGCCAATTCATTATTACCGTTAAGAATTTCCTGCCTTAGTGAAATAGTTGCGCCCCCTGCAAATTTAGCGGCTTCGTCATACTGTTGAAGCGCAATCTTGCCTTGTTCAACTATTGGAGCAAGTTGTTTAAATTCTTCACTATCTGAACTCATTCCCTTCAATGCCTCATCTGCTAATTGAATTGAGTCTCGTAATTCGTCAAACTCTTTTTTGGTTTGAGCTACAACTTGAGCATGAGCCGCCAAATCAGGTATGTTTAATGTTTGATTTATTTGTGCAGATAAACCCGCAGCTACTCCTGGAGGCGGTATTAGCGGTTGTCTTGTTGGTAATTCCCCCGCCCTCTTCGATATATTCGCAAAATCCTGCGCCGCTTTTTGTGCCGCCTCGTAAGCCTTACGATTATTATTTACAAGGTAAGTAAGTTTGACTTGTTCTTTTTGGGCATCGGTTAATGATTTTTCCAACTGCTTACGGTAACGCTCATTTGTACCTGTGTAATCATCTAAATCCTTCTTTGCTTTTTGTAAAAATTCTGAATTTTGTTTGAGGGCAAGTTCATTCGTTTGAAGTCTTTTATTTGCATCCTCTTGTGCTTGTGCGAATTTCTTTGTAGAACCAGACAATGATTCAATCCCAGCTATATAAGCGGAATCGTCAATCTCAACTTTGTAAATTATTTTTTGAATATCATCAGGCATTCGTAAGAGTTGAATACCCGTTTGTTTTTAATAGCGATGTGAAGATAGTTAAACTTTTTTAATCTTGTTTTTTCGGTTTATTATTCTTATTGCAGCCTCATTAAAACCATATTTCTTTATCATGTACTTGCTAATAAATATTATAGTTGTTGGAGTGCCTGTATTAATAATACAATCATCACTACATTCTGTAACATCACCCATTGGTAAATTTACAATTTCTGATATCCCGCCTTGTATATGCTGTGTATTAGCAAATCTATTTGTAGACATCTTTATTTTAATTTTTCAAGTTCTTTATTTTTTGTCTCTACCTCCTGAATAAACAAAGATAACTCCTGATAAAATTCGCCGACTGAATAATTTAGCAAGCGATCCCTCTCTGAAATAACCCCGTTCACTATTGACCTTTGCATTAACATCATGTGTCTCTCAGCCTCGGCTGCTTTTTTAATCTCACTGTCAAAAGAACCTATTGGCCGTTGCTTACTGTCGAAGCAATTCGGGAAAGCAGATTTAAGTGCCTCGTATAGTTTTCTGTTGCTTTCATCTGCAACTTTAAAAAAAAACCGTGCATCTCGATGTCGGCCTCCAACAAACTCATTTTCTTTATTTGTAAATTGTTATCAAATCCGTCTATTGCCTCGTCATTTATACAATAGTACACGCAAACCAAAGAACTCATTTGCTTCACTGGATCTGTGGCGTTGTTTGATTTAGTTTCAAAATCCAAAACATTCGCATAAGCTTTTTCAAATTTTTCAGGATCATTAGACTTCAGAATTGTTTTTAATCCATTAATGTGTGAACTCAAATCATCTTTACTTAATCCTAAAGCATACAAAGAACTTATTTTAGTGGCTGCAAAATTTCTCGTATAAGGTAAAGTCATCAGGTCATCGAAGCTCCACCATTTATTACCTTCTTTGTCCGTGTAAACCATAGTCATTGAACAAGCACTGCCCGTTAAAGAATTTGAATAAGTGCGTTTATTATTTTCTTCTTTACTTAATTTCCACATTATGCACTCTGCTTTAATTTAATTTTCTGTTCGATTATTTTAAACTCTGGAATTGGAATAATGAAATCACCAGTATAACCAACCTTCTTACACTTTTCCATAATCTCATCGGCGAAATTCCAACTAAGAATTATTATGTAATCTGGCTTACCGATATTATCCAAACTTACAATAGGGATATAAGTCCCTGGAGAAAATTTACCGATCTTTTCAGGTGTTTCGTCAATGATGTAATCTATCACATAATTATTTATACTTGCACAGTTTAAAAGTGTATTTCCTTTTGCCGAAGCTGCGAAAGCTGCAATCTTTTTTCCTTTTGATTTTAATCTAATCAAATTGCCCATAAAATTATCAATGGTTTTCTTCGCCTTTACAGCAAACTTTAAATAGTCGTCTTTAATTAACTTATACTCGTTCTGAAGTATAAAAGTTTGCACTGAATTTTGCTGCTCACCGTAACCAATATGAACCCTCACAGATCCGCCGTGAATATCTTTCTTCTCTACTTTCTCAACATTTAGTCCAAATTGTTTAACAAGTTGTATTAAGGGACGAATTGAAAAATAAGAAAGATGTTCGAAATAAATCGTATCGAATTCATTATTCCAGATAAAATCTATTATGTAAGGAAACTCTAAAATTAATTTCCCTTTAGGCTTAAGAACCAACTTCACAGCCTGAATAAATTCCTTCACGTTGTCCACATGAGCAAAAACATTCGTTGCCGTTATTAAGTCAGCCATAGGCCAGCAGGTCTGCATAAGATGTTCTGCCGCCGGTAACCCCCAAAAAGTAGAGTACATTCTTATTCCTTGGCTTTCATTATGCTTTATTAAATTTCTGGCAGGATCAATATTCAAACATTTCGTATATCCGATTTCTTCTTTGAACTGATTAAGTAAAGCCCCATCATTACCGGCTATATCAATATGAAAAGAACTTTCAGTTAAGCCATATTCTTCTTTTAAGTCTTTGGCCATTTGCCTGCAATGAAGGATATAACCCTGGTTTATACTTGACCTATAAACATAATGAGAAAATAAAACTTCAGGATCAATCACACCTGAAAGCTGGCTTAGTCCACAATCTTCACATAACATAACTCTTAAAGGATAACGATCCGCTTCTTCGTTTTGATCAGTACATAAATTATTTGAGAGTGGAAGAAAGCCAAGATCAATGTATTTAGTTAATCTTTCGGAATCGCATACTCGGCATTTTGTGTGCTGTGTGAAGCTCATTAAAGTAAAGATAATAATTATTATTTACCAATCATAAGACGCTAAAACCCATTGCCGCCTATCTTCTTTTTCATCTAATAACTCTTGGTAATATTTTTCAGATGCAGAATTTTTTTGCGCAACCACTAAGAGCAATTAATCCCAATAGTTTTCTTTGATATTTAAGTTCATTTTCCATAATTATCTTTTGTAAATTACAATAAATCCATTCATAAACTGAATACTCTCAAACAAAGGTAATGGGCTATGACAATCCTCTCTGCAATGCCATCCCTTCCCCCAATCATTAAATTCAACAGGTGGGTTTATTGGAACATTTCCACGTTGTCCTTTAAAATGAATCTCATCTGCCAATCCTTTAAAATATTCTACTGTTGAAATTGGATGGTTCTTGTATTCTTTCCAATAAGAAGTAGTAGTATCTTCAACTATATAAATTCCACCATTTCTAACATAGGGGAAAAGAGTTTCAAATGTAAGTATTTGTTCCATCCAGAAATGATTCCCATCATCTATTATAAAATCAAATGGTGCAAATTGTTCAAGGTTTTTAAGTTGCGCCCTATCTCTTTGGTCGAGCAAGTGGAACTTCATTCTGTCGGCAGAATAATTAACGCATGATTCACATGGCTTTGAAATATCTGCACCATGAATAGTGGCTTTTGTAAAATAATCAGTCCACATTCTCAATGACTGCCCCTGCGCCACTCCTATTTCTAATATTGATGTAAACGCTTCTCTGTACGGAGATAATATTTTATCATACTTAACCGCATAGTTATGGTATCGGGAAGATTTATCCGCCTTGTGGCTGATAGCCATATCGTCTAAAATACTATTGATTACCATATTGGGCGTGCCTGATTTAATAGGTGTAAAAATTGATTCATGTTTTCTCATTAAGTTCAAATGTCCTCTTACCCCCGCATCCCATAAAGGTGATTGTTTCAAGTCCTTATTAATCATTACAGGCGTTTTGCCCATTCTAATAATTTGTTCATAGAATGCGGTGCCGCTTTTATGCTCAAACTCATAGCAATGTTCCCTATGCGCTATCGGATCTTTCGGGAACGTAAGTTTATTAGCTATTTCTTTAGTAACAAAAAATCCTGTCGTTCTGATATGTGTCTTTACTTCACTTGATATTTCATAACATGGGATATAACCATCTTTGAGCTTATTAAGATATTGTTGTACGAAATCCTTTTGCATTGGGATGCAATCATCAGTTACCCAAATTAAATTCTGCCAATCATTAGGAAAGCCCTGTAGCCTTTCTTTGCATACATCTTGGAAAGCGCCTAAATCAAACCCTTTGTTTTCTCTCGGTACATACCTTATGCCGTTGTCCTTACATAATTGAAAGTATCTGTCATTATTACTTTCTTGGTTGTGTATAACCACCAATTCTGCACCCGCTTTATCGCATTGATTCCAACAATTTACCCATAACCTTAGATTTTCAAATCTGTTCCAGACAATAATAACAACAAGTGTTTTTGTCTGAATCGGCATACTCTCTTTCCACCACAGGTCATGCCATTTGTGCATCCGTTTATCCAGTTTAGATTTTAGTTTTTTAAATGGCTTAGATTCCTGACAATGCACAATAATTGGATTCGAAGGAACCGGCAACCCCGGACAAACCTGTTCATAAATATCTTGGTAATCCCATTCTAAAGGCAATAGTTTTATTTTCAAATCTTCCATGTAAATAAAATCATTCAAAATTCCTTCATCAATAGAATATGAAAAGGATGCTGTATTTGCATAGTTTAATAATTTTTTATACCATGTTTCTTTTATAATAGATTTATTCGCTACTAATAATGCAGGTTGAATATCTATTTTACCCTCAGACATTCTTTTGGTGAGATTAGCAAGACGCAACCCCTGCCTTTCTAATTGTGGCACAAGTTTATGAAAGCATTTAGAAACAATGTGATCTTCAACAGAAATAAGATCGTATTCATTAAGCTCTTTACTAAATAAATAAGAAATGTCTTTAACACAAATACAATCGGAGTCAATACATATTACCCGGTTATATTCGGTCATGTTGAATATTTCGTAACGATACCACGAAGAAGCATATTTTTCAACAGGCAGTTCCTCACTGTATTTTACATTGCTATACCTGGCTTTTATATCATCGGTAACAAAATGACAATTCTCTTTCCCTAATTCATTCAATACATCTATATCCGACGTAATTACTTTAAAGTCTATATTAGTGCAATCAGTATGTCGTTTAATTGAATTAAAAAGAGTCTTCCCTGCTTCTTTGTAATGTTTATCAAATGCTGTAACAATGCAAATTTTATCAACCGGGTCAAGGAATGTTTTATCGTGTTCTTCCTGCCTGTCTAATCGTTTCCAGTATCCAACATCCCACATTGGTGAAATAGCATTCGGCGCAACCTGAACAATATCTAAACCCATTGCTCTTATTTGCTCGGTCATTGTCTGCTTGCCGCCCTTGTGTTCGAAATGATAACAATCTTGTTTTGTCTTAACGGGATCAACGGGAAACTTTAATCTTAAAGAAGTTTCTTTTCGTAAACAAATTCCGGTTGTTCTGACATGAACTACATTCCCTGGTTTTGATGTTGAAATCTGCATACAAGTCAATCCTACATTTTCGGCCATCTTATCAATGAACGGGTCAATAAAATCTTTCTGCATCGGGAATGTATCATCTGTACACCAAAGTAAATGCGTCCAATCATTTGGGAAGCCTGCTAATCTTTCTTTGCAAACATCCTGAAAAGAACCAATATCAAAGCCTATGTTTTTTCTGTGGATAAGATGTGTATTCTCGCAAATTGATTCAATTCTTTTTATATCATCACCTGTATGGATTATAATTAATTCAGCGTTTTTAGTTTCGCATTGCCTCCAACATGAAATCCATCTTTTAATGTTCTCATACCTATTAAAAACTATAACAGCAACGATTATTTTCAAACTTCAAATTTTGATTTATTAGGGAATAGTTGTTTAAGCAAAGGTAATGCTGATTTCAAAGAATATTCGCCCGTCGAAAAACATGGTTTACCATTAATGAATTCAGCAGGGTTTTTAATGTCGTTCTTTTTTATCAATTTGCAATCGGGGAATTCAATACCTTCTACCCCCAAATAATTACAGCACATACTTTTCAAAATTACATCTTGTGTAAAGTGTTCACTTGCTTCTTTAAATCGCTGATCGTAAATTAAAGGATAATGACCGTCAAAGTTTTTAAACGTCTTACCCATTGCTTCTAATTGTTTTTGCAAAGGTCTTGCCCCGCTTTCGGAATAAGTTTTTAAAGAACCATTCCAATAATAAGGAAATTCAGTTGCCGGTTGTAATAAAAAAACGTCATCATTCATAAAGAGTATTTCTTTTGCATATTCCAACCCCGCCAAAATCTTTCTTCTTATTGATAATTGCTTTTTACCTGGAATATCTCCTAAGTCAATCCACGTAATATTTATAAGCCAATCGGGAATATATTCGCCAATTATTAAAACTTCATAAGGTACGGGGATAAACTTTTCAATTGATCTGAGACTAAACATAAGTTCTGTGTAATCTTTCTGAACAGCTAAAGGATAAACTATAATCATAACAGCTTATGTATTTTAGCTTCTTCCTCTTTACATTTTTTATTCAGAAAAAATAAAGCATCCTCATAAGTAAATTCGCCAAATACACTACCCTTTATTCCTCTAACTCTTATTTCAAAAGAACTACTTAATAAGTTAATTCTATTACTTCCGATAAGCAATTGTGCATCTCTATAATATTCCATCTTTCTAATAATCTTTGAGATTTGTAACGCCTTACTTAGCTTCTTTTGTTTTGTTGTCATATAAAATTAAGGCCGGAACAATAAACGTCGTATCACCACCGTGAAAGGAAAGTGCATTTACTGAACCGGCTTTAAATTTGAAATATTTTTGCATACGATAGTGATACGATACGCTAATGTACAAATTTATTTAATAAAAAAAGCGGTTAAGATAAACAGGCATATCTCCCCGCTTTTGCTGAGCTGTGCTATGTGTAAATCTAATATACAAAAAAGCCCTCGTAGAAACGAGAGCCGGTTTTAAAATCCATGTCCTTTGAAAACCAAAAATATAAAGAAAACCGGCAAGACCAACCCTGCCGGTTCAACCAAAACCGACGATGAAAGAACTATCTTAAATTAGTTAATAAGCATCTGCAAAACATTATAAGGCTCGCCTGAACTAAGATAACCAAATCTTCCTGACTATATAAATCTATTTCTTCCTGAATTAATTCTGACAAAGTATTGAAAGTTGTTGAATCGGATTCTAAACACATTTTTTTAATGTCGTTCGCTGAGTATGTTGGATTCTTCTGAATAAATACGAAGGTCTAAAAACTTATGCAAAAAAGTATAATTAAAATATCTCCAACAATCCAGTAAATGCGATTGATGTTTGTCTTTTGTCTTATCAATTCCCCCTTCTGAATCAACTTCACATTCTTCAATATCTAAAATAAGATAAGGCACACGGTCTGAAAATAAATAATCTTTATGCCTTCCGAGAAGTGAATTACAAAGAACTCTTGTATTTTTTATTCTTGGATTTGCTGCAGGAAGTTTGAAGTTGCCCATCCCTAATTTAAGAACCTCCTTAATAATCTTGTAATAATTCAAATCCCTTTTTAAAGCCGTTCGTGCCTGACCGCTTGCGTCTCCGGTAACTAATAACATTTTATCAGGATAATCGGAAATTATTCGATTGCAAAGCTCATACATATCGCTGTTAAGTAATCTGTACTCATCCAATATTCTTACTTTTTCTAATCCATCACACTGACCAACCAAACAAGTTATTGGCTCCACGTTCATATCGAAAGAAAGTATTACAGGAAGATTCGGTATCAATTCCAATCCTTTTACAATATGCTTCTCTCTTGAAAAATTGTAGATAAATTTATTAACCGCTAAGGTTACATCTTCCGCAAGGAACTCACACCTAAAAGTTGCCTCGTCTAACTGATCTCTTGCTGAATCAATTTCCTTCGGGTCAAGATACGGATTATCATAAGTTGTAAAAGTCCAACTTGCCCACTCAGGAGAAACTATTTTAGCTAACTTTTTAAAGTAGGTTGACCCAAACCGGGGAGTTGACAGGAACCAAGCATCACCATGAAGGTCTACAAGTGTCGGTCTGATCACCCTAACCCAAGCCTCCTCTAAATTCCTTGCAGCTTCGGCTTCATCAATTACAACTCTTTTATAATTTCTTCCCCTTATTGAATTCGGATCTTCCAAACTCCAAAAATCAATTACTCCGCCGCCAAAAATCTCAATCCTTTTTTCTGTTTCGTTCTTAGCCTGAGTAATCGGGTATAGAATGTCTGACATTGCCCGCCAAACTTCCATCAGCATTTTATATGTGGGCGCAAAATACCCCACTGTAAAGCCGTTTAAAGCCCCGTTACGGTCGTATTCTGGACTTAGTAGTAACTCCTCTGAAAGTTTTGTTTTGCCCCACCTGCGCCCGCAACGAAGCACATTAAACCGCTTCGCCTGTGTGATGACCGTTTGTTGGAGCGGGTGAAGTGTGTTCAGCCTGAGTTGAAGTGTGTCTGACAATTTCTAAAGTTACTTTGTTTATTCGGGCGTTTATCTCAGTTGGGATCAATCTTGCAGCAATTTGGTAAAAATCTCTTGGATATTTTTCAGCAAAGGCTTTTAAGTTTACTTTTGGGTTTTCTTGAATCTCATTAAAAACCGAAAGCACGGTTTCCTTTACCGTTCTGGTTAAATGGTTTGTAGCTCCTTCTGGCCTACCCGGATTACCCTTTTTAAATTTAGTGTCGTTTTTCACCGTTATTATCGGAAAGTTACAGTTTATTACACAAATGAAAAAACCCCGTTAAAACAGGGTAAAATAATTCTTCCGGGATTGATTAAGGATTGTTTGGATCTGTTTCAGCATCAAGGGCTGTAGTTGTTGCTCCAATAGCGTCAACCTTTGCGCCAACTCCGTCTACAAGTGTTCCAAGCTCTGCAACCTCGGCTGCTGTGGCTCCGTTCTCCAATAAGTCGGCAATTTTCGCTTTTAGCGCAGTTACATCTAATTGAATACCGGAAACATTTGTTCCAATGGTATCAAGTGCTGTACTCTGTGCCGCTATTTTTGCTTTCAATGCGTTTACAACTTCTGACATTTCGTTAAGTTTTTGAATGATTAAATCTAATTTACTGTCGTCTTGATGAATGTGAATATGGATATGTTCGTTCCATGCCATGTTCAAATATAAGATTTTTTAAACTTAAAAAGGTAATTTTTCGTAATGAATGATAATTCTCGTAAAAGGAATTCTAATAAACCAATAATCCCAATAGTTCAACCAGAAAACCCTTTTAGTTATTTCTGATCCTTTTTCTGCTTTCCAAATCTTTATTGATTTTAGTTTTGTTAGTCTCACCTCTATTCTGTTTAGACTGTGGTTTCAATCTTCAAAAAGTTTCGGCAATGGAACAACTTTAATAGCCGGTTCTTTCTTTGGTTTCATCGCATTCACGAATCTTATAAACCCGCCCATGTCAGTGGCATTTGTAATCACCCGCTTTGAATCGACGGGTTGTTTTACCGTCTGCCCATTGTGATCCTTACAAACAACTTCTTTTTTAGCGGAAGATTTATAACCTTCCAAAAATCCGTCTGAGTTTTTATAAATTTCCCATTTATTCCACTCGCCTAAGTATTCAAGTTCTTTCATAATATTTCAATTAAAAGTAAACTCATTCTTGATTTAATCCCCAAATAAGTAAAAGTATTTTCTCCAAGACTGGTTTCCATTTCTCACTCAAGTTTTGTTTTTCAACCCACCCGGAAAAATCTTTCTTCCCTTCAAATTCCTTCAAATGTTCCTTACCATATTTCACTGCAAATTGACAACCCATTTTTATTGAATCGAATTTTAAGAAAGAAGAAATAAACGCTTTTGGATCTTCTTTGTAAGCATCACAATAACTCACTAAACACCTTCCCCCGAAATTCAAAAGAGCATCGTCAAGAACTTTCAGGAATTGAATATTGCTAACTCCTGAGTTTTCTTTTAAGTGAATGTATTTACTTGTTATTACTTCCATTAAAGAGGGTTATTGATTTCAAAATTGTTTAAAAGTTAGGTTATTATTTATAGAATTAAAATGAACAATCATTGAGCTAAACGGAGCCGTATATTCTGCGCCTTTAAATCTTACTCTTTTGTCAATCCAATAGATAGTATTACCTAAACAATATTTTTGGAACCAGTCAGAAGATGTGGAAACAGGCAATAAAGCAATTATATTAGAATGGCTTGATTCCTTTCTACATTTCGCAACCCACTTATCAATATTTCCCCTGCTATAAGGGGGATTAACAAAAACAATATTATTATGCCAATCGAAAGAAAGTCCATCCTGAACAGGCGTAAAATAATTCTTACACTTTGCCGTTTCTTCTGTACAACAAGGGTCGAGTGTAAAATGAAACATCTTATTAAGTGGTTTAAATATATGATCCGGAGTTTCCCACAGATCTTTATTATCATGATCAGAGGCCAATATCATTTCTTTAGTTCTTATCATAACAACTTATTTTTACCAACCAATATCTTCTTTATCTTCTTTAGTTAAATTGACTATAATTATTGTAACCCACCAAGGCGAAAAACAAACAACAACAAACACCAATTTTAATAATATCTCTCTCATATTTTTAATTTTGTTTATCAGCTTTGCTACTATCAGGCTTGTGTTGCTATGAGTTCTTCTGTTTCTGCAAATACATTTTTAATATCTTCTGCCAAATCAATTTGACTTGAATAGTGTTCAGCCTGCTCAAAAAAGTCACCGAGTTTTTGACGACAATACTCTGTCCAAATACCGTATTGCATTGCATAGGGCAAATCGTGAAACTTAGGAGTTGAATATTCCACGCCTGAAATCTCACCATTGGCTGCTCGGCTGATGATGGTTTGATAATAATGTTTATTAAATAATTTACCCCAATCAACGGCTTTTTTATATTCATCAATCCAATCACAAAAATGTTTTGTTGCTTTCGGGTATTTCTCCATCATTTCGTTGAAGAAATTTTCTTTTGTAAGTGTTTGTTCTAAGTTCATAATTATAGTTTTTATTTTTTTACTTGCTACTATCAGATTCCGTTCAACCATTTAATTTTATCTAATGTATCCCTCATTAATTCGAAATATTTATAAACTATATCTGCTGTAAGCGGTTCAAACAAGTGCATTTTATCGGGATAGTTTTCAGATACATAGACAACCGTTTTATGAGAAAATGTAGGGCATCCATCGCAATCAAACATTGAATAAACTTCGTTGTCTTTCATTTCGCCGTCATAATGTCCATGAACAACCCCCGGTTCATAAACGGCATCAGAATTTTTACCGTACCCGATATGTTTTATTATTCCGTTAACAGGCCAAAATAAAGGCTCAAACTTTGTAGGATGCCAAAACTTATACAACCCGTCTGGCTTACCCATAGAATAAACAACTTCACCCTTCTTAATTTCAGGGAAGGGTAATAATTTTATAGTAGCACCTTCTAAATTTGCCGTGTATATTTTTCTCCATCCCAGATAAGAAGTAACCACAAGTTTATCGCCAACTCTACGAAATGGCCGAAACGTCAGGTAACGTTTAACTATACCAATCTTTTCATTTGTTTGCTCCATTATTTCTAATTTTAAAAAGGTAAATTATCCGAATTATCAACGCTTCTGTGTAGTGTACCATCCCTTAAGTCTTCAATAACGCCATCATGTATCTCATGATCTTCCAAATCATCTGCGTCCTCATGTGTAAAATCACTAATAACTTCTTTACTCAACATATCTTCAATGTATTGTTCAAATATCTGTAATGTTGTGTAATAAGTTTTATCATATCTTGCATCCTTACCATTAAACCACATTATTTCCCCCTGATGAGTAACGCTTTTTATCCAGCTACTATTTTCTTTCCACTTCAAAAAATGAAGCATCTTTTCAATAGCATCTAAGTAACCAAATGTATATGAATTGTGTGCCCTAACATCTCTGATCCGGTCAATAGACGCAGAACTTATTCGCAGCCTTTTAACGTGTTCGTTCGCACGCAAGTCAACATAGTCTTTAATATTTTTCATATCATTTTAATTCAAAAAGAATTTGGATAAGCCTGTTTTACTGCATCCTCAATTTGTTTTTTTGATGGGTTGTGCCTATAATACTGTTGAACAAAGTCAGAAATAGCTTGGGCAATAGTTGCGCCGGTTCCTTCAATATAATGAGGCCATTCCCCTAAGTTACAATTCCAGCCATCATCTACGATTTCAAGTTTTGGCTTTAGCCCATTAAATATAAGCATCTCATTTTCTGTTTGAAGATTTTTCATTATCTCTTGATGAATTTGCTCTTCACGCCACCCGTCAGTAAATGTTATCATAAATTATTCTGTTTTTATTGTGTGGTAAGATAATTCGGAGTAGTTTATAACTGAATGCCATTTTTCGGCGAGTACCTTATCAGTAAATACAGCCATTATTTCTTTTGTGATCGTATGTTGTAAGATGTATATCATATATTTATTTTTTATTTCTCAAATTTAGTAAGTCAGAAAAACTCAATCCGTGATTACAGTAAGTTTTAAAAGTTTCTACCACACAAGCTGACCTGCATTTTTCGTTGTCATTTTTATAAGTCGTTTGAATATGCTGAACTTCCTGTACTGTAAATTTCTTTAAAAGTTTCTGATTTTTCATTAATTCGTAATGCTTTGAAAGTTGATTAAAGTCAACACTCGTAGGATGCTTCTTATAGGCCATTAGAACGGCGTCAAGCTTCTCTATTTCCGTGACAGGTTCTTTCATTGCTTCGGTTTGAAATCCTTTTACAGTCGGTCTCTTGGTCTGAAAATTGTTATTTGCCCACCTTGTTAATCTTCTGCCTGTGTCCCAGGTTTTTTCTAATTCCCATCTTTGTTTGGTTCCTGACTTGTTAGGTTCAGTCCAATATTCCACGAATTCAGTTATTAAGTCCGTAGGAAACTTTAACCGGAAAGGGTCACACCTTTTTTTTAATAGTTCTGTTTTTTCTTCTAAAGTCATTGAGAAATTATTTTCCTAATTTCTTTGTCTATCTTTTTTGCCTTGCTTAAAGGGACACGATAAGAAAGCGTTTTAGTTGGCTTTCCTTTAGGCCTTCCCGATCCTTCACGCTTGCCTCCCCTTGTTTCTTGTTTCATATCTCCTTTTAAAAAAGTTAGCCGTTGATGGGATTACTCCGTCTTTCATCCGATGTATAAAGATCTTTCCCGCAACCGGACTTTAACGGCCAACTTTATTTTATTTGTTTTTTTAATCGTCTAATAGCATACTGATAGCCTTCGTAAAAACCGTTGAAATATATAAAATGAGTTCTATGTTGTTCCTCTATTTTACCATTGTATTTCTTCATAGCCATATTCCAAATTGTTGGTCTAAATTCAAGAATGCTGATAACCCTTGAAATACTTTTGTCACTAAGACCCCCTCTGATTATTTTTATGTTTTTATGTTTCATTCTGTTGCTCTTGTCATTTCTTCGCTATCTGGTAAATTTTGCTCCAATGCGAGCGAAACGTCTTCTATGAATAATATTTTACCACTTTCACAATCTTGCCAAAACTCATCTTCCCATCCGTATAGTTCACCACGATAAAACACCATACCGTTTTCAAACGTGGTTCTTGATTCATAATATTTAGGCTTAGTTGACATAATTAATGATTTTGAAGATTATTAAAGAAGCAAGTTAATGGATAGTCTTGATTTCTGCAAACAAATATCAAAATAAGTTATCCACAATACAGGATTTATAACGGGACACCCTTCCTGCCTCGCTTGTGACAATCTTCAAAGATTCTTGACCCCTTCAATAGATAGTTTAAAATGAGCCTACCTATTTAAGCATTTAAGGCTTTTCTATATTCACCTTATTGCGAAGAACCCGGCTTTTACTTTTTCGTTGCTCATTCGTCCCTTTTTACCCGGTTGTCATCCTGAAGGACATTGCCGGGATTAAGCCATTTGAAAATTAAATACTAACTTTGAGTTGTTCGAGGCCTTGTCAACCTCACTCAGTCTAAGCCTTAAAAACACTGAGTTTTATGTTAGCCCCCGGTTTTTAGTACCGGGGTTTGCTTTTTTATTTTTCGTTTACGACCGTGTATTTCTTTTAGATACTTTTTTATAGTCAAAATCATAGCATCCCTAAAAGTGTCAGGATATACAGTAACAACAAAGTTCTTTTCGCCTTGCTTCTCTAAGATAAATCCAGCATAAGGAATCATCTCACCTAATGTTGAATTTTTTGGAACCCAATATTTTTTAAATTGTTGAGAAACTAAAACGCCTAAATTTTGAAGATCCTTTGCTGTTGGCTCTGGAAGATTTTTCTCTGAACATATCCAACGGGAGTACTCGTAAACAGTATTCATAAATAAATAAGCTCAGAGTTAGTGTATGCGCACCTTCTCCGAGCTTTACAAAATTATATAACCGTTTTTATATCGCATACTATATAAACGGGTATCCTATCTATCGAAGGTCAGTAAATGATTTCATATTTCCAAAAACAGTTTTCAATTATTCAAAAATTAAATCATTCTTAGCGACTTTCACGACTGTCCCTTTCCTTCTCAACTCCTTACAAGTACAAACTGATCTTACTTTTTCACCCGATGGTAGTTTAAAGATGTAGTAAGACTTGTTTCCGATTTTCTTTGACCACTGGACTTTGAGTTCAATTGAATCGTTAGGAACTTTATCAAAGCCTTGTCCTTGTGCTGCACATGATAATAAAGCTGCGATTACTAACATTAACGGCCAAACATACCAGTATTTATCTTGTTTCATTCAGTTTCTATATCAAGTTCGTTTAATAAATCTTGCACTATAACAGAATCTTTATTCATCTTTAAAGATTTCAAAACAGCTATTGAAAGGGTTTTTAGCGTCGTTGAATTATCTGGAAGCCCGCTATCGTTATATTGAAACGTAACAGATTTTAATCCGAGGTCATCCCCTATAATAAACATTAACTGGATCGCTTTCATTTATTAAATTTTGAGTGTTTTGCTTCCCATTTATCATAAGACCCGCAGCCATCCCGTTCGGTTCTGCACGAAGCTAAAAAGATAATTAAAATAATTAATAGTAACCAGCCTAAATCTTTCTTTTTCATAATTCAATTTTTAATTCTTCGCCGGTTAATGCGAAATAAAGGTTTTGTAATTGGTGAAGATATTTAAGGTTTGCTCTTTTGTTATGATTATAAACTATTTCCCCGTCCCTGTCATTTTGCGTTGATGATATTTCAAAATATTTTTCATCAAAATCTCCTATCAAATAACTTGTTTGAATAGTCGTTAGATCAAATCTCTTATAATCATGGGTAGAGACGCAATCAACAATAAAATTAGCTTTCCATAATATTTGTGGCGTTATAGGAATCGGATTTGGCGTTGTGGTTTCTGAACTATACGTATCATTATTCTCATCATCAAAAGAAAATATACCATCATCAAACAAAGAAACTACCTTGCAATATTCGCCACCGTATTCAACCAAATTTCCTATTCTCAATTCGTTTGCCTTTATCATTTTGTACCGTTTGCGATTTGTTCAGCGACCTTTGCAGCCTCTTTAATTGTTTCGACCTCAGCCTTGATACTTTCTTCAAGATCGTTTTTTAGATCAACACGCTCTTGTAGTGGCATCGCCAAAGCCCCCTTTTTTATTGATTCAACATTGCGGGGTTGCCTCACCGTTTTTTCTTTTGTCATTTTTATTAATTTTAAATTTTTAAAAGAGCCGGTCACTGTAGAAACAGAACCGGATTTGTTTTGTCCACCCTCTTTAGAGAGAGAAAGTTTAAAAGAGCTTATTGTAATAGGCCTCAGCCTTTTTCTTTTCGCTGTTTAAAAGCCAGTGAATGCGATATTTTCTTTTGCGCCCAAACTGATTTGTAAATGGTCTATCAACGTGCTTTAAAGTTATCCCCCTTTCCTGAAGCTCCTTTCTCAAAATTGAGATAGATCCTCTGAACATATTGAAAACAGTCTGTCTTTCTGAAATTCCTTTTGAGTTTTTAATTAACTTGTATAGGATAAATGTTTTTTGGGAGTTAGGCTTATTCATTGGCATTTTTTTATAATGGTTTCAATGTCTATTGTTATTTGAACATTTCTTTTTACCAAAGCCGTTCTTATACTTTCAGCATGAAGTTTAACGGTTCTCGGATTTGCATAGTGCAAAAACTTACGAATAAAAACAACGGGTATTTCAAACTTCCTTGCTATATAACAAAAATATTTTCTTCCCTCATTAATTCTTACCGCAGTATGCCCGGCGCAAAAGAAAAGGTTTTCATCAAGTCTTAAATACCTAGAAACTTCTTTCGCTATTTTATAAAGTTGTCTTGTTGTCTCTGTTGCCATAGTGATTAATTATAAATTCTAACTCGAAATCATTCCAGGTTTTTCTTTGTCTTGCTGCCATCCCCAAAAGATCCAAAGCAGATTGCCCGTATCTTCTAACTATTCCTTGCCTATACCCGATTTCATTTCCCGCCTTTGATAAATTGCAATGAATACATTGACCGTTTACATTAATTTCGTTGAACTGTAACGCCGAATAAAGATGACCATGATATAAATGTCCTGCATTATGCACCCCGCCCGTTATACACGAAATACATCCTTTATTTTTGTCACGTTCACGAATCCATGCGTTAAACACTTTGACAGCTTTTTTAAAAAGAACTTTATTCACTTTTTGTTTTTTCAAGATATTCCCTTATTTTTTGAATAACATCGTAACTCAACCCGTCAACCTGATATAACGCTCCAAGAATTTCATAATTATTCATGCCTTGTATTATCATTCCTATTATTATCGCCTGAACTATTTCGTTTTGGTAATTCACGGTAAATCAGTTTACATACTCATTTGCGCCTTACGATAGCTTATGACAGTTCTTAATGCGTCAATTTGATGAACTGCTGAACTATTGATCCGGTCAAGTTTATTTACTAAAAAGTTTTCCTCTCTGCAAAGTGCGTCAATCTTTTTGTGAATTATTGTTGTACTCCAATCCCCCGCAAGAGCCTCTTTCAAAGCGATAGTTATTGAATCGTTTTTCTTACAATCCAATAAGTATTTAGCCTGTGCTAAAAGATCGCCTGACTGAGCCATAAGAACCTGAAGTAATTCGAGCCGGTCAATTAAACCCTCGTCCTGATCCCCTGGTTTCTGCTCCAAAAAGGCTTGCATCTTGTCGGCTTTCTCTTTTATTTGTTCTGAAGTCATGTTGTAGGGTCATTTGCGGCCTGTTTAACGGCCTTGTTTAAATCCCTCATCAAAACCAGTTCACCGTTTCTGACCCTCGCCAAAGGGTTTATTTGACGTTCTGAGAGGGTTTTTAGGAGTTCGTTGTAAGTCACCTCGTCAATTTCACCGATCCCGGTTAAAATTAGTTCCCTTTCCTCGCTTGACAGACCGGCCTCATAAGTCAGGGAAATGAGTTCCCGTTGCATTTCTTCTTCAAGAATGAATATGTTTTTTGCGTTAATCAAAGGTCAAAAATTTAGGTTCGTTTCCTTCAGACATTGGTTGCAATTCTAAATTAGCCGCCTCACCTTCGGGTGTATTGGTTTGTAAAGCGCCTATTGCTTTTGAAAGTTTCAGCATTTCGCCGCTACACATATAAAATCCTTGCTTAATATACTTTTGCATTCGCCACATTGTAGATAAAGGGAAAGGAAGTTTATTAATCATTAATTGACGTTTGGCAAGATCAATGAAAAAAGTTTCATGTGTATAAACGATCCCTAAATCAACAGCGGCGCAACAAACCGTGAAATCAAATTCTTCAATACAGGTTTGAGCATTTGCGAAATACTTTTTTACTAAATCATATTTTCTTCCTTTGTAAAAAACCTTTAAAACATTATCATTCTCAAATAACTTTTTTGCTTTAGGTTTCTTAATTTCAACAAGCCTTTCGATATTATCCTGATCGAATTCTTTGATATACTGAACTTCTGCTTCAAAAAGATAAGTCTTACAATTTCCAAAATCCAACTCAGAAGGGAAGTAAAGATCAACATCAGAAGATAATCTTCCTATGCTAAAGTAATCCCTAACACAGCCACCGGCAACCCAAACAGTACAATTTACGGATAGCTCTTTAAGGATTACTTTAGAAAAGAATTTTACACAATTTTCAAACTGTAACATATTATTGAATTTTAGAAGGGCAAATCACTTATTTCTTCATCTACTGTTTCGTTCGTGTCCATTGCCTTACTATGTGGGTTTTTCATAGCAGCATATTCTAAAGAACCCTGCATTTTAGTCTTAATGAAATCGGGTAAGGTATCAAATTTAGCCTGATCGAAACTATCATAACTCAAAATAAAAGACGGGTTAATTTGTGCCGGGGCTTTCATTCCTTTTGGCATTGCTGTAATTCCTGCGATTTGTTCGTAAAAAGAAGATGGGTCAGAAACTTTAGGCCTGTGAATAATATTAAGCATACAAGCAGCCCCGACAAGTTTTGTAATATCAAAACACTTCGCTTCGTCCTCGGTGAAATCTTTACCCCTCCATGATTTCAAGTCTTTTCTTAGATTTGATTTTTCGTGCATTGATAAAGTGTACTCCTTTGAGATGGCTAAAGGTTGTTCGCCTTTGTCTTCACGAAAGACTTTTAATTCAGTCGGAAGTTCCCAACCAATGCGAACCTTTTTTAAAATCGTTTGCTTACCCATTACAAATTCTGTGACCGTACCTACTTCGATCATAGAATAACACCTCGCTATGTAATTTCCGGCTGGAATTAATTCCCTAACCGTTCCTGAAGTTGTAGCGTTAATACTCATTTTATTTAATTTTAATATTGATAAAGATCGTCTCCTGATACGTCCTCCCACTTGGTTACTTGTTTTTTAACATCATTACGATGAATTCTTATTTTAAATATCAAATAAGCAGTAAGGGAGATTACGATTCCAAGCAGGGCGAAAAAGATTATGTAATTCATAGGAGTTTAGTTTGAACTTGCATTATCAATATTTTCAAGAGCGTTGTTTATTTCATCAAAAGCAGATTCTAAAGAATTAAAAGCGTTTTCTAATTCCTCAACAGCAGCTTGCATTGCTTCGCCTTTTTCGCCACTTTGTAAACTTTCAGGCATGTTGTCGTATTTTTCTTGCTCTTCGTCTTTTACTATTTCAATCTCGCCTTTTATTTCTTCAAGTGTACTGGCAACATCTTCGAGTTTGCCGTGTAACTCTGTTAATCCTTTTCTGGTTTGGTTATTCATTTTGTTTAATTTGAAATGCTAAGGTAACGATTGTTTTCAATCCACCAAATTTATTTTGCAAATATTTTATTTGTTTATTTAAAAGTAAGTGTTATCTTGCATGAAATTAGTAGTTATGCAAACATTAAAAGAATATAAAAAGACCTTTTCCGAAGCAACAAAAAAACTCGTTTCTCTTACTAAGGAATATTCCGAGGCTGATATTTTGGAATTGGCCGTTATCTTAGAAATGAGTGTTTCCACCGTTAGGAGTTACCGTACTGGGAAAGGAACCAACCTCGAAACAACCTTAACAATTATCGAAGCAGTTGAAAAAAGAAATAATAAACTTTAAAAACTCTTATATGAAACTATCAATCAAAAAAACCACTGAGCAAACAGTTGACTTTGAAATTAATGAACACATGTTTTTTAAAGAAGTCACAGGTGGAACCATTAAAGAATATGTTGCTGTTATCGAAGAATGTACTTTGGAGGTCTGGTCTTATCCAGAAGTAAGGACACAAATAGAAAACGCAGCTACTGAAGATCGGGCGCTAAAAATATCTAAGTGTTTGGACAAATGGGAAAGGATTTCTGAAGAGGAATTTTTTGAAGCACTTGATAACGCTTTGAAAGATTTCGACTTCAAGCCTAAAGCTTTTTTAACTTGTAAAGAAAGTAATCAAGTAATTCTCTAATCAGGGAAAGATTCTTTGAATATAATTTAGGCGGTGAACGGTTGGCTTGTAGATACATGGTTGAAAGAATAGATAAGCCATGCACTTGTTGACCGGATGTTCATAAACACTATTCGTTTTTTCTGAGCATCGCCGCCTATTTACTTTCAATCACAGAGAATAAAAAAATAAAAGATGAGAGAGATAAAATTCAGGTACACATTTCAAAGATTAAAGGACGGAAAACTTTATCAATCGGTTTGGAGTTTGGAAAGCATCGAAAAAGGGAGCGAAGGTTTTTATAGTATGCTTCATAATAAATTATGGAAACTTATCGGTAAAGATCAATTCACTGGATTTCGTGATAAAAAGAAACAAGATATATTCGAGAACGATATTGTAAGTTATGCCAGAGAAAAAATGAAAGCAATATTTTTAGATGGGTGTTTTTGTTTTAAAGCTAAAAATGAATTTCGTTATACAATTACTGGCGGTAAAAGCAAATGGAGGGCAATCAATATCATTACCACTTCATCAATTATTGTATCAGATAATTACCATACAAAATTTGAAACAGCAAAATAATGAAACGCTATTATCTAAGAAAATCTTTTTGGGAATGTTGGTTCATTGTAAAGCTATCAATACTGTTTGGTCAGCCCGAATGGACTTATGGTTGGTGGCTTCACAGAATGAAGCTAATAATTAAAGGTAAAATTTAAAACATGAAACAGGTAGAACACAATGGTTATTTATTGCAGGAAGTACCGGGAGGGGCTTACGGATTTGAGGTTTATATGGTTTATCTGAAAAAGAGATTGGCTTGGTGGGAAAACGGACTTATTGGATCGTCACAAGAGGCTTGCGATTTACCTAAAGCGAACTGGCAAATAATATCCAAAGCATCCGAGATCACAGAAGAACAAGCTAAGGGGATTGTGGAACGAGATTACTTTGATGGGATCGGGTATCAATATGCAAACTATAACATAGAGCGCAAATGGACTTTCGGACTGAGAAAAAACACAGCCCTTGAATCCTTTCATTCCTTACTAAAAAGCAAAGGGATGAAACCTTCGGAAACGATTATTCTTTTTAATCAACAAAAATAAAAGTTATGGCAACAAGAGTTATTAAAATCAAAGCAGTAAACAAAAACGGTCACACTGTTAAGTCAATGGAGCTAACAGCCAAAGTAAATCTACAAGGTCTTTATGGTGATGAATGGAATAAAAAAGTAGAAGAAATAACCGAGGAGTTATTTGACTATGCCCGAAAAAGGTTTTCGCTAAAAGAAATTTCAATCAAGTAACCATTTTGATATTGTATAATAGCTAAACCAAAAATATATGTTTTACGTCTATGATAATTACGGGGCTTATTACGCAAAGACGGATAGTTTTCGTTGGGCGAAGAAAATGGCAGATAGCCAAAACGGGTATGTTATGGAGTGGTTTGATGGGGGCTACTATTTAGCCTATGACAGTTGCGATTTTTTATGGGAAATATTCGATTAGTAAAAGCTCAATAGCGAACAGAACGATGCAGTGAGTGACACAACGGAAGCTAAATAGAATTACTTTTTGTTAAGTTAAAAATAGTAATTGCCGGAAAGATGGTAAATAAAAAATAAGTTATGAGTAGAGAATTAGAAATATTAGAAGCGGCGTGGTCAGCCAATTACGGTTCGCCTGTTTATGATAAATCGCATCTCAAATATAATTACGAATCACTTGTCTTATCAGCCATGCGAGAATTAGCAAGGGAAAGAAGTATTGGGTTTGCGGAGTGGGTTATTCACGAAAGCACATGGAATATAACACAAGGTAACTTTGATTGGGCGAAAACCACCGATCAACTCTATTCCAAGTACATCGAATCCTTAAACATCAAATGAAATGGTATGACACAGCTTAACGATGTAGACCACAAAATAGTAAGCGAGTTTCTTGGCTTACTGGTTAATCTTGGCATGACACCAACAGAGGCGTACGATACTGTAAATAGAATAATAAGCAAGGAAGGGTGGTCATTTGTTTTCTTTAACGATATAAAAGATTTTTGGATATGCGACAATGAAGTGAAATAGCACTACATTAAAACAAAATAATCAATAAATACGGTTTGTATATGAGTAAGTATGTACTTGGGTTTTACTTTGATGAAACAATGGAAAATGTTGTTTTAATTAAAAAAGGAAAACCTGAATGGCAAGCAGGATTATTAAATGGACTTGGTGGTAAAATTGAAGATGGTGAATTACCCATACAGGCAATGCAAAGGGAGTTTAAAGAAGAATGTGGTGTTGATGTTTCCGATTGGATTTATATAGCTACCATGTACGGGAACGATTGGAGTGTCGAAGTATTTTATGCCATTGCACAACGTAGTGACAAATTTGATTCAGTAGATAGTAAAGAAGATGAAGAAGTAATAACTATTGCAGTTGATGAGTTGTTGGATTGGGAAATCATTTCAAATCTTCAATGGCTAATCCCGCTTTGTATAGATAAACATCAATATGAAAATTCAGAATATAAAACCAACATACAATTTTAACAATGCAAAATAACTCATACACCCGAATAGATGATAGGCTGGTGATGGTTGACGAAAGCAGGCCAACGATTAATAGATTTGATGAATTAAATCAAACCTACAACTCCCGCCCCTCCTACCTCATCTCCCCTACTGACAGAGATAAATTCAAAGAAGGTGAAAGTTATGAGTTGGACAAGGATTTTGAATTGAAAACGACTAATGAATGGTGTCAGGAAATTGGTGACGAATGGGGCGCAGCAACAAAATTTCCAATTACCAGAGCCTTTGCAATAACCAAAGACAATGATTTAGCAATACAGAAGCAAAGTGATGAGTGGGATGAAAAAGAATTTTACAAAGGCTTTGAAATAAAAGTGATGGAAAACAAGGCGCTACAAAATGGAATGGGAATACTGATGCTTAATCCGCAAGACTTTAAGAAGTATAAAAATCGTTTAAAATGACCAAACACAAGAAAATAAAATGTCCAGTTTGCAAAGGTAAGAATAAGCGGTGTATAGCGTGTAAGGGTAAAGGTGAATTGATTGCCCCCAAACCGAACAACTGGAAGATTGATGTTGACGGGAAGAATAGAAAGGCAGCCATAAAATTAAGAAAGGCAAATTATAACCTAAGAGAAATTGCAAAGATTTTAGGTTATAGGCATCCTCAATCAATCCAACATTTACTCAATAAAAATAAATAGCATGAACATAAAATGTCAATGCAACGAATCAGACAAAACCGGACAAACTTCTGTAATGTGCTGCAATTGTTGCGGATTACCGGATGAAGATTTCTGGACAAATCAAGGCGAATGCTCTCAACGGAGCGACGCAACGGAAGATCAATCAGGGAACGAAATTTGGGAAACAAAAATTGAATCACTTATTAAAAAAGCCGTTTCACACGCTAAAAGACATTCGTATGAACTGAATGTAGATTCTTACAGAATGGGAGCAGAAGATTTATACGAACTAATTAAAATTGAACCCCGACTACCAACGCCTGAAACAAAACCAACAGAGGATGTGTATAGATGGGTGAAAGCAAGTGAAAATAATATACCAAAGGACAACGCTTTTGAAATGGATGATTACGATAGGCAGTGTATAAGAATTAAAATTGATGGCAATAAAACTATCACAACTGGGTATTATGACCATGAAGAAAAAAGATGGTATTATTGGAATGACGAAGAAATTAAAGAAGATGAAATCGAATGGCTTGAAAAACTCCCCATACCAGATAAAGGAGATAAGGAGTATTGGGAACCGGAAATTATTAACGGGTTTATTCAGATTGACATTGATAAAAGAACACTCCCAAAAGACGGGCAATATATAAGATTTATAACGGAAACCGAAGATGAACACGAAGGATATTTTGTTGGGGGCGAGGATGTTTTTAGTGTTAGCGATTCGGTTTGGTTTTTCAAATGGAATGTTCATCAATGGAAAGCAATCGAGCAACCGCAGAGAATAATTGAAGGGCTATAACGATCCGCTAAATTTAAGATAAGATGCTGCCAGTTTTTTATCGTAATTGTTCTTGTAATATAAAGCCCCGTTGTAACCTCTTGCAAAACCTTTCCAATCTTTAGCTCTCAATTCATCATCAAGCATAGTATTTTTAATGAAGGAGACAAATGCTTTTAAATGTTCGTCCTCGTTTTTATTCATTGCTTCCACGAATTCCCGGACCGTACCAAAACCTGACAATTTGTAGTTTAGTCCCAGGATTTGAAATTTACCCCATGAGGCCGATTTTAAGGCGGCGTCCCGGCTGATTAGAATTGCCCTGTCTAATCTTTCGTGTTGTGCCGAAACCTTCCCATAGGGCTTAGAACCCCACACAGGGTAAAGAATATCTTCAACTCCTTTGAACGTAGAGGGGTCGATGCCCAATTTCCTAAGTTCCTTCCAAAAAACATGAGGTTCAAAAAGGATCTTACATTGTCCGTCTTTGAGAAATCCATCACCGCCCGACTCAACTTCTGCAACGGCTTTTAAGGCCGCTACTTCGCAGTTGAGTTGTTTAGCAGAATCTTTATACTGCTGTTCGGTTATCATATCGGATCTTTAATGTGCTTAAACTCGTAAATCAATGCGTTCAAAGAAATGATTTGAGTAAGCGAATGTTCGATGAAAATTTCCACCTTATCATTCGGAATGTCAAACTCATCCATGACGTACTGATTTATGATAGCTTTTTCAGCGTCATCAAGATCGTTGATTTCTGCCTGAACTTCTGACCACGTTTTACCAACTCCAATTAGTGCAAAAACTTCCGGTATCAAACCAACAGCTTCGAAGAAAGAAACCTTTTTATCTTGCAGTGCTTTTGCTGCTGACTTACCAAAGTCCAACCCTGCTTTAAGCAGTTTTTTTAAATTGTCAATTCCTAACATATTGTATTTTTTAAAGGTTAAATAAATCATTCTTTACCGTTCCCGTTTTTCAGGAAAACATTAATCAGTCTTTCTATAATAGATTTCCAATTTGTCATTAAATAGTTTACTAAACTTTGCCCGAGAAGTGTTATCAAAGGAACAACGAAAGCCCCGGCCTCATTCCAACCTTTGTAAACAAAATAAGTCGCTGCTAAATATCCTACAAAATAACTTATTATAACGATTGCCCAAATTTCTCTTTTACTTAAAACCCTTCTGTTGATCTCAAACGCTATCTTAGCTGCTACGGCGAGCGAAATAGAAATGATCCATCCTAAGAACTTCATAAAGAACTCAGCTGAATTATTCAGGAACTCTTGCCAGGCCGTAGTATGCGGGTCACCCATTTCACAAATCTTGTTTTTAACAACCATTTATTAAATCCTGTTAGATTTCCTAAAAGCCAAAGAGTAACAAAAACACCCCACACATAATCGTTTAAAACTCTCATTTCTGGTACGTAAAAAACTTGCTTAACCACATTTCCGTAAGCAAGCAAAATAAAATACTCAATAAATATTGGTATTGAATTTTTGGCCTGCTTGTATTTATCTTTCAGCGCATAGAACAACAACAACACCATTATTGACCATGGAATATAAAAGAACTTAGGGTCGCTTCCAGAAGGTATCTTATCCCAAATAATATTACCAAAAAGGAAAGCAAACCCGGCAACAAAAATTAGCCTTACTATCATCTTGGCGGCGGGTTCTGGCCAATAAACCGTGACTGCTCACCAAGTCCCCATGCAGCAATTGCTGCATCAACTTGAGCCTGATCCGCAAAACATACCGTTGTTGGCAGATTTCCCCAAAGGCAATGTTCTAAAGTTGTAGCGTACTGAGTACAGTACAACCCTGTTGTGTTATCCTTAATTACAAAATTACATTGTGGCATAATTAAAATTTTAGTATATTAGTATTCAGTTACGTTTTAATCAGATAAAGGTTTTTTACCGAGCCTCTGTTCTCAGGGGCTTTTTTATTTTATGTTTTCAATAACGGGTAAATCTTGTTTATCACTTACTTTCGATTCTTCTTTTGCTGTGAAAGGTAACGTTTCGGTATTTGTTTTTTTAATCACTTCACCTTCTTCTGTAACCGCAACCGCTTTTGATTGAGTAGGCAAAAGAGAAGTCGCAAACACTCCTGTAAATATCCATCCTATATCACTACACAAGTTTACAAACTGTTCAGAAGGATGCACACTTGTATATCTTTCTAAAGCCCACGGAAGTTTTCCAGCAAGAGCAAGAGCTAATCCTATGACTTTTGTTACAAAGAAAAACTTCGGACTTTTAGAACCGATACGAAACCATATCTCTTTGAAAAAATTTAGAAACTGATTATCTATCATGTTTTAGAGTTTATCCAAGGTTCAATTACGTAACAAGTTACAAAAGCTAAAAGCAATGCTTCGTTCCAATGAATTACGAATCGTAACAAAAGGAAAGCACAAAGAATAATTAATAGTCGAATGATTGTAAGTTTCATGATTTTAATTTTGATATTAAAGATAAGATTCCAATTATGGCCGAAATTATAAGAGCCGCAATTGAAATCCATTTTGACTGAGACTGCTTACCCTCTTGGTTTGAAATCCACGACTTAATAATACTCACATCTTCTTTGATTGGTTTTATTTCATCCCTCGTTGGAAGTGCTGCAGCCTGTTCTTTTAAAAGAGCAAATTTATTATTAGACGATTCCATTCTTTCTGTTAGTGACGTTTCGGCTTTTTGTATCGCTACATCACCTAACCTACTTCTGAGTTCAGCAACTTCTTTAAGGTGATTAGTTTTAATCTCCAAGACCTCTTTCAAAGAATATGTCTCTTTTTCAACCATCCTTTTTATTTAAGAATCACATTACTTAAATGAATCGTATAATCAAAATCGCTTGTAAATGTTCTTATGTTTCCACCTCCTGTTATTGTACATGGTTCGCTTGCGGGTGCACTTCCTGCTGTATAATAATGATTACAAGTAGCATAAGCACCTGCGTTAGGATCTGGGCTTGCACCGGGAACAAAAACCTGATAAGAAAACCATTGTGCGTCACTTGAAGTAGAAGAAGTAAAGTCGTTTGCAGACAACTGTTTCAAAATCAAATCTGACACGACAGATAATTCAGTACCCGGTTTTGCTCTTTTACCTCTTGCCACCGGATCTGATTCAGTTAATCCAGCTTTGTCAAACGCAAGTAAAGCATTTGTATTACCGATTTCTTTTGCAAGTTGTTCGTAAGACATTTTTTCAACTTTGTGGGTTTCGGTTTTTGATTCTTTGGATTTGCAACTGAAAATAACTGCCATTGAAATAAACAAGGCGAGTATTAGTTTGAAGTGTTTCATATATTGTGTTTTTAATTTTATCTTTTACCAACCGCTGTTGTTAGCATAGCATCATCATTCTGTTCAGCACAAAAAGGATTTGTACCCGTAACCCACAAACCAATAGTAACGTAATAGCTGTTGCCCATCGTTTTTCCTAATGAATATTGATTAACTAAAGACCCACCGGAACAATCCGATTGGTGTCTTAAAGAAAGTGAATGCCCGGGTTCATGGCTGGCAGCCTCGGCAATATTGTGGACACTATAACCCAAGAGACTTGAAAACACAAACGCCGGTGAATTGTCAGTCCAGAAGAAACTATTCAAATAAGCTACCCCGCCGCATTGACCGTACCATTCCCAGCTTGTAGTTATCATTACCCTTATTCGTCGGCCTATTGGAGTAGAGTTAAAAACATTCACATCATTTGTTACTGTTACATTGTATGCTGCATAATGTTGCCTTACTGATGATAAAACGCCGTCAATTTCCACTTGCCCTAAACCAGAATTAGCAACCGTAAAAGTTCCCGCCGTGTTCCACATTGTGCCTGAAATATCACCGCCCCAAAAATCAAGATAGATTGTTCCGCCAGTGCCTGTTATTGGAGGATCGGTTGTACCGCCGCCACCCCCACCGCCTCTGGTTGGTTTACCATGAACACCCCCCGGAGCTTCTTCAATTGGCCTCTTACGTTGGTTAAAATGTTTCTGCCCGAAACTACAGACTATTCTTTCTCTCTTATTGGGATGCTCAGGATGCACCCTTGCGTTCGTAGCAATAGGCTCAAACCCGTCCTCAATAATTGTTGTGTCAAGCGGTCTTGTAGTGTCTGCTGCAGGAGTTACTAATACTGTCGGGTTCTTTGTTTTAGGATTACAACTTTCTATAGCTGTTCCTGACAGAGCAAAAACAAATAATGCAATCGGCCAAAACGGGATTATTTTTTTCATTTCTTCTTTTTTAATTCAAAAACATACATACTATAACCAATGATGTCAAACTTTGGGAAGCACTCTTTTAAAGTCTGAATTGCTTTTGCTTTCCGAGTATAAGTTTCACCCGTAGCAACTTTCTCACCGTTATTTGCAATGAGGTTAAATCTCCATTGCCCATTGCGTGTTTTCTTTATTACTGCTTTCATTTTTTATATTTTACTTCATAAATTGCTTTCGTAAGTGCTTTTAATTCTGCAAGTCTGTCCGGTGACTTAACTCGTTTATATTCCTTCAACATTCTTCTTTGACAAATAATAGCCCCTTCTTTTGCTTGCTCAAATTCCTGTCTTGAATATGAAATTCCAATAGCGTCAAACATCTGATTAACCAATCTTTTAGCTTCCTTATTTGCTGTCATAATTTATTTTCAACATACTTAAATTAGGTCTGAAATTTACCGGCCATTGCAAAGTCTTTTTTGTTTTTCCTCCGATCCAGTTCACTTCATTTTCGCTTACTAACTCAATAATAATTTTTTTACCATTGTCATTAAAGAAGGCTTTTTTATCAGTCGAATAATATGGGAAAAGATCGTTTCTCATAATGCTTCACAAGTTATAAATGCCTGATATCTTCCTGCCCCAAAAGTTCCACTAACAGCAATTGCGTATGTTATATTCACTCCCGATTTTGCATAAATAACCATAGACCCGTTTACTGTTCCTGTTGTTGTACTATTATTCACAGTTGTTGTTACTACGGTTCCGGTTACTGATTGTAACAACATCACATGAGATTGCGCTACACTACCTAAAGCATCAGTATAAGTTATTGTCACCGGACCAGCCACAGGTGAAGTTCCGGTTGTTGTAATTTTTAAATAAATAGCAATCCTATAAAATCCGTCTGCAGGCGGGGTAAATAATGTTGTTGTTGAAGTTGCCGAAGCTGTTGCAGCTATTTGAGCAGTCGCCACACGCCCTACGACCGTTGCTGTTGAAGCCGGAAAAGTATAAGTCTTTGCCGCTGTTCCGGTGAATGTTGAACTACCCGTTGTAAATGTGTGACCGTTTACCGAAGTTGGCGTTATTGCGCCTAAAGTAAACGACAAAGCCCCGTCTGAATTTGTAGCAGATACCCCGTTTCCTGTCGTTACCCTATTTACCAAAGTTCCCGTAGTTGCTGGTAATGTTTGAACAGTTGCCGTTCCCGCTGCTGATGTTGGTTGTATTGTCGCATCCCCGGAAGTATTACCGAACATTTTAATCGAACCAAGTGTTGTATTATTAACGCCTAAAATAACCTGTGGAGTAGCCGATGTAAACGTTTGTGCCGCTGACCATGAATTTGCATTACCCACATTTAAACCAATTGTCCTTGCTGTTGATCCATTGTAAGAACCTGAAAAAGTTAAAGAAGAGTTAGTCGCTGTTAAATCCGCAAGGGTAACATTTCCACTTAAACCAAAACCAGCAACTGTTGTAGTTGTAGGCACATAACTTCCGCTTGCCTGCGCCCCAATATCAGAAAGCATTTCTGCTGCTGTTCGTGCCGTAACCGTATTGTCAGCGTTTATTTTTAAATATCTTATTGCAGAAGGATTAGTAAGTGTGAATAAATTTGAACCAACTGTTGTTGCGCCTAAATTAGTCCTTGCTGTCGCCGGTGTGACTTCAGATAAATTGTTTGCAGGATTCAGAGGAGTAAAACCGAGTGTTGCCTGTTTCCCCGCCAATAAAGCATTTACACTATCAGCTAATTTCTGTCTGTATGCTCTTGTTGAAAAAGTCGCACTGTCTGACATAGTTAATTTGCTGGCTAAAGATAAAGGCACACTTGTACCAACGGTCAATTGCCCATTTTCGTCAAGTTCTTTGATGTTAAGTCTCAAAGTATCGGTTTGCCCTTGTGCGAGGTAAGAAATCAGTAAAGAAGTTATTAAGATATATTTCATTGTACTGTGTATGTAAAAGTAAATGAATAAGTATCATTTGATAAACTTAAAGCCTTAAAAACTATCCTTGCACGATCGTTGCTGGCATCCGCTTTGATCCTTCCCGTTAAAGAAGCTACCTGATCTGAAACCGCCGTACCTGCGAGCGAAGCATCTGCGGCAAGATTAGAGGCCACCGGTAAACTAACGCCTATTTCTGTCGAAGTACTTGCTGCTAAAGTACAATCTATACTTATTTGACCTGCTACATAAACAACGTTACCTACCCTGATCCATGCACACTGAAAGGCTGTTGAGCCTGCTATGTTGGTCACACCCGTTAAAGTTGGGGTATAAGTTCCTGAATAAAGAGTTTGATTTTGAAAATTCGTCCACAACCCATCACCTCTTTGGGTGTAATTTCCGAATCCTTCAGGAATCACCGGCTCAAAAAATTGATCGTAATGTTCTTTCGTGAAAGCTACGAATGACCCACTGATAAAAAGACTATCAGTAAAATTCTTTTGTTTTATAGTGTCAATTGTTTGGTCTGCGTTTAATCTAAGTCCATAAGTCTTGAATTGTCCAAAAGACTGAACCGAGATTAAAACAAGTATTATTAAGAGTATCTTTTTCATAATTTAATTATTACGTCTACCGAAAGCCATATATTCAATAAACAAATCTCTGTTAGTAGTTCCGGCTGATTTTAAAAACAACAGTCCTATACTTGTGATCCGTGTTGAACCCGTTGGGATGTTTGTTGAAATCGTACCGGCTAAAACTTTATTAATGTAAAAATAAGCCGTTCCACCTATGACCGAGATTTCGAGTTCGTAATCCGTATCTGCGGCAACCGTCGTTGAAGTAGCAACCTCTGTCACTGTATTGTTACTCTCTGTGTGCATGATCCATTTACCGGAAGAATCTGCATGACTGTATCTAAAACAAACCCCGTCCGTAATCGCTGCCAGTGAGTTCACATCATCAATAAACCCACAGTGCAGAGTATATGTTTCTGTACCGTCTGAAAGATCATCTAATCTTAATTTCGTCCCGTAGTTATATCTGAACGAATTCGAAATTGAAATAGCCGCATAACCACTGGCCGCAAAAGTGTAATAGTAACACGAACCAGTTGTTGTTGTACCCAAAGAGTTTTTAAAAGCAAACATCCACCCATCGGGAATTGAAGTACTATTCATTGAGACGATAGCAGAACCAGTACCCGAAACCGCTTTTTGAATATACTCTGTACTCGAAGGAGCAGTTAATCCCACGTAGTACTGATACCAGGGCTGATAATTTACTGTTTGCGCTCCCCAGCCTGCGGATTTTAGGGAATCGACAATTTGTTTTGCCCTGTCATTGCTTACTATTGATCCCGCATGAGCGTAACTTGTGTCTGCTCTTACTGTACTGTCGTTTACATTTATTATTCCAGATTGCCCGGTTACTGAATGAATGCCGCCGTCTGAACCACCACTGCCACCGCCTTGAAAAACACCTGTCGTATCTACTGCATAAATTTTCCCATCAGTCCCAACCATTGCCACCTTTGCTTGTGCTGTATTAAAATTGCTTCCTGTATATGCGGGAAATTCTATTTGGCCGGTTCCATAAAGCCCCAATGTATTTATTTCGCTGCCTGCGTTCATAGTATTAAAAACCGTTCTTGCGGTTTTTGCTGTTGCGTCATCCCATAATACATTTAATGACATAGCAACATAACTACTACCGTCCGCAGCCTGCAAAACATATCTATGTTTTTGACCAAGACCGTTTGCCGCTGTTCCGGTTGTAAACCTATTGTAATCAAACATCGTTCTAACCGTATTAGTCGAAGAATGCGTAAGTTCGTAATTACCAATTTGCCCACTGCCTGTATTACTTCCGAATATTGTAGTTCCGCTACCTGAATTAATTGCAATTAATGTTTGGCTTGCGCTTGCATTGTTAATTTGAACCGTGTTTGTTGTTATACTCCCTACATCTGTTACCTGTTGAAGTGTTGGAGTGCTGCCACTTGCCGTTTTCCTGTACCATCTCCCTGTCACACTATCTTGCGCCAATGCCACTAATCTTACACTTGAATTATAAGGTAGTACAGTAGAACCCAAACTATCAGTTGCGTCGTTAAGACCAAACCATGTTCTGTTATTTGATACCAAGACACTATTTAAGCCATCGGGGCTAATAATATTTGTTGAGTTTACATTATGATTATATCTGACAGTTCCATTTAATGATTGCAATTGCGTAGCATCTGAATTACTTGTATAAGAAAATAAAGAATCAAACCATAGGTTATAATTACTGTGACCATTAACATACCTATCTTCTCCTAAACTAAAATCTCCTGAAGGATGACCGAATTTTTGATTCCCAAACGCCCCCGCCGCAATCATCGAATCAATAACCTGCCGGAGTCTTTTATGAGTTATTAATGCAGGATCGTAAGCATAAGATGTGTCGATGGAAAAAACGGTTCCTGTTATTCGGATAGGAAGATTTGCTGTGTAAGATGGAATTTCAGAATATCTCATCATTCTGCTCCACCTCATAGGTAAGGAGTCCCGAATCCAAAAATGACCCCCTGCATAGATTTGAGAGCCTTTGTACCAATCAATATAATCTGCGTTAGCGGCTGTCGTATCGGTGTAAATTCCATTAATAATGCCGTGCCATGCTTTCAATCCACCGTTGATATTGGTTTGAGTTGTAGCTGTACCAAAGCCTTGATTATTTGGAAACTGAGCCAAACTATTTATAGAAACCAAAATCAATATGAGTAATAATATTTTTTTCATTTTATGCCGGTTTATACGGTGTTACCATTTTGTCACCTGCGAACCATTGATTAGGTGATCGGTCAATTTCTCCTGTTCCAGAATTAAAAGTGTAATCTTCATCTATAAATTCAATTGTCTTATTCACGATAATAAAATTCATTTCAGTCGCTCCTATTAAAACCGGATTACTAAAGGTCGTCAATCCTGCTGTCAAATCCCCATCAGACTCTTTCCACATCGGAGCAGCATACTGAGAACCCCCGCCTCCAATAGTTGCCGGGTCAACTAATACCGTCGAAGTAGCGAGTGGTGCCGCAGGATCATGCACCATTATTTTTTTGCCTGTTAAACTATAACCCCCCGGCGCATCTGGTATCCCGTGTATATTTATATCTGACATAATTATTAAAAAAGGGCGACCGAAGCCGCCCTACGGCTATTAAAAACAAACGGGGAAATTAAGCTGATTCACAAACCGGCGTTTCAGGATTTCCGCAAGCATGAATTTGAACAATACCATTCACTCCCGCCAAATCTTCACCACAACCACCTGCCAGATTAACCGCAAGCTCTGCTGAAAGGAAAGGCTCATAAGTCCAACTCTTACACTTGTAATCGTAGTACCAGTCAAAATCTACCTCAATTCCAGTCGCAGGATCGGTAAAGGTTCCGTGTGTATAAAGGTCGGTGATAGCTCTTGCTTTTTCACCTTTATATTCGTTCCACGTAACCAACTGAGCCGCCCCAGGTGCTACTTGAAGGAAATCAGAAAGACCAAGAATGTTATCTGAATTACGATCATAATAAATGAAAGGAAGTTCTTCATTCAAGTTATTAAGATCAACTCCCATTGCATTTAATCCTTGCCATTTCTTGAATTCAGCGATCATAGCAAGCGTTTGACCTCCGATGAGCGCAAACTGCCCATCGTTGCCGGCGTTCTTCCAGTACTGATTCAGGAAGAAAATTGCCATTGCATTCAGGTTTGATTGACCTGTATCTGCGTTTGTGGTAAAGAAAGTCAGGTCGGTCGTAGCTGCTCCAAGAGCATTCGTACCGACTTTTGTTACAAGGATCTCAAAAATTCTTTGATCTAAACTTTCAATCCATCTTTTGTTAAAACGTGCAATTTGACGAGTAATATAAGATGTGTCACTTTCCAAACAATATCTTGCAAGGTCTGATTCTGCAAAAGTCAACTGAACCGGCTGTGCGCCTGATCCTTCGCCTTCACAAACTCTGTAAGGAGGACTTGTAAGCTCGAAAACTACTTCCTCTGCGGGATTTGCAAGATCAACTCTTGTCGTATTACAATCGGCTGCGAGTGAACAAAGATCAAAACAGAAAGGATTATCAACCATCATTGCGATGGCTCTTTTTTTACCGGGGATGCTTTGAACGTCTATTTGACGAAAGCCCCTCATATTTTGTGGCGAACGCAGGAATTTTAAAAGACCTATCGAACCAAGTGTTCTGAACTCTGCCGCATTCTGCCCGTAAAATTCGACTAATTTGGCTTCAAGCGATTTACACGCATAAGCCCCAACTGCTGAGTAAGGCATAATTTTTTGTTTTAAAATGTTTTAAAATAGTGTTTCAGATCACTGCTGATCACTGTTTTAGTTCACTTGGAACAAAAAATATGCACTTAAGCCTGTGCCGGCACTCAGCCTTCTGCGGCTATCTTCTTACTTATCTTTTCTTGTATGTGAGGAGCTACAACCATCTTAAGGGTTCCGTTATCAGGTGTGACTTTTATTACACCTGATCCAGATTGAGCCTCAGTTTTCTTTTCAATCCAACCCCTCTCCGTAGCGATTTCAGTCAAAGCATCTTTCAAAGTTAATTCATGCGAACTTCCATTCTTTAAAACTTTCATTTGAGGATTTGCTTTTTGTCTCAACTCCACCGAGTAATCACCAACCCTTTCAAATGAATATTTAGATTGTAAAATTTGATTTGCTGTTGCTGCTATATCCCCTGCGGAAATTTTCAAACCCTGTATAGAACTCAATTCACCAATTAAAGCAGCGTTGAAAATAGCTGCCGTTATTTTTGCGTTCGATTCACCCTCGTATTTAGTTTTAAATTTTTCCTCAATCCCTTCAAAACCTTCAAGTTGTTTTCTTGCAGCGATCAAATCTTCTTGTAGCTTCTTATCCCCTGTTTTTGTTTTTGTGTACCTCTCAGCAATCACAGGAATAAGGCTTTCAATTTTATCTTTTGTTTCAGCCGGAAGATCTTCAAGGTCTGCCTCGGTCATTCCCAAACCCTTCAATAATTTATCAGTGACTATTTTAGCCGCTCTGCCAAACTGTGAAGATTCCAGTTTCTTCTTTACTTCAACCGGTAATTTCTCTAAAGTCTTATCGGTAAAAAATTCAGGATCGTTTTCGAATTGAGTTTTATAACCTGTTTTTACTTTCTCGGCATATGGTTTAGGGTCGAATGTTCCCTGATCTGCTTCGGGTAAAGAATCTATTTTTTGAGCATCTTCAGGAGATACACCAAGATTTGTAAGAAGGTCAACGATGTGTTTAGGCATATTATTGAATTTTTGCTTTTTTGACTTTAGTTACTTTAACTTTTTCGGCAGGCATTTCAGTTACCCCGTTTTCAGCTTTCATCTTAAATCCTGGAAGGGTCAATAGTTCCTGATCACTCAAATCTACTACAACTGATTTCTTAGGTCGTGCTGTTATTGAATTCGGTTTCTGCTTTACTTGACCCCTGAAGCCAATCGCTACATAACTTTTTAATCCGTTTCTTTCTCTTAAATTCCAGAGATTTTCAAAGGTTGAAAGCGTTGGAAGTTGTTTCTCTTTTGGAAGTTTACTTTTGGAATCAATGATTAAAAGATAAGCCCTTTGCATGGTCATGTTCGGGTAAGCCTTTGCCAGTTCTTTGATCTGTTCTGAAGTCAAGGTTTGAAGTCCTTCAATTTGCTGTGGCGTTAAAGCGGCTGCATTTGCCGGATTGTAAAGCTTTACTATTTCGCTCATAAGAATTTATTAATTACCCTGATTAAAACCTGTGAAATTACAATAATTGCTGCTGATTCTATAACCGTTGATTGTGCTAATATACTAATAATTAAAGAAATCCAAAAACCTGTACAAATTATACACATTCCAAAAGCCCGTTCCCATGTGAAAAAAGGTTCTGCAGCGTTGTAAATTATCCTATTGAAATCATTTATTATTTGTATTTGTTCGTACTTCTTTTTACCTGAAAGACTTCCCGATAACTGATTAATGTAACTACTATATAAGCCAACTTTGATTAATCTTCTTTTACTGAGCCATACAGTATAAAAAGAAAAAATTTCGTAAGGGCTAAACTCCCCACCGGGTTTACCAAGAGCATAATTTAATAGGAGAGA
>Ga0070704_100000030_pt1 | contig 46401 bp, 61 predicted proteins | sample KBSK5252metaG_FD_65467 | JGI IMG/M metagenome (GOLD analysis project Ga0070704, IMG submission 65467) | Corn, switchgrass and miscanthus rhizosphere microbial communities from Kellogg Biological Station, Michigan, USA - KBS K5-25-2 metaG | ecosystem: Host-associated > Plants > Roots >...
ACCACCCACACGTGGACCCACCGCGCGAGCGGTGCCACCCTGCTGCTGCGCTACCTCGACAACGACGCCGACGCCGACAACTACCAGGGCCACCAGTACACCTGGATGGGCTTCGACGAGCTGACCAACTGGCCTCGGCCCGACCCCCTCGACAAGCTGTGGGGCTCGCTACGCTCCCCTCACGCAGTTCCCTGCGTCCGGCGCAGCACCGGGAACCCCGGCGGGCCTGGCCACCACTGGGTGCAGGCGCGCTACATCGACCCCGCGCGTCCGTTCGTGCCGTTCCACTACAAGCCTCAAGTGCACCACCCCGAGCTCGAGATCCAGGCCGTCTTCATCCCGGCCAAGCTCGAGGACAACCCCATCCTGCAGGCGTCCGACCCCGGCTACGAGCACCGGCTCGCGGCCACCGGCTCGGCCGCGCTGTACAAAGCCTGGCGGCATGGCGACTGGTCGGCCGTGGTGGGCGCCGCGTTCACCGAGTGGCGCCCTGACCTGCACATCCTGGACGACTTCCACCCACCGAAGGGCTGGGTGTTCAGCGGCGGGTGCGACTGGGGCTACCGCAACCCGGGGTGGTTCGGCCTGTTCGCCTGCGGCCCGGATGGCGACGTGGTGTGCGTGGCCGAGCTGTCGTTCCGCGAGCAGACGGACCGGCAAGTGGGCCACGCGGTGGGGCTCATCTGCCGGCACTGGGGCCACGTGCCCGTGATCGCCGGGGACGAGCAGATGTGGTACCAGACGGGCGTCGGCGCGCCGTCGATTGCCGAGGGCTTCCAGGCCGGCCTGCTCGACGCGGTCAACAGCCTCGACTACGTGCCGAAGCTGATTCCCGCCACCCACGGCCGCGGCTCGCGCGCGGCCAAGCTGGTCGTGATGCACCAGTACCTGGCCTGGAAGGCGGGGCCCGACGGCACCGTGCCACCTTGGGGTCGCCCACGGCTGCGCTTCGTGCGCCACGCCTGCCCGGTGGCGCTGCGCACCATCCCGGCGCTGCCTGTCGACCCCAAGAAGCCCGAGGACGTGGACACCGAGGCCGATGACCACGCCTACGACGGCGTCACCGCGTTCCTGATGAGCCGGCCCGCCGCGGGGGAACGTCAGCTGCGTCAAGCCGAGCCCGAACGCCACCCCGGGCTCGACCGCGGGCGTAAGAAACGGGCGGTGGCCGCCTGGGAGCGCGCCATGCGAGAGCACGTGGAGGGCGGCGAGGAACACTTCCGGATGCCCCGTGGCCTCGTGCCCATAGAGGACCTCGATGCTTGATACCTACACCCTAGCCGACCTCAAACGGAGGGACCCGATGAGCTGTCCCAAGACTACGCCCGAAGGCTCGCCGCACGAGGTGCACGCCGGGACGAAGATCGCGCCTGGGGTGTTCCTGAACGAGCGGAAGCTGTGCGTCCACGCCGCGTCCGACGGGTCGAGCCCCGTGGTCGTCACGGTCACCCTGGACGAGGTGTTCGCCGAGGCCATCGCATACGCGACCGAGACGCAGGCCTTCGGGCCGACGCCCGAGCCGGTCAAGGAAGCCGAAGCGCCCAAGCGGCGGCGGGAGCGGAACAAGTAGTGCCCGGCCGCATCCCGGCCATCGGTGAGATCGCCCGCTACCGCGGCAAGGAGTACGGGGTGATCGGCGTGGCCAACGCGCAGCACTTCGGTGTGGTGCTGGTGGCCGAGGCGCACGAGGAGCTGGCGCCCATGTTCGCGGTGCCGCTGCAGCTGTTCGAGTACAACCAGGACGACCGCGACTGGAAGATCAACGGTACGAAGCGCACAATCATCACCGACATCCGCGAGGCGTTCGGTGGCTGAGCAACGCTACCTCCAGCTGAACACGGGGCAGCTCCTGAGCCCCGCGCGCCAAGCCAAGAAGGCGTTCCACATGAGCGGGCGGCAGTGGAAGAAGTACCGCAAGAAGATGCGGCGGGAAGGGCTCGACGCGCCGCGACTCAACAGGTTTGGCAACCTCGTGGTGAACCTGTGAGGTGGCGCTGGCCGTGGGTGAGCCGTGAGCTGTACGACCTAGTGGCCGGCGTGGCCAACCGCCTCGTGCAGGAACGCAACGACGCGCTCGCTGCGGCGAAGGTGGCCGAGCGACGCTACACTGAGCTCGTCGAGCGCGTGCTCCAGATGCGGCGCGAGGGCTTCCAGCCACCGGCCGAGTCCGCCCCCGCCGAGGTGACGCCGGCGCTCCCGCAGAAGGTAGTCGACGCCATCGCGCAGGTGGCCGCGAGCGCCGCCATGGAGCGCCAGCTCCGGCTGACCGCCGAGCGCCTGCTGCGCCAGGAAGACGGCAACGAAGACAAGGTGGCTGCGCTCATCCTACACGGCGAGGACCAAGAGGTCCTGGAGGAGTTCCTTGGGTAAGTGGCGCGTCAAGGACCGGCCCAACGAGCCCCGGCACGTCGTCGACGCGACGCTGGTCGACGGGGTGATGGAGATCGTCGACTGGCAAGGCGCCGTCAGCTACCAGTCGCCCGAGGTGTTCGCGCAGTTCTACGTGGAGGCCGTCGATGGGTGAAGCCGTCATGCAGAACGTCCTGGACTCCGGTCCGGGCGGCTCAACCAACAAGCAATCCTTCGGTGGCGGGGACCAGGCGGGCGATCGCTACCCCGAGCGCAACCTCACCAAGCTCCAGGGTCCCGCCGCGGCCAAGGAGATCTTCCGGCTGTGGATCGCGCAGAACCCCATCATGCGGCGCCACAAGGCCCAGTGGAAGGTGAACGGGCTGCGGCGCAGCGGCGTGACGGGCGTCGTCCTCATCAAGCGGCAGGACACGCAGGAGTGGCAAGCCTACGCGCCGCCCGGCACGGGCCGTCAGGTGCCCGCCCTGAACAAGGCCGCGCGCCTCTGCCGGCTGCTGCGCTCCACCCTGTTCACCGACCCGCCGGTGCCCGAGGCCACCCCCGCCACCGACGCGGATGAGGACCGCGACGCGGCCGAGTTCAGCACCCGCGTCCTGATCGACGTCGGCAATGAGGGGAACCTGGACAACGCGGCCACGGCGGAGCAGGCGTTCGACCTCAGCTCCATCTACGGCAGCGGCATCCGGGTGTACTACGTGGACCCGCAGGGCGGGGGTCAGCGTCCCTACGCGGTGCAGGCGGCCGCTGGCGCCACCACGTTCAACCCGGCCCAGCCGCAGAGTGCGCTGCTCGACCCGACCACGGGCCAGGTGGCCCCGCCACCCTACGTCACCAAGTACGTCCTGGCCGACTGGATCCTGACCGACAACGCGAACGACCCGCGCGTGCAGCGCGTGTGGTTACCCAAGCTCAAGTGCGATGTGCTCACGGCGAAGCACGTGCGCCCGCTGCCCGCCACTAGTCGTGACGTGTGGGCCGCACAGGGTCTACTGGTCGGCAGCTGGGTGCCGCTCGACGAGCTGCGCGGGCGGTTCCCCGGCAAGATCCCCACCGATGAGGAAGGACTCAAGAAGCTCACCACCAAGCCGGCCGAGGACTTCCTCGACCTGCTCCCCGGCGGCCGCGCGAACCGCGCCGTGCTGGACCAGCCCAAGATCACGGGCGACTCGCTGGTGCTGGTGATGCGCTGCTGGTACGTGCAGAGCCCCGCCTACCCCAAGGGCTACTACGGCGTCGCCGCGGGGCAGGAGCTGCTGCTGCACGCGGGCGTCTGGTACAACGAGCAGGCCAAGGAGCCGCTCGACCTGCCCGTGGACCAGTTCAAGCAACTGGATGACGAGGACGCCTTCCCCGGCATGGGCATGATGCAGGTGCTGGGCCCCGCCAACGAGATCCGCGCCGGCGTGCTCGGCTCGATGCTGGAGCACCTCGATCGGTTCCTGAACCGCAAGGTGTTCTACCCCATCACGAGTGCGCTCCAGCCGCGGGCGATGCAGGCTGCCACCGGGACCTACATCCCCATCACGCCGGGCGGGGAGCCCAAGGTGGAGCAGGTGCCCGACTTCCCGCAAGCGGCCACCAAGATGTTCGAGGGGATCAGCGCGGAGATGGACCACGAGAGCGGCCTGGAGCCGCCCTCCTCCGGCCAGAACCCGTCGAGCGTCCAGTCGGGCTTACACGCGCGCACCATCATCGAGCAGGTGAACGTCGGCTTGTCGGACATCCGGAACAACGTGGTGCGTGCGCTGGTGCGCGGCTGGCGCATCCAGCTGCAGCAGATCCGCTGGCAGTACACCATCCCGCAGCGGCTAGGCTGGGTGGGGGACGACGGCCAGTACAAGGAGAAGGAATGGCGCGGGGCTGACTTAGGGTCCACGCGCGACGTCATGCTACACAAGGGCTCGCTGTCGATGCTGGCCCCGTCGGCCAAGCTGGCCGTGGCCGAGCAGATGAGCCAGATGACCGTCAACAACCAGCCGCTGATCGAAGCCGAGGACCTGCGCCGGCTCGTGATCGGGAACGTGGGCGGCCTGGTCGGGCTACAGGACGACCCGCACCGGATGCGCATCCGGCGCCAGATCGGGCAGTGGGGTGAGGGACCACCGCCCGGGTGGAAGCCCGCGATCGACCCCGTCACGGGGCAACCGGCCGTCGACCCGGTCACCGGCCAGCCGCGACCCGACCCGGTGCTCGGCCCGATGTGGGCCCCCGTCCCCGCCGACGACGACCGCAGCGTGGCCTTCGTGCGCGCGCACGAGCTGGCGCGGCTCACCGCCTCGACGCGGTACGCCCGCTGGCCGGCGCCGTGGCGCGCGCCCGTCGACGCCGAGTATCTCCGCATGCGGCACGCGGCGGGGCTCGTGACGGTGGCTGAGGAGCAGGCCGCCCAGCAACAGGTGGCCCAGCAGCAACAGCAGCAGGTCGACACGGTGGCCCAGTACACGCAGCAGGTGCAGCAGCTCGCGCAGGCGGTCGCCGCGGTGCAGCAGCAGCTACAGCAGGTGGCCAAGGCCGTCGGTCCCGCGATGCAGGCGCAGATCGCGCCCATCGCCGAAGGGCTCGCCGAGTTGGTCGCCGAGGTGCAGGCGCTGGGCAAGGCCCAGCAGGCCGGTACGGGGGACCTGGTCAAGGTAGCCCAGAACGTCGACCGGGAGCTCGGCAAGCACAAGACCCAGCTCGACCGGGTGGCGCAGACCGCCCAAGCGGCCGCCACCAAGCCCGCGGCCGCGCCTCCGCCACCGCCCGCCCCTCCGGGGCCACGCGTCATGCGGGTGACGGAGCGCGACGCGGCGGGCCGCATCCAGACCGTGGTCGACGAGCCGGTGGGGGCGCCGTAGTGGGCCTCATCGTCACGAACCCGTACGGGCAGGCGGCCGGCGGCGCGGCCACGCTCTACGGCAGGTTCGTCACGCCCGGCGGCGGCACGGGGGCGGGCACACTCGCGGACCCCTGGTCCCTGAGCTACGCGCTGAGCGGGGCCTACGCGGCGGGGAAGCTACTCGCGGGCGACACGGTGTGGCTGCGCGGGCACCAGGGCAAGTACCCGAACGTCTCGAACTTGGGGGTGGTAGCCGTCGGCGTGCAGGGCACCAGCTGGGACCGCGAGGACGGCAAGATCATCTATCGCGCCTACAATCCCGACGTGGCGCGGATCCAGCGCCGCGAGTGGCTCGACGCGAACGGCGACGCGACCTGGTACGGGACGGGGGACCCACGGAAGACCGAACTCGTGCTGTTCGAGTCCGATCGGCCGGGCGCCGCGCCCACTGCGGGGGCCGTGACGGTGAGCGGGGCGCAGACGGGCACGTCGCTCACGGTGGCCAAGGCGGCGGGCGTGAACCAGCCCATCGTGGCGGGCGAGGTCATCACGATCGCCTCGGGCTCGGCCGCCGGCGACTACGTCATCCAGAACGCCACCACCATCGTTCAGAACACCACGACGGTGCTGACCATCAGCCCGGCGCTGCGCGGGGCGGGGACCAGCGGCAACGAGGCGTGCTCCCTGACGCTGCACCCGTCCGACAACAACGACATGATCACGGTGCAGACGGGGTCGAACGGCCTCTGGTTCTGGGACCTGCGCCTGAAGCAGATCCACTATCTGCGCTCGGTCGACTTCACGGGCGCGGGCTTCAGCACGTTCAACCAGACGACGAACGGGCTCAAGGTCATCAACACGTCGTTCCAGGACTTCCCGAGCACACCGATCTTCGTCGACCGGCCGAGCGGGCGCGTCGAGCTGAACGGCAACCTCATGCGCTACACCGGCACCACGCCGCCCGGGACGACGGACGGTGGCGGCCACGGCAACTACGTCCACCATGAGATCGGCGGCGACGAGCTGCTCGCCGAGGCGCAGTGCTTCCTCAACGCCTACTGCATCGACTGGCAGCTCTACGACACCGCCAACCCGGCGACGCAGGGCAAGTGCCGCGTCAAGAACAACATCTCCCTGAACACCGGGCAGGTGAGCCTGGACGCGAACCTGGGTGGGGCGAACGCGACGACGATGACCTTCTCGGGGTCGCAGGGCGGCGCGACGGTCATGCAGGACGTCATCGCCGAGGGCAACGTGTCGCTCCTGCCTCTCCTCGGGGGCGACCGCGCCTGGGACTGGGACATCAGCGGCACCCGCATTGGGTCCGGCAACCAGAACATCAACAACTACGCGCGGGGCAGCGGCGGCGGCTTCGGGATGCTGTACATGGGGAAGCTCGTGGCGGCGACGGGCGGCTTCACCCACACCGGCAACGAGTACGTCTGCTACCAGGGCCAGTCAGGCCCGCCGCAGATCAACGGCCTCGTGATCCAGCTCCAGGAGAACGGCGCCGCGGCGAACGCGGGCTACGTCTGGGGCGGGAACACCTACTGGCGCGTCCCCACCAGCGACAACCCCGCCTGCGGCGACGAAGCGGGCGCGCCCAAGGCGTTCAGGCGGCCCGGCGCGGCGTGCGCGAACCGGACGCTCTCGTCCTTCAGCACCACCTGCAGCTTCCCGACGGGGGGCCAGTCGGCAGACACGCTGAACACCGTGGCGCCCACGGTGACCAAGACCTTCGTCCGCAAGCGGCGCTGGGCCAAGGGCAGCGCGTTCGTGGCGTACGACAACTGGGGCAGCCTGACCCAGATCCCCATCAACCTGTCGTCCTTCCTGAACGTGGGCGACTACTTCTACGCGCACGACGTGCGCGACATCGACGGCACGCCGGTCCTCCCCGTCCAGCAGTACGCGGGGGGCACGGTGAACTTCCCGAACACGCAGGTGGCCGACCCCCCGATCTCGGGCGCCCACCCGGGCCTCGCGCTCGAGGTGGCGGCGATTCCCGCTACCGCGCCCAACTACAACGCCTTCCTGGTTCGCCGGGTGGCCTGAGGAGATGCCATGATCGAGACCATGCGGTCCGTCGTCACCCCCGAGGAGTATCGCCGCGAGCAGCAGCCCCCGCGCGGGATCGAACGCTGGGCGCGGGCCTGTGAGCGTCGTCCCCGCCTGTCCGACACGGTGCGCATCGCCCGCGGCATCCGCGGCATGGACGATGCGTTCTACCTCGACTCGCGCGGCCCCTTCCAGACGATCGACGTGCCGTCGGTCACGCTCGCGGCGACGGACAAGGCGCTCTACACGACGTCCTTCTTCCCGGTGCTCGGCGGCAACTACTTCAAGTATCCGGGCAAGGCGGTCGAGATCTGGATGTTTGGGCGCATCACGACGGGCGCCACGCCGGGCAACCTCACCTGGGACGTGTACTGGGGCTCTGGGGCCGACGCGAACGGCACCATCCTCGCGAGCTCGGCCGCGGTGGCGCTCATCGCCTCGCAGACGAGCCTCTCCTGGTACTCCTGGGTGCGGGTGCGCTGCCGGACCACGGGCAGCGCGGGCACCCTGTTCTGCACCGGCGGGGCGCACTTCAACGTGGCGGTCATGGCGTCGACGAACCAGCCGCAACTCATTCCGGCGTCGCTCGCGGCCGTGTCGGGCGCGGTGGACTTGACGGCCGCCAGCATCATCAGCGTGCAGACCAAGCGCTCGGGCTCGACGGCCGAAACGATGCAGGTCCACGAGATGTCGGTTGTCGCGCTCAACTAGTGCTGAGCGTCGCGATTGGGCCTGGCCTGATCGCCGCGGGCGACGTGACCTGGGGCCCGGTCGACGCGCCGGAGGGCTGGTTCCAGGCGATCCTCACGCTGGACATCGCGGCGCTGATCGGCGCAGATGTCGCGCTGGAGTGGAGCGCGGACGGACTGGTCTGGTCCCCGCTGGCGTCGGCGACCCGGGTCGTGCCGGGCCCGGACGCGTGGCGCTTCGGGGTGACGCAGTGGACCGGGGGCCCGGCTGGGCAGATCCGCGCCACCTTGTCCAACGATGTGCTGTTCGCCTCGCTCGGTGGCTCACTCGTGGTGTCCTGATGGCGCAGATCAGTCTCGTCCCGGGCCAGTTTGCGAGCGCCAACTCGACGGCCGCGGTGGCGACGCTGGCCGTGGCGTTCCCCGCGCAGACCAAGGTGGGCAGCCTCCTTTGCGCGCATGGCGGGGCGACGGCCGCGATCACGAGCATCACCGACGACGGCTTAAACACGTGGACCAACGACATCGCCGTCAACGATCCGAACGTCGCCACCGACGAGGCGTGGCACACCTACAACGCCAAGGTCTGCCAGACCGTCACGATCCACTTCGCCGTGACGGGGGCGTTCGCCTTCGTCGCCGTGTCGGAGTACAGGGGGGCGAACCGCGCCTACGACCCGAAGATCCTCGTGAGCGACCAGTCGGACGGCGGGACCGCCGCCAACTCGACCTGCCCCGACGTGACGCCCGATCGGCCGGGGTGCCTGACCTTCGTCATCAACCGCGACACGGGCGCCGGCGCCGCGACGTGGAACAGCCCCTTCACGCTGCTCAGCCAGTCGGGTCAGGCCGACTGCGACGGCTACTACGTGCAGGGACAAGCGGCCGCCATCCACGCCGACGCCAACAACACCGGCGACACGCACTGGCACGTCGGGATGGTGACGTTCATCCCCGAGCCCGACGCGACGCTGGCGATGCCCAAAACGATGCGCGGGCCCCGGGTGCGCTTCAAGATGCCGCTGGCGCGGTTCACGCCCGACGCCTTACCCGTCGTTACCTTCGACGGCGCGTTGATGGCCGCGATTACCCCTCCGTGGCCGAGCCCGGTCGCGGAAACCCCGTCGGTGGTGGCCTCGGGAATGGCGCCGCCGAATGACCTCATTCCCTAGCGGAGCGCACTGACATGGCCAGCTTTCGCGGCGTCCACCGGACCCCGGCGGGGTCCAACCTGACGATCCTCGCGCTCGAATCCAACGCGTCGGTCGTGGGGAAGCTCGACCAGCTCATCATCGGCTCGGACTCGACTCCGGCCGACATCGCCACCCGGCTCGACGTGCTGCGGCATACCACCGCTGGCGCGGCGGGCACGGCCGTCGTCGAGAAGCCGGACGACCCCCAGAGCTCGGCCCCCGCGTGCAACCTGCGCGGCGGCACCATGACCGAGCCCACCTACGAGGCGGACTTCCTCCTCGAGATCCCGCTGAACCAGCGCGCCACCTACACGTGGAACGCGAACCCGGGCAAGGAGTTGCGCACGGTGGTCGGGACGGCCAACGGCCTCGGGCTGCGCTCGGTTAGCTCCGGCGCCACGCCGAACATCGGTGCGACGTTCGGCTGGAGCGAGTAGGCCGTGGTGTTCCTCCCGAAGCTGCTCGGCACCGGGGGCAGCTTCCGCATTGACCGACCCGAGGGGCCGCCCATCGAAGGCGACACGATGCAGTGCGTGCACTGCATGAAGCACTGGACGGTGGTCCCCGGATCGGGTCGGCAGCGCGGCTGGTGCCTCAAGTGCGGCGGCCCGCTCTGTGGGGCGGAGAAGTGCATGAAGGAGTGCGTGCCGTTCGAGAAGAAGGTCTACGGGGAGGCGCCCTGGTAGGCTATGCCGAGTAGGTACCACTACCAGCCGCTGACGGGCCCGGTCTGGCGGGAGCCCGTCGCGTCCCGCCTGTCGTGGCTGCCGGAAGGCAATCCCACGCCCACGCCCGTCGTGCGGGCGCGGACCAGCGACCTGGTGGCGCCGTTCCTTGCCGCGCTCACCGTGGCGGCCAGCCTCGCGTGGCTGCCCACGGGACAGGCGCGGGCGCAGGCGCTGCCCGTCCCGCGCGGCGACCAGAGCGTCACGGTCTTCCCGCTGGCGGCGCCGTTCGACGCCAGTCAGTTCCCGCAGGTCAGCGCGGTGCGCCTCACCCCGGTCGAGCGCCGGTGGCCCAGCACGCTCGTCGAGCCCCTCCTCGACAACGTGGTGGTGGGTGTCGACGTTACCGACGTGCGGCCGCAGGCGCCGCCGGTCCGCATCCCGCAGGACCTCACCGTCCTGCCGCCGTTCCAGGCGCCGACCTTCGACGCGCGGCTCTTCCCCTGGCCGGGCACCGTCCCGCCCGCGGCAGCTCCGGCTCGACCGCGCGCCGACCTCACGGTGGTGCCGCCCTTCCAGCCACCGACGTTCGACCCGAAGCAGTTCCCGGTGGTGGTGCTGTCGCCCGTGTTCCCGGCGGAGCGGCGCCAGCCCAGCACTCTGGTCGAGCCGCTGCTCGACAACGTCGTCATCGGGGTGGACGTCACGGATGTGCCGCCCGCGCGGCCGCTCCCGCGCGCGGCGCCGGCGTGGACCGTGGTGTCGCCGTTGCCGCCGGTGCCATACGACCCAGCGCGGATGGAGTGGCTGCCTGCGGGTGCGCCACCAGCGCCGCGTCAGCTCCCGGGGCCGTACACGCAGGTGGTGTTCGTGGGCGACTACGGCAGTCCACCGCCACCCCCGACCCCCCCACCGCCGACCGAAGCGGGTCCCGGGGGTGGGAAGGTTCGCAAGCGGTCGCCCAAGGCTCCCGCGATCCGTGTGCGCGGCGTCATCCGCGACCCGCTGCTACGGCTGGAGCCAGACCAACGGGAGGAGGCGCCACCTGCGCCTACGGCTGAGGGGCCGAGACCGGCAGAGCCGCAACCTGGCGCCAGCTCCGCCAGTCAAGCGAGCGTTCCGGCGCCCGCCCAGGCCGCGCCGGCGGCCCCGAAGCCCAAGCGCCAACGCCGACCGAAGCTGCCGCCGCTGGCCCCGGTGGTGCCGCCGCTCGACTGGATGCCCGTGTTCCGCACGGCGGAGCCAGAGCCACCCGCACCGCCCGTGGTCACCGACGAGGACGACTTCCTAACGCTGCTCATCATGCGACGCGCGCATCGATTGACGTGAACCCTTTCGCTCGAACGGAGAGAGATATATGTTAGACCCAGACGTTGCTGCACCTGGCGCTGCGGCTCCAGCCTCACCGACCCCCGCGATCGACGGCCCCATCGTCGACTGGGACGCGACGGACGAGGACCTGGAGCAGCCCGAAGGCACTCCTCCGGCGCAGCCCCCGGCGGCCCCTGCCCCGGCAGTTCCGGCGGCCCCTGGCGCTCCTGCGTCAGCCCAGCCTCCGACGCCCCCGGCAGCCCAGCCCCCGACCCCTGCCGCGACGCCCGCTGGTGCTGGTGCGGAACCCGCTCCCGCTGGGACGGCGCCCACACCTCCCACCAGCGCTGCTGCCGCCCCGTCGGTCTGGGAGTTCCAGGCCGACGGCCAGACCGTGGTCGTCGAAGGCTCGGTCCGGCACCCCGATGGCAGCGTCACGATCCCCGCCAGCATGGTCCCCCACCTCGAGACGCTCGGCGCCGAAGGAGCTGCACATCGCGGCTCCTGGCGTCGGGAGCAGGAGGGGTACCAGGACCGTATCGCGACGCTGGAGCGGGAGGTCGCCAACAAGGTCAACGACCCGGAGTTGCTCCGGGCCCGGGCCTACAATAAGCAGCTCCTGGACCTGCTCGAGAAGGGGCCCGACGCGGTGGCAGCGTGGCTGGACAACTACCAGCAAAACTTCCCCGTGTTCCAGGCCAAGGCCGAAGAAGCGATCCTGCGGGCCCAGCTGGCCGAGCGGGATGCGTGGCTCAACGCGGCCGAGGAGGAGCGCCTGTCCGACGAGATCGCCCCCAAGATCTCGCAGACGATCGAGGGCGCAGTCACGCGGCTCGCGGCGCAGCACCCGGGCGTCAACGCGGCCCAGCTGCACCAGCGGATCCTGGCGCGGCACCTGGACCAGGTGGCCTACGAAGTGCCCGCGGCGGAACGGCCGCGCGGGCTGGCCGAAGGTGAAGTGCTATTAGGGCGAGGGCCGAAAGGCGAGCTCTACATCGTGAACGAGGGCCTGATCGCGGATGAGTTCGCGTACCAGGCCAGCCTATTGAAGGGCAGCGCGGCCGCGGCGCAAGCCGCCGTGGCCCACAACGCCGCGATCAGTGCGCCGCCACCGGTGGTGGCGCCGCCAGTGCCGGTGACCGGACCGGCGCCCGGGGCGGGCGAAGCCAAGATGCCCGAGTTCCCGAACACGCCGGAAGGCAAGCAGCAGATGCAGGACTGGATTGACTCTGGGGACTGGCGCAAGACCGTGTTCCCCAGCACCCGATAAGGAGGAGTGCCCCGATGCGTAGTCTGACACGATTCATCCTGATGGTCGGCGCGCTGCTCAGTGCGCTCGCGGGGCCGCTGTTCGCCCTCGGCACACGCGGCGCGACCGACACGTACAACGTCCTCACCTCCAAGACCAACGTCAACGGCGTCTGGCGAAAAGTCCAGGCCCCGCTGCAGGTGGCGGCCCAGTTCATGGTCGACGAGTGGGACATGCTGGACTCGCTCAAGACGTTCGACGTCGACTGGTCCGCGCGCGAGATCACCGTGCCGCTCGACTTGTCGGACGACGTGGGCATCGCGTCCATCCCGGAAGGGGGGTACGAGGCGCGGCCGGGTTCACCCAACCCGACGGACGGTACGCTCACCTGGATCCTGTTCAACGGTCGGTGGACCATCTCGAAGACCGCCCGCTGGATCGACCAGCTGAACCGCGCCGCCATGCTCGAACGCCAGCTCCTGTTCCAAGGCCAGAAGAAGCTGCAGGCCATGGCCCGCCGGTTGGCCGAGTACATGTACGGCTTCTCCACGGCCACCATGGCGAAGGTGGCGTCCTACGCCAACCCCGTCATCACCCTGAAGGATGCGTACGGCATCGCGGGCCTCGGCTCCACGACCGCGCCGTTCGCGGTCACCAACCCGTTCCGCGTCGGTGACGCCGTCGCGGTGCTCAACCCGTCCGGCCCGGCGCTGCGCGGCATCCAGAAGCTCACCGCCGTCACCCCGGCCACGCCGTCCATCACGCTGGCGGCCGACATCGCCGGCACCACGGCGAACGACCTGATCGTGTTCGCCAACTCGCTCGAGAACACCACGCTGGCCGGCGGCACCGACCGGGACAACGGCCTCATCGGCTTCCTGGACGCGACCAGCTCCACCAGCGTCCACGGCGTCAGCTCGTCCAGCTTCGACAAGTGGAACGTGGCCCTGTCCGACGCGACGGGTGGCCGCTACACCGGCCCGCGGCTGCAGAAAGCACGTCAGTTCATCGCCAACAAGGGCGGCGGCGACCTGAACAACGTGCTCTGGGATCAGGGCGTCGAGCGGGACGTGACCGCCTACTTGCAGGCGGCGGTGCGCTTCTCCGACCCCTACGGCATGAGCCTCGACGGCTCGCCCAAGGCGAAGGGCATCAAGTTCACCAGCACGCGCTTCGTGCCGGAAGGCTACGCCTTCCACTTCGTCAAGAAGTCGGTGCAGAAGTTGGTGCTGCTGCCCAAGCCCGGCACGCCGAGCTGGGACGATGCGAAGCCGCTGATCGACCAGAGCGGGTTCATCTTCGCCATCGACTACCCGTGCGCGCTCGTCTGGCTGAACCGCGGCAACACGGCGGTGTTCAGCGGGTTGACGCGCCAATAGCCTTCACGCGGAGCGGAGTGGGCAGGGTGACCTGCCCCTCCTCCGCTCGAAGGAGTGGTCGATGCCCGTCTTACCATGCAACCTGAGCTACACCGGCACCACCACGGTGACCAAGCCGCTGATGCGCGCGTTGCGCTCGGGGCGGCTGCTGTGGGCCACCTACGCGCAAGAGCTCGCGACGGCCGGCGCCAGCGTGACGGCGCAGCTGCGCAATGCGACGCAGGCCGTCATGATGAGCGCCGCGCTGGACATCAACGGCAAGGGCGCCCTGTACGGGACCGAGTTCGCCGTCAACACCGACAGCTCCGCCGACTTCCTCAAGGGCGACCTGCTGGTGGTGGTGCTGACGTTCGGCACCGGCACGCTCGGCCCGGGGGAGTTCACCGTCGGGCTCGATGCCAACTATCCGGACGCCTCGCCGCGGTAGGGCGCGGGGTCCTCTTTCACCGAGGGAGCGGTCACATGATTCGCAACTTCAACGTCGACCTGGACACGACGGCGACCCGGACGGTGCCGCTGTTCCGCGCGACGAAGCCGGGCCGACTCACCAAGGGCTCGTTCTCTCAAGAGCTCGACACGGACGGCGACAAGGTCCTCAAGATCCGCAACGCCACCCGGGCGGTGGACATGACGGCCAACCTCGACATCGACGCGCTCGCCGCGTTGGCCGGGGCCGCGCTCGTGGTCAACACCGACGGCTCGGCGGACTTCGCCGAGGGCGACCTGATCGTCGCGGTGTACACGGTCGCCACGGCCGGCTCGGTGGCGGCGGGCGAGTCGGGCATCGAGCTCGACATCCAGGAAGGGTCGGCGTACATTTCGGGCGGCATCGGCGGGTAAAGCCCGTGCCGGCGGTATCCGAAAAGCAGCGACGGCTGTTCGCCATCGCGGAGCACCATCCGGACCAGCTCCACGCCAAGAATCGAGGGCTGGCCCGGCTGCCGCGTCAAACGTTGCACGAGTTCGCCAGTACCGTGATGGGCAAGGCGAAGCGCAAACTACGCCATGGCCGCTACGCGAGGCTGAGCCGATGATCCAGCACCGCGATCCGCCCGTCCCGTGGGTCGAGGCGCTCGCCCGCATTGCCCCGCGGTCGGAGCGGTTCTCCTGGCTGCTGCTCTACTGGTGGGCGGGGGAGCCGTGGCAGGAAGTGCAGCGCTGGTCCGTGTGGGAGATGCTGCCCCCGGCCTGGCTCTGCCGGACGCCCCGCTACGCGCAGCAGTTCGCCCCCGTACGCGAGGCGCTGGAGGGGCCGCCCCCGCGCAGCTTCCGGCGCTTCGGCCCCACCGGCCAGTTCCTCTACTCCGAGGCCGAAGTCACGCAGGAGCAGTGGGACCTGTGGCGCGTGTGGGGGTGCCTGGCGCGTCCGTTCTGGATCATTCAGGGCGATCGCGGCGGGCACAAGTGGACCTTCTCGCCCCCCGAACAGATGCTCCTCAAGCTGCACGGCCTCCCCGCCGAACCACCCCGCCCCGGCGACCTGCCCTACGCCGAGTGGAGCGATGCGACGGCGTGGGCGCTGCGCGTACAGCGCGAGCTGCACGACCAGAGCCTCACCATCGTGTCACCCGGCGCCGATGCCGACGCGGCGCACCGGGTGGCGCGTGTGCGCAGCGAGCAGGACTTCCGGCGCGCGCTGCTCGACTGGCTCAAGCCGCAGGTGCGCGGCGCACTGGCCGAGTCCGATTCCGAGATCAAGGGCCTCGACCTCCCCACGGGCCCCGAAGTGACCGACGATCAACTGGCGGCGTCTGAGGAGTTGTTCATCCGCAGCACCGCCCACACGGAGGAGTGACCATGCTGGACCCGAACAGCAACACGCAACCCAAGATGCGGCGCAACTACAACGTGATCGACCAGTGGGGCCGCAAGTGGCTCGTCTCGGTCGAGAAGTCGACGGGCCAGCCCTGCGGCGGGATCGACGCCTGCTTCACGGACCCGCTGGGGACGCCGCCCCAGTACCTGGCGCTCGACCCGGAGAACCCGCGCCTCCTGACCATCGACTACGCGCGCTGGATCGGCGACTTGAACCAGGCCGCCGTCGAGTACGACGTCCTCAAGACCGACGTGGGCCGGCAGCTCTACGGCGAGCGATTCAATCCGGCCAAGGCGCCGACCCCGGAGATGATGCGGATCATCGGCAAGCCGCCGCGCCGGGTGGACGAAGTGGAGCGCGCGGCCGCGGGCGACCGGGAACTACTCGGCCTCGCGCCCGACGCACGCGGCTCGACCGTCCTAACGGACGAGCCCGCCCCCAAGACGAAGCGGTCGGCCAAGCCGGCGGAGGCGTAGCCGCGTGCAGATCCAGACCCTACGGGCCGTCAACGACGAGCTCCGCTTCCAGGACGACACGGAGAACCAGGGCGTCTCCGTGCAGCTGAAGGGCGTGGCGTTCACGGGCACCGTCGTGTTCGAGGCCAGCGTCAACAAGACCGACTGGGTCGCCTGCCCGGTCGAGCCGATTGCGGGTGGCGCGACCGTCACCAGCGCCACGGCCGACGGCATCTGGCTGGCCAGTCCTGGCGTGCTCGGCTTCGGGCTGCAGGGACTGGCGTTCCGCGCCCGCTTGTCGGTGCTGTCGGGTGGGACGGTCGACGTCATGTTCCAGCCCGTGGCGTGCTAGGTGGCGCTGTTCGATAGCGCTGACCTGCTGGCGCGCGTCAAGCGCATGGCGGCCCGGCCCGCGACCGACGAGGACAAGGGTCCGACCGACGCCGACGCCGACGCCATGTGGTACGCGCTCCTCACGGAGGCGCAACTCGCCGTGGTGCGGGAGCTGGCGACCCACGTGCCCAGCGTCATGTACGTCCACGAGAAGCTCACCACGGCCGACGCGGGCCTCACGTACGACTTCAGTGCCGAGCCGCTCGGGCAGTACGAGATCCGCCAGTCCCCGACGGGTCGGCTGCTCATCCCCGGGCCCGAGTGGGACCCGGGGTCGGATTTCGTGATGGCGGGAAACGAGATCCACTTCCCGGGGCAGAAGACCAAGCAGTTCTCCAACGGCCCGTGGGCGCGCTACGTGAAGACGCCGGGTGCCATTGCCGCGGCGACGGAGCCGACCCTGTTGCCAACGCACGCGCGGCAACTGCTCATCCCGCGCACCTGCATCCTGTGGGCGACACGCGGCGGCCTGCGGGACCCCGCGCCCTACGAGGCCGAGTGGAACCGGCTGTGGTACGGGGACCCGGAGCACGGCGAGGTCGGGATTCTGGGCGCGCTCAAGTACCAAGCCTTCCTCATGGGGGCGGAGGCCATCCCCAGTCTCACCGCCGACGACTGGTGGCGCTTCATCGACGACGGCGCCGGGTACTCGAGCGGATGAGCCCCCGGGGGAAGGGTGTGGTGCCGCTCAACCTCAACTATCAGCAATTCCGCGCGATGCGCTGTAGCCGCGACAGCGCGCCCCCGAAACCCGACGAGGTGTACTACGCGCACGGGTTGATCATTGCTGACGCCGAGAACGGCGGTCCGCTACGGCAACAGGTGCACCCACAAACGGCACTGCTCTCCGGGACGACGAGCGCCAGCAAGATCCAAGCCCTTGTGGTGTTTACGCCTGGCGCGACGCCGCACTACGTCGTCGTGATCGACGGCGCGGTGTACCTGGACGGCACGCTGTCGGTCACTCAAGCCAATTTCGCCACCGCGGGCATCACGTTCAGCACCACCGCTGAGGTGTACGGCGTCCAGTTCGGAGCGCTGCTCGTCCTGCACGACGGGACCAATCGGCCGTTCACGTGGGACGGCACGGCAGGAGCGGGCGGGCTGGCGTCGCTGACCAACGCCCCGAGTAAGGTGTTCGGTCGTCCCGTCGTGTACTACGGCAAGCTGTTCTTCATCAAGAACGTCGCCGCGGCCGACGCCGACCGCTCCACGCTGGTGTGGAGCGAGGAGAATCAAGCCAACACCGGCTACGAGGCGGGCGGCTTCAACAACGCGTGGACGCTGACGCAGAGTGGGCAGGGGTCGATGTACGCGTTGGTGGCGACCAACGAAGCCCTGTACTACTGGCGGCGGGACTCTGTGGGGAAGATCACCGGAGCGGTTACGCCAGACTTCGCGGCGGCGGGCGTCACCGACAGCGTGAGCCAAGCGTCTGGGACCATCTCCCCCCGCGGGGCCTGCTACTACGAGGGCTATCTCTGGTGGGTCAGCCCAACGAAGCGCCCCTTCCGGGTGCCAGTGGGCGGTCGCGGTGCTGAACCCATCTGGACCGACATCGCGGCCGACATCGACGCGTACCTCCCCCCCAGTACGAGCGCCGTGTCGGTCGACCCGTGCCCGATGTACCACGGGGTGCTAGTGGGGTTCGCGCGGGCCGGAGGCACGAGCTGCGACATGCAGTACGTGTTCAGCTACCGCACTGGTCGGTGTCTCGGACGGCTCGGTCTGCCGAGCCCGATCACGACCTACCCCAAAGAGACCGTCTCCCTACGTGACGACACTGGACAGCTCAAGATGATCCAGTACGTCGCGAGCGCAGGACTCAACGGATTGGGTTCTGCGGTGTACAAACTCCAAGCCCTAGAGGGCAACTGGTCGGTCGCGAACGGCACCGACATCCCGTGGTTCGTGCTCGTGCCGTTCGGTGACCAGTCGGCGGCTCGGGTCATGACGCGCCTCATGGAACTGGACCTGACCGTGAGCTTCGGCCAGACGGCGACGAACCCTGCCACGAGTGTGAGCGTTACGCCCGTCGAATTGCGGTCCGTGTCGCACGTGAGCACCGAGTGGTCGCCAGACGCCGCCCATCTCACTGCGATCGGCGCCGCCCAGAGCGTCGGCGTGCCGGGCTTCCTGAACCGAGCGGGCTTCCGACACGCGGCGTGGGGCCTCCAATCGCTCCGGCGCGGCGGGTACTTCGGATTGCAATTCTCGGGTCTCGCGGGTGCCGCTACGACGGCATTTCTCCAGGTAGAGTCCATCCACGTGGACGGCGCGTACGAAGCGGTGACGGCGGGTTTCGTGGACGCGACCACGTGACCGCCCAGAAAACTCGGTGGCACGCGAACGGGGCGGTGGACCTGAACGGCGTGGGCGTCTCGCTCCGCCGCCTGGACCAGGTGCTGAACGGGCCCGTCCTCTACGCCGACGACGACCTCACGCTCACGGGCACGGTCACTGTGAACCCGGGACCGCTGATTGTCGGCGTGGACCCGGGCGGCACGCAGGCGCTGCGAGTGGGCGGCGCGGCGCACGTATCAGGCGACCTCACGCTCGACGGTCGCCTCACCTTCACAGCCGCGAGCGCCAAGATCCTACTCGGCGCCACCGTGCTGTCGTTCCGCACCAGCGCCGACAGTGCAACCGTCATGTCCATCAATCCAACTGGCGGCCTGCGCGTGACCGGGTCGTCGGCCGAGGTGGTACTGGACGCGCGCAGTGGGGGCGGCAATCCGTGGGAGCTGTATGCCCCGACCACCGCCAGCTATCGGCTGTACCACGCCAGCGACCAGTACATCTTTACCGACACGGAGTTCACCCCGGCCACCGATGGCGGCAAGACGCTCGGCACCGCGAGTGCCCGGTGGGGCGACGTGCGGTCGAATGGCGTCGTGTACTTGTCGGCGGCGGCCGCGAAGATTGTCCCCGGGAGCACGAGCCTGAGCTGGCGCAACAACGCGGACAGCGCGGACAACCTCCTCATCACTGACGCCGGCGCCGCAACGTTCCGGTCGACGGTGGGTGGCATCACCACCCTCACGGCCACGACCTTCCAGTCGGCTGGTGCCAACCCTGCCTCCTCGGGCACGGTCGCACTGGCGAACCTCGAAGGCGTCAAGTGGCGCAACGCGGCCAACAGCGGCGACGTATCGTTGTCGGTGGACTCGAACAACGACCTTGTGTACTCGGGCACGTCGGCACGGGACATCAACGTCAGCGGCGGGGCCACTGGTGGCTACCGGGTCGGGAGCACCAAAGTCGTGGGCACGCGCAAGACGGGCTATACTAACGCGATGACGGGGACCAAGAACCGAGCCGCCGCGTATGACACGAGCACAATCACGCTCCAACAGCTCGCGGAGCGCGTCGGCGCGCTGCTCGACGACCTGACCACGCACGGCCTGATCGGAGCGTAGGATGAGCAAGGTGGTGAAAGAGCGGCGGTTCCCAGTGAGCCAGCAGACGCGCGACCTGGTGGCCACAGCGCAGCAGGACGTGAACGTCGCCCAGGAGCGGCTCAACCTGATCCTGTCGACGGTGTTCGCGGGCGCCGGAGTGAGGCTCAAGGCGGTGGCGCCGCAGCAGATCGTGAAGGACAACGGCAAGTGGTGGTTCGTGTACACGACCCCGAACGGCAAGGAGTCTCCATGAGCGGTCCCTCGGCGTCTCGACTGGCGAAGGCGGGAGGCGACCAGCGCGTCGCCCTCCAGCAGCTCACCGCCGAGTACAACGCGGGCGCGCAAGGCTGGAGCCCGGCGCAGAAGGCGGCCTACGAAAACCCCGCCACGCACGACGCCTTCGCCACGCGGCTCATCAACCAGAGCACGAAGGGCAAGTTCTCGGGCCCATTCGGCGGCGTAGCGAAGGTGGCCCTGAAGGCGGCGCCGTTCGTCCTACCCCTGATCCCGGGCGTGGGGCCGCTGGCTGCGGGCGTGGCCTCGGCCGCCGCTGGGAAGCTCTCCGGCAAGAGTTGGGGGCAGTCGCTGACGCAGGGAGCCCTGACGGGCGCGGGCTCGGCGCTGCTGGGCGGCAAAGGGTACAAGGGCGTGAGCGGGGTGCTGGGCCGGGCCAAGAGCGCGGTCAAGGCCGCAGGTGCCACGGGCATCGGCAAGGCCGTCGCGAAGGACCCCCTAAAGGCGGCGCAGATCGGGCTTGCGGGGGCGAGCGCCATCCAGGGAGCGAAGCGCGCCAGTCAGGCCGACTCGCTGATCGATCGGGCGACCGGGAACCTGCCCGCGTTCACGCCGAGCCGGCGCGTGGACCTGTCGCAGATCTTCAACGACCCGAACAACCCCTACGCGGCCCAGCCGCCCACCACCATGCTAGGGGCTCCGGGGGCGGCGCGTAGGGCGCTAGCGGGAGTGGCCTGATGCTCGCCACCGACGCGACGCTCGACCCGCTCAAGCCGCGGACGACGACCACCACCGCGGTCGCGCCCACCGCTCCGAAGCCCACCACGACGACGCTGGCGGGCCTAGTGGCGGCTCCAGGAGCGCCACCGCCACCGGCGCCCACCGCTCCAGCCCCAACGGCGCCCGCTCCATCGGCCCCGTCCGCACCCGTCGCGACGACGGCGCCAGCCCCGTCCACCGCTCCGGCGGCGACGCAACTCACGCTCCCGAAGCCGCCCGCGCTGCCGAGCCTGCCGACGCCTGAGCCAGTGGTGCCGCCAGAAGCGACCGCGCCACCCCCGGTGCCGACGCTTCCCACGCCAGAGCCCTCGGTGGCGCCAGTGGCGAAGACGACGCAGCTGTCACCGCTCGAGGAGAAGACGAATCGGCTCGCGAGCCTCGACAGCACACCGGTAGCGGCGACCCCTCCGCCTTTGCCAGGGTTGCCCAAGCCGCAAGCGGTTCCCCTGCCCGACGTCGTCGGCGCAGTGGACCAACCGGCTGCCCGGCCTGCGCCCGGGACCCCCGACATCGGGGCCAGTCGGCCGCCAGACCTCAATCCACAGGGCGGCACCGCCCCGAAGCCCGCTGCCCCCGGCGACTTCGTGACGGACTTCGGTCCGGGGAACGACCTGCGCTTCGAACAGATCAACCCGCTGGCCACGGCACGGCTGCGGCAGCTCCAGAGCGGAGTCGACACGGCGGCCGGAAAGCTCGCGAACGGGCCTGACCTGACCGCCGCCGCGCAGGAGAAGCTGCGCCTCCTCGAGGAGCAGAGCCAGCCGGGGTTCGAGCGGGCCCTGCAACAGGTGGGCCAGAAGGCGGCCGCGCTGGGGCGCCTCGGGGCTGGCATGACGACGTCCGAGCTGGGCGACGTGACCACCACGCGCGAGCGCGCCCTGTCGGACGCGCGCCGGCAGCTGGCGTCCGAGCTGGCCTTCGCGCAGGGTGGAGAGAACCGCGCCAATCTCTCCTCTCTCTCGGGACTCGAAGGGCAGCAGTACGGACAGGAAGCGGGACAGCGGGCCGAGGTGCGCGGTGAACGTGGCTACCAAGCCGACACCGCCCAGCAAGCGATGGAGAACCAGATCCGGCAGCGGGCGCTAGAGGAGGCCATCACCCAAGGCGAGTACGGGCGGAACTACTCGACGGCCGAGCTCGGGCTGCAAGGCGCGGGACTCCAGTCCCAGCTGGCGCAGGGCGAACAGGAAGCCGCAGGGAACACCCTGTCGGACTTGGCGCTCCAGGAGTCGCTCAAGCAGTACGGGCAGCGGCCCGGCGCGACGGCGGCCGCACCCGCCCCGACAGGTGCTCCAGCTCCTGGCGCACCGGCAGCGCCCAAGGGCTTCAAGTGGCAGAACGGCGTGCTCGTCCCACTTCAACCGGGTGAGGACCCCAACTACTGATGGCGCGCATCAGTCTCGGCAACTTGGCCGTCGCGGGCGCCCGTGCCGCGGGTGGGCTGGCGCGTGGTCGCCTCGTAGGCACGCAGTTCCGGCTCCAGCAACAGGAGCGCGACCGCTCGCACCAGAACGAGGACCTGCGCCTCGCCATCGCCCTGGCCGCCGCGCAACGCGGGCAGTCGCAGGACGCCGCCCTCGACACCTTCCTGCACGGGCAGGACGAAGGACGCGACATCCCCCCGGGCCTCAGCCCGTCGGCCGCGCTGGGGATCTACTCGACCCGGCTCGCGACCAAGCGGGCGCGGACGCCCTCGCCCAGCGAGCAGCGCGTCAGTCGCCGCGAGGGCGACGCGGACCTGCGCCGCAAGGCGGACGACTACGCCACCTATCTGGTGGGGGTGGCTGGCGGCGGGTCGAAGTGGACGGTCACGAACCTCGCCGGGGCGGTGCGCGCCCGCTTCCCGACGCTCGACCCCTCTACGGCGGGCGCGGTGGCCACCAGCGCGCTCGGCCTCGAACTGCGTCCACAGGCGGGTCCCAAGCTCGACGTCCAGGGGTTGTTGTCGGGGGCCGCCCAGCGGCTCCCGCAGGACTGACCCGTGGCCGACGAGCCACAACTCCCCAGCGCCGCCGCCGCACGCGCGGCGCGGCAGATTCCCCCGGGGGCGATCCGCTCCATTCTCGAAGCGTACCGCGAGCGGCAACGCCGACGCGCGGAGGCGCTGATGGCGCAGCGGGCCGACGTACTGCCGGCCGCGCCCCTGCCGCCGGACGAAGCGGAGCGTCGCCTCGCCCGGGCCGGCAGTCCCGCGCGCGCTCTCGAGCCGCTGAGCTACAGCGCCGAACAGGCGCATGCTGTCGAGACCGACGCGCTGATGCAGTCAGCCACCCGGATGGCGCACGCCGGCGCAACAGGTCGAGCGCTCGTCCAAGCCACCCGCACCGCCGGAGCCCCCGTCGAAGCCGCCATCCAGCTCGCCGCCCCCGGTACGGAGACGCCCTACGGGCGTGGGGCTCGCGGCCTAGACGAGCTCAAGGCGGCGGGACTGGACCCCACCTCGCCTGCCGAGGCAACGATTGGGACGCTGGCCGGGTCCATCGGGCCGTTCGAAGCGGCCTCGGTGGCCACGGGACCGGTGACGAAGGCGCTGGTCTCGCGGTTGGCGGCGCGCGGCGTGCCGGGCGCTGTCCGCGAAGCGATCGGTGGGGTCGGGCACACGGCGGCGACCCTCTCGCTCGGCAGCGGGGCGCAGACTACCGTCGACGCCCTCGCGAATCGCGCCCCACTGGGCGAAGCGCTCGAGAGCGGGGTGCTCTCTGCGGCGTTGGCGCTCGAACCCACCCCCGTCAACCTCGCCCTGATGGCCGCAGGTGGGCTGGGCCGAGTCGGTGCCCGCGCGGGCCGCCTCAAGGAAGCTGGCTACGCGGAGCGCCTCGAGAACATCCGGGCCGAGCGCGCCGCGCGCGAGCGCGGGGAACCGTTCCAGCCGCCACTGCCCACCGAGGGACCGGATCGCCTGCGGTCCCTGACCGACGCGGAGCTGGTGGCCCAGTCGCCTCAGGACCGGGAGCTGCTGCTCAGCCCGCAGGAGTACAGCGCGCGCGTGGCGGAAGCCCGCCGCCGGCCACCGTCCAGCCTGTTCCCGCCCGAGGCGCCACGCACCCCAGCACCGGAGCCGCGCCTACCCGCCGGTGCCCCTGAGGTGTTGGGCGGGACCGAAGCGGAGCGCCAGGCGCAGCTGCCCAAGCGCGGCGACCCGGGCGTCCTCGGCAGCGGTCCCATCCTGGGCGGAGGACGCGCCAACTTGCTGGCGGGGGGTGCCGGCGCTGCGGCAGGCTACGCACAGGGCGACACGCCTGAGGAGAAGGCCATCGGCGCGCTGGCCGGAGCCACCATCGGCAGTGGGATCGTGGAGTCGCTGCGGCGCCGGCGGGGTGGCCGGTTGGCGTCGGGCCCCATCGTCCCGCACGAGGAGCGCCCCGCGCCGCTGGCGCCCGACGTGTCGGGCTTCCGCAGTCGGATGCGCACCGCGATTGAGACGGCCCCGTTCGCGCGCGGGACGGCCGAGCAGTGGCGCGCCCACCTGGCGAAGGGCGTCAATCAGGCCGAGCTGAAAGACACGGGGCTGGGCGCGTTCCTGGACGAGCGCAAGGGCCAGGTGCTGGACCGTGACGCCGTGCTGGCGGCGGGACAGCCGACCCCGGTGCACGAAGTGCTGTACGGCGAACCCAAGACGCGGACCTACGGGTTGGGGGACAAGGTTCTGACCCCCAGCGGCCGCGTCGGTGTCATCACCGAACAGCGGGAAGACGGTACAGCGGTCGTCAGCACACCGCGCCAAGGCGACCACGCACCCGCCACGGTGCGCGTTCACCACTCGCGCCTGCTGCCGCTAGCGGAGGAGCGCCCCACACCGCCCCGCTACGCCAAGCACCAGCTCCCCGGCGGGACCAACTACCGCGAAGTGGTGCTGACGACGCCACAGAATCCACCTCCACTGGGCCCCATTAAGGTTGGCGAGCGCGTGGCGTCCCGGCCTGGCACGCTGGCCTCGAACAGTGTCGTGGGGCAGGTTGTCACGGTCAACCAGCGGCCCAACCGACTCGACGTCGCTCTACGTGACGAGCATGGCCGCCTGTTCTGGGCCGACGCGAACGACCTGACGCGCGGGGCCGAGCTCGGTCGCCCCAGCTTCACCTCCTCCCACTGGCCAGGGGTGGAGAACCCGGTGGCGCACATCCGGCTGACCGACCGGACCACACCCGACGGGAAGAAGGTCACCTTCCTCGAGGAGATTCAGTCCGACGTGCACGAGCAGGGGCGTGAGAAGGGGTATCGCGGCGACCCGCAGGACTTCGAGGTGGTGCCCGACCCACACGACCCCACGAAGTCGCGCGTGCGCGAAAAGCGCACTGGGCAGCTGCGCCCGACGTATTACTCGACCCCGGAAGTGGCGCAGCGTGCCATCGACGGCGGACTCGAAGGCGCTAGTGGCGTGCCCCGCCTCCCCTTCAGCCGCACGGAGGACTGGGTGGGACTGGCGGTGCGCCGTGCGCTGGCCGAAGCGGTGCACACCGGGAGCGACCGGCTGGCCTGGACCACGGGGGTGCAGCAGGCGGAGCGCTGGAGCCAGCAGCTGCAGCGGGGGTTGAGCGGCGTGCGGTGGGACCCGGAAGGCAACGTGCTGGAGTTCCGGCGGCAAGGCGCCGAGCGGTGGGAGTCGTACGGGGACGACGTCACCCCCGACGAACTGTCGGGCGTGGTGGGGCGTCAGATTGCCGACCAGCTGAAGGCGCAGGCGGCGACGCCGGGAATCCGGGCTCGGCTGTACCCGGACGAGCTCGGCCCGCAGGACGTCGCCAACCTCGCGACTGCCGTCGAGCGCGACCGCCGCACGCACAACCTGGGCAACCTGGAACGCCGGCTGCGTGACCTCGCCGACCGGCTGTACGAGGCGGGCGATGCCATCGAGGCGTCGAAGCTGGACAACTACACCAGCACCAGCATCCAGAGCTACTGGCTGGACCGGGAGTTGACGGACGGGCAGGCGGTCAACTGGCGCACTGTCGAAGGCACGGACCTCGTCATCGGGGCGCAGGGGATGCGCACCTTCTACGACGAGATCGTGCCGCGGGTCGTGACCGACTACCTCAAGAAGCTCGGCGTCAAGGACGTGAAGGTGGAGGACACGCCGCTGGCTGGCCGAGCGCGACCACGCGGTGGACGGTTCACCGTCGAGGACTTGGAGCGCGTGAGCCAGGAAGCCGAGGCAGCGGGCGACCACGACGTCGCGGACGCCGCCGCTGACGTGGCCAGCCTAGTGGGGCAAGCCGGAGAGGCCGACTTCGGGATGCAGGTCGTCCGCGAAGGTATCCCGAACATCCGGCTGCGCGAAGCGGTGACGGCGCGTCTCCGCGCGCCCGGACCCACGACGGGCGCGACCGTCCACTCTATCGCCATCACGCCGGAGCTCAAAGCGAAGGTGCAGAGCGGCGAGGGGACGTACCTGTACAGCGGGCTCGACCCGACGCTCCTCAAGAAGCTGCCGCCAGAGGTGCTAGGTGGGGCCATCGGCGCCGGGGTAGGCGCGTCGCAGGGGAAGGACACCAAGGAGCGCATCGCGCTCGGTCTCGCGGGCGCCGCTGTGGGCGCCGTCGGCGGGCGCCGCATCAGTCAGGCGCTGCGGGACCGGCGGGCGACTGCAGTCCCAGGAGCGGAGCGCGGGGCGGCTGCGGTGATGCCCGTAGAGGAGCGGCCTCCGGAAGTGCCCCGCGAACCGGAACGCCAGCTGCGGCTGGTGCCTAACGAGCCGGCGGCGGGCGCGCCAGCGGCGCAGCCTGGCGGGTTGCCCGTGGAACCGCCCGTCCGTCCGGCGGACTACGTCAACCCCGCCAAGTTCGACCTCGACCCGACGGGCCACGTGCGGCTCGACGCGGAAGTGGAGCGCCTCGTTACGCAGACCGGCCTGCACCCCAAGACGGTGGTGACCCACGCGGAGGTGCGCCGTGCCGCCGATGACCTGGGACTGGACCTGAACGCGCCGGACCAGCAGGTGAACCGGCGGATCAGCGGCGCGAAGCTGCTGGCCATACGTAACGTGGTCAGCGCCAACATCGCCCGCAGCGAGCAGCTGGCGCACGAGCTGGCCGAACCGACCACCCTCAGCGCTGAGCGCCGCACCGAAGTGACGCGCCAGCTCACGGCGCTGGACGTGCAGAACTCGAACCTGTTGAGCGAGTTCATCCGGGCGCGGAGGGCAGCGGGCCGGGAGCTGAACGCGCTCAAGATCGTGGCGAAGCGCAGCCTGGACCCGGCCGTGTGGTGGGCCAAGGCCCGGGCGCTGGCGGGACGGGACCTGACCGCCGAGGAGCTGTCGACCATCCGGCGGCTGGTGGAGGAGCGGGATCGCGCCGGGCTGGTGCAGACGGTCAGCCGCCTGCGCACGTCGACCGTCGGGGAGCAGCTAACCACGCTCTGGAAGGCGGGCCTGCTCACCAACCCCAAGACGCACGTGGTCAACATCACGGGCAACACGGCGATGGCCGCGCTGGAGACGGCGAAGGACCCCGTGTCGGCCGGGTTCGACTGGCTGCTGTCCCTCCGGACGCAGCAGCGGACCAAGGGTGGGCTCAACCGCTTCCTGCCCGGCGCGTCAGCCCGAGGGATCAGCATCGGTCTGCGGGAGGCGCACGAGGTGTTGAAGGGGCGGTTGGCGGGCACCCAGCTGGAGCGCGGCACGCTGCCGCGGGAGACGGTGATCGACCTACCCGGGCTGCCCAAGAGCGCCAACGCCTTGCTCGACGGGTACCAGCGGTGGGTCTACCGGATGCTCGGCGCCTCGGACCAGGTCTTCGTCAGCCTCGCGCTGCAGCGCTCGCTCGCCGAACAGGCCAACCTCGCGGGCAAGCGCATGGGGATGCGCGGCGTGCAGCTGCGCGAGTACGTGGCCGGGATTCAGCGGGGCGAGGGTCCCTTGGCCGACGTGATTACGGCGCAGGCCGTCAAGGACGCCAACATCGCCACCTTCCACGACGTCACGCGGCTGGGCCGCGCGGCCGCCAGCTTCGCGAAGGAAGTGCCCGGTGGGCAGTTCATCGTGCCGTTCCAGAAGACCCCGGGCGCCGTGGCGACGCGCGTGCTGGAGTACTCGCCGCTGGGACTGGGGAAGGGCATCGTCGATGCCGTGCGCGTCGGCCTGAAGGGCAAGGACGCACCGCCCGCGTTGCAGCGGATCGCGGCCGAGGAGCTGGGCCGCGGGGCCACCGGGTCGGGCCTCGTGTACCTGGGCTACATGTTGGCGCACTACGGCCTGATGACGGGCGCGGTGCCGACCACGGGCAGCCGCGAGCGGCAGCAGTGGCTGCAGGAAGGCAAGCGCCCCAACGCGCTGCTGGTAGGCAAGAACTGGCTGGAGATCGGGCGCCTCTCCCCGGTGGGCAACCTGCTGGCGCTGGGGGCGAACCTGCGGCGTGCCGTGGAGGAGCCCAAGACGCCCGACCTGGCTGGCCGCGCGGCCGAGGTGGGCTTCTCGGCGCTGCGCACCGTGGCGGATCAGCCGTTCGTCACCGGCGCGAGCCAGGCGCTGGCCGCCATCCAGGAGCCCGAGCGGGAAGCTAGCCGGTTCGCGCAGGGGCTGGCCGCGAGTGTGGTGCCGGCCGCAGTGGGCGCCGTGGCGCGCGGGACTGACGTGGGGCGCGTGCCGGAGCTAGAAGCCGCCGGACCGTTCAGTGGGGTGGCGGGGGCGGTCGCCGAGCGGATCCCCGGGGTGCGCAAGGCGCTCCCCGCCAAGCGCGACGCCTTCGGGCAGCGCGTGTCCAGCCGCGGCATCCTGAACGCGATGTTCAGCCCGACGACGGCCAGCCCCGACCTGCGGCAGTCGGACCCCGTGGTGGGCGCCCTGGCCGACGCCGGCTACGCCGTGCCGCGACTGCCGAAGCGCCACGGGGAAGGCGCCATCGCCTACGAGCAGCGCCAGCGACTCTACGGCGCGGTGACGCGCGCCGCACTGGAAGCCACACTCCAGAGCGGCGACTACGCCGCCGCAGTGCAAGTGGATCAGCAGCTGGACGCGGCCGTGGCGCAGGCGCAGCAAGACCCGCGGTTCCAGGGCCGCAGCCCAGCCGCCATCCGCGAGGCGCTGCTGGCGGTGGCGCAGCAGGGTGGCCTCAAGACCCGGGCCGACGTGCTCGACGCGGCCGTGGCCAGCGTACGGCGACAGCTCAAGGCGGGGCTCCAGTGACCGGACTGCAGGTGGCGGCGGCGATCGGGGTCCCAGCGGCCGCGCTGTCGCTTATTCTTCAGGCGGCCGCCGCGCCGAACGTCGAGCTGGCGGTGGGCGTGATCCTGAGCACGGCCGTGCTGGGCACGCAGGCCTACCTGATCAAGCGGGTCGGCTCGATTCCCAAAGAGGAAAGCGCGCTGCGCCACGAGGCGGCCAACAAGTTCACAGCCGCGCTCGGGGAGACGTACGACATGCTCGACGTGGCGCTGCAGCGCGCGGAAGCGCGCATCATGGGCCGCGTGGACGAGTTGGCGCGGGTCGCCGCGGACGAACGGCACCGGCTCGACGACCGCATCCGGGAGCTCGAACGCTACTTACCGCGAGGAGCCAGCGCATGAAACGACCAGAGGACACGGGCGCGTTCCACGGCCTGACGCAGCGCGGCGTCCCGCCGGAGCGGGCGGTCGAGAAGATCCAGAACACGCGCCGCGGCGTGCTGTTTCTGTTGGCTGGCGGTCTGTTCATCGCGATGGCGTTCGGGTTCGTCATCTACACCATGGCGATCACGAAGGGCGCCCCGAGCATCGGGTCGATGGTGTTCGCCCTGCTCCCCGGGTTGCCGGGGGCGTACTTCCTGCTGGCCGGCGGGCACCTGCTGTCGGGGGACGCGATGCGGGCGGCCGAGGAGTCGGGCGGCATCATCACCCGCACGGCGGCGAAGGTCCTGACGGTGGCTCGCATCAAGGAGAGGCCATGAGACTGATCCTGCTGCGCAAGGAGCGACTGCTCGACGGCGTGTTCGGGGAGCTGCGCCTGCTCGAGGACGGCGAGGGCATCGTCGCGGGGCAGCCGCCTCCGGGCGACCTCCAGCTGTTCACCGTCGAGGATGACTGGCGCGACAACCTCCCGCGCATCAGCTGCATCCCGGCTGGCGTGTACACACTCCACCGCACCGTCTACCTGAAGCACGGCTACGAGACGTTCGAGGTGATGGGCGTCAAGGGCCGGAGCCGCATCCTCATCCACCCGGCCAACACCGAGGAGGACCTGGAGGGGTGCATCGGCGTGGGCCTGCGCCGCGGCAAGGTGCGGGTGGTGCGCGACGAGGACACCGGCGAGATGAACCGCCTGAAGGACGCCGTCGTGGCCAGCCAGGCCGCGTTCCACCAGCTGATGGAGCGCATGGCGCACGTCGACGAAGCCACCCTCGAGATTCTTTGGATCGGTGACATCGGCCCATCGGAGGTGCCATGACCAAGCTCCGCGACCTGCTCGACCCGGACCACGACTGGCGCAGCGCCGCGACGCTCCAGCACTTCGTCGCGTGCTTCGTCTTGGCTTGCCTGTTCGTGTTGCTGTTGCCGGCCATCACGTGGGTGGTGCTCGGGGCGCCCACGCTCGCCGCGTTCCTGCTCGTGCTCTGGACCGCGCTCGTGTACGAGGCCGGTCAGACCGACACGGCCTACAGCCTCCGCGACGGCGGCGGCCGCCGCTACGCCGGCCAGCCGGGGTACGGCTTCGGGCTCATGGACGTGGCGGCCGGGATGTTGGGGGCGACGCTGTTCCTGGTCGTGCGCTTTCTGTACCACGCCGTCTGGGCGCTGTTCCGATGATCGGCTTTGCGCTGGTCCTCATCGGCGTCGGCCTGGTGGGGATGCTGACGGCCGCCTCGCGCCGGGTGGCGGTCGGGTTCCCCGCGCTCATCGCGGAGGTGCTGGGCATTGCGCTGTTGGTGTGGACGGCGCTGGCAGCCACGGGCGCCGCGCGCGCGGAACGACTGGAGCGCCTGAACGTGGAGGCCGCGGCCGACTCCACCCACCACTTCCTGCGGGGCCAGCTCCAGATCGCCACGCGGCTCGCGGTCCAGGCGCAGCTGGCGCACCATGCGGTGGCGACCGTCACGATCCAGGTGCCCGGTGCGACGGTGACGGGCGTGGACACGATCCACGTCAGCGACACCCTGCGGGCCCGGCTCGACACCAACGGGGTGCACGTGGGCGCCGTCGTCGCGCTGCTGCCCCCGCCGCCGACCTGGACCTGGTCGCTAGTGCAGGACCCGCTAGCCTACCAGGTCACGTTCGAGGGCTGTCACGACCACGCGGCCCGGGTCACGGTCGCGGGGCCACGCTGGCAGGCGGTGCAGCTGGTGGACCTCCGGCAGGACCCGCTGATCTGCAATCCGAAGCCGAGTTGGGGCCTGTTCAGCCTGAAGCCACCCTCGTTGGTGTGGGTCGTAACGATCGCCGTGGCGACCTACCTCATGGTTCGGTAGCCTTCACGCCCGGACCTCCGCAGACGTAGCCCATCGGGACTGCCGACCACGCCTCCGGATGCTGCTCGGGAGGTAGCGGACAGGGGTCGACTTGCGTCGGAAAGAGGGCGCAGCCGGCCGAGGCGATCCACAGCGCCAGCGCCGCAGCGCCGACGAGCAACTTCAGAATCACCGCCCAGCGGATCACGGTCAGGGTGCGCTCACTGACATGGGGCCACTTGACGGGGCTCACGGTTTCTCTCCCGTGGGGGCCGACTCCACCGCAGGCCGTTCCGTCCACCGACGGCCATCCAGCACGGCGCTCGCGCCGCCCTGCTTGTCGGGCCAGCCCCCGAGTTGCTTCAGGAAGAACTTGGCGCCCCGTGCGGTGCATTGATCGGCCAACGCCCGCAGCCACGAGACTTCGGTGGCGCGGAAGCCCGGCCCGGATTCACCGCCGCCAATCACCCACGACACATGACGCGGGCCGAGATACTCCCCGATACTGAGCGGCCCGAGGAGCGGCTCGGCGCTGCAAAACCGCACCGTCGCGGGCAGCGTGTTCAGGATGCGGAGCCGGTGCGCGAATCGCTGATTCTCGACGGACACCCCCAGCCACACGTTGGGCCACGGGTCACCGAAGGCCGCCCACGGCAACCGACCGTCGGCGCGCTCGATGCGCTTCGTGAGAATCAAGTAGGTATGCTGCGGCGTCTGACGGATCACGTCCCACGCTTCGTCGCGCCACGGGTCAGCGGCTTCGTGGAACCAGTCCGACCAGGAGCAGGTGAACACGACGCGGGGCTCGCGCCACTTGAGCGGGGCGTGGAAGGTTGTCTTGGAGCGCGTCACGACTTCCGGGTCGCGCCCGTAGCGAATCTGCTCGCGGAACATGTAGCAATGCGCGCACCCCGGCGAGACTTTGGTACAGCCGCGCCACGGATTCCACGTTGCATCCGTCCACTCGATCCCGGAACGTTCACCCATTGGACGGTGTCTCTCCCGTGGGGACAGAGCCCCGCCGCTGTTGTTCGCGCAGTCGGTCAGCGTTTGGCGCTTCCCTGAATCTGTCGGCGAATCTCTCGGCGGCGTCCTGTTCGGCGCGCACATCGCGCTGCACGTAGAGCAGCCCCGCCTCGTCCACGACGCCCTTGTCGTAGAGCAGTTGCACGAACGCGAGCCGCTCGGTCGGTGGCAATACCGTGCCCCGCGCCGCGAGCAATCTGCGGAGCCATTCCACGGTGAGCGCCGCTGACGCCAACGCCTCGGTGGCGATTTTCTCGACACGTCCGGGATCGTTCATTGGGCTTCCCCGCTCGACGGGGAGGCGGCCCCTTCCTCGGCTCGCCAAACTTCGAGCGCCGCCGAGTTGCCCCGCAAGGCGCTTTCCAGTAACTGGACGCGGGCACACGCCCAGACCCATGCGTCACGCATCGGCATCACGTAGCCGCTCGACGGATTGACGACGGTCGGCTCTGGGCTCGACGGGGAGGCGGCCCCAAACTGAACTTTGTACGCGGCGCGAAGTATCCAGCGCACATCCTCGCGGGCGTCGTCCTCGTCTTGCGCGGTGGATGCCATCAGACGGCGGTGCGCGGCTTCGATTGCCGCTTCCGAAGGCTCTGGGCTTCCGGCGCTGCCCGCCCCCACATGGATGGGAGGCAGCGGCGTATCCAGTCGTTCGCCCTCCCGGCGCGTATCTCGACTGGCCTCGCTTCCGCCGCTGGCCAATAGCCGTCCATGCCAACCGCAATGTAGACACAGGTCGTCGCGCACGCCCACCGCCATGTGACGGCAGTTCGGGCACTCGAAGCCGTCGCGCTCAAACGGCTCGGCTGGGGCGCTGCCCGCCTGAGACGAGCCCCGCAGCAAGGGCCACGGCTGCGTCGCATTGCTGGGTTGCGCTTTCCACGGCCCTGCTGGGGGCGGGCTCTCCACCCGCACCAAGCTCAAGAGAAATGCAACGTCCTCCGGGGCGCTGGCGATGAACTGCGCGTTCGCCTCGCGGGTCGGCCCCGTCATCCCACGGCACACGGTGCACGCATCGACAAGTTTGCCATCGGCGTCGTACTGCGTATCCGGGTGCTTGGGCGCGTATACGCCATCCTCGACCAGCGACGGGTCGCGCCACCACGCCCACGGCCCCGGCGTCGCTGCTTTCAGACGGGCTTCGATTTCCGCCAACCGGCTCGGGGGCGGCGCGTCGCGGCCTTCGGGCTCCCCACTCCAATCGCCCACGGTATCCGTGCTGTCGCAGCCGAGCGCCAGCAGGGCAGCAAGCATTACGTAGCGGGGGGCGCTCACCGGGAGACCCCCACGCGAGTTTTCCAGAACGCCCGGAGCGCGGCCCGCAACTTGTCATCGGTGTGCGCGGGGCGTCCATCGGGCTGCACGAGGTCGTAGAACGCCTCGACTGCATCGAGTTCCGCGTCGCGGCATCCAGCTACACACAGCAAGCCCGCCTCGGCCAGCACTTCGGGGCCGCCGCAAATCGCGCACGTCGTTTTCTGGTCGCCCACAAAATCCTCCCGGTCGTCGTCAGGTAATTCGCTCGCCGCCATCCACGAAGCGTGGCTGTCTCCGCTCATTGGGCTCATTTTGGGCTCCCCTCTCCTTGGGCCGCGTCTAGCTCGGCCAACACAGTAGCCCGCAGCTTACAGCGGGTGCAGGAATAGGTCGCGTGTGGCGCGTGAGCATCTGCCAGCGCTTCCCTCGCACGGCGCAGGAGCGCCCGCAGATGGACTATCGTTGCGTTCGCCTCAGCCCAATCAGTACCGAGTTGCTTTCCTGCTTCGATGAGCGCCGTGTTATCGCGCTCCATCCGTTCCAGCGCTTCTCGGTCGGCTTGAAGCTCGCGCCGTAATGTGTCTTCACGCTCACTCGTAGAGCGCATCAGCATTTCGTTAGTATCGCAGACTTCATTGAGCCGCGTTATCTCGTCTCGGTCGGCTTGCCACGCGGCCAGCACTCGCTCGACAAGTTGGTGAGTGCTTTGGTGAATCGCCGGGTAGCGAACCTGCTTAAGTGCGTCCCATTCTTCCCGCATCTGTTGGGGGGTGAGCCGTTCGCCGGGAGCCGTCATAGCCGGTAACTCCGTTTGTTGAGATAGAATCGCCCCGCTGCGTCCCGGAATACCTCGAACGCCATCAGGTGCCGGAGCCCGCACCCGCAGCACTCGTTGTCGATCGACGCCCGGAGACTCTGGTCGGGTAGATAGCGCACCAATTGCACGGTGGTCGCTTCGCCATCGTGATTCACTTGGCGCCCTTTTTCCCTCTTGGTGCGCTCCGCACTCGGGGGCCACAGAATCTTGCGGGGCTTCATCGGGGTTCGCCGGGAGCCGTCACGGGGTCACCGCGCCGGTGTAGGGGTCGGTGCCGACAGCCGCCAAGTGCTCGGCGGCCAGCGTCGTGAGGGCGCCGCGGTCCACGTCGGGCGGCAGGGGGCGCTCGCCGAAGAACTGCGCCACCACCTCGTCCAGGGTCTGGCGGACGCGCGCGCGCGCCTCGGGTGTGGGCGCTTGGGCGGCGGGCCGGCTCCACGACAGGTGGTAGTTCAGGGCCCGGCGCTTGTAGCTCCGGATGGCTTCGTGGTCCAGGCCCGCCCGGTGCGTCTCCCGCGACAGGTTGACCACCACCTGCCGTACCACGGCGCCGTCCACGTCGGCGGCGAGCTCCGCCAGCAGCGTGTTGAGCTCCTCGGCGGTCATGTCGGCCGCGTCGATTTTCAGCAGATCCTCGAAGCGCCGCGGGGGCTCGATGGCCATGAAGGCTGGGTCGTACCCGAGCTCCACCAGTAGCCACCCCTTACCGGGGACGCGGGTGTCCAGCTGGCGCGCGCGCTCTGACCACGGGTCCGTGGACGTGTAGTCGAGCGAGCCGGCGTACCACGCTCTGGTGCCCACTTCGGCGCACACGTGGTAGTGCCCCAGCGCGACGTACTGCCACGGGTGGCCCTCCAGCACCGTGGGGTCGACGTTGGCCCCTGGCACCTGGCGCACCTCGCCGTGCAGCAACAGCACGTCGCCGGGCGGGCCCGTGTACGCCTTCAGCTGCCGCGCCCGCGCCTGCGGCACGCACAGGACCGTCAGGCCCGACGGCAGCGGCACCAGCGCGATGTCGCGTTCGACCGTGTGCACCCCCAGCGCGCGGTACAGGCTCAGGATGGTGCCCGTGCTGCTGGTGCGCGGGGTGTCGTGGTCGCCGGCGATGGCCACCACGTCGACCTTGGGGAGCGCGGTGCGCAACCGCTGGAGCTCGGCGAACAGCGCCACGATAGCGCGGTTGTCGGGCCGGACGGAGTGGAAGACGTCGCCCGCCAGCAGCACCACGTCGGGGGCCTGCGCAATCACGCCGTCGAAGGCGCGACGCACCGCCAGCTGCACGTCGGCCTCCCGCTGATTCTGCCCCTGGGGGGTCTCGCGCGTGTAGGCGCGGTAGCCGAGGTGGAGGTCGGCCAGGTGGGCGATCCTCACCGGCGCCCCCAGCTGCCCACCACCTGTGCGCGCACGTCGGCCCGAGAGCGGAACAGCCGCTCGCTCAAGGCCCACGCGGCGTACTCCATGAACACGTCGTTGTGCGCGCGCGCCCCGTCGTTCAGGGCCTGACTCAGGCGCCAGCGCCACTCGGGCTTCGGGAACGCCCGGATAGCCGCGTCGGTCGCCTGGACCCACGGGATCAGGCCATAGAGCGGATCGTGCGGGTCGTTGAGGGGGGGCGCGGTGCGCGCCCCCCGCTCGACGTACGACCGCGTACTGCCCAGCGGCCGGCTCACGCCTTGACCGCGGCTTCACGCACGCGCACCGTGCGGTGCATCGCCACGCGCGGCGGCTTGCCGTGGCCGTTGCCCGAGCCCGACTCGCCCCGCTGGATCCCCATGCGGTTCGCCGGGCTGATCGGGCTGAGCCGGTAGTCCTTGCCGGCCGCGAAGTCGTGGTGGCGGTCAAAGCTGACGATCTCCCGTCCCACCCCGCCCGACGTCTTGTACCGGGTGGCGATGGTGCCCTTGATGAGCCACGAGATGCCGAGGCCGATCAAGGCGCCGTCGGCCAAGCCGTCGCGGTTGCAGGCGCGGGCCAGCGCGCACTGCCGCGGATCCTTTGGCTTGGCGCCGTCGGCGTCCTCGTCGGTGACGGTGATGAGCACGGCCTTGGTCGCGTCGCGCACTTCCTTCACCTGCGGGAAGATGGCCTGGATCATGCGCAGCGCGCCGACGCCACGGCCAATGCGGGTGGGCTTCTTCTGCTTGGGCTTGTTCACGGGGTCCTCGCTTTCGCCCCTGAGGGGCGGCGATGAGTGGGGTTGACTTCGGTGACATACTTGATCCCTGCGAGGAGGCGCTCCTGCACGCGGTGCCCCCGTTCAACGACAACGCCAACGCCGCCCGCCTCGAGCATGCCGAGCCCGAGTAGGTGCACGACAGCCTTGGCCTCTTCCAGCCGCAGCGACAGGTCCACGCGGCGGCGCTTAGGCACGCAGCCGCCGCTTCGCGGCTTCGCACATGCCGCAGATGACGTCGTAGGCAGGCGGGTCCTTCTTGGGCCAGACGTACACGCTCTCGTCCAGCGGCCGGCCGCACAGCGTGGTGCGGGCGTTGCTGGTCACGTGGAACACGGGCGGCTTCTTGCGCCAGGCCACGTAGGTGGTGAGCGCCGCGGGGCGGGGCTTCACTGGGCCAACTCGTAGACTTCGCCGCCGACGTCGACCAACCGACCGAGCTCGACCAGCGCCCGACAAGCGCGGCGGGCTTGCTCCAGGCTGCGCTCGCCCTCCATGTCGTTGGCGATTTCCTCGACGGACACCGCCGCGGAGCCGAGCCGTCTCCGTTCGCGGACAATGCGCATCACAAGCCCTTTCGTGCTAGTGAAGGATGCCATGGTGGTGCTCCTGTTCTGGCCTCCGAGAGGCCGTTGCGGGCCGGCGTTGGGACCGGCCACGGGGTTTACGGCGGGTCAACCGCGCCCGCCGCCCTCACCCTACTCGCGGTCGGGCTGCGCCACGTCCAGCAGCGACTCGAACACGCGGTCCTTGATGTCGTACAACCGCCCACCCGGCATCAGCTGCCGCACCCGACTCGACCGGCACGGGAACACCTCGGGGTCGTGGTCCACCGCCTCGGCGACGCCGTTGTACGCTTCCCACGCCGAGCCATCGCCGACATGGCCCTTGCCGAGCGTCCACAGGCCGAACAGCGCCTCGCGCTTCTCGGTGTAGCGCTGCACGGTGCTGTCGGCCATGGGGCTCGCGGCGTCGAAGTCGGCGCGCTGGCGCGGGTCGCGCTGCACGACGTCCATCACGCGCCGCTGCCACGTGGACTCGTCCAGCTTCACGGTGCGGAGCGCCGCGTACCGGGCGAGGAAGTCCTGCGTGCGCTGCACGATGCCGCCCAGCACCAGCTTAAAGCAGTCCTCCAGGCGCTGACTCGCGTCACCCCGGTGCTGCACCGACGCCTGCGTCCGGAAGTCGCCGTCCTCCACCATCCCGAGCGTGTTCGCGCAGACGACGCGCACGTCCGTCTCGGTGACCGAGGCGTTGGCGCGCCCCGTGTGGTTGGTCCGAACCAACAGGTACTTGGCGATGCCGGCGCTGACGAGGCCCGCCTCCACCTCGCTGGGGAAGGTCGCCGGGTTGACCTGCGCCAGCACCCACGCGTCGGCACCGTCACGCAGCACACCGCCGCACTCCAGCCGCAGGTCGCCGCTCTCCACCAGCGGCTGCACCAAGCCGAATGCCTGCTCGTTCTGGATGACGGTGTAGTCGGCCCCGACGACGCCGAGCTCCGCGTTGCGGTCGGGCCGGAAGGTGACCGCCCCCGTGGTGCACTCGTCGTAGCCGCCGTCGTTGTTGCGGCGGTAGACGGGCAGCTTCTCGACGGGATACAGCAGGTGGCCGGCGGCGAGCGCTTCGGCGAACGACGTGGTGCGCGGAAGGGCGATGCCCTCGCCGTGCCAGGCGGTGAGCTGCTCACCCAGTTCGAAGAAGTCGGCGCGGCCGTTGGTGAAGCTGAGTTCGTGCGACATGGTGACCCTTTCGTTGTGGCCCCCGGTGGGGCCGTTGTTGGTGGCTGACGGGAGTCAATCTGCAACGAAGTTCACCGCCGCGAAAGGGGGGATTTGTAACGATCACATTAAAATCGCGTTCGCCCCTTTCGCAACAAGTCCCGTCGTTGCAGATTGACGGCATGCGAAAGGCGCTCGATTCGCGTTGCGCAATTTGCCAGCGGCGACTGACCTACGCTGGCGTGGGCGCGCTGCCCAAGACGTGTCGCCGGCGCGAGTGTCGCCGGGCCGCCGCGCGAAAGCGGAAGCTGGTGCGGGAGGCGCGCGGCTTGGCCGCAGCGCTGCGGGGATGACGCCGCCCCCACGGCTCGTCGCCTGGAAGGTGGGTCGGTCGTGGACCAAGTACCACCTGACCCGCGAGGACGGCCGCACCCGCTGCGGGCTGGCGGTGCCGGAGACGCGGCACCTTACGACGCCGACGTGGGAGCAGGCGCAGAACGTGCAGTTAGTCAATGTGTGCGTGACCTGTGTGAACACTTTCACCGGAGGGCCGACGCATGAGCACCGAAGCGAAGGGCACGGCAGTCGCCGCGCCGAAGGAGAAGGGCAGTCTGCTGGAGCGGTTACTGGTCCTGGCCAAGACGCCGCAGGAGCGCGAGAAGGCGTTCGCGCTGGCGGAGGCGCATCAACGTAACCAGATCGTCCAGGAGCTCGTCGCCGAAGTCAAGGCGAAGTCCTGGGGGGATCGGGTGTCGCCGGCGCTGCGCGGCGCGATTGTGCGCTGGGCGCTGGACGTCGGGGCCGACCCCGTGGACGAGGTGGACATCCTGGGCGGCGGGCCGTACCTCAACGCGCGCTACTGGATGCGGCTGTGCGCGGCGGAGCCCGACTTCCTGCGCGCCGAGGAGGTGTGGGTGCACGACGACCCCCGCGCCGACGGCGAGGTGAACGCGGTGCGCCGCGCGCTGCGCGTGCAGTACGCCATCCCCGACACGATCGACGGCAATCTCGGCTTGCGGCGCGACGAGCGCAAGAAGGAACCGGTCCAGGTGCCGGTGAAAGCCGCGGTGCTGGTGTTCGGCCACTTCACGGGCCGCGGTCCGTTCCTCGGCAAGAAGTGGAGTCCGTCGCGCGCCAACGACGACGTCGGCCTCGACTTCCCGGAGAGCACGGCGCTGACGCGCGCGTGGCGCAAGATGGCGCTGCAGGCCGTGCGGCAACAGCCGCGCGTCACCGACAAGCTCAAGGCGCTGCAGGTGCAGCAGGAGCGGTTGGCCGCGGCGGGGGCCGCGTTGCCGGAGCTCGGCACCGGACCCGTGGCGCAGGAGCCGGCGCCCGCGGTGCAGGAGGTGCCGGCCGACCCCGACACAACCCACGCGCCGAGCGCGTTCTGTAACACGGAAGGACCGCACCCGATGAGCGTGTGCGGCTACACCAAACAGCGGGAGAGTGTCGCATGATCATGGATCAGGTGAACCGCGTCGAGCAGCTGGCGGATATCAGTACGCTCGGCGCGGGGGCGGCGGCGGAGAAGTTCGCCACCGCGTTGAAGGCGGTATTGGAGAACGTGCGCGACCCCAACACGGAGGCGGAGGCGCGGCGCAAGGTCGTGCTCACGTGGGAGTTTGTCCCCGAGCCCGACCGCGAGCGCGTCAAGGTCATGATCAGCGCGCGCACGGCGCTGGCCGGCACCAAGCCCGTCAGCGAGGTGCTGTACATCGGCAAGCTCGACGGCCAGACGGTGGGCACCGTGGTGCATGGGGTGCCCATCCCGGAGGACCCGCGGCAGGGCGTGCTCTCCATCGAGAGCAAGACGGCGGGAGGTGCCTCGTGAGCGACCAACTGAACGGCACGGCCGTGCAGGCCGTGATCGCGCTGACCCGCGAGGCCAGCAAGGTACAGGAGATCACCAAGGGTGGCTACAACTTCACGGACCGCGCACTGGTCCGGGTCAACGTCGATCCACAGCTGCCCTGGGCGCTGCACTTCTACACGCTGGGGGCGTTCGCGGCCTACCTCGTGGCCGAGCGGTTGGAGTCCGACGTGGACACGCCCTTCGTCCACGTCGTCAGCCCGACGGAGGTGCAGGCCGTCAGCCCGCTGATGGGGGCAGACCGGCACCTGCGGCGCGTGACGGCCGAGGCCCGGTGCGCGCCGGCGATGCACAACTTCTGCTTCAATGAGGAGTTCAGCCTGGAGCAGCTGGCCATCGCGCTGCAGACGGGCTTCGTCCCCGGGGGCGACGTGGACGAGTTGCGGCAGTTCTGCGCCGGCGTGCGCGCCACGAGCGAAACGGGCGTCGCCGATGACGGGATCAGTCAGACCGTCAACGCGCGCAGCGGCATCGCCGCCGTGCTCACGACCAAGGTGCGGAACCCGTGGGTGCTGGCGCCGTACCGCACCTTCGCCGAGGTGGAGCAGCCGGCGTCGCCCTTCGTGTTGCGGTTCAGCGGCAGTGACGGCGACGGGCTGCCGCAGGCCGCGCTGTACACCACGGTCGACGGGCAGTGGCAGGTGGAGGCGGTGCGCAACGTGACCGCCAAACTGCGGGAGTTGCTGGGCCCCGAGTGGCAGGTACTCGGGTAGCTTCACCCGCACTGGGAGCCGGCTGCGTACCGGCCGGGGCCGATTCAAGGGCTCGGACCCCGTTCAGTAGGACCTCGGGTTGGAATCCCGACCAGTGCCTTGGGGTTTCTCTCGCTCGGTGGTGTACGCAGGAGCAGCGCGGTCCGGTGAGGCGACCTGACCTCCTTCCGCGCACCGACGGGGGACGCGCGCAGGGTCGCAAGGCTACGGCGGTTAGGGCCTCCATAGCTGCGCGGCGCATGGTACGGCGTGAGGGCGTGCACCACGGACGCGCCGACCAGCCCCTTGACTTTCACAGGAGGGACACATGACGGAGCGCGTGAAGTTCTTGAACGACAGCGGACAGCAGTACGAAGCCGACGTCGACACGGCACTCCTACAGGCGCTGCGCGCCGGCTACCCGATGAAGGGTTGGCCCTACCCGTGGCGCGAAGTCGCTCAAGGAGGGAGCTCATGAGCAAGCAAGGCGAGCTGCTGGACGTGGCGGCCCTGACCGACTGGGCCAAGGTGTACCGCACCGCCAGCGAGACGGACCGCAAGATCGTGGACTGGGTGCGGGCGCACCCCGGGTCGTTCCTGCGCGACATCGTGCAGGGCACGGGCATCCCCGACAAGACGCTGTCGTTCCGCCTGTGGGAGCTCTCGGGCCGGAGCACCGGGCCGCACCGGGCCGACGGGCTCCTCATCGCCACCAAGTGGTTCCCGCGCGAGCGAGCCGACCTGCCCCAAGGGCTGTGGCGCTATCATGCGCGCGAATGGTGACTTAGCTCGGGGCCTTTCGCTTTCCCAGCGAGGGCTGCAGATTAATCCGCGTGCTGTCGCCACAGACGACGGCGCACGTGAACAACGAGGACCAGCGCTACCACCTTCGTGTGGGCGCCCGTTTGTGGCCTTTCCCATCCCGGTCTTGGTCCGCCGGGGCCTGGGATCTGTGAGGCGACAGCGGGCGCTCTCTTTTTTCCCCCGCCAGCAGGACACGCGTGGTTCTTTCTCAGCGCCGCCCCGCACGTGGGCATTCCCCCCACGGAGCGGGTTCTGGCCCCCCGACTGTTCGAACCTCACCGGCGAAGGGAGAGCGTGTGTCCGAATCTGATGGTCACATCCAATCTACACCTTCAAGCACTACAGGTAGTCCGGAAGGATGTTCGAGTAGGCCACCAACAGACCCTGACCTTCAGCTGTTTACTCAGGTCCAACAGGGGACCAAGGCCCTGTGGAACCTGACCCCAGAAGAACAACGTCGCCTCTGGGGCTACGTCAGCTCATGAGCGGGTCCCTGGAAGTGCTCACGAAGCACGGCGAACTGGTGCTGGTGCCGCTGACGGGTGAACCGCGCGCGGATGCGGTGCTGCGTCGACTGGCGGCGAAAGGCGGCCGCGTGACAGAGCTCTACCCGGATGACCCCGAGGCCGATGCACGGACAGCCCTACAGGAGGGTGCGTGACCAGCGAACAGGTAGCGGCGTGGGGTAGTCCCGCGATCGGGACGGCCCGGGTGCCCTTCAGCCTGGTGATTCCCCAGCCGCCCTCGGTCAACGAGTACTGGAAGCCGTGGCGCTCCCGCATGGTGATGACGCCCGCCGGCCGCGCGTTCCGCAAGACGGTCTGGGCCATGGCGACGGCGCAAGGCTACGGCCTGCGGCACGAAGCGCTCGCTGGGGACGTCATTGTGTACCTGGCCTGGCACCGCAAGAACCGCAACGCCGGCGACATCGACAACCGTGTCAAGCCTGTGCTCGACGCGCTGCAAGGTGTGGCCTACAGCAACGACAAGCAGGTGGCGGCGCTGGTGGTCTGGCGCGTGGACGGGATGGGCCTGGCGCGGGTCGAGGTGCGCGTCGAGCCGTGGATGGCCAACCGCGTGCCGGTGGTGACGTCATGACGCACCAGATGGTGGTCTGCATCCCGACGCGCGGCCGACCCGACGCGCAGATCACCTGGGCGCAGCTGCCGTGGGAGTGGAAGGGGCGGACCTACTTCGTGTGCGACGCGGATCGGCGCCTCGAAGTCCAGTCCCTCGCGAAGCGCGGCGCCGTGCTGGTGTACCCCGGTGGTCCTGGCATCGGCCCGAAGCGCCAGTGGACCCTGGAGCACGCCCCGTCGCCCTACGTGTGCCTGCTGGATGACGACTTGCACTTCGCGGCCCGGCGCGACGGCCGACTGCTGAAGGCCACCGGAGACGAGATCGCCGCGGGGCTGTCCCGGCTCGAGTCCTGGCTGCGCGACCTGCACCTGGTGGCCGTTGGGCTGTCGCCGCGGGCCGGCAACAACCGCGAGGAAGGCCCCTACGCGGAGAACACCCGCCTCTGCAACGCCTACGCCTTCGACCGCGACGTGGCCTTGTCGACCGGGGCGCGGTTCGATAGATTGTGGGGCAGCATGGAGGACTTCGACTTCACGCTGCAGCTGCTGCGCGCGGGGTACCCCAACCGCGTCGACTACCTGCTCGCCGTGGGCCAGGATGACCCGAACGCCGTCGGCGGCTGCACCGAGTACCTCACGCCCGCCGTGCAGAAGGACGCCGCGCTCAAGCTCGCGGAGTTGCACCCCGGGCTGGTCACGGTCAAAGACAAGGTCACGAAGGGTGGCTGGCACGGCTTCACCGAACGCACCGACGTGGAGGTCGCATGGAAGAAAGCCCTGCGCACTCGGCACCAGACCAGCTTGCTCTAGACGCGGCCGAGGAATCGGCGGCGGCCCGCAGCGCCTACGTCATCCCGGGCGAGCCGCTGGTCGAGCCCGAGGCGCCGCTCACCCCGGACCAGACCACCCTGTTCGACCTGGACGGGCTGACCGTCATTCCCGCGGATCAGGCCATCCTGGACGCCTATGCCGCAGCGGGCGAGACGCCCGGCGCCCGGAAAGACACGTACGACCAGACCACCATCCGGCAAATCGTGCTGTACTACGACAGCACGGAGTACCCGGAGATTCTCGCGCTCCTCGAGAAGGCCATGCGCCGCACCAACCGCAAGACGCACACCGAAGCCGTCACCGAACTGCTGCGCGGAGCGGACGCATGACCCTCGACCTCCCCGTCACCAAGGTCACGCGCCGGCGCCTGAAGCCGTCCGACTATCGGTTCCGTCACGCCGCTGAAGCCGACTGCGCCGAACACGTCACCAGCCCCGGCATCTTCACCGAGGCCGGGCGCGTCATGCTGGTCACCGTCGACCTCAAGGCCCTGGGCGTCGACCTGTCGCCGCTGGTCACCCTGCTGCACGGGGTGCGCTTCGACGAGCATCGCCGCACGTCGGGCATGCCGTCGACCAGCCGCGTGTTCGGCTTCGAGCCCCGGCGCACGCTGCGCAAGGACTTCTGCGGCACCACCAGCCTGAGCGTGGAACACCCGGACGCCCACAAGGCCCTGGTCGATGCGGCTGGCGTCTGCGAGAGCGCGTACCAGCTGACCAACCCCAGCCTGTACAGCCAGCACGTCGAGGTGACGCGCAATCGCGTGCTCGCCCAGTGGCACCTGCGCAACGGCGTGTTCACGTCGGGCATCGTGAACAAGAACAATCCCCTGCCCTATCACTACGACACGGGCAACTTCGCCTCCGTCTGGTCCGCCATGCTGGTGTTCAAGGGCCCGGGCCTCACGGGCGGGCACCTCGCCGTCCCGGAGTACGATCGCTGCTTCACGCTCCCGGACCACACGCTGTTCTGCTTCGACGGTCAAGGGCTCTTGCATGGGGTCACGCCTATCGTGTGTCCGCCCGACTCGTATCGCTACAGCGTGGTGTTCTACAGCCTCAAAATGATGTGGGCGTGCCTTCCTCCCCAGCAGGAATTGGAACGGATTCGGCGCGTCAAGACTGACCGGGAACGTCGGCGCGGCGGTCTGCGGTGACGGGCCTCTACCAGATTCGACACGTGGCGTCCGGCCGTCGCTACATTGGCAGCGCCGTCAACGTGCGCCTGCGCCTCAGCTACCACGTGTGGCTGCTGCGCCGCGGTGGGGACTCGATTCACCTTAGCCGGGCGTGGCGCAAGTACGGCGAAGCGGCCTTCGCGTTGGAGCCGCTGCTGGTGTGCGCCCCCGCCGACCTACTGTGGTACGAGCAACGTGCCATCGACTACTACGCCGCCCGCAAGCTGCTGCTCAACGTCAGCCGCACCGCAGGTTCGCCGCTTGGCTATCGCCACTCACCAGAGCGTCGTGCGAAAATCGCCGCCGGGCACCGAGGCCTGAAGCACGCAGCCGAGACCAAGGCAAAGATCGGCGACGCGAACCGACGTCGCGTGTGGACGCCTGAAGCACGCGCCAAGGTGGGAGCGGCTGCCAAGGGGCGGTTGCCACGCGACGCCGCTGGAAGGTTCGCCAAGCCGTGAAGTACAAGGCCACCGAACGCGCGTGGGTGCGGCGCCTGCTCGCCAGCCTCACCCCCGACCAACGCCAACGGTACGAAGCGGCCATGCGGCTCGAGCCTGGTCACCACCGCAGCGGCAAGAAGTACGACGGCCTCAAGGCGCGGGTGGCCGAACGCATCAAGCTGCAGGACGCGCGGGGCCTTTCGCACTCTGCGTGAATCGCGCATCTTGAGGTCCGTGGTGCAGCGCCTGCTGCCTCCGGCCAAAACGGCGGGCAAAACCGCCGGACGTACCAAGCACGGACAGTTCACGCGCGGCAACTCCGGTGGCAAGAAGGGCCGCTCCGGTCGCGTCCCGCGCGACTTCACCAAGCTGTGCCAGTCCCTCGTCGACAAGTACGAGCTCGTCGACCGTGTCGCCTTGATGGCCGGCGGCAAGCCCATCATCCAGTTCGACGCCGTCGACCCCGACACGGGACAGCCCGAGACGGTGTTCGCGCCGGCCCGCGCCACTGACCAGCTCGCGGCCGCCAAGCTGCTGCTCTCCTACGCCCACGGCCAGCCCCCCGAGCACGTCATCCACGAGGGAGAGATCACCCAGTACGTGGTGCGCACGGGCCGGATGCCTGCCACGCTGGACGAGTGGCGCAAGACCTTCAGCCCCAGTCGGTCGTGAACCCCGACCACTTGCCCGCGTGCCCCGGGATGCGGTGGGAGCCCTGCGTCGACGGGCCGCTCGACGGCGACTTCTTCTGCGTGGACGCCGCGCGCCCCGACTTCCGGATCCATTGCCGCGTGTCGCCCGCGCCGTGGCCCACGCTGGTCGGCAATGAGCAGGTCAACGTCGTGGTGGGCGTGTACTGCCCGCCCGTGACCCGCCACACCGTGGATGAGCTCCGCCGTCGCGTGCACACCTACGTGCGCTGCGACGAGGGCCACTACCACCACGAAGGCGTGGCGTGACCGGCACGGCGCTCGTCGCGTGGGCGCCGCAGCCCGGCCCGCAGCAAGCCCTCGTCAGCTGTCCCGTCGAGGACGTGTTCTACGGGGGCGCCCGCGGTGGCGGCAAGACTGACGCCCTCTTAGGCGACGTGCTGGTGCGCGCCGACGAGCACGGGGCGCACTTCCGCGGCATCCTGTTCCGGCGCACCTACCTGGAGCTAGAGGAAGTGATCCGCCGCTCTCAGGAGCTGTTCCCCAAGCTCGGCTGGGCTTACAACTCGACCACCCACACGTGGACCCACCGCGCGAGCGGTGCCACCCTGCTGCTGCGCTACCTCGACAACGACGCCGACGCCGACAACTACCAGGGCCACCAGTACACCTGGATGGGCTTCGACGAG
>Ga0070704_100000032_pt1 | contig 45699 bp, 68 predicted proteins | sample KBSK5252metaG_FD_65467 | JGI IMG/M metagenome (GOLD analysis project Ga0070704, IMG submission 65467) | Corn, switchgrass and miscanthus rhizosphere microbial communities from Kellogg Biological Station, Michigan, USA - KBS K5-25-2 metaG | ecosystem: Host-associated > Plants > Roots >...
TGTTGGGCAATCTGCAATTGGTTCACAAGGGATGCAGGCAGGTAGCATGGAACGTGCAAAGCAGTTAACCTCTAAAAGGAGCGCAACCATGCAGATCAGAGCGCAATTGCGGGCAAACGCAACGGGGGGCGCGACACCTACCAAAAACGCGCCTTTGCAGTACCATTGCATACAATCTCGATTCGAGGAGGAACCACAAATGCCAGCATGGTTTGACAGTGAGATGCTAGGTGGTGTGGTTCTGGTGTTAACCATGTGGTTGCTAGACTGGGCGATGGGAGACTGACCAATGCCAGACATCGTCTGCCACCACTGCGGCAAGACCAAGGCACAAGCGCAGCAATGCCGCAACGATGTTTTCATAAAGGCATACTTTGGGCCGAAGGATCACTGCGATTGCAGTGATTGGTGGATAGCAAACCAGTTGGATCTTGGGTTGACGCCTACGGTGCGGCAGTGGGACCATGGGTTTGAGGTTACGTGGTAGCAACAAATGCCGTTACCATTATCCCCAAAAAGGAGGTGATGCCCAAACGGTTGCAATGGTTAGGGCGCGCACAGTGACAGGGGGGCGCCTTCGGGCCCGCGAGGGCTAGGGTGATCGGGTCACCAGCCAAAAGCGAAGTGCAGACCCTTCCCGAGAGCAAGCAACCGTGGCCTGGCGGCCGGTTGGTTCGGAGATATCGCGAAGCCAGCCGCCCGCCAGGTTGACCAAATCAGAGGAAAAGACTTGACAAGGCCGGGCGAACGTGGTATAAGGAAAGAGAGATGAGAGACATGGAACAGAGAAACCGGAAGGGGTTGGGCAGACGCAAGGGCCGAAGGCCGGGAGTCAAAACCCAAACGCAGTGCTCCGGGCACCAGTCCTGTAACACAGGCGACTGTAATCACAGGTAGCTAGCAGTTAACCCCAAACCATAGGAGCAAGTCAATGCCAAAGCCCAAGCAGGAGCGAATCGTCAACGACGACGGTGTGAACCGAACGGTGGAAATCGAGACCGCGGCCGGCGGTGAAGAGAAGGGTACGGTCAAGGCAACCTACACCATTCCCAGCAATGCCAGCGCCTTCCAGCACATGGTTCTGGGCCTGACCGATTCGCCTGATGGTGGAGCATTCGTCAAGTCAGTGTTTGGTCCCAATCGTGATGGGCAGGACGAGTCGCCGCTCGCCTTCGTCTATCGCATGTACGTCTCGGCCATCGACAAGGCCCAGCGCGCCAGCGTCTACGAAGCGGTGCAGGCTGAAAGCACGATCATCACCGTGAACGGTGAGAAGATCGATCTCATGACCTACAAGCCCAAGAATCTCGTGACCGCGATCAATGGCATGCGCGGGCACCGGGCTTCGCAGTTGGCGCTGCTGGGCGTCGAAGACGCAAATGCGTCGGAGTCGGCCGACAAGGTCAAGGCTCTCGACAAGGGCCTGAAGTTCAATCAGTTCCAGACAGCCGGCCGCAAGCTGACCGAGGCTGGCACTGCCAAGGAGAACGTGGCGACTGGCATGCTGGAGCTGACCGCGGCCTAGCGGCAGAAGTTAGCGTCGGGAGTGGGGTAACTTAAGAGTTTGTTACTGCTATCGATGCTAACAAACTGTGGCTGGTCGTCCACAGTATACTAAAAACCGACCACTTGCAACCGTTGTTGGTTGTCCCTCCGCTAGCATCCTAGGATTTATTTCAGCAATCGTAGGTCCTAGGGTGCTAGCATAAGCCTTACCAACCGTGCCAGTCTGGCACCCGATTTCGCTTGACTCGGGCCTAGGCCTGTGGTATAAGAGGGACGCAATGGACAACCACCCCGCCCAATCGACCAGTGCCGACCCGGCCAGCCTAGCGGCCAGTCAAACCGACTCCCTGGCCGGCCTCTACAAACGCCGCGAGTGGCTCCTAGGAGAGCTCGCCGTCGTCAACATAGACATTCGGCACATCCTAGACGAAATCAAGCCTTTCGCAGTGAGTAGCGTTCATGAGGAAATGCGTCGAAACTCGCTAGCGCGTGTGGCGCGGCGGGTTCAAGAGGAACGCGAAAAGAGACTCACTCGCGCCACCGGCGGCGACAAGGTTGCTGGGGACATCCTTAAGGCTTTGATCTATGGCTAGCGCTAGCGCCGAACCCACCAAACACACCTTGCATGGGTCCCGTTGTGGTGGCGTTGCCGCCAAGACCGGTTACCAGTGCAAGGCGCGAACGACAGTGTTTGTCGTGCGCAACGGGCAGTGGATAGCAAGGTGCTATCGGCATCGCAAGGTGACGAAACCATGAGCAACGATGATTGGACGCGCGTAGAAGATGGTGAGTACAACGAACAGCATATCCGTGCCTTTGGCCATTCAATCATGATCTTTAGCAACTACGATGAAGACCAATGGGAATGTATCATCAACGGAACGGATTGTTTCACATTGGATGCGACGGAGATGCACGCAGCACGATTTGAAGCAATCAAAGAGGCCCGAAAATGGAACGCTTGAGCGCGCCAGCTCCTGACGTGATCGACTACCACGTCAAGCTAACCAACGTTCGCGATTTGGAACTATTCGCGAGTGCAATCAAGGATGCCTTGACCGGGCGCTTGCAAGACGAGCGTTTCTCGGCGATTCGCTTGCGAGGCGCGCCCCTCCGTTACAATGAATTCCTTGACGAAGGGAAGGCCGCGCTTCGAGGCGCACGCGGCGTGACTTACGAAAATGGGAACATGGAAGTACGAGAAACATCGTCTGCCTTGCAGCTAGCAGGAACCATCATTCATGAAATGGCCCACGCGCTAGTAGGAAACCAGCAAGCACACAATGACCATTGGCGTGCTGGCGCTAGAGCGCTAGGCTTGACTGTAGTCGAGGAAAAAGGTCAAGACTACAAGTGGGAAGATTTCGACAAGCACGCGCAAGTGGTCATTGAGGATGCACTAGCGCGGTTCGCCCGGGAGTATCCCAAACTGGTCTATGATCCAAACATGATGATTCCGTGGCCTGCCGGCGTTGGCACGCACGAATGCCCGGGCGCAGACACCAGCCTAGGCAATGGTTGCTCACAACACAAAGTCCACATAATGAAGTTTCAAATCGACGGAATCCGTGAAATGCTAGCTCGCGAGGGAAACATCCTCCTAGCCGACGAGATGGGTTTGGGCAAGACCGTGGAAGTTATGGGTTACATAAACGCGACCCAACCCAAACGCATTTTGGTTGGTTGTCCCAACAATGCAAAGTTAATCTGGAAACGACACTTCGAGCAGTTTGCAGTTGGAAACTACGAGCCAGAGGTAGCCGGCAGCGCAATCTACATGTTTGGTGATGTGGTTATCATAAACTATGAGGCCCTAGCCAAGTGGGGCCCGGCCCTCGCCAAACAAGAATGGGATTTGGTGGTTTACGATGAAGGTCATTACCTTAAAACTCCTAATACTAAACGATCCAGGGCAGCCTACGGGATCCACGGGGCCAAAACGATTATTGTTACCGGAACTCCAATTGTCAATTACCCTTACGAACTTTTCCCGCTTATCCACTATTTGGATAGAGAAAACTGGCCTGAATATGGACGCTTCGAGACTCAATTTGGTTCCCGTTCAAGTGAGCGTCTCGGAAGAAATCTCAATCGATTGAACGCAATGCTACGCGCCACGATTATGACTCGGCGCTTGAAAAAGGATGTTTTGACAGAGCTCCCACGCAAGCGGCGCCAGATCGTTGAATTTGAGGTTCCACCAGAAGTCCAGAAGTTAATCGATGAAGAGAAAAAACTGTTTCAGACTGTGCAGGCGTCGCCCGGAGGGCCGGGCCCGGACGTGAGGCTTTTGAATATCCTCAAAAACGAAAGCGACGTTGCCGGTGAAGACATCGACTGGGCAGCGATCATCGAGGAATTGAAATACACAAAGCGCTTCGCGTTTGAGGAAATGGCGCGCATTGCGCATTTGATCGGGCTCGCCAAAGTCCCACTAGCAATCGAACATATCGAAAACGCCCTCGAAGCAAGGGAGAAGGTCATTGTATTTGGTCACCATCGTGATGTTCTCTCCCAAATTGCCGACGCCTTCAAGCCCGGTAGTGTGCTATTGCTTGGCGGAAACAGGGACCAGGCAATGGCAACCGAGCAGGCAGTCGCGCGATTCAATGATGATGACGATTGTCGAGTGTTTGTGGCACAAGTATCCATTGCACAAGGATATTCTATTAGGGGTTCTAGCACAGTCATATTCGTAGAAGAGGACTGGGTCCCCGGCATCATGACCCAAGCAGAGGACCGGGCGCATGGCATTGGACGTGGTGATGCTGACGCGCGAAGCATGTTGATTCAACACTTAGTTTACGAGGATAGTTTGGATACCTACAAGGCTAAACTGACGATCAAGAAACAAAAGTCTATCGACCGGGCTGTGGGGAGTCCACGATGACAGGAGGTAACAATTCAATGCCTCGATACACTACGAGTGATGCAGTCCACGCAACCCGCGACTGGCGCCACCGTGCGGCCCAACCCACTACATGGTGGGCCGCTGGGGTTTGCATTGCATTCCTTGCAGCTAGCGTGTGGCTAATCGTGGATTGGGACAATGACATTGTTTCGTGGCCGGTCCGGGCGCGGGGCATGGACATTCAGCAGCCATGACCAAACCCTCACCCGATTGGCTCCATCCGACAGTTGAAAGGCCCAATGGTTGTGACATTTCCTCAATGGCATTAGCCTTGTTCTTTAAGCGCAAGCCAACACCGGAAATGTTAAAGAACGCAAAGAATGAAACAAACTGACAAAGTGCTCGTGGAGCTCGCGGACCACTTCCGCAAACGATTGAAACATGCCCGATTGAGGAAACGTTGGGATTTAATCGAGTCACTAGAGCAAGAGTGTGCGGCAGCAAGAAATCAAATCCTGAAAGGAGAAGTGCCAATGGGAAAGACGAAGGTTTGGAAAGATGCTTCGGGAGCCATGTATCATGACGAATGCTTCGAGGACGGGGAGTCCAGGGAAGGCTTCGAGCTCGTAGACTTGAATGATCTTGAAGATGATGATGCATGCGAGTCGTGTGGTGGGGAGTTCCTGGCCGGGCCTGACACCGACGAAGGCAATGAGGATGAAGAAGTCGAGGAAGAAAACGAAGTCGAAACCCCAAACCCACCGCAGACTGCCTAACTGAAATGCAAACCTTGGCGCGTCCGCATGTGTTGGAGCGGGGCAATGACTTACCGCATTGCGGGGGTCAATAGATGACTGGCTTGCCAGCATCCGCGCCTGGCCAATGGCCCCGTGGCGAAATGGCAGACGTAGAAGGCTTAAAACCTTCCGATGCGCAAGCATCATCCCGGTTCGAGTCCGGGCGGGGCTACCAACCTTGGCATAAACCTTGTCAGCATCCTGACGATCCAAAAAGGTTTGGGGTTTTTATTCCACGTGAAGTCATCATCGATCTCTGGGGTTTCACTATCGATATAGGGATAACTAATGGACATAGCACAAAAGCTAATCAAAAAAATGAACTACGAACTGAAACACTGTTCTATTTCGATGGTCTGAAGACAATTAATAAAGTCCACATGGATAAACGTCTAGCAGAGTATCTCCGAAATCAGGAATTTGATCCTAATCGAGAAATTGATATGCTATTTTCTAAAGAGGGTGTGATGTATTTCTATGCTCATTAAACAACATCTAACAGTAACTTTACTTTGTGCTAATGCAGCAAGCTACATCGTGGGCCGTTTCGATCTAGCCATTCCCGGAGAGGAAGACGAAACTTGGTCCATAGTCTTGCATCGTACCGATTGGGCCACGTTCCTCTGGACATTGACACACGCACCCCGTGAATTTATGGTAGTCAAAATCAAAGGAGAGGAGCTACTCAATGCTGACTAAGGAAGAAATCCTTGTGGTGACGGCGTCGGAGCGGGCGATCAGGGCAGGAAGAATAACGCCTTATATTCAATGGTCTTATTCTCATACAAAGGATACAATAGAATTAATCGGCGGGATTTTACCAAAAAGTATTGGTTGGCCAGAAGTTGATGTCTACACGTGACCTTCCAAAGCCTTAGCGGAGTTCCGCTACAAATCACATATCTTCAATAACACTGCAACTATGGAACAATGTCTCATTGAGATTGCAGAAGCCCTACAGCTTTCCCCTAAGCAGTATAACGACGATTGCCTCCACAATCCAGACCTAATGCGCGAACGATTCAAGGAGTTAAGACAAACCATTGAGGAGAGACCCAATGAGCACTAAAACCCCACTACCAGCCTTGTCACCAGAGGAAGTAACCAAAAAGCTTCGGGCGAACCAAATTGGTATGTTGGAAGTAATCAAGCGCAAGGCCGGGCCCTTGGTTGGGGCTATGCCTTCGGCCAACATGCGGGACCGGGCGCGGAAGATTTATGATCTAGCGCTTGAACTTCAGAATGATTTGAGCAAATGACAGCATACTGTAAACACCCTAAACTCATTCGGGTAGCTATCAGAGACCTCTCAGAATACAGAGAAGTTTGGCAATGTGAAGAATGTGAAACGACATGTGAGGAAATCGCTGAATTTAACTACATGAATAATAAAATGGATGCTCGATGACAACCACCACCACACCTGTCAGCACCCATCGCAAGATCATCATTGCGATCCACGCAAATTGGGCCACCGGCCAAGCGTTCGCCTTGCGTGACGTAGCGAAGGAAGCAAAGGTGAGCACGGCTAGTGTGGTCCGAGCATTGGTGACTCTTCGTAAACTAAACTTTGTCCTTCACACAGAAAAAGCCTGCGCCGGCCGGTACTATCGCGTCACCACACGGTGGCCAGTAGAAATCAAAGATGCTTTTGAAGGTTTTGAGTATGCGAGGTTACTGAAACTATGAGCTTCCATGCGTGGTGGACAGATCAAGGTGTCGCAGCCTGTGGCGTCGTTTATTATTTTGATAGGGAAGGAAACGAGGTGCCTTGTTACAGTGTTTCTACTACAAAAGAAACCAAGCTGGGTTTTTCAGATGTGACGTATATAGGTGAAGTAGAAAAGTTTTCCAGAAATTCTCTCCAAAGGGTAATTTCCTTACGTAGATTGAACCAAAACTATTAAAGGAGAGCACAACAAAATGCCAACCCACTACAACGCAAACGTCAAAATCAGAGACTTCCCCCGCGCTAGCGACGAAGTGTTGAATCTGCTCGCAACGGCGCGTAGCGTTCCAAAGTATGAAATCGTGCGGGCGGCATTGATCGAGTACGCCGAGAAGCATAAAGGGGAGATCGTAGACAAATGCGTATGATGCTACTGGCAGGCTTGTTGACGGTTGGGCAATGTTACCAATTGGACTATCCACGGGAACGTTGGCAGACACCAATCACGTCAAAAGTCATCGAGGTAGGAAAACGTGCCTACCGCATAAGTCATTACACGTCGCCTTACGGTTTCCTCGGAGATTGGACACAAGACATTTATGTCTATCAAACCAAGCGTGAAATCCCACTGAAAGTGGTCCCTTGCCCAAAATGATAAAACTAGGCGACAAACCACTCGCAGAGATGTCGGCCGAAGAAATGCTGGAAGCTATCACGGCAATGCGAACCGAACGCGAAGCGCTCCGCGCGGAAGCTATCAAAAAGAAACAAGATGCTGAGGCCGGGCCCGTGGCGAGGCAACCACGAGCACCAAAGGCGCCAAAGATAACCACACCAAACGCCCTAACCGACACCCTAGCATTCCTCAAAGGAGGAAACGATGCCTAAAGGTGAAGCCATGCAGGCTGTTATCGAGAATGCGCTGCAACGCTACCAGAAACAGCAAAAGTTGACTTGGAAGATCAAAAGGGAACGGGCGCTAGCCGCCTACATGGACGACATCACCTTGTCACGTGACTTGCGGTTGGCGGATGAGGGGATGCGGGGTTACCACGCATGAAGACGTTCATACAAGTACTCTACCTTCTTTGTTTCTTGATATGTATTCTTGCGGTTACGTATCACATTGGTTGGTGTCGTGGGTTCAATAAAAGGTATAAACCGTGATTTTTCCAAAATGGGAATACAAACTAGTACGTGATCATCCATTAAACATTCCTGAATTAAACAATACCGGCCGAGAAGGTTGGGAATTGGTCACAATCCGTGTTTACACAGGTGTTGACGTTTTCGTTTTCAAACGGGAGATTGCTCATGATTGACGAAGTCAACAAAAGAATCTACATAGATAATTCCACGCGCGCAATGTTTCAAGCATGCAAGGAAAAAGCACGCTTGGGATCGTTCCTTGGTTATCGCTCAAAGACTTCCGCTGCAAGTCTTGACTTCGGTCATGCAATCCACGCTGGTTGGGAAGCTTACTACGATGCGTTGGCGGGTGGGTGGCATGATACAGACGGTTGGCATACGTTTGAAGAGCTCGCAAAACCTGACCCTTTTTGGGATGAGAAATCTGAATTAGCTTATACTGATAAAACCACGCCAACTGAACGAGCACAAGCCGCATTCCTCCGAGACCTAGGCCACACCGGCGCAACCTTGCCAGTCTCTCTAGAAAGTGAAGAACGTCGCTCCCTAGAGCGAGGTCTCTACCTTCTCGAAGCCTACATTTATCGTTGGCGTAACGAGCCTTACGAGAACATTTTAATCAATGGTGAACCCCAGACCGAGGTAGGTTTCCGTTACTTCATCACAAGATGGGAAGATTACGAAGTTTACTATGTTGGTTACATTGACCGTTTGATGTTTAACAAGATGACGCAGCGACCCGTTATCTTTGAAGGGAAAACCACAACACAAAATCTAGATTTGTATACTGGGCAGTCCAAACCCAATCATCAGGTCACGGGTTACTTCCCGGCCGCGCAAGCGCTGCTTAAACAATTCTTCATGCCTGGAAGAAGCGAGGGTGATGTCAAAGAATGCGTTTGGGATGCCATCTTCGTTTCATCGCGCAAGCCTGACATGAAAAAGGGTTTAACCGACCGTTGGTGGTCCTACGGCATTGACCTAGACCATGACTTCAAACGGCACACCACCACGCGCTCCCGGACCGACATCACCGAGTTCATGATCGAACTCGAAGAGGATGTCCAAGACTACTGTCGTTGGTTAACGTCAGGTAAAGCCCGGTGGCCGCGCACCGCCCCCGGTGCGTGCCATGCCTTCGGCGGGTGCCAGTTTAGAAATCGTTGCAGTGTGAACCTCGATCCGGAGCAAGAAACACAGTTCATGGAATCCTTCTTCAAGGTTGAAAGGTGGCAACCTTGGATTAAAATTACAGAAAAGCTAAAATCATGAGCTACGCTGGTGTCCGTTCTGATTATAGTAAACTTCACAGACAACAATTAGAAAAAATTATTGGGCGAACTCTCCCAAAAGGCGCAGAAGTGCATCATCGGTATGATTGGAAAATCTTTAATGTCGTTATCTGTGAAAATCATGCCTATCATCACCTAATTGAAACACGCCAAGAAGCTTACCGTAAAACTGGCGATGCAACAAAGCGCAAATGTCAATACTGTGGTCAATTTGATGTTATTTCTAATATGAAACAAACGCCAGGACATAATATGAAACAAATGACTTATCAACATAAAGAATGTGTGAGCATAAATAATAAAAGATACCGTGCGCGCCGAAAAGGAGTGTCTTGATGGAAGAAAATAGTCAAGAAGTTATCGTAGCTCACAGTCTCCACCTTTTACCAGATGCGAATTTTGGAGATGAAACAGCCGCGAATCTTCAATGCGGCCGGTGCGGCAAGACTTACGGGAATCCAACCCTAGCTTCACGGGAGGTTTGCGTGCCTAACGATCATTGGTCAAACCACAAGGAGAAGGCATGAGAACCATCTGCCTCCAAGGCGAGCCTGGAAGTGGCAAATCACGTATGGGATGCTTAACAGCAGTAAACAAACCCGTCCACGTTGTGGACATTGACTGTAAAATCGCAGGCGCTGGTTGGGCGCAAGCAGCGTTGAAGTCTGGTGAGCTTACTTACTGGGAAGTAAGTGAACCTATTGATGACTCCAACTTGAAATCGCGGATGCTAGGCCTCAGCAAGGATCTCAAAACAGCTAGACCTACCATTGAGCCTAAAGGTTGGGCATTAATGGCTGAGCTAGCTTATCGTCTCCCTAAAGATGAAGTAAGCATGCGCGCCGGAACTTGGATGTTTGACTGTCTAACGCTAGCTAACGAACATGCCAAATCCATGATTATGCACGGGGCCGGGCGCTCTAAGTTCACCTTCGATCAGTGGACAAATTTGAAAATATGTTGGATGCAAACAATCAGTGTTTGGCGTGATCTAGCTCGTGAGAATGGTAAGGATCTTATCTTTACCGTTCACGAACGTTTCAAAGAGGAACCCGGGGAACTAACCAAAGGCGTTCGTTTAGAGGCTGTAAGCTCGGGAGGTGATACAGCACTTCAAAAGACTTACGTTGGCCAGCAAGATATCGCTGTTTGGGCAGCAATCGATGGTCAGTTTGGGCAGTTAATCGGGGGGTTGACTGACGAATACTACTGGTTGTATGTCGATGCGTCCAACAGAGATAAACCGGTATGGAAATGCCGGGTGTGGCCCGATGGGAGGCGGGCGTTGCGGACAAGCTTCATGCTTGACAAAGCGGAGTGGGAACCTGACTTTCGGAAAATCTGGAGGTGATGATGGCCAGCGTTAGACAGGTGGCTTCTGTCCTGAATGGGATGGATCCTTATCGTGAAATCACGTTGGAGGATCTCGTAACGATCTTTCACTTAACAAGCCCAAAAGCAACAAGAGCAGAAGCACAGGCCTATCAGGCACAAGCAAGTGAAATCCAGAAACCCCACAACGAAAGGATCTAACCATGTCTGACGGTCATATCCCCGTGAACGCTAGTGATCTCCCGATCGACACCCCGCCCCTGGACGAGTCCGCCGTCTACGACGTGGCGTTGAAGAAGATCGTGCTCAATCCCAAGCGCAGCAAGGAAGGGACGGGCGTGGTGTTCTGCAAGATTCAGTGTGAAGTCGCTGGTGGTGACTTCGAGGGAGCGTTCCTGCCCTTGAACTACCTGCCATTGCCTATCCCATTGGAATCGGACATGTCGAAGGGTGAGCGTTATCAGGCCACGCGCACAAGCGTTGCCTTCGGTCGATTCTGCCGGGCGTTCAAGATCACCGGGGAAATCCCCGAAGTGGATCTTGCCGACGTCGACAGCATCAACGCCTGGCAGGACTGGGCTTCGCAGTATTACGAGTCCACCGGTAAGGTCACCATCCGAAATCAGGAGTTCCCTCCTGGGAGCGGGCGGATGCAGTCGGGGATTAACGACTTCATCTTCTAAAGGATGAAATGCGCGGAGCCGACAACGGCTTGCGGGCCTTAGCCCGACGCGCATTTCTCCCACAACGCAAAAAAGGAAGAAAAATAATGGGAACTTGCTATACAGTATTTCTTCAAGATGATTTTGACTGGAGTTACTTAAACAGAACTAAAGAAACTACTTTAAAGGAATTTGCGCAAGAATTCAAAGTTACTAAATTAGGAGAATGGTCTGGTTGGGCAGTATTTGATTTTGAAAAAACGCCACCGTACATAGATTACGTAAAAACCAGAATTCTTAATTATTGTGATGCTTGTTATTATACTGCAGATACTGAAGCAGGCTTACTTAAAAAACTTGTATGATCTTCCCAAACCTTCGAGTCCCTGCCCGCCATGGCTTAGGTATTTTAATGTCATGTTTATGTGGTTATTGTGCTGTTATTTGTGTTGATGAGGGTGACGATGCAATTCTAGTTTTAGATGCTTATCAAGTGTTAACCAGGAAGTTCAAGTGGATCAATTGCCCATTCACGTCCGAGGAATTTGATTCTTTTAGGTTAACACTTAAAATGCTTCAAGCCGCAGAACGAGATTTCATCATTTGATTTTTCCTAATCTACGTGTGCCTGCTAGCGGCCCGCGCAATGCGCGTTTGGCGACAATTGGCATGGCTCCCGCAAAAAATGAGATAGCCGATAAAACTCCGTTTACGGGCCCGTCCGGGAGGATCTTTAATGAAGCGTTGGCGACTTCCAAAGTTAACCGTTCACAAGTCTTTGTATCGAACCTCTGTAATTTTTTCATTGACGATAACAATCTTTATTCGGTTCCAGAAGAGATCATGGAAAACGAACGTCAACGTGTATTCCGAGAACTCGACGAAGTCAAACCAAACTGCCTCCTCATCATGGGTGCGGACACCCTCGATCTTCTCACCGCTTCTCATTTGGATACCGCGATTAACAAGAAAACCGGGGAAAAATATCTCGTAACGATCAACTCCAAGGAGGGAATCATCAAATGGCGAGGAAGCATATTCGAGCTAAAACTCCCGTCCGGGCGCGTGCAAAAGTGCGTAGCAGCGATGCATCCAGCAAGCTTCATCCGCGGCCAATGGAAGTGGTTACCTCTCTTCAAATACATCGATGTCCCGCGGGCTGTCACACAATCTTCATTTCCAGAAATGAGACTAATGTCACGCGAGGCGATAGTTGGACCGTCATTCCAACAAGCGATCGAGTATCTACAGGAAGCAGAGACAAAGGAATGGATATCTATAGACTACGAGGGTATGGTCCATATAACGTGCCTAGGAATTGGCTGGACCGCCACACAGGCTCTTTGCATTCCTTTAAATCGTGTTGGTGCAGCATCGTACTGGTCGGTAGACCAAGAGATTCAATTGTGGAAATTATGGTGCCAAATTTTACAAAATCCCAAAGTCAAGATCATAGCCCAAAACGCTAGCTATGAGTGGATCAAATCATGGCTTCACGGCATTTATCCTAACCCTTTGGGTATTGATACTATGCACGCCCATCATTGTTTATATCCTGATTGGGGCGGCATTACTGATGAATGGACCAAACGGAAGAGAGATATCGATAATCCTGGTCACGGTCTGGCTCTCATCACTAGTCAATACACTGATCAGCCTTTCTACAAAGACGAGGGACGTCACTGGCGCCCCGAACACGGAGAAAGAGCATTCTGGCAATACAACGCTTTAGACGTAATGGTAACTTACGAAGCCGCTTTCAAAATGATGGAAGAACTTAAAAGCCTTGAACTCTGGGAAGTCTACCAACGCGAGTACCTCGATGGCTTCGAGCATTTGCTTCGTATGGAATGGTTCGGGACCAAGATTGACGTCGACCGACGCGCCAGCGCGCAGGTTGAGCTAACAGCCGAAATGCACCAATTGTGCGTACAACTCGAAGATTTGTGGAAGTTGAAAGTCATCACGAAGAGTGAGAAAAAAGGCCAAAAGCCACAAGATGGGTTGTTGAATCTTGCGAGCCCAGCCCAAGTGAAAACCTTTTTCCTAAAGCAAGGCTACAAGTTAGGCATCAATCGCAAGACAGGCCAACCCAAGCTAGCCAAGGAGGATCTTCAAGCCTTAGCTATCAAACACGACAGTGAAGCCATCCGCACCATGCTTCGAGTCCGTGAAATCCAGGACCTTATCAACGATGTCCTAACCCAACCGCTCGATCCCAACCACAACATCCACAGCCACTGGCGTTTAGGAGGAACCAACGTGACACGACTCTCCTCTGGAGAGAGTATTCTTGGTGGTGGAACCAATCTACAAAACTTGCCTAGGCAGGGCGTAGCTCGAAGTCTCTTCCTCCCATGACAGCTCCTGTGAGGGATCTTGCAAAAGCTCAAGAGTGTGCCAAATGCGGTCAAACCGCAATGTTGTGCATTCGTTGTCTCACTTGTCTAGCTTGCCACAAAAAGGATCTTGAAAGGAGTTGTCCTGATGTTACACTGTGACTTTTGTCGGGAGCCAGACAATACCCCAGCGAATACGTTTTACATTGAGCGAAACGGTCGAAGGCCATTATGTCTTCAATGCGGCATCGAGATATGCGCACATGTGCTTAAGAGTTTGTTAACACGAGTGTTTATACCTAGATGATCCCACCGCGAACCTGGCTGTTTGGAGATATGGCCCAAGCAGAGACCCGGGTGGTAGCTTGGCGAGGCCCGGTCCCGTCCCTAAAAAAATGGTTCCTCGAGGGCCGTGACGTGCATTCAAACACGACTCAAATGATCGCCCGGGTGATCCAAGAAAACAAACTCAAGATCCACAAGAATCTCTTTCATACGAAACATTGGAGTGAATACGGTAAAGGAGACGAGGAACGCGAAGTTACCAAACGCGTCGCACATGGTTATGACAATGTTATCGGGAAGAAACGAGTTTCGTTAATTCTCGGTGTGCCGGAGGCCACGGCACAAATGCTCCTTGACTTGCATGGTAAGGTGTTTCCGGAGATCGCTAGCGGTTACCACGCTTGGATTCGACACCAGATCAAAACGACGCGAACGCTAGTCACGCCTGAGCCCGTCCGGTTCCGAAAGGTTTTCTGGGACTTGATCGACGATGACGTGCTGCGCCAAGCCTACGCTAGCTACAAACAGATCATTGTGGCTAGCATTCTAAACCAGACTCTTTACAAATGCGCTAGAATCTTTGCGGAGGATCATGATGAGACACTTAGAGAGCAGTGGTGTGCTTGGTACGGCCGGGAGAATCTTGATCTTTGGCGTAGACTGCATGATCGACAAGATCGAAGCCCGCAAGCCATTCTATGGGGTGGCATGGACATTCGGCTTAATGTGCATGATGCCGGTGGTATTTCTGTTCCTGACGATCCTGATATTCTGCGCTGGGCTGCTAATACTTGGCGAGCAGCTGGTGAAGTACCTATCTACATCACGCCAGAAGATCCACTAATCATCCCCATCGACTTCAAAACCGGACCAACGTGGGGTAATCTACACGATTACAAGATCCCTGCCTAACCTATGCCCGACAAACGCCTCACCAACGACTGGCTCGCGTCGTATCTAGACTTAACATCGTCTCTGGAAGCGCCCGAGTCTATCCATTTATGGACTGGTTTGTCTCTCATTTCGATGGCCGTCCGCCGCAAAGTTTACCTAGATATGGAGTATGGGAAGATTTTTCCTAATCTCTATACAATTATCGTAGCCGAGAGCGCAAAAGTGAGGAAGTCAGCGGCGATGGACTTCGGCCGGGAGCTCCTAATAGAAGCCATCCCCGAAATGAAAATCATGCGTGACTCGATGACGAGTCAGGGTCTCATCAAAGAATTAAACAAGAAAACTCAAGTCATCAAAGGAGACAAAATTGAAGAAGAGCTACGGAGCGATGTGGCAATCTTTGCTGATGAAGTTGCTAATCTATTCGGTTACGAAAAGACCAGAGCGGCACAAATGGTTATTTTTCTCACACGGGCATACACGTGTCCCAGTATCTACGATCATACAACTGTACGCGACTCCACTGTTCGGTTGCACAATCTCTATCCAGTGCTTCTTGGCGGAACCGATCCCCGAAACCTTAAAGTCTTTCCTGAAGATGCAGTTGGAGGTCTTACGGGTAGACTAATCTGGGTCATCGAAACCGCTCGCCGCACCAACAATCCTGGTTGGAAGAAAGATTCAAAGGATGTTCTTCAACGCACACTCCTCCGTGAGTATCTAATCCATGATTTAAAAAGAATCTCGATGCTGTCTGGTGAAGTCACAGTCGACCCAACCGCAATGGAAATGTACGATCAATGGTACGATGCCTTGTCAAAGAAAGATACGCATGATCCTGCCACTGATGCTTTCTATCATCGTTGCCACACAACAGCGTTAAGGTTGTTGATTCTGCTAGCATTGTCAAGCAGTGACGATCTCGTCGCCACGCCCCGCCACATGAAGGGCGCGATTGCCTTAATCGAAGCCCAACTCCCCGAAGTCAAACGAGTCACCATGTGGTCAGGTGGGTCACAATACGAGCAAAAACGTGCTAAATATCTTCATTTCTTGCAGCAATGCCCGAAGGGCGTAAGCACCCGCCGTCGTATCCTTCAATACATGGGAGTTTCAATAGAGGAGTTTGACATGTTAACCAACACTTTGACGCAGGATGGTTCAATCACACAACCGGGGATTTTGGTGGGGAAGGATCCTGTTATCGTACTTACGGCGCAGGGATTTGGGCAGGAGGTGCAGGTATGACTTGTTTGGTGCCTTACTCATTAGAGAAATGGTTGATGCTTTGGGGAGAGTCAAGATCCTACATGAACATTACCCTCATTTTCGATGAAAGATGTCTTTGTGGGTTGATGCACAAATATATTTTATACAGTGAGAGAAAGCATGCATAAAGGAGTTGCTAGCGCCCTGACGCAGCGCTAGCCCCACCACAACCTACTTCGTAGTCTTCTTCTTGTTATGCTTCTTGGCAGCTTCAATCAGACTCTTGATTCCTTCAACAAGAGTCGGGCCCACCTCCTTCGCTAGCCCTCCATAAAACTGCGCCTTTTCCTGGTCGGTCATCGTTCCATCGGCCTTTGGCATTATTTTTCACCTCCTTTCGTTACGCACAGGTTCCACTGTTGGTGAGGATTCCCTTATTGTAAGTTAAAGTGCGTACCTTGTCCGTGCCTGCTTCACAGCGGACCACAAGGGTTGCATCGATACCTGCATTCACCCCAACATAAAACCCACCAGCCGCGTTGAAAGCTCCAGGCACCTGCGCCCCTCCTGCATCATCCAACTGGAAGATCGCAGCGGAATATGCATGATTGTAGATTTCAAACACACCGGCGTTGACGCGCAAAGTCTTGTTGGGAGTTGTCGCTCCATTGCCCACCAACCGAATATTAGCACCATTAGCCCCTGTGTTGGTTACAAGAACCTGTCGGGTACTATTCCCGATGGGAGCAGTGATTTCAAGCTCACCAGCATTGTTGATGGCCATCCGGTTAACCCCAGCCGTGTTCATCAACTTGAAGGCGTAGTTCCAAGCCTCGCCTTCGGTGAACCCTCCACCAACACCCAACTCTGCACTCACACTAAACGCCGCCTGCGCCTTCATTGACTGACCGAAGGGCGAGTTGATGTTCTGCGAATGCATACCAACGGCGTTAGTAGCACAGTCAGCAGTTTGACAGTTGATTTCTGACAAGTTTCCGATGATGCTTGTTGCTGTCACCCCTGCCTTCACCCCAACGAAGCTATTGTAACCGTAAACTGCACCGCCACCACCACTATTAACAAACACACCTGCAAAGCTCGCGCCCCTCTCCCCACTTGACGAACTATTAGCAATCTCCCGCAACACAACGTGATCATAGGCAGTCCCTTGGAAACCAGAGTTTTCTAAGGTATGAACGAAAACACTAACCGCTGTTCTATCGCCTAAGTTATTACAGCTAGTCGCGCAAGTTGAGGTATCGGTGGTCTTGATATACTGGTTACTAATTGTGTTTGCAGTTACGAAGTCACCACCGCTTGCGGTGCGATTGCCAGTGACTGTCACAAGATTGGTCTGGGCCCGAGTGCCAGTGAAACTAGGCCCACTGATCGTTTGGGTAATCCCAATGACTGGAAGGCTGTTTGACGTAGTCTTTGTGAATGCCATTCCAATCAGTGTATTATCCCAAGTGCAACTGTTTGAACCGCCTAGACTGGAAACCCCGGTCCAAAACGTACATTGCCCTGTGGCACCACTTCCAATGATGCCTCCAACAGTGATTTCCACACCATCCTTAAAGAAGCCTTTGGCATTGATCTTGCCAATGCCTAAATCCCCACCAGTCGGCGCACCAACTTGCACGCCCGCCCCAAACTCCGCAACCATCGTCGCATTGGTAAGATTCGACCTAACTGTCTGGATACGAAACTTACCATTGGTTGAGGTGTCTGGACCGAAGGCAGTCAACGCACTGATTGTTGTGGTATCTTGGGTAAAGGATGTTTGGCCAGCGCCGGCCGTGACTGTCCCTCCTTGCAAAACACGCCAACTATTTAAAGTAACTTGTCCACCAAGGGTTGTATCTCCATTGACATGCAATTTCTGATTAGCATTGGGTGCAGTAGTATTGATACCTACCTTGCCATCTCCAACAATAGTGATTGCCTCAACAAGGTTACTTCCATCACTCCGCGTCGTGATAAACCTAAACTGACTATTGGTGGATGTGTCAGGGCCGCGAGCTACTAAACGGGCAGCGGTCCCAGCAACCGAGTAATCAAAAACTCCGGTTGAAGCGCCGGTTGACGAAGTTATGTCTTTAACACTAATAAAGGAGACTGTGGGACTGGTCGTGAAAATTGGGTCCGCTCCAGTTACACCAGCGAGAACCGTATCACTTGCACCAACAGCCATTGGCGCAATCGCAGAAGCTCCTCGACCCAGGAGAACGCCATGATTCGTTATTGTAGTTAACCCTGTCCCCCCCTCAGGCACAGTACAAGGGGGACTAGCGCAACCACTACCTCCAGTAGCTGCAATATCGTTTACTAAACGCCAAGCGCCAGCTTGCCGGAAGATGAAGCCGTTACTACCACCAGCAGTAGCTACAGGAAAAGAGGTAGCAGCAGCCGCCGCAACATTGGTCACATTAAGAATCGAACCTTCCGCAGCCGCACTTGGAACTAATGCAAATGCTAATTGGAAGCCAGTTTCGATGATCTTGAGGTTAGCAAGCCCGCCCCCTTGGAAGGGCGCGAGGATGGTTTGTATAAGGTTGTTGCTACTAACAACATCACTAATTGTGTTAACTGCGAGGAAGATAGTATTTGATAATCCCTGGTAACTGTTACCAGAGATCATTGCACGTGAGGCTCTGGTTAACGCAACAGCAATTGTCGTCGTGGCGTAAGGATGCAGAATATTACCAGTGATTGTGATTCTAGCTATTGAATCAGCGTTATTTGTCCCAACAACTTCCACCAAGGTGGCATTGACGGCAGTGGAGATGTCTCCAATGACGTTTCCAGTAACAGCTACATCACCATAAACACCGGTGATGCTTACACAGGATGTGGAACAAGCTCCGATGTCATTACCAGCAACAGTCACACCGCCGGACCCGGTTAGATCCCCTCGAATGGAGTAAGTATGATCGCCGATGATCTTGTTGCCAATGACTCTAAGCCCACCCACGGTGAAGTGGATACCAAACTGTAAGGGCTCGATTTGGTTGTTGGCAACGAGGTTATCACCACGATCGAAGTCAGCAGCGTTTGCCAGACAGATAGCACAGTCAGTCTGGGCTAGAAGCACGCTGTTAACGATTTTGTTCTGCAAGGAATTCGTAACAACGTCAACACCCTTCGCACCTCCTAGAATCCGAACATTGTCTAAGAGGAGCGCATTCAAAACTTCGGTGACACTACTTCGCCGGATCGCGACAGTCCCAGCGGCAGGAGTCATGCCACAGTCTTTTATGGTGACCGGACTGGTGCTCGTAATCGTGAACATTACTGCCGCCGTCCCTGTCAACATAGTGGCCGAGGGCCCAGCACACTGAATAGTGACAGCTTTGGTAATGGTAATGGTGGTGGCGTCCAGCGTGGGAGTGCCGGCTGGGATGTAAAGCACGCCGCCGGCCCCGAGGGCATCATGCGCAGCCTGAATCCCAGCACGCGTCAAAGTAGTTACAGTCTTGTGTGTAGCATCCTCAGTGATGGTGAACGTACCACTGAAAACGGCGTTTGAACCAAGGGAGCCAGTTCCGGTGACGTTGTCGGCCGGGAGTGGGTCCCCACCGCCACCTCCTCCAGAACAATCTCGCATAACTGTTGCAGTGGCAGCACTATTAACGCCAAAACACTTCCCGCCCTGCCCGGTGACGTCCACCTCTGTATTAAACGGATAGACATACTTCGAAACATGCAAACTTCGATTAAGCTGTTCCGCTTGCATCTGCGCTTGCATGGCAGCTTTATCGAAGTCATTGTTAATGCGCGCGGCCGGAAACGCCTCATTTTGTTGGTAAACACTTAACTGACTGGCAGGTTGTCTCCGCAACAAGTTAACACGAATGTTATTTGCCGGAGCAGTAAAGAGAGTAACACTCCCACCGCCAGACCCACCAACGCCGCTAACGCTATAATGAGTATTGATCGTTTTTGTGGTGCCATCAACGATCACCTCGATGTCTGAGGCAGACAGGACACGGAAGGTGTAGGGGAAAACTGTGGTGGAACCATTCCCCGTGTAATCATTGCGGGCAGTGACTTCGGGCGTGACTGCTAGAGCGAGGGGCGCGAGTGCCATCACCCCGCAACCAACGATCAGTCCTAGAACGAAGGCGAGGGTAGCCCAGCGAGCGCATTTAGTGAAGTTCATTGATGATCTCCGGTGGGTAGTTGGGTTGTTCGATTGGAGTTTCTTCGATCGTATGGTCTTGATGCAACAAATTGTCGCGTTGCTGCCTTGTCATCCCACGAATGTCAGTCAGCGTAAGCTGCAGATCCTGTTGAAGCCGTGCGCGTTCCTTTGGATCACCAAGTTTTTGCATCTCATTGCCAACTTTAGCGCTAACAACTCTTTCTAGTAATTCCTTGTCCTCAACAAGGAGCATATTCCACGCTGCCTGCTTGTACTTTCGCATAGTACCTTCGTAGGTAATCCGCTGAAGCGCTTTAGGCATCAACTTAGGATCACTATACTCTTTACTTTCTAGAAGTTGTGCTTTAATACCATCTTTTGGATCGCTCCACAATTCCTTATAAAGTTGCTTCCAACGAAAAGATTGCTGCGGAGATAAATCTACCCCAAGAGAGTCTCCTGGGTGGATTGGTAAGATATCGAAATCAGCAAGATCGTCTTCAGTATGTTGGGTTCGTCCGCCAACCGTTTTAGAAAATTTTGGAAGCGTTGCGTTTAATCTATCTCCTTCCTGCTTAACTGAATCTTCTTGGGCAGGCTTAAGTTTGGGTGCCAAGGGCGAAAACAAACCAAACCAAGCACCCCCAAGAGTCTGTGATGGGATCAAAGGATCTCCATAACCATCTGTTTTAGGAGGAAGTTCCTCACTAAAGTAAGGAACCCGCGCCTTGACGAGATCCATTAAGGTTCTAGCATCACGCTGGATAGGATCGTTTATTTGCTTCAAACGTTGTGTGATTGCGCCTCCCGTGATACCGGTGATTAGAGGGGCGCCCAGAACTTGTTCACTATAGGTTATAAGAGGCTTTCCCTCACGCAATCCTTTAATTTGATCTTGTAGATCACTCATGTTACGCCACCAAGTACGATTGGGGAAGTTTTGGAGCATTGCCGTTACGGCTGCCCTTGCAAGCTTACCGCCGGTAACTTCATTTAATTGATCAGCTAATTGCGCAAAGTCTGCCATGAAGCCAACAGGCGCTGTGACAGGATCAAGATTTGGAAAAGGAACCCAACCTTTTGGTGTAGCAAAAGAGTAAGGTTCATGAGTAGCACTCCAAGAATCTCTAGTCTTCGGGTTCAAAGGACCACTTCCTGTGATGTAGCCATCTTTGGCTAACTCAAAATTCATATGACCAAACAAGTTAGAAAGAATTAAACGCCCAATAGCTTCATCTCCTTTAGAGCCGCCATTAATGATATCTTTATAAAGTTGTGTGTTGAGCATTTGGAGACCGGGCGTCCGATCCCACGAGTATTTGGTGAGATTAACGCCAGTTTTAACAAATGGAAAATAAAGCACTCCCGGCCCCCATTGCAAAACAGGCTGAAGGTGCTTCATCATGTAACCCATCTCACCTTGGTAAGTCATTGTGCGCGCGCGAGCTTCCCATTCAGCTGCATACGTAGTAAGAAATGCAGGATGCACTACGCGCGTGTTAATATAACTTCCAAGAGAGGACCCAGTCAACCCTAAAGCGTAAGCTTCATCAGCTGCAGTTTCATACATTAAACCACGACGTATCAAAACCTTGAAAAAGTTATCCAGGCCTAAAGTAGGACTTGTTCCTATACCATTAATGATTTGTCCAATAGTCCCAGGAATCTGATGCGGGATGTAGTCCAATCGTGAACCTGTCATAGCTACAAATTGAGCCGCTTGTGTTGCATCCATTCTTCGATAAGCTGCTCCAAAAGCAGATACGGCATCCATCATCGCAAACTGCATTCCCTTCGCAAAATGAACCGTAGACCTTAGACTGGTATCTCCGAAAAACAAAGAACCAGTTGCCCGTTCCATTACATGATTCGACACCGCTAAACTATTTCCTATAAAGGAAGGGACTAAAGAAAATGGTAAGAGAAGATTAAAATACAACTCCCGCAAGCCCGGGCCAAACGTCCCAAGCTTTAAAAACCCTTCTTGACTGCCAAAAGTTAACTTAGCTGCGTTACTATTAGACAAGACAGAAAGATTTTCAGCGAGGCTTCGCAGCGCACCCGCAATATCGCCTGAAGCAACTAACTGAGGATTCCAATGCACAAGGAAATCCATAAGATCCCTTGATCCAAACCTGCCAAAAAGACTACTAACAAATTGACCAAATTCATGCTGCTCTGCGACGGTTCCCGCAAGAGCAGCCTTTGCGCGAGGAACTAACTGATCAGAATACTTCTCAAGTGCTTTTAAATGTCCATAAAGTTGTGCTTCGTCAGCAGCTAAGATTTCCTTGGAATCAATACCGAATTTGCGCGCTAATGCTGGCAATCCTACAGGATTTTCTTTAGCAAAAGCTGCAGCTTCTTTTGCAAAGTCACGCCCAAAGCTTTCAGGGTCAAAAAAACGAGCTGGCCGAGCTACCATCGTTGGATTAACAAGAGTAAACTCCTTGCCTATTACTTTACCAGCTTGCTCTAAAACATTCGCAGCTTCTTTGACACCATCAACTTGAACACCTTCAGCGATAGTTTGCAACGCTTGTATCTCTAATAAACTTTCTTTACTTACTTCAGCTGCAGATTTAACGGTAGTTGCGCCTTTACCGGTGATTTTGGCACCAGTCTGCACCGCCTTTCCAAAACCTTTCATAGCGAATCCTAAAATTGGAAATGTCACAACATGCTCACCAACAATCCCGTAAACACGCGCTAACCCAACCGAAGCACCTTCATTAAGAGCCATATTCTCGATCTTCTGCCGAGAAACATCACCTATAGCAGTCAACCAGCCCGTCACAAGTTGAACCTCTCGGTATAAAGCCAAACTAGCAAAATAGAGTCGTCCATGTTCTTCATTCCATGTACCACCAAATGCTGGATTAGTTTTGGATTCTCCAGAGGCAACAGCAGGCGGATTTGCTACGCCCTTAAAAGCTGTTAATAAATCATTCCATGCTTTGATAGTGTTTTTCGCAGCTTCTTGCCAAATCGTCATCGGTAAGCCATCACGCCGCAGGGCGCCGTCAATTTCCAGACGCGCTTTTTCACGCATCCAATAGTTATAGTCCTGAACAGATATACGTTTTTCCATGTAGGCTTGTGTTAATTGCTCAACGCTAATATTCGCTAGAACCTCCCGCGTCGCAGTTTCATCACTTTGTGACTTTGTGTATTTTGAGATCGGGCGCGTAGTTACTGGCATTTATTCACTCCGTAGGAGAAGATCAACATTCCCGGTTCCCATAGGTGTAGGCACACGAATAGAGGATCCTGTCGGTGTTCGCTTCTGCAGTAAATCAATTGGATCTGTCGTAGGAGGCTTCTTTCGCCGTTCCACAAGTTCCTTACTGACTTTCTCCCAATCTTCCCCCATACGTATGCGAAGTTCCCCTTCTTTAATGTCCTGCAAACGTTGATTCTTATCGCGATTTAAGACGTCGACGGCCGGGCGTGCAACATTGGACTCATAATAATCTTTAAAGCGTTTAACATTAAACTCCATACGCGCCCTGCCAGCAGCTTCCTGTGTTAAATCCATGCGAGCACCAGCACGAACTTCTCCAGCACCGGCCCTGACTTGACCATCCATAGCACGTTCCACTGCTCTAATATGATCCATATTTTGGCGGACAGCATGTAGACTTTTTGGATTATCTAAGGACAATTGACGAAGTTTTTCCAAAGCTACTTGAACATTTCTCTTGTAGTTAGCAGGATCTGCTCGATTAAAATCAATCACGATTTGATCCGCTTCAGGCTGACCTTCCTTCTTTTCTATACCAAGTTCTTTAGTGTTATACAAGGTTGCTTGTTGATGCCTTGTGAGTCCTGGAATCTTGCCTTCTTTCAAAGCTTCCCGAAATGGATCAAGCTTACCTTCCCCTGCCAGACCCAGATAAAAATCATAGATTTGATTATTGAGACGCTTATCTACCTTATCTTGTAAATTATCGCGATGTTCTGATGCAGTACGATAATGATCTGCTATGGCAATGCGTTTTGTTGTATCTAACTTAGCCCAGTCCCCTTTAGCTAGTCTAGTTGCAATCTCCTCATAACCAAATTGATCTCCTACAGTACGCATATTCGATTCTTCAATTCTTTGTTCCCAAGCATGCCGCATTTTGACAGCTTGCTCGGGCCCAAAAAGTCTTTGTGTTTTAGTTAAAGTGTCAGCAGCCGAACTAGCTGTTTTCATACTTTCACGCACAGCTGGATCTAACTGTTGCCCGATCTTTTGTGCATCATCCATTAATTGTTGTTCGACTTTTGCTTTCTGATTAGCAACAATTTGGAGATCAGCGTTGTGTTTTACAGTGAGGGCGCTGCCAGGGAGCAAACCACCAACAAACTGTCGAAAGCCTAAAGCAACATTAGGGGTAATAGCAGCTTTAGTAATGGCATCTCTAAGTGTTTTCTCGCGCCGTAAAAATTCTTGCGACTGTTGAAAAGGGTCCACCGCTTCTCTTGTAACATTGCCAGCAGCATCAAAAGTCGGCGTCGTGATTTCCTGATGAATGTTTTTGAGGCCAGTCTCATAGAGACTTTTCATATCTGTTAAATTAATTGCTTCTTGATTCTTGATTAACTCTCTTTCCAAGAGTGATCGCTCACGCGTGATTGTTGCTCCAGCAGAAACCAAATCTTCGCCAGATTGCCTAATGCTCTTTCCAAGAAACCCCAACCCTTCCATCTGATCGACCGGAAAAGCACGATTAGTAATGTTACTAACCGCTGCCTCACCCGTCGCTGTGAATTGCTTAATTTCAGGCATTAAACATACTCATTTCTGAGATCACGCGTGTAGGGCGTGGAAGCTTTGAAGTATTTCGACCAAGAACCAAGGATCGACGAACCTGCTTGCAGCCCACCACCAACCACGGTTGGCCCAATCTGCGATTGAAAAAACCCAGCTTGCTGCCTTTTGAGTCTTGCTTCAAAATCCTTGCTAGACGCCGAAACCTCGCCCGTCCTGCGGATGTTTAAGGCTTCCAACTCTGTTTGTTGGATAGCGTCGAGCTCTGCTAGCATTGGTGAACCCTGCGATGGATCAAGGCCGCTCGCCGCAAGCGTAGCAGACTGCTTTCCAAGCAGCAAGCTGGCACGACGGCGAAACTGTCTCTCTTGGTAGGCTGCGGCCTCCCTAGCACTCTTAGCCTCAAACTCACGTGCGTCAGCCTCATTCTCCGCAGCGACGGCAGCATTCTCACTAGCCTTAACACTACTGTAAATCGAGACCGCCGTCCCTGCCACTGCTGTGGCAGCACCAATGATCCCGATGATCGCTGGGGCTTCAAGTCCGCTCACTTGTCTACCATTTCATATCGAAGTACATCATGTTTGTCAGGGGTGAACATTCGCGCCCGTCCGTTCTCTTGAGAAAACCCTAACTTCTCAGCCCATCGATGATGTTTGGCTTCTTCTGCATCAACGATCATCTCAATCCGATGCAAGGCCAAACTCCGTTTAATGTCAGGGAGAATCCGTCCAACTGTGCGGGTTACCCACACCATTAAACGTTTGTTTTCAATTAGATTCTTTTCAAAGATTGACCAAGCGTAGCCCATACCTTTATGGTGAATGATAATGCCCGCGCAAGCAACCACATTGTTGTCTAGGACGGCTGTGAAAGCCGGGCCTCCATTCTCCTTGTGCAAAGCTGCACGAAATTCTTGTTGATAAGGCTGCGCAAAATGCACAAAAGTCATCCAATGCTCAGCTTTGAAAGGAACCAAAACAGGTTCAATCATGATCCGCCACCTGCAAGGTCCCGAAGATAGCAGTCACGGTCATAGGGTAAGGTTGATTTTGGACAAAAGTCACGCGCCCGTCCGTGTCAATCATACTTGGTGGCGTCACCTTGACATCTCCTGTAAACAAGGCTTGCTGGTTGAGGCTTCCAGGAGGGTACTGGATGTTCTCAGTATTGATCGTACCTCCTTGGGAGTCACGCAACCGAAGAAACAAACTAACCCAGGATCGTGGGATCCCTTCAATCATTGTGCCTTCAAGACTCGGACGCAACGTACGCCCGGTCGAATCGTAGTGTAAACCAATCTCATATTGCAAGTAAGCCTCTGGCATAACAATCTGCCCACCAGTGACTAACTGTTGCCCTCGATAACTTCCATCAGCTACAACATCAACTAACTGCCCTTCAAGGTATCCAAGCCCGGTCACCGTGTCGGTTGCTGTCTCAAAAGAAAACACAGAAGCGCAGTCAGTGTGTAACTCTTGCCAAGGGCGATTCATGGTCCCAAAGTTATCTTCAAAGATTTCGATGAATCGCTTGGTTTCACCATTGATGATGCGTTTGACAATGACCCAGACTTCGTCCTGCCGGCCGGGCGCACCAGTGATGCAACCTACCGCCTGGAATTCACCCTGTGTCACAATCCTCGTGAACCCGATGACTTTCTCATTCGGGAAGTAAGTCAAAACGATAAGGGTTCCATCTTCACGAATGAAATAAAGGCGTTGGTCAAGGCGTTTCTGGTATGCGATCGGGCCCAAACGCACGCCGTTTGGAAACGGACTAGCGTTTTTGGTTATGTGTTCCGCTACTGCGGTTAGCTCGATAGGAATGATCTTGTCATCTTCAACATTGTAGGAGAGGATGAAGATACGTTGGCGAGACTTGTCGACAAACACAACCTTGTTGTTCACTACTTGTGCTTGGATGGGCGCGCTTCCTACGTTGCTGATCTGCGGGATTAGTGGAATCACATCCCCACCAAAGGCTTCATCAACGCGCCCGGCCGTCATCTTCAATTCAACATCCGACCCTCCCAACAACACGTCACCATTCTCAGTGATCCATTCAATCCGATTAAGTTTACGTGTTGCAACTGTGTAGTCGATAGCATCGTCTGCCTTAATACCGACAGCGTAGTTATCGAAATTGTCTGGTTGGGACATCCAGATGTTAGTGGGCTGAGCGAAGGAGGAGGCTTGGGCCAAACGACCTTGGACAAATTCACCAGTCCTTGGGAATCCATTAGCAGGACTCCATGAGCTCACTTCCAATGTCCAAGTACCTGCAATAGCAGCAGGATAAGTTCCAGATCCCGCTGAAATTTCTTCGACTTGGAGGTCATTGAGGATTTCTCCACTCACTGTGTTGGTATCGACTACTTCTTGGATTTCTACCACACCACCGAAAATGTGGATGTATTTGCCTAGGTCGGCTTGACGAAATGCGTTCTTTGCTGCTTCGAGAGTAACTTTTGTACCGACCGGGCCCTTCTTGTTGGGAGTGAGATCAGCTTGTGGGCTCAAACGAAGAAACCACTGCCCGGCCGGGATCACCTCTGTGTTAGGAAATACATCAATGATATCAGCTCGGACCGTGGCAGATGGCACGGTTGCCCCTGCGCTAGCTCCAACAAGAATGATAATGGCGCGGCTAGCACCAAAGATTATTTGACGCCCACTGTCTCCCGGTAGAAACACAGCTTCGCTAGCAGTAAACAAGATATTCTTACCAGTGATTGCGGCCGGGGTCAGAGTTGCAGCCATCTACTCACCTCCATCCCCACCACCACCATCACCACCATCAGTGCCAGAGGCACCACCACCATCCACACCCCCACTACCAGGCATTTCGGCCGGCGGCGTGTTCACGCCCTGCCCACCACCAAGAGATCCAATCAAGGTTGAATCACTGATGTCAGTATCCTTCTCAAACGAAGGCGGTGGACGGTGGGTCACATCGATCAAAGACCAATTTAAGTCACTAACGCGATTTAAACGCCGCTGGCGGTAAAGCCTGTGAAACAGAAACAAAACATCAACCGATTGTGTGTAATGTAGTGCACGAAGATTGGAGTCATTGTAAGGTGAAGGGATTTCTACTGGTATGCCAGGAGAACTTTCAATTGGTCCCTTGTTGCGGAAAAAGCGCATGTACTCACGCCCAATCTCAACCATGACTGGGTTCGAGAGCCCGGCCTCGAATGGGATTAGGATTGTGTCAACTGAGGAATCTTTAACTTCTGCCAAGACGCGAAGGCCTGGTCTGCGGGTCACGCCACCTTGCCGCAAGAGAAGGAAATTTTCTAAGGTGGCTGCCCCCTCCTTGAATGCTACTAGGTCCGGGCGCCCCTCTATTAACGGAGACACTTCTCCCTTAGAGAAGTTAGTCCAAATGGGCCGGGCTTTGCCCGCCAACTAACGGCCCCAGAGGAGACTGTTAGATTCAAAAGGCTCGATTGATTGCTCCTGGCCATCTAGGGCCACAGCCTGCCCAAGATGAAAAACAGATTGCTTCAACAAGATATCGGACTTCTGGGCATCCTTTGAGATCGCTAACGCTAGATCCGATGCTAACCAACAAGCGATGTATTGGTAAAATTCTCCATCCCATAAGTCTGGGTTTTCAATGCGCCGGGTGTAGACGATTTGGGCATTGGTGCCATTGCTGACTAGAATCTTCACCGGAGGGGCGCCTGGCGGGGCTCCTATTGGAACGTAGGTTTCGATACGAAACACATTTTGCCATGCTAGAGGCCAGTTGTTGAAGTCCCATATAAGCGAATTTAAGTCATTGACCGCGTCATAGTAACGTTGCAGTTTGATAAAATCCGAAGGAAGCGCGTAGGCGTAAGCGTACTCGAAGAGTGGTGCATCGGTTAACAACGCCAGTGTGGCACGCCCGGTCGCAAAGTTCCAGTGATGGTTGCGTAACGCACTATCCAAGATCCCCGGATAGATCGTGAGACAATGATTCGCATTGGTCGAACCATCATCGATAGCATTGATGCGGGCTACGCCGCATTTGCCCAACGCGAAGTTGAGTAAATCAGTCTGATTAGGCATTTACTTCTTTTCTTCTGGCTTAGCCTGGGCCGGGGGCGCGGCCTGCTTCAAAGCAACAATCAAAGCTTCAATCCTACGATTTTGTTCGTTGATGGTCGTGATCTGTTCCGCCAGCTGCGCAGCCAGACTGTTACGTGTTTCTTCACAAGGGGTTAACCTTTGTGGCTGTTGGGCCCACACACTCTGGCCAAAGATTCCAGCACTAACCAAGAGTGACGCTAGGAACAGTCGGCGCATTGTTTCCTCCTCCATCGACTTTAGCAGCAATTGTCGCAACCTTGGTTGCCTCAGCCACAGCTTTTTGTGTTTTCTCTTCGTCACGCCCCTTGAACCACCAAACGATAACCCCACCTAGGACACCAGTGAAAGCATCAGTGGAAACAAAGGGAGACTCCCGCCATAACCCAAACAAGAAGGCCACGCCGTAGATCGTAACAAGAAAGATTACACAATAGGCCCGCACGGCCTGATTGAGTTGATCTAGCTTGCTGTCGCCCTCAGGCATTTTTATTCTCATCTTGACCTTGTTTAAGACCCCGCGCAAACGCCCCACTCCGCACTTCTTCAATGAACTTATCCATCTTGCTGTTAAACGTGTGTTCAATCTGCTTCATTTTGATATATAAACCCACAACGCTGATGATTAATCCAATGATTTGGATTACCGTCCCAAGTGAAAACTTCCATTCAAACATTAGGTGGCACGGTTGGGTGGTTATACATCTCGGAGGCCGGGGACTTGAAAATTCCCAGATGCCCGGTCCACCACATCCACATGATGTTATTCCGGGTTTCTAACAAGACGATCCTCCTTTCAAAACGCATCACCAAGGAGATCAACGCTCCCAAGGTGGTTACTAACGAAAGCAGCGTACCTATCGAGAACGACCACTCGAAGGTGATTGCTGGCATTTGGGCTCTCTATCCTCATTGGTAGATTATGGAGTAAAACAGAACCATTGCAAGGTAGCACCTGTCAGGATGGCTGTGACCAGGGAGACAGTTGTAGAAGGCAAACTAAAATTGATAGAAGGAAGCGTGATCCCATAAACAGACCAATGACAACGCAGTGCTGGACTGTAGGTAGTAGAGAAGTTTAAAGTAGCAGAAGTGACTACACCAGTCAATGTCATCTGCCCACCACTATCAAAGCTAGGAGCTGTTATGGCACATGCCCCACCGCCGGTCACTGAACACGTTGGTGTGCCACCAAACCTGCCCATTGGCCAAGTTTGTGCCTGAACCAGATTAGCATTAAGCAGAATACCAAAAACGATAACTAGCCTTAGCATGAACCCCCCACATTATCGATGATCGTGGTTGCTGTCGTTGAAGTGCCGCAATAGGAAACTTGCTTGCAGGTGCCGGCGTTGGTGCCTGCGACCCATTCTAATTTGCAAGTACCGGCACCGGGCGCGCTAGCACTAGCTGTTATCTTGGTAAAACCAACCGCACCGGCTGTTAACGTTGCTGCTGTCGCTCCAAGATTGATGCCGCCGGCCGCGGCAACCGAACCACGAACCGTAGCGTTGGTGATCCAATAAGTTGGCGCACTCCCATCCGTTCCTATCAAAAAGTTATCAGCAGACGTAAGAAGTTTGCTAATATTTGCGTTTGTGATACCAGCATAAGTGCTGCTAACTGTAGAACCCGCAATTTGCAGGCCCGCATACTTCCCATCGCTATTAAACATGAAAGTATCAGCGTAGCCACCGGAGCTGGTATTCGTAGCAGAAATACGAATCGAGCCATTACTGGCGGCCGATCCACTAAGTGCTGTTGAGGTAGCATTAGCAACGAAAGCACTATTAGCTACATTGATCGTAGTTTTAGCGTAGACGTGATTGGGACGGTTAGCATTGGCCTGCCCAATCGTACCAGCACCATCAGTATTCCAGTACAAACTTTGATCGCTGCCAATCAAATAGATATGATTAGCGTCAAAGTAAGCGACGTTGGTACCACCAATACTCACACCCACTGTTGTAGCACCAAGAGAGTAAAAGCCATCAGTAGTTCCAGTAAATTTAATGGATGGAGCCGCCGCACTGCCAGCTGCAACCGTTGTTTGGCCTGTAGCAGTCACGGTAGTACCAGTGATAGCCGCTGGCGTAACGTTGCCAAGAATTCCCTGAATACTTGTTACGCTTGGAGTTGCTGTACATTGACCAGTGCCGGCCGCGTTGATTCCAAGAGCTACAGTGCCGGTCGAGCAATCAGTAGGATCTGCAGCTAACGCTGTTGCGGTTGAAGCATTGCCGGTAAGGGCACCAACGAACGAAGGTGCAGTCACCGCGCCCGTAAACGTAACAGTTTCGTTAGCATTCAAGGTGAAGGGCACAACCGAGTTTCCAGCAGCACTATCAAGGAGTGTGATGCGAAAAACTCCCCGGTTGGCTGCTCCAGCCGAAGGGCCATAAACAAGAACTTCACCAACAGTCGTGGTAGGCTGATGAATTGCTATCTGGCCGGCCCCAGCCGTTGGCGCCCCTCCAGCGCCTGCGCGAAACACTCCCGAATTGAATTCAACAGTAGCCACCGCAGTAGTGAACGTCGCGGCCGCCGGCGTGACATTTCCAACAGTGGCTTGGATCGAAGGGAGCGTTAACCCGCTAGTTGCAAGATAAACCTTTAAAGCTTTTCCACTATTGATAACTAACGACTGCCCGGAGCTCGTGACTGCTCCATCAACATCACAAGCAACCATCACCACGCCACCAGTGACAGTTGAATCAATATCAAGGCTAGTGGGGGTTTCACCGGGAGGTTGTTTCAGATTACTGATTAAAACATTACGAACCCCACGCAGCTTGATGCCTTTTGCATTGTTTCCAAAGTAGAAATTGCTTACTTTGAGATTATCAAGAGGGGAGCCCGCGCCCGAAACATCGATATTTAAGCCCCAATTGTTTGTTACGTCTTCTTGCTGCTCATAGCGGATATTTTCAAATGAAACATTGATGCCGATCGAGGGAGTGTTGACTGTGGTGGAAACCCATTTGAACCCTGTGACACCACGGTTCCAGCTGTTGTTGCTAAACGTGACGTTACTAAGGACAGTGTTTGCTAGAACCTCGATAACAGGGTTCACTCCACCTAGAATTGGAACAATAAGATTGCAGAGATGACAAGTAAAATGGTCAGCGCCACGCAACGTTGTGCCATGACCAAGAACCATTGGGCGATCGGCATAGATGTCGAGTTTGGTTGCCCAGAAAAACTCGCGCCCCTCGTATTTTAACCCAATGCTATTGGCCCCAGTCCAATCACTACCACCCGAGCCAAACCGCACGTTTTCGATATAGATACTACGAACGTCACGGAGGCGTAAGCCTACTTTGGTTTGGGTTGTGTCGGTAGTGTAGAAAACAAGATTAGCGATCCGAATCTGGTTAATTTCAGTGACGCCGTCCCCGATATTGAAACCAACGAGATCATCACCAGTGCTAGCAGCCGGGGGCTCAAATTTCAGCCGAGTAGCAAACCCACCAGCACCCACGAAGGAAACACGATTGACATTGCATGTGATGGCACGATGCCGGATGAAGTCACCAGTACCCGCAAGCGTTGGACCTGGGAATAGGATCACCCCACCGCCGGCCGCATTTGCCACCGCACAAGCTGCATGAATCGCCGTGGTGTTAGCTACAGTATCTGCTGTGGTCCCACCAACCACTACACCGTAACGCGCAAGATCGAACACTTGCATTTCAACGCAGACAGCAGTACCATCTGCGGTAATGCCTATGGCTATCTGCGTCGTACCGCAATCAGCTGGATTTGCTGCTAATGCCGCAGCAGTGGCCGCCGCCCCTCCAGTGAGGCTAGGCCGAACATCAGCCGCCCAGACTGGTGAGGCTAACAGTAGTAACAGTAAAACAAGCCAGTTCATCGTGTCTCCTCAGTGCAAGAAACCGTTACGCTAGCCCCTTCGGAAATCATGTAGATTGGGCCGCGGTTGCGAATTTCAACAGTCGCGCCCGGTGGGATTCGTTGTCCTTTGCTAGCCGTCACTGTCGCATCACCCCAACGGACGGCCACCGTCGTGCTGTGGTTAGCACATGACAGTGCATCCCTAAAGGAGTTTCCAACCTTGACCAGGGTTGCAGCACTGGTCACAGTCGTGTCACTAATAGGAATGCTAATGGCGCTCTGCGCGAGCAGTATAAGACTAAGTAGTAGCGTCATCAGTGATCTCTACCCAACCGCCGTAGGCAGGGTTTGACGAAGACATGCGGCGTTGGACGCGCACGGCTAGTGTGCCGTCATAGGTCCGACAAGCATGAGCATTGATCCAAGTTAAATCCACTACCTTGGCGATGGCCCGGGCTTCCGCTGCTGCAAACGTTGCAAACACTGCCATGGTTAGGCTCCTTTTCGTAAGTTACGGATTTTATCTACAAGAAGGTATGCTGCCCCAAAAGTCTTCCACGCCGAAAACACGTCAGCGTCTGATTGACTGAATTGGAAATGATCCTTGTAGGTATCGTCTAGAGGGGCGCCGGTCGAGAAATGTAAATGTTCGAGGACTACCTCGTTAAGTTGGACGAAGCGTCCTGTTTCCTTTCCTAACCAAGCCCACTGTGTGTCAACGTAGAGATGCTTTAAGCCTGGAAGAGAGATGAAACCGGCCGCCCGGGCCAGCTCACCACTTAGAAACAAATGCGTCAAGGGACCTTCTGGGAATACTACGTTTCCCTGCTTCGCGGGCCCTGCAAGCAAGGTATCCCATCGATCTGTTCTAGGGACAATGTCATCCCCGATAAGTCCATAGCAACCTTCGTTAGGGAAGGTATGAAACAACTCATTTAAGGTTTGGGCGGTACGCAAGCGTTCACCAGTGATGACTAACCAATTTGGCGGGAAGGTTAACTGCCGGTAGAGCGGATAGGTTGGATCATCAACATCAAGCCGAACTGCGACTGGCAAGGTTGCTTTCGTTCGGAGATAGGCAGTCGTGAAGCGAGCTAACCATACGGGCCGGCCGCGGGAAGGCAGTAAGATCATTGCCATGCGTCAACCACCCATCCAGACGTGAAGTCAGCGGGTTTGGGTTGGCCATGGAACAGGATAATAGAAAAGTCACCGGGCCCGCCCTCCAAGCCATTAGCCTTGTACGAACCTATCTCGTAACGACGTGGCCACAAGTCTATTGGGTAATTGCTAGTCTTCAAAACAGCAGTTAACCAATCTTGGTCACCATAGTAGTTCTTCATGATTGCTTCGGGCTGGCTCTGAAACAGATCCCAAACTTGCGTAAACTTGCCAGGTTGGAAAGACATCACGGCGCTGCTGTAGGATTCGCCCCATGGGTCTAGCTGTAAGCCTAGGGTACCTTTGTAGGTAAGTAACCAATCTATGCTCCGCACAATCACCACGTCCAGGTCTAGGAAGATAACTTGTTCAGACTTCAAGGCCGGGTGCGGCGCAAACAAGCGCAGTTTGTTCCACCAACCAGGAAGATCCAAGTCGTCGAAACTGATTGATTTCGTCTTGCAGTGAACACCTTTGGCATTGTCGGTGAGACAGAGAAAACGATAAGGCTGGGACGCAAACCTAGCCACCTGAGCCGCAAGCTTGTTAACGTACTCGGGCCCGTACTTGTCACCAGTTTTGATGCAGCAGACTATAGGAGTAGTGGCAACAGTAATCATTGACGTTTATCCAAAGCCTTGGAAAGGGCATTATTAGGATCAGAAAGCACACACTCTGCGCAATTTGATGAATATCCACGACATTTACAACATAGCGTATTTCTTAGACAAATATGCGGACAGGACTTTTCTTGCTTCATGCTACGCAAATCTTCACGCGAGGGGTTTCGGTGGTTTCACGGACAGGCACGACGTTGGCTGGGCCCACCAGGACTTCAACCATGACAATCCCAATGCCCGGCGCCCCAACCGTTTCCACTGGAACCACGTTGGCAGTCTGATCCATGACATACCTCACTGGCACCACGCCAATGGCCATTAGGCCGGGATCGCCTTTTTGAAGTTATCGAAGGCAGTCTTGGCTGTTTCTAACTTCTCTTCCCAGATGACTACTTCCGCTTGAAGCTCACTAATGCGCGCCGAAGTCATCTTTTCCAGATCCTCGATCTCTTTGAAGAGCTTTGCTTCCTTTGCCCGGTTTTCCTGGGCAGCCTTCCCTAACTGCTGCACCGTTTTCTGGTAATCATCACGTGCTTCCTGAATCTTCTTCTTGTGGATGGTGACTTCGTTCTGCTGGCGCTCTGTTAGGGCCTGGATCTCTTCAACGATCTCTTCACGACGTTTTTCGAGCCCAGGAATCTCTTTTACTAAATCCTGGTAGAGATTAACAACCCTCTCGATCTGCAGCATCCCACGATGCTGAGACTCGTAGAGTTTGATCTCTCCACGAACCTGTTGGAGGATGTCCAAGGCAGCACGATGTTCGGCCTGGTCGATAGGCATTTTCACACTCCTCCAAAGAAGGCTCGTGTCATTCCTGACATAGATCTAACCTTTGCCTTGAAGTCTGGCAAACGCTTCATTTCATGTTCTAGTTGGTTCCAAACGCCTTCCTCGTTGTAGACAAACTGCCCGGCCTCGCGGCGTTGGCCAGGAAGGTCGAAGAACCTAGGAGTAGCATCCCCCGGACAACCACACAGAATGATTTGTTCCGCGCCCATTATGTATGCAATCTGCATTGCGAAGTAACCAGACAACACAAACATTGGAGTTAGGCTTTGCCAATTGTAGTCCGTGTAGGCATACTCTTCGGTGGTGTGGTATTTGGTGAGTTCACGCTCCCGGACGTGTAACCAACGAACTGTTTTCCATGCCCCAAGATTCTTACCGTGGAGAGAAACCCAATGGTCCACCTTGGGGAGGAACATTCCGATATCGTTGACTGCAAAAATAACAGCTTCTTTATAAATATCATGAACGCCGTATTCAAAGAGCGTACTTCCCTGTAGGGATGCCAACTGAATCAAAACATCTGCAGCCCCACCCACCACCACCGCAACGCGGCCTTTCAGGGTGCCTAAAAGGTCAGAGACGTTTCCTTGACCAGCGTATCCGCCGTAAGTCCACGTCGAACCAAAATCACCCATCGAAGCCGCGTTGCGGGTCGTCATGTTGGATACCTTACTCCGGTAGGATCACCAGGAAGCAACCCTTGATGATCTTTCCAACTACCGGGTTAGCAGTCTTCCAGATTAACTGCACGATGGTGGTCGTGGTCAAGACGATGAAGTTCTGACCAGTGAAGGCGAGACCACCATAAGGCTTGTCGGTGGCCGTCGGGCCGTTAGCGGAGTAGGATTCGATAGCCGTGACGTAACGATCATCGTCAACTGCGTCACCGATCTGGAACGTGCCATTAACGCCTGCCGAAGCCCACAAGGCGTTGGCAGAGATATGCAGACCGATGACCATTGCCCCGGCCGGCAGCACGCACAGGTTAACCTTATCCTGTACGCCAGCGGAGGCTCCACCAGTCTCACCTGAGATTACTGTATGCTGGAAGGGAATCGGGAACACCCGCCCCCCTCGCTTGGTAGCGACCAAACCTGGTGTGTGGTTTGTGACTAGAGCAGCGTAGTCAACTGAGTCACGAGTCGTCGCCATGATTAGATCACCACCCTCTTAGTTTTCTAGCACGTCAAGCACTGCCACGCCACCTTCCCAAACACGCACCGCAGCCATCATCATGGCAGCCCGGACCTGCCATGCATTAAACGATTGCACGTTCATACTGATGTCTTGGATCTTGGACTGAATCTCGCGGCCCACTGAGAGACCGATGCAACCATTGTCGAACGCGACGCACCGACGGCTGGTTGCGCTGATGAGGTTTACCATGCGCTGCAAGCTGGTTTCACCATCAGTATCGATCACGTCAGCAATCGACACCCACGTGAATCCTTCCCACGTCTGCCCGTCCACGGTGCCTGTGTCGTGGATACGGTTTTTGGTGAAGTCTGAACTGCTTGCCTGAGTGATGGCAAGGATGTCAGTCTCCTGGCCGGGCGTGTAGAGCATGGTCCGGCGCCCTGAACCCACTGGAACACCTGATTTCGACAACTTCACGTGCGCCCCAATGACATTGGCCAGCGACAGCGCACTGGTCCCACCGATTGACGTCACCCAACGGGCTGATGGTAGTGCCTGGGAACCAAGCGTACGGACACCACCGGAAACGGTGGCAATGACTGCAGCACCCGTCAGGGCATCGATGATGTGCTTGTCAGAACGACGCTGCATGGCCGCAGCCAGGGTGCGCATGTAACCAGACATCGGGTTAATCATGGCACGAAGGGAGTTTTCATCGAACACACGCACGGAACCTTCTGAGGACTGAGGGACGACTGCGCGGATGGAATGAACCGGGTTCAGGGGGACGATCTGCGCGCCCGGCACTACTACGTCGTTCGCCACCACGTTACCAAGCCGGTCATGGTAATCGATGACAGCACCAACATTGGTATGCACCATGCCAGGGTCGAGCTTGCTCCGCAGCATGGAGTCCATCTGCTGGTAAGTTAGGTGGAGCTGATCGTGGAACCTTTCAATCCATGTCTGGTCAACTGTGAGCGACATCTTTCTCTCCGTTTTCAGCGATCACCTGATCGTGAAGCGGAGGGTTTCCCGCAAAATGCGGACCCTGTCCTTGTGCGCTACGCGCGCACTGTGCGGCACTGTTGTTTACCGGACCATGTGCAAGGTTTCCCGGTAAGTTCAGGATCTTATCACACGACAAAAGAGAAAGGAAGAACACTTACTTCTTCTCTTCTCTTTCTACGATGATCTTGTGCTTGTCAACAATCTCGCCTGGACACCCAACCACCTTCATGATCTTTTCCTTACCTTCACCGCGCCGGATCATGTTTTGGACCGCGTTCACAATGCTTGGGTGATCCATGTCCACGCCGTTGTATTCGCGATGTTCGTCTGTCATCACACGTTTCCTCCGTCTACCAAAACGGCCATACCCCACCACCAAGGTTGACCAGAGTAAACATCGTAAGTGTCTTTATTCATTTTACCCTCCTAGGCCGCAGGCGGTACGAGTGTGCTGGCAACCCACATTGCCAAGCCAAAGGCAATCATGGAGAAGCCGCCCGGGCTCACTCCAAACATTGCCAACAAGAACGCTAACTGCCACAACCCGCATGAAGAAGCTTATGACGTACATTAGACTATCTCCACCTTCTTGTCACCGTAGGCACGCTTGTAGAGACCTTCAATGTGATCCATGACTTTGGGGTCGTTTCGGAGGTAACCATCATGCATTGGATGAGTTTTGTCGGTTGCAATCTTTGCTAGTTCCTGGCGCACGTCGTCACCAGTCAAGGCGCCCGGCCCGCCTTGTGGTCCCTGACTAGCAAAAAACGATGAATCGGCCTGAGCCAAAGGCGCCAGCCGCATCATGACACTTAGAAAGTCAGCATGATCTCCCAGACCCAAGGATTCAAAGAATGCTAACTCGTCAGGCGTTTTGAAGATCATGTTCGTTAGGCGTTTGGTCGCCTCACGAAGTTCGTCGTATTTGTCACCGTATTCTGCTTTTAAGGCGGCTAGACCAGCTTCGTTTGACGTTTTCAATGAAGTTTGCGCGCCCGTCAACGTCCGTTCATGCAATGCAAGCAATTCAGGGATTGCATCCTTCGGCACCCCATGCTTATGCATGATGGTCTTGAAGTCCTTGACGTACTCTTCATTCCAACCGAACCCATCTGGGAGCTTCTCTGGGCGCTTGACAACATCATTGTAATCGTCAGGGGAGGCCGGCGGCCGGGCCAGAAACCCTCCCTCGTAGAGCTTGGGAAGGTGGTTCTTCTTCCATTCGGCTAGTTCGGTGACCTTTTCGGCATCGTTGGTTGCACGCAAGCGCACGGGGATGCGCGCCCCAACCTCTCGATGGGCATCGAAGGCAGTCTTGACGAAGGTTGGTAGATCGGGGGCATCCTTCACGAATGGATGATCTCGTAAAGGTAACTGCCGCCCGCTATCTTCGTAAGTTAAAGTTTCCGGAATCTGCGCTAGAACTTCAGGATTCACGCCATGGGCTCCATTTCCGTGATAGTTCGCATCAAGTATTTTGCGGGATGTTGAGCAGCATCAATGTTTAGGAGGATTTCGTGAATCACGCTACGACGAGCATTGTGGGTAATGCAAGCAATTGGGTCGATTCCTTGATAGACTTGACAGTAGACTGTGTCAATGAGATGTTGTAAAACCAAACTCCCGGCCGGGCTGTTGAAGGCAGTGACGTAGGCTACCTTCAATTGATCCTGGTCAAAGGCCGGGCGCCATTTGGCTTTGAGCCATTCCTTGATGGAGGCAATCACGCCGTTTTCTGCCCCTCCCCTAGCACCTTAATCAAGGGAGCCACCTTCCCAGCACTCTCGGCGTACTGCGCTGCCTGCGCCGTGGCGAGCTCTTGTTCCTGTTGCTGCTGCCGGGCGCCTCGCAATGCTTCAATTTCCTTGCTACTGCGCGTCCACAATGCAGGGAAACCACGATTGGTCATGATTCCGGAAGCAGTCTTATCTGGATCGATTGGATCCAGAACCGACGGACCGAGGGCTTGCGCTAGCGGTGCCAGATCATTTAATACCAAAGCCAGGGTTTCAGCATCCACGGCGCGCTGCGCCCGGGCGATGGGATTGTGGTAGACAGTCTTGATCTTGCCATTCCGAAACATGATCTCTGGTGGAGGACTGAAAGCTCCAGCATGATACATTATGTCGAAACCGATTTCTGTAATAACGTACAGAAACTCACGCTGAAGTCTGCCATACACTGGCCCCAGAATCTTGAAGAGAAGGTTTAACTTTTTGGCAAACTCATACGCAGTCATTTCAGACTTCTGGACCCGCATGAGTTCCAAGATGTGTTCGACGTAGAAGATTTCTCTGATTGTCTTTCGGAGTTCTTCTTCCTTGATATTGCTCACTTCAGGACGAGAGCCCGTATCGTAAGGCATCATGACGTTGCGAATGTCACGGCCATGCGTATTGATGCTAGTGGGGCCGCCCGGCACCAGTTTCAACGTTCCAATGACGCTGTCGCTAGCGACAAACAACGGCGGCCGCAGCTTCATCGCCATATCTTCGAGAGACAAACGCTTCATTTGATTCAAGGTCCAAGTGTCAGAGAAGGCTAAGTCACCACGCCCGCGCCCGAAAACCTCGCCCGGCGTTTTGCTATATCGAGGCACCGCCGCATGGAATGTCCTGTAACCCTTCTCATCGCAAACATGCTTGCTTTCAACTTCTACCCAACAGGAAGCCCAAGGCATTCCTTTGTAACCTGCAGTCTGCTCTCCCGAAGGGCGGGGCACCACTGCGTGGACCATCTTGACTTTATCGTCAAACTTCCCATTAGCATTTAGTTTTTGAACCCCTTGTGAACAATTACCTTCACCAAACTGTTTGACGATGGCGGCAACGGTGGATTCGAATTCACGAAAACCCGTGTCGACAATCCCATCCGGGCCCTCGGAAATGTGAAAACGGCCGGTCCGTTCCGCCTTGAAGTAGAACCCACGAAAACCAGTCTTAACCTGGTTAACTGGGTGAGGCGCCTCCTCACAAAGGAGGTAACCGGTGCCAAACCCACCGTAGTCAACCAATGCCTCCACACCTTCGGCATAGAACTGTGAACCAAGGAGTTCCTTAAGGTACCGATTCCTCGATTCCTCACACCATTCCCGTGCTTCGTCATCTTTGGCTATTTCAGGATCATCTGGCTCCCAACCCATCCACTGCTGCGCAGGGTCAATGGTATTGCTAGCCATGAACTGTGACATGAGCTCGGCTGCCATCATTGTAGTAGAATCAAAAACATTTTGGGTTTGTTTGGTGCCGGGCGTCCATTGCGAGAGGATTCCACGCCTGGAAGGCGCAATGTATGGAGCCATCCGCTCCCATTGCTCGCGATGGTTTGCGGCCTCGTTTTTGAGAGCATCGAGACGCTTGAGGATTTCGGGACCGGTTGGCATGCTAGGAGCCAAACGTCTCCGAGAGAGCCGCGCTACGCTCATCCATGAAGTCTTTGGACAGAATCGTTGACCTGAAACCCCGGCCTCGGCTCCGCCTTCGCATTGCCTCGGCCACTGCTTCCTGATTAGCTTTGTCAGTCACGCGAGGCGTTGTCTGGACCGTCGGTGGTTGCACTCGGGGCGTTGACCCACCCATCTAGGCCGCCTCAATGTTAAACGAAGTTTCAACTTTGATCTCTTGGGACTCTTGCCAACCACCGGCAAACGTCAATGGGGTGAACCCACCCGCCACGCCTGTCCGAAGGGCATCAGCCGCATGCGAGTTACCATCATGCTGAGGCTCTTTGGTAAAGACTTTGTGGATGTCATCCCACTTACGTTTGTATCTCTTCAAGTGTTCAAAGCCCACGCCCCCACCATTGTTCTTGTCCATCACGGTATCGTCAAAATAAAACTTTGTGAAATTGAGTCTAACCTCGCCGATCTGCTCTTGGACGCTGGCGGTTTCGCTGCCTGTGGCTTCCATACGGTTGCGTTGACAAACGACAACGTTCTTGAAGCCAACCTGTTCCATATAGTTAGCAGCCGCCCGGCCATCCCATGGGAGCACCACCCGGCCGTATTGGTAGGACCGCTTCTCTCGGAGCAAATGTGCTACGTCCTTGATGTCTTTCTGGGTATCTTCCCAGTAGTCTATGAAGTACACGGCCTTATCGTGAACCTGGTAAAACCAGACGGCCATAGCATCTGAGTGTCCAAGGTCGATGCAGACACCGACAGGGAGCCGAGGTTCATATGGGAATCTACCAACTCTTTTAGCCTGGATCGCAGCATCGATAACGTCTCCGTAGATAGTTCCTCGCATGTATCCCTTGAAACTACAATAGAACTCACGTTGAATGTCTTCTTCGGTGACATTTTTACCTCGCTCTGCATTGATCGCATCGATGTCCATCACTGACTTCCGGTCTTCACCAACCGCGTCCTTGATGGTATCTTCGACCGTTAGGAGTTGGGTAAACCAGGAAGGGTCGCCTTGGGCCGTTTTATACAACGTATGGAAGTTGTCATCTTCAACGTTGGGGGTTGAGATGAATGCTACCCACCCACCGTTTTCTATCAGGACAGGCATGAGGACTTTCCAAGGATCGTATTGCATGAAGGCGTACTCGGAGAGGACTATACCTACGGGATTGGATCCACGCGCCCGGTTGATGGAATCCAAGTTTTCGGCACCCATCAACTGCCATATGGACCCACCCACCAACTGAATCATCATTTCTGTTTCATTGGGCTTGCCGATTCGCAACTCTGGTGGGAAGATCATGTCGATCATCCGATAGGAGTGTTCCACACCATCGTACTCGTCGCGGATGATGTTGTCCCAAATGTCTCGTTTGGCTTGGCCGAGGGTCGGCAGGAAATGATAATAGACACCACGACGCTTCAAGGCTTCCATGCAGGTTATGGTGGCCCATGTGCGGTCTTTGCCGGCCCGGCGATGCCAGACTTCTACGAATCGCTTGATTCCACGATTACGGGCTTCCACACTTGCGCGTTGGTAGGAACGGAGGCGATGGAGATCGCGAATTAAGATCCCCATTGTTCCGCCATTGCTTGAGCTATGTTTGGGTAAAAACGGCTGCGATCCTGCGCCCGTGTGGCTGAGGGCCCCATGCGATGGACACGTTTCTCCCAAAGACCCATACAGTCTAATAAATCAGGTGTATGGGTTCTTTTAAGTCTTGGAAGATTCTTCAACCAAAGAGCTATAGCTTTTGATTCTCTATGACCAAATTGCCATGGCTGAATAATTTGATCAGCTTTCCGGATCTTTGAGCTTATTACTGATATAGGATTTTCTAAGGCAATTCGTGGGATTGGGGCAACTAAAAGTTTTCTTACAAAAGTTAAAGCATCTGTTTGTTCTTGTTTCTTATCTTTGAACCAACGAGCACCACTGACTGCTAGATGCGTACAAGGAGGATGCGCAATCATGAGATCCCATTGAGCATCCAAGATAGAAAGAACATCCGCTTGAATATGTGGCCCAAGGACCTCGGTAGGAATTAAATCGCAACTAACCGCTTCATGACCTTTGCTTAAAAAAGCGTCTCTAACTATGCCGCTGAATTCACAAGCGACTAAAACACGCATTTTAGGCAGCCTTCTTAGGCTGGTAACCCTGACTAACGAGCTTCACCAAGATCGTGACTTCCAACTGTGCTCCACAGGAGCATTTAACAGTTTCAGTTAAGAAATTTGTGGGACTAATGAAACGGTTTGGGCCAGGCCAACATTCGTTGTGTTGCTTTAAAAACTCTTCAACCAACATGGCCCGCTTCGCGACCGCGCCCGTCACTATCAATTCCACTTGGTCAGGCATCAGGCTCACCAAACAACGCATCGAAAACCTTCACCGGGAGATTGCCACGACGGACTTTGACCACCTGCGGTGGGGAATCTTCCTCTTGTGGTGCATCAGGCCCACCAACCAAAGCAGTGTGTGCTTCGGGTTTAGGGGCATTCACCACAAGAGGAAGTCTTGCCACTGCGCCAGCAGTGGTGTCGCCGCTAGGCAGTTCCACAAGCGGGGGCGCCTGAGAGATGGACCCCACTACCAAGCGTACGACACCAGTGTTTGTGTCCATTTCTAGCGACACAGTTGGAGTGGCCGGGGCCGCGTCACGTTCACGGGCGTAGACGCCGGCCATTTTGAAGGTAGTATCAATTGCGGCTAGCTGTGTTCCATGATCCTCAACTTCAACTTGCTCCACAACTTGCCCTTGATAAGAGAAGAATTGAGTCTTTTTGGCGTCTAACTTTTCACGAACCTTGTCTAGCGCGTGTTGGACAAGGTCGGGAGGGATCTGGACGTTTTCCAACATCTGGGCCCGGGCGCGCTCGACATTGAATGCGGACGATGGGACGTTGACGGGGTGGGTCACTAGCGTCGCCTACCCATGGCACGCGCCATTACCAAGTCTATTGGTGAAACCGGCCGGGTGCGTGGACGACCAGTAATGCCAGTGCGCGCCTGAAAGGTGTCAGTGTGATACTCATCCGCGCCCGGCTCCACGAGCAAAAGCTCCCGAATCCGTCTGATTTCGGAATCATACAACATTCGTTGCTGTTTTCCGGCAAACGTCCTCATGTAACGGGCCGGGAACTCTTGCTCGTGGGTGCGGAGGAACATGTAGAGAGCCATTTTGGAGCGCATTGGAATCAACTCGACGGCGACGTCCAATGCGCGCAGTGGTTCCAAGCCTGCAAGGTTCACTTGCGGTTGGTTTGACGCTTGCGCCTGGTCCGGGGGTGACTCGTTCCTCTCCATGGCTTGCCCCACATCGGCATTCTACCACTGCGCCCGGCCTCTTGTCAAGCAAAATCATCGCTAGACCAACCCATGCAAGGTTGTGAAAGTCTTAAATCAATGATCGAAATTCTAAAACCTTGAAAATTTTAAAAAATTCTTTGTGGTTCACTGCAAAATCCATGCCAAAACACCTCAAAAGCCCCCTGGCACCCCTCTTGCAATTGCAAACGACGTGCCTTTGCAAGATCGTTGCCATTTTTTGAAGGCAGTGGCATGCGTCAATGGCAAGGTTGTTGCATTTTGCAAATGTTGGGCCACAAAATGGTGGCATGGGGAATGCATGTCGTTACGACATTGGCACGATTTGTGGACATGTTGATTAATATTGATTAGCGTTGATTAGTGTTGATGATGCAAGATGCAATGATGATGCCATCCACAATAGCACGATCGTTCGTTTTCGTTAGGCTTTGGGAGCTGGTGAACGATTTTTGTTGCCACGCTTCGCAAGGTTTGGTAGAGTGTGGTCATAGGAGGAAGGACAATGAAAATCAATCAATGGTACCGCAAACTGCTACGCGAGGAACGCATGCTAGGCCGCAAGGGGCTCGAAGCACGCTTGCAGGTCTTGACCTTGATCTATCGAGTCAATCCGAAAGTGAGGGGATGAAAGGCTAACGCTTCGCGTGACTCGACGCGAGGAGCGGGAAACGCCCAGCGTTCACGCGCCTTTAGCGTGCCCTGATGGCTCGGAGGGGAAACGGCTAGCGTTGACGCGAGTTTACCGAGACCGAGCTCGGGTCCAGGCGCCCCTAGGCGCGTGTGTGCGAGGGAGGGGGAGGGTGAGGGTCTGTACTAGTAGTTATATATAATTATATATATAATATCTATATATATCTATATATACATATACTAGTACATTAAGACTTATACCTACCCAGACCCACCCGCACACGCGGAAGGGCGCGGGGGAGGGCAGGCAGGGCGCTCGCTAACTATGCGCCCAGAAAGGGAAAATGAGCACTTGACACTCAGGGCACTCTAAGTTAGCATGGGCATTGAGGGAACCTGGTTCCTAGGATCGAGTCACCGGGAGGTTTGACCAATGACAATGACCAATGCCGCATGTGCCCTCTGCGGCCGTAGGCGAGACACCTTGCTAGGCAACCTATGCCAATGGTGCCGGGCGCGGCGCAAGGCAGAAGGCAAGCACACCCGGCCCCAACGGCGAGGTCCCGTCAAGGTCCATGAGAGCCGTATGCTTCAATTGCTCACACGTGACGGCTTTGCCTGTGGGTTATGCAACAAACCACTTGACAGCAAGCCTGTTTTGGACTATAAGGATAGAGAGAGGAAAGCAGTGTTGGGCAATCTGCAATTGGTTCACAAGGGATGCAGGCAGGTAGCATGGAACGTGCAAAGCAGTTAACCTCTAAAAGGAGCGCAACCATGCAGATCAGA
>Ga0070704_100000033_pt1 | contig 44959 bp, 54 predicted proteins | sample KBSK5252metaG_FD_65467 | JGI IMG/M metagenome (GOLD analysis project Ga0070704, IMG submission 65467) | Corn, switchgrass and miscanthus rhizosphere microbial communities from Kellogg Biological Station, Michigan, USA - KBS K5-25-2 metaG | ecosystem: Host-associated > Plants > Roots >...
CCGCACGATTGGAGCTCGCGCCGGCCGCGGCTGACCCGTGCGCAGATTGCCGCGATGCGGGCGCTGCGCGCGAAGGACGTCGCCTACAAAGTCCTGGCGATCGATTTCGGCGTGTCGGTGACGCACGCCTGGCGGGTGTGTCAATGGCGCTGAGCCCAGTGGTGCAAGCGCAGGTCGATGCGATGCGCGCCGAACTCCGGCGTCGCAACGCCGAGCATGTGCCGCAGTATTCGATTGCGGGGCTGAAGCTCGAAGAAGTCGAGGACCTGGCGGCCGGGCTCGTGCCGCTGACCATCAAAGCGCAGGCGCGCATGTTGCTCGATATCGAGGATCACCGGCGTCGGAATGCCGAGCGGCCGATCCGCACAAAGGCTCGTAAAGGAGAGACTCGCCGATGATTGCGCAAAAGAAGGAAGCCCACCCCCTCAGTTGGCCCGAGGATTGGCCGCGCACGCGGCCGCAAGACCAACGCGTCATGGCGTCGTGGAAACGGACCGCCAATCAATACCGGGATGCGCTCGAAAAAGAACTCACGCGTATGCAGTCGCCGTCGTTCGTGATTTCCTCGAACGTCCCGCTCAACATGCGCGGCGCGATGACGCCCGGCGTCGAACCGCTCGATGTGGGCGTCGCCGTCTACTTCGCGCGCAAGGTCAAAGAAGATTTCGCGTGGCAGGATGCGCTCGGCATTCACAATCCGGCGCCGACCGAGCAGCAGGTCGTCGAGGCGTATCGGCGTCTCGCGCAGCAGTACCACCCAGACCGCGGGGGCGACGTCGCGATGTTCCAGTCGGTGACGAAACACCGGGACAACGCGCTCAACTGGATCAATCGGAAGACGAATCAGAACTTCGATTACGTGATCGCGTGCGACACGTTCAAGGAAGTGCGGCTGAACCTGTGCGCGATCGTGCTGACGATCAAGGCCATCCGGCAGATCGAGCGCTGCGGGACGTCGAGCCTGCTCGAGCGCGCCTTCAAAGGCTTCGCGGCGCTGCCGGCGCATGTCGAGCCCGCGGCGGCAGCGCGATGAGCGCCAGCAAGGAACTCGCGCGGATTGGCGACATCATCGACGCCGACATCGACCCGCGCCAGGACCGGATCGACGACCTCGAGCGGCAGGTCGCCAAACTGCGCGGTGAGCTCTCCGACGCGCGCCACGAACTGACGCGCGTCCGCGAGAATACAAACCGGGCGCTGACCGCGCTCCGGCAGCAACTCTCGCCGCTCTATCGCGCGCTGCAGCGCCTCTTCGGCGAGCTCGAGGACGCCGGCGTGCCCGATGGCCCGGCCGCGTGGTCCGGTCCGCCGCCGGCGGGAACGGGCGCGACGTCGGCGGGGGCGATCGATCCGCGGACGGCCGCGATCTGGGAGACGTGGAAATCGCGACTCGGCTTGGGATGTGCGGCGGTGATCGATGCACTGCTGCTGCAGCCGAACCTCAACACGACGCAGTTAGCGATCGCGATCGGCAAGAACCGGAACACGATCCCGAATCTGATTTACAAATTGAATCAGGCCGGGCTGATCGACAAAAACGGCAATCGCTTTTCGCTGAAGCAACTATGACCTGCAAGAGCGTCGGTCTCCACGGCACGATCCCCGGCCATTGCCCCGGCCGAGGACGCCACCGATTGACGCGCTGGGAGCGTCGGTCCCGAACGCTGCAGATTCGGGACAACGTCGATCGCTCACTCACGAACGGAGGCAGCCCATGACGACGGAGAAAAAACCCGCGCAGACCACCCAGACTACGCAGCAACCGGTCAGCGGCGCAGGCCAGACCGACGCCGGCCGCGCGGCGAAGCGGACGCAGCTCCGGAGCGCGCTCGAGAAGCAAGGGCTCGCGCCGGCTCAGGTCGACGCCGCGCTCGCCGACGTCGAAAATATCGTGTGGGGGACCGCCACGTAGGACGCTCGAGATCGCCATGCCGCGCGAGATTGGACCGAAAGGCCCGCAAGGCCCGCCTGGTGCGCAAGGGCCAGTCGGTCCGACCGGGGCGACTGGCGCCACCGGTGCTACGGGGGCGACGGGTGCAACGGGGGCGCAAGGCCCGCCCGGCGATCCCGTCGCGGCACGGTCGGAGACCGGCACAGGCGCCATTACCGCGCTGACGTTGCCGACGGGCAATGGCGATCTCATCGTCTACTTCGACAACACGTCAGCCGCCGATGTGCAGGGCATCACCGCAGGGCAGGCGAATCAACGGCTCACATTGATCTCACGCGCGGCCGGGCAAGTGAATCTCTACCACCAGCACGCGAGCGCCTCGGCCGCCAACCGGATGATCAACACGGTCACGAGCGGCCTGACGCCGCTGGCCGCCGGCGCGGGCACGGCGACGCTCGTCTATGACAGTACGAACTCACGCTGGCGGCTGGCGACGCATCGACAGGGCAAGCCGATCAGCGTCGCGTACACCTCGACTGACTACACCGCGGATTCCGGAACGTGGACCGTCGACAGCGGCGACCTCCTGACCTACACCTACGAAGTCACGGGCGGCGCGGTGGAAGTGCAGTTAGTCACGACGAACACGACGACGAGCGGCGTCGGTGTCGGGCTGTTCGTGCTCATTCCGAACGGCTACACGGTGCCAACCAACGGCGTGGCGAACACCGAAGCGGCGGTCACCTCGAATGCCGTGAGCACGTCGGGCGTCGCGCAAGTCAACAACAGCGTGAGCACGACGAAGATGCGGATTCTCCGGCAGGATTTCACGTCCTGGCCGAATGGCACGAACAACAACGGCGCGTCTTACACGCTGAAGTTTCCGGTGGATTGAATGGCGGCTTTCTACATTACGCTCACGACGACGCGCCCGACGATGCCGGATCCCGAGGCGCTCAACGCCGCAGTCCGCACGGCAACCGGCGACGCGACAGCCATCCTCGTGTTCGATCCGCTCGGTACTGGCGCGTGGCGAGGGAAGAAAGCCACGGCATGGACGGCCCCGCAGATCACCGCCGCGCAGAACGCGCTCGATACGACGGTCGCCGATACGCCGCAGCGCGCCGCGCAGCGCGAGATCGACAAGATGCCGATCGCGACGAAAGCGTTGCTGTTGACGTTGCTCGACCAGATCAATCAACTCCGGACGCAGCCGACGACGACCTTTGCATCCGTCACGCCGGCGCAAGCCCTGCAGGCCGTCCGCGACAAGGCGGGCACGCTCTGACTCCTATGCCGAGGAAGCGGCAACCCATCACGACGCCGAAACTGCGAGGCAAGCGCCCGGCCGCCGCGCTGCTGCCCGAGCGCCTCGAGCAGCTTGTCGAGTCACAGCAACACTTCGTCCTCGAGTACCTGAGCAACGGCTACAACGCAACCGAGGCCTACGCGCAGGCGCACCCGGCCGCGAAACGCACGACGGCGGCCGCCGAGGGCTATCGCCTGCTGCGACATCCGGCGATCGCGGCGATCATCCAACGCGAGGAACGGAAGCGATGGACGCGCTTACAGATGGACGGCGATGAAGCGCTCGGCTTGATCTCGCTCGTGGCGCGCGCCGACATCGCCGAGGCTTTCGATGAGAAGGGCGAGCTCCGGCCGGTGCGCGAGTGGCCGAAGGATCTCCGGCTGTGTGTGAAGAGCATCCGGCCGGGCGCGTTCGGCGACACGCTCGTGTTCTACGACGCGCTGCACGCGCGCGAGATCATGGCGCAGGTCGCCGGCCGGCTGAAACCGGAGGGGTCGATTGCGGCGAGTCTGGCGACGCTCGCGCAGCTCCTGACCGGGCAATACGATCCCGACGAGGACCGCGAGGACTAAATGCATCGCACGTTCACACGGGACGATCGCGTCGCCATCGGGGAATTAGTCAGCGCGGCGACCAACATCTGCGCGGTGTCGAAGAATCGCGCCGTGTTCGCGCTTGGGGCGCTCCTCGCTGAGCGGGCGGCGAATATCTGGCGGGGCGAGAGCAGGCCGTACGTGGCTACGATCGCGGAACTGCGCACGTTCGCCAAGACGTGGGACGTCGGGACACGAGCGGCGTTCAATCCGAAGAAACGACACGGGCGGACTCGGCGGAAGCAGCGCTGATGCCGACCGACCGATTGCCGCATCCGCTCACCTACGGCCGACACGAGTGCCATGACTACGCGCCGCCCTGGTTTACCGGCCGCTGGCGCGATTGGCATCGCGGGCACGGTTGTCGCCTCGATGACGGCAAGCCTCGCAGTGACGAAGCCATCCGTGAGATTCAGGCGCACGAAGTAGCGGAGTAACCTCGATGCCGACTGACATGCTCGACCTGACGCGCGTCACTTTCGTCGGCGGCTCGCCGTCGATCGCGACTTGGCCGATCACCTCCGAGATCACCGAGTTCGCCATTCGGCCGGGGACGCTGCACGTGCGCCACACCAAAGAAGGCGCGTGGCCCGATGTCCCGTACGAGACGACAACGCAGGAAGCGACCGTTTACGTGTTCCTGCAGATCAATGGCATCTGGTACGGCACCGGCGCCGAGCGGCTGCGCCCGAATCAGCAGAACAAACCGGAACCGCTCGACGTCGGCGACTGGCTGCGCGAGTGGCTGTATAGCGACGTCTGGCATCCGATGACGCGCTACACCCCGACGCCCGGCGAGATCGTCGGCGTGGCGATCGCGGCCGGCAACGAGCGCGTCGCCGACGTGGCGCCTGTGCAGGAACGCACGCCGACGTATCTCCTCGCATGGCCCGAGCCCAACGGGCGCGAGTATCCGCCGTGGGCGACGGCTGCCGCGTCGACGCCGGTGCCGCCGACACCGCCCGGGCCGTCGGCCGACCTCGAGCTCGCCGCGCGGCTCGATGTCATCGAGACGGAGCTCCGCGAGATCAAGGCGCTCCTGCAGCAGCCGCCGGCGTATCGCGCGAGCGCGCAGTTGCCCGGCTGGCTGGGGGGAAAAACGAGCATCGTCGCGACGCCGGTGCCGCGCGACGGGCAATGATGCCGCCGTGTTCGGTTCTACAACTGACCAATAATGATGATCATCCCCGGACTGCTTCAAAGGGATAGCCGGCGATCGGCAGCGACCGGCCGCGCGACGTTCGTGGTGCGCGTCTTGCCGTGAGCCATGGGTAGACTCGCCCGCGCGCGCGACACCTTACTCCGCTGGAAAGCGGATCCCGTCGCGATGGTCCGCGAAGAATTCAAAGCTGAACCCGAGCCGTACCAAGCCGAGGCCCTGCAGGCGTTCGCGAATCCGGCCATCGAGCGGATCGCGATGAAGTCCTGCAAGGGGCCGGGCAAAACGACCACGCTCGCCTGGATGGGCCTGAACTTCATGGCGACGCGCCCCTACCCGCGCCTCGGCTCGACCTCGATCACCGGCGACAATCTCAATGACAACCTGTGGCCCGAGATCGCGAAGTGGCACCAGCGATCGGCCTTCTTCACGCAAAACTTTCATTGGACGAAAACCCGCTACGTCTATAAGGAGTCGCCGGAAACGTGGTTTTGGTCCGCGCGCTCGTGGCCGAAGCACGCCGACGCCGAACGCCAGGCAGACACGCTCGCCGGCCTGCACTCGGATCACGTCGCGTTTCTGATCGATGAGAGCGGCGGCATTCCACAAGCCGTGATGACGACCGCCGAGGCTGTGCTCGCGACCGGCGTCGAATGTAAAGTTGTGCAGGCCGGCAACCCGACGCACACGACTGGCCCGCTGCATCGCGCGTGCACGGTCGACCGGCATCTCTGGCACCTCATCACGATCACCGGCGATCCCGACAATCCCAAGCGCTCGAGCCGCATCAAACTCGCGTGGGCGCGTCAGCAGATCGCCAGCTACGGGCGTGACAACCCGTGGGTGTTGGTCAACGTCTTCGGCGAATTCCCGCCGTCGTCGATCAACGCGCTCCTCGGCGTCGAAGAAGTGCAACGCGCGATGGAGCGGCATCTTCGGGCCGATGCCTACCAGTGGGCGCAGAAGCGGCTCGGCGTCGACGTCGCCCGGTTCGGGGACGATCGCTCGGTCATCTTCCCGCGGCAGGGCCTCGCGAGTTTCCGGCCGGTCATCATGCGCAACGCGCGCACGACCGACATCGCCGCGCGCGTGATGATGGCCGAGCGTCGGTGGAAGTCCGAGCTCACCTTCGTCGACGATACCGGCCATTGGGGACACGGCGTCATCGACAACCTGCTCGCCTCGGGCAGCCATCCGATCGCGCTCGTGTACCACAGCAAGGCACTGTCGCCGCGCTACAAGAACCGGCGCTGCGAATTCTGGCTGAAGGGCGCCGACGCGATTCGGGATGGCGCCGCGCTGCCGCCGCTGCCCGAGATGGTCGCCGAGCTCACGGAACCGACCTTTACATTCGTCAACGGCGTGTTCGTGCTCGAGGAAAAACAGCAGGTCAAGGATCGGATCGGCCGCTCGCCGGATCTCGCCGACGCCTACTTTCAGACCTACGCGATCGACGACATGCCGGCCGACATGCTCGAGAAGTTGAAACACCACCCGGCCGCCCGCCGGCATTTCGATCCCTACGCGCAGCCGGCGACGGATGAGGCTGACGACGGGGTCGGACGGGTGGCGTTCGATTTCGATCCGTTGGGCGTACGCTGAGATTGATCCTCATGCGATGATGTCCCGACAACGTTGTGAGGCCGTCTAGCTAACGGCTCCTCACGCCAAAGACTCAGGCAACGGCCCGCTCTCTGTGCACAGCGGAGGGCGGGCCGTTTGTCTTTGGGGAGACGAACGAGAACCGATGCGCGCCGTACTGCGTGAAGCGACGCTCGAAGACACGCCGGCCCTGGTGCGCATGGCCGAACACTTCATCCGCGGCACGGCGTACGCCGATCTCTTGACCTTCAACGAGCCGGCGATTCACACGCTGATCGCGCTCGTCCTCGGGCACGGCGTGATCTACGTCACAGAGATTGACCGCGCGCTCGTCGGGATGATCGCGATCGTCGCACTTCCTCATCCGGTCACCGGCGAGCTCTACGCCGATGAACTCGCGTGGTGGGTCGAACCGGCCTATCGCGGGACCTCAGTCGGGCCGCATCTCCTCGATGCGGCGGAGCGCTGGGCACTCGCGCGCGGCGCCGCCATGATGAAAATGATTGCGCCGGTCGGCTCGAGCGTCGGCGCCTACTACCTGCGACGCGGATATCGGCCCATCGAAATCGCGTACGGAAAGGTGCTCCATGGCCGCGTTCTCCACCTTGGCGCTGATCGGGTTGGGGCTGGCCGGCGGGATGGCGGCCTCGAACCTGATGAACCGCGGGCAGAACCGCTCGAATCAACCGGCACCGGTCGAGGGCGAGGGCCTCATCATGCCGCGCAACCCGACGCCGCCGATCGATACGTCGCAGGCACGCAGCCAGGCGACCACGGCGGCGAAAACGGCCGCCGAGCGGCAACGCAAACGCGCGGCCGCGGGTAGCACGTTGTTGGCGGCCGTTCCGGGGGGCGCCGGTGCGCCGATGGCGGGCCGCTCCGGCCGCGCGGTTCTCGCGCCGCAAACTCTGATCGGTAGTTACTGAGCGATGCCCAGCGACGCCACGGCGGCGATCACGAAACGCGAACGCTACGAGCGGCTGCGGTCCGCGCTCAAAAGCGACCGCGCGACGTTCGATGTGCACTGGCGCGAGCTCGCCGACTTCTTCTTCCCACGGCGTACGAGGTTCTGGACGGGTGATCGCAACAAGGGCGACAAGCGCAATCAGAACATCATCAACTCGACCGGCCGGTTCGCGGCGCGCACGCTGCAATCAGGCTTACACGCCGGCCTGACCTCGCCGGCGCGCCCGTGGATGAAATTGACCGTGCCCGATCAGGAACTCGCCAGCCATCCGCCGATCAAAGAATGGCTGCGCAGCGTCACCGAGCGGATGCTCGTGCTCTTCAGCGTCAGTAACACCTACAACGTCCTGCCCATCGTCTACGGCGATATGGGCGTCTTCGGGACCGCCGCGATGGCCGTCCTCGAGGACACGCGCGATCTGTTTCGCGTCTATCAGTACCCGCTCGGCAGCTACTACCTCGCGACCGATGCGCGCGGACTCGTGTCGACGTTCGTCCGCGACTATCAATTCACGGTGCGCCAGGTCGTCGAGCAGTTCGGGCTGCAAGAGGACGGGCGCACGATCGATTGGTCGCCCATCAGCCGGACCGTGAAAGACCAGTGGACGCAGGGGAACTACGAAGCGCCGGTCGATTGCTGCTGGATCGTGCAGCCGAATACCGACTACCGGCGCGACCGGCTGGCGGCCAAATATCTGCCGTTTACGAGTTGTCACTTCGAAGTCGGCACCGATGAGCGCGTGTTCCTGCGCGAGAGCGGCTTCCGGACGTTTCCGATCATGGCGCCGCGCTGGGACATCACCGGCGAAGACACCTACGGGACCGACTCGCCGGGCATGACGGCGCTCGGCGACAACAAGCAGCTCCAAATCATGGAGCGCTACAAGGGCAAGGCGATCATCAAGATGGTCGACCCGCCGCTCGTCGGGCCGCAGTCGCTCCGGTCACAGAAAACCTCGATCCTGCCGGGCGATGTCACCTACGTCGACGTGCGCGAAGGGATGCAGGGCCTGCGCTCGGTCCATGAAGTCAATCTCCGGATCGACCAACTCGCGATGGACATCGATCGCGTCGAGTACCGGATCAAGCGCGCCTTTTACGAAGACCTCTTCCTGATGCTCGCGACGTCCGATCCCATCCGCGGCGCGCAACCGCCGACGGCGCGCGAGATCGAAGAGCGCCACGAGGAAAAGCTTCTCGCGCTCGGGCCGGTCCTCGAGCGCACAAACGATGAACTGCTCGATCCGCTCATCGACCGCGTCTTCTCGTTGATGGCCACACACAACCTGCTTCCGACGCCGCCGCAGGAACTCGAGGGCGTCGATCTGAAGGTTGAGTACGTCTCGATCCTCGCCGAAGCGCAGAAACTCGTCGGCGTCGTGGGCCAAGATCGGTTCCTGCAATCGACCTTGCCGCTCACCGAGGCCTACCCGGAAATCCGCGAAAAGATCAACATCATGCAGGTCGTCGACAACTACGCCGACATGCTCGGCGTCGATCCGCGGACGATTCGCCCGACCGAGGAAGCCGAGCAGCGCGTCGCCGCCGCGCAGCAGCAGCAGCAGCAGATGCTCGACGCGCAGCAGGCACAGACGATCGCGAAAGCCGCGAAGGATGCGTCGGGCGCGAAGATGGGCCAGGACAGCGCGCTTGATCGGCTCGTCACGCAGATGGGTGCCGGAGGCCCGTGATGGCGCACGAAGCCGAAGTCCGCAACGCCGCCGATCCGCAGCAGGTCCGCCGCGCCGGCCGCCGCGACCGTGACCGGCACGCGCGCGAACTCGAGTGGGTGCGCGCGGTCCTCGCGCACGGCGACGGGCGCGCGATGGTGTGGACGCTCCTCGAGCGCGCCGGCATCTTTCGATCGGTCTGGCACACGAGCGCGATGATTCACTACAACGCGGGCCGCCAGGATTTCGGCCATGAACTCATGGCGCTCGTGATCGAAGCGGACGAAGAAGGGTTCGAGCTGATGCAGCGCGAGGCGCGCACGCGCGCCCGCCGCGAACGGCTCGAGAACGAAGCCGCGCACACGCCGCGGCAAGGGGGCACCAATGGCGGAAGCGAGTAAGACGCCCGCGCAGGCGACCACCGAAGCGGGCGGCAGCAAGACCGGCACGGAAGCGACCGACAAGACCGGCGAGCAGACCGGCGCCGCGGCGACGACAGAGGCGGGCAAGACCGGCGAGACCACGGGCGCCGCTGCCACCACGCAGACCGGCGCGGCCGCGGCCGCTGGCGAGACGGAGAAGAAAGCGGACGACAGCACGCAGGCGAAAAGCGAGCAGCCGGCCGGCGAGAAAAAACCAGACTCGCCGAAGGTGCCCGACAAGTACGACCTCAAGCTGCCGGCCGGCGCCGAGGCCTGGCTCGATGAGAGCGACCTCGCGCAGATCAGCACGGTCGCGAAACAACACGGCTGGACCAACGACGAAGCGCAGGCGCGGCTCGAAGAGCACGCCGACGCGCTCGTCGCGCAGAGCGCGGCGTTTCGGGCGCAGGTCGAGGCGGATAACGACTACGGCGGCGACAAACTCGAGCAGACGCAGCGCCTCGCGGCGCAGGTGCTCGATCGCGTCCGCCCGAAAGGCACGCCGCGCGGCGATGCGCTCCGCAAGATCCTCGTGAAGTCCGGCTACGGCAACAACCTCGAGGTCGTGAGTTTCCTCGCGGACCTCGGAAAACTGATGGCGGAAGATCAGCCGACGATGCGCAGCGGCGGGGGCGGGGCGACCAACGAGGATGCCGCAAGCAAACTCTACGATCACCCGACCAGCAAGGCGCTCGCGAGTACGTAACGCTGATCGCTCCGCTGAGGGAGTGATCATCATGCGATGGGTCTGGTTCGTGTGCGTCGCGGCCTGTGTCGTGACGTTCTCAACGGCCGTTGACGCGGCGACGGTTGCCCCGTCGTCGACACACGGCGTCGATTGGTTCCTCCTGGCCGTCTTCGGCGCGACGCTCTCGACGGGCGCGCTGACGCTACTCGATTGGGCGAAGCGGCTCGATCCCGACGGCAAAATTCCGACGATCGTCGAGCTGCTCAGTCAATCGAACGAGATGCTCGACGACATGCTCTTCATTCAGGGCAACCTACCGACCGGGCATCGCTCGGTGATTCGCACCGGTCTGCCCACGGTCTACTGGCGCATGATCAATCAGGGCGTGCCGCCCAGCAAATCGCAGACGGCGCAAGTCGACGATCAGGCCGGCATGCTCGAAGCCTGGACGGAGGTCGACAAGGATCTCGCGACGCTGAACGGCAACATCGGCGCCTTCCGCCTGTCCGAAGCGCGCGCCTTCATCGAGGCGATGAATCAGGAAGCCGCGCAGACGATCGTCTATGGGAACGGTGGCCTCGCGCCCGAAGAGTTCACGGGCCTCGCGCCGCGCTACTCGGCGATCTCCGGCGCGGCTAACGCCGACAACATCATCGACGCCGGCGGCACGGGCTCGGACAACACGAGCATTTGGCTCGTCGCGTGGGGCGAGGAAACCGTGCACGGTATCTTTCCCAAGGGCAGCAAGGCCGGGCTCATTCACGAAGACTACGGCGAGGTCACCGTCGAGGTGACGGCCGGCGTCGGCGGCAACCGCATGCGCGCGCTGCAAGAGCGCTATCAGTGGAAGCTCGGGATCACGGTGCGCGATTGGCGCTACGTCGTGCGGATCGCCAACATCGACGTCTCGGATCTCGCCGGCGGCACGCCGCCCGATCTCATCTCCGCGATGGAAGCGGCTGAGGAAGCGCTGCCGAATCGGCTCGGGCGTCCGGTGTTCTACGTGTCGCGGCGCGTCTCGCGATGGCTCCGCAAGCAAGTGCGGACGAGCGTCGCGAACGGAGGCGGCCTCACGTTCGAGAACTTCGCCGGCAAACGGCTGATGGCCTTCGATGGCATTCCGATCCGGAAGGTCGATCAGATCCTACTGACCGAAGCGCGCGTGACGTAGGCAGCCGCGAGTTCGTGAACCTCGGTCACTAAAGGAGAGCAGGGCTATGTTTTTCGATGCGTTGTTGCTCGTGTCCGACGCGCAAGCGCTCAGCGCGACCGCCGTCAGCACGAATACGATTGATCTCGGCGCGCCGGCTGTGGCCCGCCGCATTGGGAGCGGCGAACAGATCGGTTTCCTCGTCACCGTCGACGTGGCTGCGGATTTCACGACGACGGACGAAACCTACTCCATCCAAGCGATCTCGAGCGCCTCGGCGAACCTCTCATCGCCGACGGTGCTCTCGAGCGTGACCCTGACGTCGGCGAACCGGCCGGCCGGCAGCAAGATTTACGTGCCGGTCCCGAAGCAGACGCCGATTCAGCGCTACATCGGGCTCAACTACGTGCTCGGCGGCACGACGCCGACGATCACGGTGACGGCTGCGCTCGTCCTTGGCTCGATGGTTGAGGATCAGACGATCTACGCGAAGGGTTACAGCAACTAGCAGGCGTGATCGCCTGACAGGAGGAGTTGAGCGATGGCAGCCAACGATCGCACCACCAAGCCGGCCGATCCGCGCGCCCGGCCCGCGACCGGTACGCAACCCGCGCCGACGCGGACCACCACCACGCCACCGGCCGCACGCGCGTCCGCATCGGGCGAAGCGGAATCGCGGCAAGCGAGCCCGCGCGACGCGACGCAGCGCGAGTTCCTGCCGGCCACCACGCGCGAAGTGCAGGACACGATCACGACGACCGACGAGCAGGCGCAGAACCAGGCGCGTCGCCAGCAACAGCGCCGCGACGCGGTTGCCAAACAAGAGAAAGTGTCGCGCGAGGATGCCGTCAATGCCGCGCGCAACGCGGCGCCGAGCGTCAGTGTCGCGGCGCCGAATCCGACACCACGGCCGGCCGTGACCTCGGCCGCGCGGATCAATCTGCTCGAGCCGGACGTGCGCCCGCCGGCGCGACACGCCGAGGATCGCGTCAAGGTCCAAGCGACGCAACTCGGGTACTACGAAGATACGCGCCGACGGCCGGGCGATGTGTTCTGGATTCGATCGCCGGAGGAGTTCTCCGAGCGGTGGATGCGTGTCGTCGCCGATGACACGCCGGAGCACACGACGATGCTCGCGGAGGCGTTACGGCAGCAGCATGAGGACATCCGCGGCATGCGACGGGGCGCGACGACTGAGGAGAGTGTTGACACGACCGGCAGCGCGGTCGAAGGTGCCGGCGCCAAAACCGAGGAAAGCCCGAAGCCGGCGACTGGCGATCAGGACGTGCTCGAGTAACGAGTTTTCCGCGCGGCGCTCGCTGACCGTCTGCCGCTGACGGGGCTGGAAGAGCGAGGGGGTCTTGCTCAACCCTAACGGCGGGGCCGGACGGGTGAGTCTGAACGCCGCGCGGAAAATCTTGAGACCAATCAACGATTTTGTTGATGTCAGACGATGGCGCATAAAACCGAGTGGCTGACCTTCTACATCGTGCTGAAGGACCCAGCCGAGGTGAAGGCCCAGCAGGCGGCGCATCCCTACGGCGTGATGGTCGCGCCGCTGACGGCGGCGACCACCTACGCGGCGCCGTGGCGCGGGTACGACGATCCGCAGACGGGCGCGCCGTATAGCTGGACGCCCTGGAGCGGCGCCAACACGAAGGGCGGCGTGTTTCCGCTCGACGTCGTGCAGTTCAACCGCAAGAGCGGCGGGTTCTGGATCTTCGGCGGCACGACGACGACCTACATCTGGCTCGGGCAATTCCGACTCGCGTCCAACGGAGTGCCGGTCGACGCCGGCGTCACGCAAGGGCCGATCAGTCTGCGGCGGTGGGTCGAGGGCTTCGAGACGCCGGGCATCCAGCCAACGGCGGCCTCGGGCACGGCGAGCGGGCTCGTGATCTGTCGCGACGCGGCGCGGCACGTCGGCGGGTACGGCCTCGCGATCCGCGGGCCGAACAATCAACTCTATTCCTTGAAACTCGGCGACGCGGCCGGCTACAACCCGGCGACGACGGTCGGCGGCATCGTCAATCGCAATCGATCGTGGGAACGGTTCTATCTGCGGCTGCGACGCAAACCGACGACGGGCACGGTGCTCTTCTGGCGCTGCCGCGGCGTGCTGGGCGATGCGACCTCGCCCGGCCTCGCGATGGGCATCACGACGAGCGGGCAGCTCGCACTGTTCTCGTTCGACAACGTCAGTTACACGCTGCTCGCGACGATGACGGATTCGACCTACATCACGGAGTGGGATCCGGTCACGAATCCGAAAGCCTGGCACAAGGTCGACATCATCTTCCGCTATGCGACGGCGCTGACGGTCCCCGGCAAATTGATCGCGACCGCGGCGGTCTGGATCGACAACCGGCCCGTGTTTCAGAGCGCGGCCGGGTGCCCCGGCTTGGTGCTGTCGACGGGGCACGACCTCAGCGACATGGGCAACCCGCAGTCCGGCGTCACCGACCTCGAGCTCGACATCGACGATTGGATCTGCGCCGACATCCCGTATCTCGTGGACGCCGGCGCGCGCGTCGAGTACGGCAACGGCAAAGACTTCCTCAGTGGCTCGAAAGTCGTCTGCCTGCGCGCGAAGCAGTTCAGCGCGAACCATAACGCCGCCTGGACCGGCGACTATCGCACGCTCGCGCAGGAAACCTTCGACCTGGCGGCCGTGCCGGCGACGCTGACGACGACGACCTCGGCCGCGCTCCTCGCGATCGACAGCGATGACGCCGACGTCATTGACGCCGATCCCGGCAAGTTGGGCGTCGCCGCGCTTATGGTCATGTTGCGCTCGAGCCGCGGCACGACGAGCGGCAGTATCGGCGTCACGCTCAACGGCTCCACGACGACCACGAACATCACACAGAGCGCGACCGGTTCGACCGCCGGCGGCGCGAACGCGGCGATCTTCGGACAGGTCGGCACGGCGGCCGCGTTCGCGGACCTCACGCCCATCGAGCTCCGGCACACGAAAGGCGCGGATACGACGGCCGCCTACGTCGCCTCGCTCATGGCGCAGGTCGAACTCATCGGCGAGTGGGGCAAAGAGGATCATCCGCGGCCGAATACGACCGCAGACCAAGCGATCGCCGACGCGATCATCTGGCCGACGCCGAAAGGGCAGCACAACGCCGCGTATCCGCATTCGCCGTGGGCGCTGGATTCTCCGAACGCGCCACCGATTGCGCCCTACATCGTCGTCGCGGGGACCTACGTCGGCAACAACACGGGCCAGGACCTCGCGTTCCGCGCACCGGTCCATTTCTTCTTCGTGCGCCCGCTCACGGGCGGCGCGGGTGGGTTTCAGTGGTGGTCGACGATGTTGGCCTCACACCGGGCCTTCGAGCAGCAGCTCAACCCGCGCCTGGTGCACGGGCTCGAGGATCTCAGTTTCACCGGCAGCGTGAACGAGCAGCAGCAGCAGCAGTACCTGCTACGGATTGCCGGCACCGAGGCCCAAATCAATGCGATCGGCGTGACCTATCAGTACATCGCCGTGATGGACCCCGCCGGGCGGTTCTGTCTCAACACGACCGTCTCGCATCGAAGCGCCGAACCCCTCATCGTCAACAAGCTCGTCGATGCCGGCTTCACGCCGGAGTGGGCCTTCGCGTGGATCGAACTGATTGGCTCGACCACGAATCGCTTATATGCGAAGCATGCCGGCAACGCGGCGAACAAGATCGCGCACTACGGCGGCGGCGCGATCACGACCGGCCTCGCGCTCGGCGCGGGCAGCGTCTCGACCGACACCGGCGTACACACGCTCGGTGCGGCGGCGATCCCGCTTTCGCTCTGGCGGCGCGCGGACGGCAACAACGACGCCGGGCAACCGGGTGTCGTGGCGATCGGGACGTGGACCGGGGACGGCAGCGCCTCGCGCGCGGTGTCCTTTGCGCCATCGAGCGGCTTGCGGCCCGTATTCGCGCTCGTCTTCGGCGAGACCGGCAACGGCGTCTGGCGCGATCCGTCGCACACGGGTGTCAACTCGACGCAGGGCGCGGGGACCGACATCACGACCGGGATTACCGCCGGCGCGATCGATGGCATGAGCGTCGGCTCGAGCCTGAACACGAACGGGATTGTTTACACCTACTTCGTGCTCATGGGTTCGGCGACGGCCGGCAACGGAGGATGGTCGATCAACGGTGAATTCATGCCGGTCGAGGCGGCGAGCCTGCCGGGCACGACACCGGACGTCAACGATCCGACGTTGATCCCTGGCTACGTCCCGCCGGCGGCGCCGGGCACGATTGTGCCGCTGCCAACCGATCCCGACCTCGATGACGGGACGGATCTCCCGGGTACCGACCTGCTGTGTAAAGACTTCACGCAGTTGATCGCGAATCAGGCGCTCGCGCGGCTCGGCATCAGCAAGCAGATCGCGGCCATCAAAACCGAGCTCTCGATCGAAGCCGTGCATGCGCGGCTGCATATCCAGACCGACGTGGACACGACGCTCCGCGATGTCCCCTGGCCGTTCGCGACGCGCTATTTCATCCTGCCGGTGGTCGCCGGCTCGCCGAGCTCGCCGGTCAACGCGGATTGGGTCTACAGCTACCGGCGGCCGTGGGATTGCGTGTTCGAGCGCCGGCTCGTCGCCAGCCGCGGCAGCGCGCCCGACCCGACGCCGCCACCCTTCGGCATCGGCAGCGACAGCGGCGGCGGTCTCATCTACGCGAACGTCTCGCCGTGCACGCTCGAATACACGTCGCGGATCTTCTGTCCGACCTACTACGGCGACGCGCTCTTCAAGGAGGCCCTGATCTGGCGCCACGCGGCGAGCCTCGCGCCGGCGCTGACGCGCCTCGAGGACAAGGTCAGACACGCGCTCGAGCAGTACGCGGCCGTCACCGCGAAGGCCCGGCTGATTCTGAAGCCCGGTAACCCCGGCAATCCGCCGGCCGCCGTCAGCGCCTACGACACGAGCGCGACCGACATCGCGGCGAACGTCGCCGTCGTCAACCGCGCGCTCATCCGCATCGGCGCCAAGCCGATCAGCAGCTTCACCGATCAGAGTCGCGAGGCAGTCGCCGCCCTGGCGATTTTCGAAGACGAGCTGCGGACGGTGCTCCGTGATTTCGCCTGGCCGTTCGCGACGAGTTACGCGACGCCGGCCGTCGTCGGTGGATCACTCACCGCGCCGCTCAACAGCGATTGGACCTTCAGTTATCGGCTGCCGACCGATTGGGTCGCCGTGCGTCGCCTCGTGACATCGACGGGGCGCGACTACGATCCGAATCCGCCGCGCTTCCGCATCAGCACCGACGCGACGGGCGGCTTGCTCTACACGAGCGAACAGAGCGCGGTCATCGAATACACGGCGCGGACCGCCGGCACGGTGGCCCGCAGCGATGCGCTCTTCCGCGATGCGCTCGCCTGGAAACTCGCCGCCGCGCTGGCGCCCGCCTTCGCGACCGTGGTCGATCCCGAGATCGAAGAACAGCGCGGCCGCGGACCGGACAAGCCCGATCGGATCGCACGGACGAATCCGGCGCAACAGCAGTACGCGCGGCAACGGATGGTCGACTACGCCGATCGGCAGTATCGGATCGTGCTCGTGAAAGCCGAGGTCGCGGCCGGCAACGAAAGCCAGCAGGCGCCGCCGGGAGAGGCCGAATGGATCACCGGCCGCGAGTGAGGCGCTGGTGCGCCGGTAGGCATCGCTGATGCCGCAGAGCGTGATGCAGCGCTCGTTCGCGGCCGGCGAACTCGCGCCGGCGCTGCACGCGCGCGCGGATCAAACGAAGTACGTCACCGGCCTACGGACCTGTCGCAACTTCCTCGTGCGGCGCGAGGGCGGCGTCAGTAACCGGCCCGGCCTGCGCTTCGTCAACGCGGCGAAAGACAACGTCGCCGGCAAACTCCTGTTGCGCTACGTCGCGGCGACGCCGGGCGACAGCATTCTCATCGAGGCGGGCTCGGGCTATTTCCGGTTCTACAAAAACGGCGCGCTCGTGCGCGTCGCCGGCGTGGCGGCCTACAACGGGGCGACGGCCTACGTGGTCGGCGATCTCGTCTCGAGCAGCGGCGTGAACTACTACGCGGTCGCGGCGACCACGGGCAACGCGCCGCCGAACACTGCGTACTGGTATCCGCTGACGTCGGATATTTACGAGATTCCCCACCCGTACGGCGCGGCGTCGCCGATGTTCAAATGGAACCAAAGCGGCAATGTCATCACGTTGACTGAGCGGGGCCAAGTGCCGCGCGAGCTCGTGTACGTCAGTGCCACGCGCTGGATTCTGCGCGACATCACGACGACGCCGACGATTGCCGCACCGACCGGCGGCGCCGGCACACCCGGTGCGGCGGGCGCCTTGACTTACCGCTACAAACTCACGGCCGCCGCGCTCGACACCTACGAAGAGAGCAATGCGTCCGCGACGATCACCGTCGCCTCGACCGCCGTCCCGACGCAGGCCGCGCCGATCGCGCTGACGTGGAACGCGCAGGCGACCGCCGCGGAGTTCTACGTCTACGCCGATCCGTACGGCAACGATGTCTTTGGCTATATCGGCTCGAGCTCGACCAATGCGTTCAAGGACAGCGGCATCACGCCCGACTACGATCTGACGCCGCCGGTGGCGCGTGTGCTCTACGCGAGCGCGAACAACTACCCCGAGACGAGCGCCGTCCATCAGCAACGGCGCTTCTTCGCCAATACGAACAACGTGCCCGACGGCATCGACGGCTCGCGCATCGGCTTCGTGTCGAACTTCGGGCTCTCGACGCCGCTGCAGGACGATGACGCGATCAGTTTCCGCGTCGCCGGCAATAATCATCATGCGGTGCATTGGCTGCTGTCGCTGAAGGTCGGGCTCATCCTCATGACGGCCGGCGGCGAGTGGACGGTCACGGGCGACGGCGGCGGCACGCTGAAGCCGCACAGCATCGAATCCGATCAGAACACCTACGTCGGGATTCATCCGACCGTGCGGCCGGTGATTGTGGGGAACGCGATTCTGTATTCGCAGCGGCACGGCACGATCGTGCGCGAGCTCCGTTTCGATCAGCAGGTCGAGGGCCTCGCCGGCAAAGACCTCACGATTTTCTCAACGCATCTGTTCGAGGGCAAAACGATCGTCGCGCTCGACTACCAGCAAACGCCCGACTCGATCATCTGGTTCTGTATGAGCGATGGCGCGCTGCTGGGCCTGACGTACATCCCTGAACAAGAAGTGTGGGGCTGGCATCGGCACGACTCCGGGGCCTCGGCGGTCTTCGAACAGGTCTGCGTCGTGCCGGAAGCCGGCCGGGACGTCGCCTACTTCCTCGTCAAGCGCACGATCGGCGGCGGGACCGTCCGCTACATTGAGAAACTCGAGAGTCGGATCATCGTGACGTGGAACACCGACATCTTCTTCGTCGACTCCGGCCTGAGTTACAGCGGCGCGCCGGCGACGGTGATGAGTGGGCTCTCGCATCTGAACGGCCAGGTCGTCGCCGTGGTCGGGGACGGTGCCGTCGTCTACAACGGCGATCCCGCTGGGGCGCAGGCGGCGACGTTCACCGTCGCGAGCGGACAGATCACGCTGCCGGCGGCGAAGTCGAACGTGCATATCGGGCTGCCGATTCGGTACGCCGAACTCGAGACACTCGATCTCGATGTCCAAGGCGAGGCGGTCCGCGACAAGTGGAAGCGCGAGGGCAGCGTGACGGTCCTCGTCGACAAGAGCACGCGCAGCTTCAGCGCCGGGCCGGACAGTTCGACCCTGACGCCCTACAAACCGGGCGCCTATGAATCCTCGAGCCTGAGTGTCACGGATCAACTTGAGTTCACGATCACGAGCGTGTTCACGCACGCCGGGCGCATCTTTCTCCGGCACACCGACCCGCTGCCGCTGACTGTGCTCGGCATCATCCCGAATGTGGAGCTCGGAGGCTGACGATGAAAGCACTCGTGAGCATGAAAATCCGCCAGGCCGACCGCGACAAACTGATGGAGCCGAAGTCGATGGCGACTGATGGCCCTGACTATCCATGGGGCCTGTCGATCACGCTCGACGACGACAGCCTCGAGAAGTTGGGCCTCGACCTGCCGGAGGTCGGCACGATGATGACGCTCGTCGCGAACGTGAAAGTTACCAACGTCAGCGAGAGCGCGAGTCCGACCTACAAGCAGCGCAGCCTCGGCCTGCAAATCACCGAGATGGCGCTCGAGGATGGGAAGAAGGGCGAGAGCGTCGCGAAGCGGCTCTACGGCGAGGACTGAACCATGGCGGGCCTCACCCTCGCGGGCGTCTCGTTGTTGCTGGCCGGCGTCGGCACCGGCGTGAGCGCGTACGGCCAGATTCAGAGCGGCCGGGCCGCACGACGCGCGGGCCAAGCCCAACGCCGGGCGAGCGAGAGCGAAGCGGAGCTCGCCGACTACAACGCCAGCGTCGCCGATCTGCAGGCACAGGACGCGATCGAACGCGGGGCTGAATCTGAAGGCCGCTTCCGCCAGCAGATTCGCGGCACGATCGGGGCGCAGCGGGCCGGCTTCGCCGGCGGGAACGTCGATGTCGGCTACGGCTCGGCGGTCGACGTGCAGGCCGATGCGGCATTCCTCGGCGAGCTCGACGCGCTGACGATCCGCACGAACGCGGCGCGCGAAGCGTGGGGCTACAAGGTCCAAGGGGCGGATCTCCGGCGCCGCGCCGACATCGCACGCAAGGAAGGCGTCTACCTCGAGGCGGCCGGCCGACAACAGCAATCGGCCGCCTACCTCGGCGCCGCGGGCACGATTGCCGGCGGCACGTCGTCGCTCCTGCAAATGCGCTACGGGTTCAAGCGAGGTTGATCGATGCCGCAGGTCCCTCGTCTCACGCGCCAGGTCGACACCGCGCCGATCCCCGGCGTCCGACGGCAGGCGCACGAGACGCCGCTCTCCGAAGGGGCCGGCCTCGAGCAGGCGCGTGCACAGAAGTTCGAAGCGCTGGCCGGCGCCGGCGAACAGTTGATCCGCACCGGCTACGGCGTCGGGCAGATCGCGATGGAGGAACGCCGGCGGGCCGACGAGGTCGCCGTCCTCAACGCCGAAAACCAACTCGCGAAATGGGAGAATCATCGGCTCTACGATCCGAAACAAGGGGCGCTCGGCGTCCGCGGCCGGGACAGTTTCGGGTTGCCTGAATCCGTCGGTGCCGAATTCAACGACGTCGCCAGCACGATCGAGCACGGACTCGCCACCGATCGGCAGCGCGCCGCGTTTGCGCGCGTCCGGCAGAACCGCGAGCTCTCGGTTGATCTGACGCTCCGGCGCCACGTCGCCGGCGAGATGCAGCGCTACGAAGCCGGCGAACTGCAGGCGTTCATCGAGAACACGACCAGTCACGCCATTGCCAACGCAACCGACCCGCGTGTCATCGGCGCGGACCTGCAGAGCGCGACGGACGCGATCAAACGCTTCGCGCCGCGGGCAGGCCTCGGACCCGAACAGGTCCAAGACCAGATCACTAAGGTGACGAGCGCGACGCACGTCGGCGTGATTGACCAACTCCTCGCGACCGATCAGACGAAAAGCGCGCAGGTCTACTTCGAGGAAACCCGCGGCGCGATCAAGGGCGAGGCGATTGCGCGCATCGAAAAAGCGCTGCAAGAAAGTTCGACTCGCAAACGCGCGCAGGAGGAAACCGACAAGATTCTTGCTGCCGGTGGCTCGCTCACCGACCAGCGCGAGAAAGCGAAGGGCATCGAGGATCCACAGACGCGCGACGCCGTCATGCAGCGCCTCGAGCACGAAGCGGCGATCAAGGAACGCGAAGATCGGGTACGCGATGAGACCACGCTGCGCGGCGTGTACGACATCGTCGACCAGACGCACGACGTCACGAAGATCCCGGCGACGACCTGGGCGACGCTCGAGGGCTCGCAGCGGTCGGCGCTGCGCGGCTACGCCAACGCCCTGGCACGCGGGGTGCCGGTCGAGACTGATCTCCCGACCTACTACGCGCTGATGCAGCAGGCCGCCGATGATCCCGAGATGTTCACCAAGCAGAACCTGCTGAACTATCGCGCGAAGCTCGGGGAAACCGAATTCAAACAATTCGCCTCGATGCAGGCCTCGCTCCGCTCCGGCGATCGGAAGAAAGCCGACCACGACCTCGGCGCGTTTCGGACGCACGATCAACTCTTGAAGGACACGCTCACGCAGTACGGCATCGATCCGACGCCGAAGGATGGCACGGCCGAAGCGAAAGCGATCGCCCAACTGCGGCGAATGCTCGACGTGCGGATGCAGGCCTTTGGCGAAATCACCGGCAAGAAGCCGAGCAACGACGACATTCAACAGACGCTGGACGATCTGCTCTCGCAATCGGTGACCGTGCCGGGCTCGTGGTGGAACATCTTCCCCGGTGGGCAACCCTTCTTCGACAAGCAGAAGCGCGTCCTCGATCTGACGATTGGCGACGTGCCGGCCAACGACCGCACGCTCATCGAACGCGCCCTGCGCACACGCGGGCGCCCGGTCACTGATGCGACGGTGCTCGACCTCTACATCGAAACCAAGGCGCGGAACCGGTAGGCCATGGCGCTGAACCTCTACGACGACGCGCTCGAGACACTCGACGAGCACGGCTCCGCGGCGGCCGGAAATCCGTACGAGGAAACGCTCAAGCTGCAGGACAGCGCCCGCGAGACCTCGATTCGCCGATCAGTGATTCAGGGTAGTGGGCTCACGCCGGAGCGGGCCGCCGAATCCCGACGCCTGTCGCAACGCCTCGGCCTGCCGCCGGCGGTCATCGAGCGGAACTTCGACAAGTTCAAGACGAGCACCGATCTCGAGGACGTCACACGCGTCGGCCGGGACGCCCCGCACCTCGGCGACTGGATGGCCGCCGATCCGAACAATGCCGCCGTTGCGAAAGACGATCTCCCGACGCTGTCGGTGATGGAACGCACGCTCGGCGTCGGGCGCCATCTCGTGAACTACGCGAAGGCCGGTTGGTCGGAATTCAAAGAAGGGCTCTACGGCAAAATCGCCGAAATCGCCGAACTCACCGAAGCCGTCACCGGCGCCACCGTGCCGCCACTGACCGAACGCGCGAAGTACGGCATGACGACGCCGGGCACGGTCAATCTGCGCGAACAGCCAAAGGTCCAAAATCCCGACGGCACGATCTCGACGGTCGACAGTGTGGGCGTGAATCTCGAGGGGGAAGAGTTGTTACTGCCGACGGTCACGCCCGACGGCCGGCATTTCACCGGCACCGAAGACGAAGTCGTGCAGCAAGCGATCGCCGAGTACCAGAAGACCGGCCGGCATCTCGGCATCTTCAGTTCGCCGGAGGGCGCGAGCGCCTACGCGCAGCAGCTCCACGAAGAGTACGCCGCGGGCAAGTACGACACGCCGACAGCGGCCGCGCAGATCGCGGCGGCCGGCCGGGCCGCAGCGGCGATCGCTGGTAACCTCGCGCAGCAGCAGCGCGGCTCTCAACGGGGGATGGGCTTCGTTGAGCGCGCCGTGTACGGCGGCGTCGAGTCCTTCGTGCAGAACGTGCCCGGCCTCGTGGCGGGGTTCGCGACCGGACCAGGCGCGGCGCTCACGTTGGCTGGCGCGACGACGAGCGGCCAGGGCTACATTCAGGCGCGCGAGCAAGGGCTCCGGCCGGAACAAGCGGCGACGTTCGGCGCGATTCAAGGCGCGATCGAAGTCGCCACCGAATTCGTCCCGGCGCACTGGTTCTTCAAGGACGTCGGCGCGAAGGCGCCGCTCATCAAGTTGATCGCGCACCAGATTGCGAGCGAGATCCCCGGCGAGGAAATCGCGACGGTGTTGCAGGACCTCAACGAATGGGCGACGCTGCCGGCGAACAAAGACCGGCCGTTCACCGACTATCTCGAAGAGCGTCCGTCCGCCGCGGCCGCGACGGCGATCAGCACGATCGTCGCGATCGGCGCGTCGACGATCCCCACGCACGCGACGGCGCGCGTGTTCGAGCAGATGGGCCAGGCGGCGCAAGAGTCTAAGACGGTTCAGCGATCGCCCGAAGCGGCGCAGGCCTTCATCGAGCAAGCGACCAGAGATGGCCCGGTCAGTCACGTGTACGCGCCGATCGACACGTTCACGTCCTACTGGCAATCGAAGGGCGTCGACCCGAATGTCATCGCCACCGAATTGACGGGCGATCCCGAGGCCTACCGGACAGCCGTCGAGACCGGCGAGGACCTCGTCATTCCGACCGCCGCGTATGCCGTGAAACTCGCCGGCACCGAGCACAACGCGTATTTCGCGCAGGAGCTCCGGCTCGCGCCCGATCAGATGAACGCGCGCGAGGCGCAGGCCTTCGAGGCACAGATCGCGACTGAGCAGGCCGCCGCGGCACCCGAAGCGGCACCGGCGGCCGCTGTACGGGCCAACGTCCTCGCGCAGCTCGAAGCGGCCGGCGTGCCACGGGCCACCGCCGAAAGCTACGCCACGCTCTATGAATCGGCATTCGGGGCACTGGCCGAACGGGCCGGCGTCACGCCGAGCGAACTTTTTACACGGTACGGCCTGCAGGTCACGCGCGAGGGGTTGCCGCCCACCGAGGGCGCTCCGGTTGCGCCTGGGGTGCCCGCAGCGGTCCCGACGCCCACCGTGCCGCAGACGCCGGAGGCGCGCATTCAGGCGCTCGAGGCCGAACTCGTCCGCGAACGCGAGGAACGCCGGAGCGTCGAGCGCTCCGTCGAGGTCGATCCCTTGACCGGACTCGGTAACCGCCGCGCGCTCGACAAGGCCATCGCCGCCGCGGAAGCCGATCCGAACACGTCGGTGATCTTCTTCGATGCCAACAATTTCGGGATGGTCAACAAAGCGCTGGGCAGTCACAAAGCCGGCGACGCCGTGCTCGTGCGCATCGCGCAGGCCATCCAGCAGGCGGCGACGGAAGCCGGCGTCGGCGAACGTGCATTCCGGCGGGCCGAGGGCGGCGATGAATTCGTCGTGCTCGCGCCGAGTGCGAAGGCGGATCAGATTCGAGCGCGAGCGGAGGAACTCTTCGGGGCAGAAGACTATGTGCACCCGGAGAAAGGGGCGTTTCAAGTCTCCCTCGCCGGTTCGGTGGGTCCGACCATGGAAACGGCGGAAGCACCGCTCCAACAGGCCAAGGCCGCACGTAAAACCGCGTTGATCGAGTCTGCGCGCCAACGTGCGCCGAACTATGCACCGAGTCGCATTGACACGACACGAGCGACAGCAGAGACTACGCCTGATGTCCTCACCGCCGAAGGATTACCCGCCGCTGCAATTGCTGCCGGGGAAGAGCTACCAAGTGCTGCTCGAGAACGCGGTACGCCTGGTGCGGTCGGGCCGATCGAAGGGCGAGGCGCTGGCGCTGGCGTTGAACCTGGCGGGCTACCGGCCGCCGGACGAGAGCTCCGCGGACTCCCCGAGCTCGACGAAACCTTCGAGCGACGTCCCGTAGAAGAAAACCAAGCCCGCCTCACGCCCGACGTCACGCGCGAACTCGAACGCATCCGGGACGAGCTCTCGACCTTTCCGTTCGTTGAACGTACGTGGAACTGGATCACGACCGGCCCGAAGACCGGCACGGCGGCCGGCGGCGCGGCTGACATCGTCGCCGGCGCCGCGGGCGCAAGCGTGTATCACGACGTGCTCGCGTTCTCGCCGGTCAACAAGTTCCGTGGCCAGCCGGCACGGAAAGCGCGCGGCACGCGTGGCGATGTGCTGGGCGCCATCACGCAGGTCCTCGCGAATCGCGACATTCACAACAACCTCGCCGAAGGGGCGGTGCGCGTCGCCGAGCATCGCAACGCCGGCGATTGGTCGTTGCTCTCGTTCGATCTCACGACCCTGCCGCCGACGTGGGGCACGCCTGCGCCGCGAGAACTCACCGATCGGCTCGCTGCGGATCTCGACACGGCGCTTAGCGAAACCGTCGAACCCGCCGGCGAGGGCGACGTTTCCTTCGATGTGACGGAATTCGAGCAAGGCCCGAAGCCGACGATCGATGTACTCGAGACCGGCGAGGAACAACAGCGATTGCCGGGCGACGTCGGCGAGGTGCGCGAGCAGGAAATCGCGACGCCGGAGCTCGAGGCGCCCTTCTCTCTGACGTCGGAAACGGCGAGCAGGAAGGTTCAGCAGACGAAGCTATTTCAAGCGCTGCAGCGCGGCGCGATTCGCTTCGGCGCCGATCGTCAAGTCGCGATCGAATTCTTCGCGCAGGCCGATCTCTCCACTTTTCTCCACGAGAGCGGGCACTTCTATCTCGAGGTCCTGCGCGACCTCGCGAACCAAGTCGCCGATCTGCCGGCCGACGTCCGGACCGACACGCAGCAGCAGATGCTCGCCGACCTGGCGACCTTGCAGACTTGGTTCGCGGACGAAGAGCACGCCGGCGCTGGCTTCAGCGTCAAGCAACATGAGCAATTCGCGCGCGGGTTCGAAGCCTACCTAATGGAAGGCAAGGCGCCGAACGCCGAGCTCCGCTCCGTGTTCGCGCGGTTCCGGGCGTGGCTGCTCGGGATCTATCGATCGTTCCGGAGTCTGAACGTTCAACTTACACCCGAGGTCCGACACGTGTTCGACCGGATGCTCGCCACCGATGCCGCGATCGAGGCTGCGCAGCAGGACGCCCAGCAGCGGCCACTCTGGCTCACACCGGAAACGGCCGGCATGACGCCGGCGCAGTTCGAGCGCTATCGCGAACAGTTAACGGAGTCCTCGAGGAAAGCGCGTGAGCAGCTCGAGCAGCAAATCCTCGCCGAAGTGCGGCGCACGCAAACCGAGCAGTGGAAGAGTCAGCGGGCGACGATCGAAGCCGAGGTCACCGGTCAGATTCAACAGCAGCCGGTGTACCGCGCGCTCGCGGCGATGCGGACCGGCACCGAACCGGACGGCTCGCCGCTCGCAGGAATAAAAAATATTCCTGAGCAGGGCGAGCCGCTGAAACTCTCGAAGGATCTCATCGTTGCCGAATACGGCGCCGAGCGGTTGAAAGCGCTGCCGCGCCCCTACATCTACACGCGCGAGGGCGGTCTGCATCCCGACACGGTTGCGCAACTCTACGGCTTTTCTTCCGGCGATCAACTCCTGACAGCGGTCAGCCAGGCGCCGAAGATGGAGACCGTGATCCAGCAGGAAACGGACCGGCGCATGCTCGCCGAGCACGGCAGTCTCTTGCTCGATGGAACCCTGCCGGAAAAGGCGCAAGCGGCCGTCGCCAACGAGGCGCGCGAAGAAGTCATCGTCGCCGAACTGAAGGCGCTGAACAAACTCCGCCGCGGCGGGCCGGCACGCATTCGGGCGGCGCTGCCGCGCGCTCAACAGGTCCGGACGTTCGCGCGCGAGCGCATCGCCCGTACGAACCTCCGCGAGATTCGGCCGCAGGTCTTCTGGGCCGCTGCCCGTCGGGCCTCGACGCAGGCCGTCGAACTCGCGGCGAAGCAAGACATCGACGGCACGATTGCCGCCAAGCAGCAGGAACTCGTGAACCTCGCGCTCTACCGCGAGGCGCAGCGCGCGAACGAGGACATCGAGAGCCGCGTGCAGCGCGCGCGGGAACTGAGCACGGGGCCGGCGCGGCAGCGCCTCGGCCTCGCCGGCGAGAGTTATCTCGATCAGGTCGACGGGATTCTCGACCGCTACGAATTCGCGCGCGTCAGTCAGAAGGCGCTCGACCGCCGGGCGTCACTGCGTAAGTGGGTCGCCGCGCAAGAAGGCGAGGGCCTGCCGATCGATCTGCCGGAGGATCTGCTCGAGGAAACGCGGCGCACGAATTACCGCGAGCTCACGTACGAGACGTTCGTCGGCGTCACGGACGGCCTACAGCAGATCGCCCACCTGGCGCGCCTGAAGAATCGGCTCCTCAAAGCCGCCGAGCAGCGCGAACTTAGTGCGACGGCCGCGATGGTGTCCTCGTCCATCCGCGACAACGCCCGACAACCGCGGCGCCAAGGCGCCCGCGATCGACGCGTCGCCGAAGAGCGCACGCGCATGGTGGAACACTTGTTCGCCGGGCATCGTAAGCTCGCCTCGATGCTGCGCGAGATGGACGGGTTTGAGGATGGCGGCCCGGCATGGGACGCCATCATGCGCCCGCTCAACGACGCCGGCGCGCGCGAGGCGGAAATGAACGCCACGGCGACGCGGGCGCTCGCCGAGCTCGTCGAGACCGCGTACCCGAAAGCGGAGAAGCGATCGCTCTACACCAAAACGTTCGTCCCGGCGATCAACGACAGCCTCTCGAAGATGGAACGGCTGATGGTCGCGCTCAATTGGGGCAACGAGGGGAATCGGCAACGTGTGCGCGACGGCTGGCACTGGAGTGATCAGCAGGTCGCGGCCGTGCTCGAGACGCTCGACGAACGCGATTGGAAGTTCGTACAAGGCACGTGGGATCTGATCGATGGGTACTGGGGCGAGATCGCCGCCAAGCAGCGGCGCGTCTTCGGCGTGGCGCCTGAGAAAGTCGCCGCCGTCCCGATTCAGACGCGGTTCGGCGAGCAGCGCGGCGGCTATTTTCCGCTCAAATACGATGACCGGTTGAGCGCGACGCCGATACAGATGCTCGATCTCGAGTCGGCCAACCTCGCGAAGCAGGCGGCGTACACGCAATCGACCACGCGCCGCGGGCACACCGAAGCGCGGCAGACGCGCGTCGAGCTCCCGCTGCGTCGGGATTTCGGGGTCATCTTCGAGCACGTGCAGCAAGTCATCCACGATCTCAGTCATCACGAAACCCTGATCGACGTCAACCGCGTCCTCGGTCATCGCGACGTGCAGCAGGCGATCATGGACACGTACGGCGATCTCGTCTACAAGCAGATTCGCGGCACGATTCGCGACGTCGCCTTCGGAACGGTGCCGGCCACGACCGGCTTCGAGAAAGTCATCAATCACGTGCGCACCGGCGCGACGATCGCCGGCATCGGCTGGAATCTGACGACGGCGTTTCTGCAGCCGATCGGGCTCACGAATTCGGCGGTCCGCATCGGGCCGCAGTGGGTCGCCCGCGGGTTGTATCGCTGGCTCCGCTCGCCGACGCAGATGGTCGAAACCGTCGGGTGGATTAGTGAGAAGTCGCCGATGATGCGACTGCGCGGGCAGACCATGCAGCGCGAGATCGCCGAGGTCCGGCAACAGGTCGGCGTGACGACGGGCCGGCTCTCCGGCTGGGTCGATGCCGCGATTTCGAAAACGACCTTTGATACCGTCTCGCGCCAGGCCGTCGCCGATTCGTACTTCTATCTGATTCAGCAGATGCAACGCGTCGCTGACGTGCCGACGTGGCTCGGCCAGTACGAAAAGTCGATGGCCGCCGGCGAGCCCGAAGATCGGGCGATCGCGCTGGCCGACCAAGCCGTGCTCGACAGCCAGGGCGGCGGGCAGACGAAGGACCTCTCGCAAGTCCAGCGCGGCGGGCCGATGATGAAGTTGTGGACGAACTTTTATTCGTTCTTCAACGTGCTGTATCAACAGTCGACGGAAAGCTACCGGCGGACGAAGTTTAGTGAACCGATGCAGGTCGCGCGGCTGGCCGGCGACTATCTGATGCTCTTCATCGTGCCGGCGACGCTCGGGTACCTCGTACGGCAGGCGATGCGGCCCGGCGATCCGGAAGACGAGGACGCGCTCGCGTGGTCGCTCCTCACCGAGAACCTCTCGTATCTGGCCGGCACGATGCTCGGCCTGCGCGAGATCAGCGGCACGCTGCAGGGCTACTACGGGTACGAAGGCCCGGCCGGCGCGCGATTCTTTGCCGCGCTCGGGCGCTTCGGGCAACAGGTCAAACAGGGCGAGCTCGACACGGCGTTGATCAAAGCGTTCAATGATACGGCCGGGATTCTGTTGCACTACCCGGCGGGCCAGGTTCGGCGCACACTAGATGGTATCGCCGCGCTGGCCGAAGGAAAGACGGCGAACCCGATGGCGATCATCACGGGGCCGCCGCCGAAAACCGGGACACGATAACGGAGGGCTGCGATGTTCCAATCGGCGTATCTCCTCTTGGTCTTCATCGCGCTGATTCTGACGCTCGTCCACGCGACGACGAACAAGGTGCCCCTCTGGATCGCGGTCCTCCTGGCCTGCGTCGCGCTCTTGGTCGGCGCCGTCCCTCACGGGTAAGGGCATCGAAGGTGGGACATGGAGCCGGATCCGAAGCAACGTATCCTGAATGAACAAATCACGGATCGACTGTCCAATGTGACCGTCCTCATCGTGGGCGCGATCGTCGTCTCGCTCGTGACGATCGTCGTGGTCGCGGTTGTGGCGGTGCTCCGGCCGCAATCGACTGCACTGACCGTGATCATCGGAATCACGACGCCGGTGACGATGGCGCTGCTCGCCGCCGGGCTGCAAGGCATTCACCGCGGCATCAACGGGCGTCTCTCGCAGCTCCTTTCACAGACAGCGGACGCGGGGCGCGCCGTCGGCCGGGCCGAAGCGATCAAGCAACACTATTTCCGCCTGGCGACGATGCAGCCCGGCACGCCCGAACATACGTCGCTGCTCGAGCAGATTCAGCGGGAATCGTTGAGTTACTTCGAAGTGATCGAGAAACGCGCCTCATGACGGTTTCGGGGTATACGGATCGCGCGGACGCGCACCCTTAGAGAGTGACCCCCCTTGCAACAGGAGTCTCATCATGGCCTATCCCGTTGTCGCTCGGCAGCATCCACTCGTCTGGCTCGTCCTCTTTCCGTTCTGGTTCTACGGTCGACTGACGGAACTCGTCTGGCTCTGTCTGCGCGCGCGCTGATCGTCCGTGGCGTCGTTGGGGTGCCTCACCCCAAACCGAAGGGGGACCAATGACGGCCAGACTGCTCGTGATGCTTGTCGTCGTCGCGATGGTTGGAGTCGTCTGGCACGATAACCCGATCGGCAACGCGCAGCCGATCACCATCGGCACGGTCCAAAATCTGCGCGATGTGACCGATCGGGCCGATCGGCAACTCGGCCAAGTGACCTTTAGTAGTGCACAACCCGTGACGGTCGGGAATTTCCCGAGCGGCTTCAACATCCTGAATTTTCCGACGGCACCCTCGACGAGCGCGGTCTCGGTGCGCTGTGTGAACGCCGCGGGCAGCGCCTTCGAATCCTGTGCCGGCGCCGGCGGTGGTGGATCGACCGGGCAACAGACGATGGGACTGTCGGCGCCGGTGGTCATCGCGAGCGATCAATCCGCCGTGCCGGTGACCGGGACGTTCTGGCAAGCCACACAGCCGGTCAGCGGCCCGCTCACCGATACTCAACTCCGCGCGTCAGCCATCACGGTCGCCGGGCCGTTGAGCGATACGCAGCTCCGCGCGACGCCGGTCCCGGTCTCAGGGACCTTCTGGCAGGCGACACAGCCGGTCTCGGGCAACGTGACCAGTAATCCGCCGACCCTCACGAAAGGCGTGCAGGGGTCTCAAGGCTTCACGGTTCAAGCCCTGAAGGATGCCGGCCGGACGGCCGTCGCGCTGTCGTTCACGACGACGGCGCCGACAACGGCCGATACCGTCGTGACGGCGCTTGTCAAGAACTCCGGCGGCGTCGCCGCGGCGGGCACGCAATCGATCACGGCGGCCGGCGGCAAGACGTTCCGCCTCACGGCGGTCAATGCGCAGATTCGGACGACGACGGCCGCGCTGCCGTGGGCGCTCGTCACGCTCCGCATGTCGAATACGACCACGTGCACGGCCGCTTCATCGGTCGTCGCCTATCTCGCGGCGGGCGGGACGGCCGCGGTGATCGGGAACGTCGGACAATTCGCGACGCAACTCCCCGATGGATTCGAGCTCGTCGCCGGCGGATCGTTCTGTATCTCCGTCAGCGGGAATGTGACGACGAACGTGCTCACGTTTTCGGCGCAGGGCTTCGAGTACTGAAACATCTGAGGCCGTCATGGATCTGGCCCGCGCGCGCTCGCTCGCGAATCAACTCGTCGAGGCGCTCGCCGATACGCCGCCGGCACCATCGGACCGCGCGATCGACACGGTCGACGATCTCGATCGGGCGCTGAGTCTTGCGACGCCCGGCACCGTCCTGACGCTCGACCGCACGCTCGTGTACCCCAAGCCGTTGACCATCCGCGCGAACGGCGTCACATTGCGGCCGGCCGGCGAACTCCCGCTCGAGCGCATGGTCGAGGATCTGCCGCTGCCGCGGTTCACGGACGGCCTGACGTTCGCCGGCGACGGCTCGAGCGGGGTCGGCGTCGAGGTCCGGCGCGCCAGTGCCGCCGTTGACATCGTCGTCATTCGCGGCGCTCGAGTCTCTCTTGATCGGGTGCGCGTCCTCGGCCATCCCCTCGCCGGCGGCAAACGCGGCATTGCCGCGCACGGCAACGGCGACGTCGTCGTGACACGCTGTCACGTCGATCACTGCTTCGGGCCGTATCCTGGCGACGACACGCAGGCGATCTTCGCCGCCGACATGGCGCCCGGGCTCGTGATCGACAACAACTATCTGAGCGGCGGCAGCGAGACCCTGATGCTCGGCGGGATGGACGCGAGCAGCGCCGAGCGGATGCCGCGCGACGTCGGCATCCGGGGCAACACGATCACGAAGCGGCGCGAGTGGCAGACGCAGGCCGTCGGCGTCAAGAACCTCGTCGAGTTCAAAGCGTGCCGCGACGTGCTCTTCGCCGACAACGATTGTTCACTGAGTTGGGGCGGCCACGGGCAGACGGGGTACCTACTGATGCTCACCGTGCGCAATCAGAGCGGCGGGGCGCCGTGGTCGACCATCGCGAATCTCGACATCGTCAGCAACCGGTGGCGCGCTGGCGCCGCGGCGATCAACATCCTCGGCCGCGACAACCTGAAACCCTCGGGCGTGATGTCGAACGTGCGGATCCGGAGCAACGAATTCCTCGAGCTCGATCCGATTCGCTGGACCGGCAGCAAACAGATGATTCTGATCAGCGGCGGGCCGGACGCACTGACGATCGATAGCAACGACTTCGTCGGCAGCGGCATGACGTCCGTCGTCTATCTCGACGGCAAGACGCCGTGCACGCAACTCGCGCTGACCAACAATCGCTGGCCGAAGACGACGTACGGCCTGTTCGGCAACAACGTCGGCGCCGCAGCGAGCAACTTCACCGAGACCAATCCTGCCTGGCAACGCTACGTCGCCAGCGGCACGATCGCGCGCAACCTGGAGATGTCGTCGTCATGACCGTCGACGAGCGCACGCTCGCCATCCTCGCCGGCCTCGGGCTCCTCGCGTTCGGCGTGCTCCTCTGGTACGTGCTCCTGTGGTGCTCGTGGCGGTGATTGATGAAGACGTCCTCGAGCGCATCATCGCGGAATACGAGGAAATGCCGGAACTCTCGCTCACGTTGACGCAGGCCGCGCGGCTCTTCGGCATCGACACGGCAAGCTGCGAGCTCGTGCTGATCGAACTCCTCGCCCGCGGCCGGCTCCGCAAGCACGGCGACCAGTACCGGCGCGCGCATGATGTGCACTGAGGATGATCGACGATCCGACGACGCCCGACTCGCTCGTCGCCACCTATCGGCTCTGGCCGGATGAGTACCTGCGGCACATCCTCGTCGACTTCGAAGCGACCGCCGTGTACAACGCCAAGCGGGCAGCGGCGATCCGCCAAGTCCTCGAGGAACGGCGGGGCAAAGTCGACAGCCGCACTCAGAGATTACGGTAATTCGTGGGAGAGATTCGTGGGAGACCAGCGAAACCGGTTGAAAGACTGAGCATTTCACGCCGTTTCTGAGGTGGCCTGTAGCCTCCGGAGCCGAAGGTCGCAGGTTCGAATCCTGCCGGGCGCGCCAATAAAACTGGGCCGATTTCCGCGTTTTTCGACTCAGGCCCGCCGTTTTTCTGTCGCGGAGATGGGTTGCAGATTCCGCCTGATTTGGCGTGGTTTCGCCTCCCGCGCGGCCGCATTCGTGGGAGTCGGTCGTGGGAGAAACGCGGCCGCGCCGAAGCGCCCCTCGAGCAGGCCCTGTGCACGCTGGAGCCGCGCCAGTTGCCCGGGCGTATAGATCCGGGTCGTTTCCGGTGAGGTGTGGCCGTAGAGGGCTTGGATGTCCCCCAGATCGACGCCGCGCGCGCTCAACGCGAACCCGGTGGAGTGCCGCAGGTTGTAGACGCGGATTCCTTTCGGCCAGCCGTTCCGCTGAATCGTTTTCGTAAAGCTCCGCGTATCGTATCGCCCCCAGGCCTGCGCCGCGATGAAGAGTCGCCATGCCGCGCATTGCTCCGTGTTGAGCGGGACGACGACGTGGTAGCCGCCCTTGGCGCCGCGGACAAACCAGAGTTGCCGCCGGAGATCAACATCGACGGGTTCCGCCCGCTTCAACTCAGCGGGCCGCTGTTCATGTGTGGCGAGAACGAGAAAGCGCGCCCGTGTTTTCCCGGTCCGCAGCCGTTTCAGAATTTCTTGCTTGCGAAGTTGCGTCGCCACAGCCGCGATGTCGGCATCGTGGACGGCGACGGGGCGCGCTCGGGGTTGTTTGGGTGACTGGAGATCATCGAAGGGCGACGCCGCGCGCGCGCCGTCTAACGTGCGGAACAGTTGTCGCAGGAGCCGCCAGCGATGCCGGAGCGTTTGCTCACTGTAGCCGAGCTCGCGCCAGGTCGCGATCGTTTCCTCGATCTGCGCCGGCGTGATCGTCCACCGCAGCGGATTGCTAAATGCACGAATCCAGGCGCGCAGATACGACTTCTCGGTTTTGTAGTTGGCGAGGCCTTTTCGGCGCTTGAGAAAGACGACGACAGCGCGCGCGAGCGAGCCGCGAGGATCGCGCGGGGCGAGTTCCGTGCTCTCGCCGAGTTGTTGGCGACGCCACTTCTTCAACCGCTCGAGCGGCGTGCCGGGATCGAAGCGCGTTTCTACAGGCGTGCCGTGCACCGAGTAGATGACGCTGATGCCGTACGCGTCCTCATAGATCCCCGTCGCGAGTCGCTGGCGTTGCGGCATCAGCGGCGCCTTCTGTCGGTGAATCGACTGAGCCCACGAATAACGCTGATGACTGCCATCGACAGCCCAAGGAAAAGCCCAAGAAGGAAGAGGCTCCCAACGAGCACGCCTCGATAGCGTTCGAATCCCAGCGCGAACAGCAGGCTCGCCATGACGATAGCGATGAAGGCTGACGTCTTCGGTGATTCCATTTTCAATTCACCGGCGGCGCAGCGCATCGGCGGTGACGAGCGATTTGAGACTGACGCTGATCGATGCCGTATCGACGCTGATGTTCTTCAAGTGCATATCGATGCTCGCGAGTTGCGGATCGCCGAGGATGTTCTGCGCGTGGACCGGAGTGGAGCGCATCCAATCGCCAGCCACATGCAGCCACAGGCCGAGCGCGATCGCGAAGAGCAATCCTTTGGTCGTGCGATCAATCGTCATGGTCTTTTTCCTCCTCTGCGCGCGACTGAGATTTAATCAAATGGTCGAGAAGCCGGTCGAGCCGACTGGTGAGGGTTTCGACGCTGGTAATGATGACGGCTTCGAGTGCCGCGAGGTCGATTAAAAGAGCAGTCATGTCCTGCGTTCGATCCTCAGATTTGTGGCGCCGACGTCGACGCCCTTTGCGTTTCTTCGCCACGGTCGTCAACTCGCTGCGTCGGGATCATCCGGCGCGGGTGCTTCCTCGCGTCCCTGCTGGTGCGCGAGGTGTGCTGTCAAGGCTTCAACCGTGGCGATGTCTTCAGGGCTGAATCGTTCGAGCCGATCGACGATGCGTTGCCGCATTTCGTCGACTACGAGTGCCAGGACACACCGTTCAATCGCCAACGTCACATGCGGTCGTGAAGGCAGCAGGGCCTGAATCAAATCGATCAAACGTCGGACGGCTTCACGCGCGTCGCTCTCAGATACGGACATGGGGGAGGGGTCCTTACTCAACGAAGATGCCCGACGATACCGCTTCGCGATGAAGTCGAGCAGATTGGCCGGCATCAGCGTGCGACACGATGCCGGAGGACGGACGCGCGACGCGGACGCGGCGCCTCGATTTTCGCCGGCGATGGTTTCGTTGAGGTGAGCGCGGCAATGAGCCGCCGGCTACGCTCGATCCATTGTCGCGACTCATCGACGCGCGCGTGCGCCTTGAGGCTGATCGCGTCCCGCCCGATCAATGCCGTCGTCTGCAACGCCGCAATCGCCGGCCGCATCGCCGCTGTACTGGCCACGGGTTTCACAATCCGCAGAAGCGATCGGATGTCGCGGGCTCGACAGTGCTCCGGCATGGCCAAAAGCAGATCCGCTTGCGCTTCAAGATGCGCGAGAGCTTCACCGCTGAGGCCCTCGAGTTTTCTGATCAGCCGAAGCGATAACATCAGCGCCCCCCGCATCAGGGTTCTTCTGGATGTAATTAAAACTGTTCAGGATGAAAGTCTTTTGGAGCTGCGTCAGTCGGGACCAGCCTTCGAGCAACGTCGCGAACTGCGGATCGGTGAGCGCTGCGCCCGCTTCGGTGATTTCCTGCAACGCCCAGACTCGGTTTTTCAGTTGGCGCGGCGCGTGGTGGTACCAGTTCCCGATCTCGTAATCTTCATCGCCCCAATTCTTGACCCGCGGATCTTTCTCGTCGGTCTCCAGCCGCTCTCTGCTGACGCCGAGTGCGCGGGCAATGTTTTTCAACTTATCGGCCTGCGTGACCTTGGTCCCTTCTTCACATCCGCGCACGGTGGCGACGGTCACCCCCGCCTTTCGCGCCAACGTCGTACGGCTCCAGCTCTTCAACAATCGCAGGCGTTGGACCTTGTCCCCCAAGGCCTGCAGCGCCTTGCGCGTTTGTGCCTGCTCTTTCGCTCGTTGCATGTCGGCATTGTTCGGGCCGTCTGACAAGCGAGCAATATCCGGGCGTTCGAGCAACGAAGGATGATCGGACAACACACAAAGTTTTACCAGCGAGCTTGACAAACAGCAAGCGGTTATTAATAATGCTCGTCACAGATAGAAAGCGAGCAATGGAACTCAAGAAATTCAGACGAATCGCCGGTTTGACGCAAGAACAGTTAGCGCGTAAGTCCGGAGTCGATGCGTCGCTGATCTCCCGGCTCGAGCGCGGCAGCCGTCGCCGCCTCTCCTACGACAACATCGTGCGCCTCGCGCGTGCGCTGAACTTGGAACCTGAAGAACTCGTGCCGGTGGCACCCAAGCCAGCCGCCGAAGATGCCGTCACGCGGAGTGCGTGATGGATCGCCTCCTGACGATTGCCGAACTCGTCGAAGAGACGGGCATCCCGCGCGAGACGCTGTACCGGTTGGTGGCGTCAGGCGACCTGGCACACGTGCGCAGCGTCAGCGGGCCGGGGCAGAAGTACCGGACGCGCGGCCGCATCCGGATCCTGCGTGCGGATTGGGACGATTGGATCGCGCGCCATCGCACGCCGGCGACACCAGCAGAGACGAAGAGGACGCCGACGCTCGCATTGCCGGGCGCGGATCTGTTTCTGTGACGCGCGACGATGTCTAAACTCGCGCTCCTTCGGCAAGCCGCAGAAGTCTCAGCAGGCCGGGCGCTCGCGGACTATCCGATCACGCTCTACGCGCATCACATGGCGGCGATCTTCGGCGTGACGTTGAACGCGTTCTACAAAAAAGAAAGCGAAGGCGCGTACCTGTTCGCGGAGAACAAGCCGCGCATCGGACGGAAATCATGGAGCCGCGATCGCGTCGCGCAGTACTTCGCCGGCGAACTCCGCGGGCTCACCGACATACGTAGGCGGGCATGACGTTGCTCGACAATCCGGAATTCGCGCGCGTGGCCACGGTGCTGATCCAACTCGTGGCGCTGGTGGTGATCGTCGCTACGGCGTTCGCGCTCACCCTCGCGCTTATTCGCGGAGGGCGCGATGAAGCGGCCAAGCAGGAGGATCCGGCAACGACTCCGTCAGTGGTGGTGCGGCTGCCGCGGCCACCCGTGGATGATTCGGTGCGAGGCACGAAAGATTTTTCTCGAATGCGTGATGTGTCACCAGACAACGGCGGGCTGGGACCTCTAGACCACAAAAAAGGACTCACGTCTCGGAAACGCGAGTCCTAACTCGCCACACCGCGCGCACGAGGAGGCGCGCACGCCATGACGAACGGAACAGATTCTACACCGACCGCCCGATTTACAGCAGCACTCGACGCGATTCAACAATCGGTGCGCCCGCGACGCGCGCATTTCATGCACGCCACGCTCTGTGTCGATGACTCCGACCCGAGTGTCTGTGCGGCCGTGACGCCGACCGACGGCGATCGGCAGCCGTTCATCTTCATCGCGCTCACGAGCACGTTCGAATTGTTCGCGCACGATCCGGCCAGTCTGCGCCGGTTGGCCGAGCGGCTGCAGTTCGCGGCGGATTGCCTCGAAGATGCGCTCGCCGCGCGGACGGGCGGTGCGCAATGAACTTTGCCACCATCACGTACGCCGCGCTGATCGCCGACCTCGCCATGCGCGCCAGAGGCTGGCGCAACATGGAAGCCGAGGCCCGCAGCCAGGGCGACGAGGTCAAAGCCGACCAGCACAAAGCGCGCGCCGAAACGCTCGAATGGTTGATCCGCGATCTACAGGATCAGCCGGTCACGGCGGTGTCGCGATGACGCATTTCATTCCCTACGACGCCCCGCCGCTCGGCCGCCACGCGCGGGCACTCTGCGGCGCGCTCGTCGAACGGCGGGCGCATGCGAGCGAGCCCGAGTGTCCGACCTGCCGGCAAACCCTCGTCGAGGACGAGGCCTCACTCGACGCGCTGCGGGACGGTGACCAGTGACGCGCCAGGCCGTGACGTCCTCGAACGTCAAAAGCATCGGCTACGCCGACGGCGTGCTGCACGTCGAGTTCAAGAGCGGCGCCGTCCACGCGTACTACGACGTGCCGGCCGACGCACACGCCGCGCTCATCGCGGCGCCGTCGATCGGCAAGCACTACGCGACCTTCATCCGCGGCAAATTCCGGTCCGAAAAACTGCAGGCTCAGGACTCGCGCCCGGTGCGCGGATTCGACGCTGTGCTCGAGGAGTCTCATGGCGAAATCGCAACCGAACGTTGAACCCGCCGGGCCGGTACCTGCCGCGCCGGCGACACCCGTCGCTGTCGCGGAACCGGAACCCCGGCCGCAAACTGCCGAACAGATCGCCGAGAGCGAAAAGGTGCTCGGCTTGACGCCGGCGACGAAACCCGAACGCGTGCCGGTCCGGATGGGCGTCGCGCCGACGACGATCGAGGAAGCGTGGCGCCTCGCGCAGTTCATCGCGAAGAGCGAGCTCGTGCCCAAGGGGTATCGCGAGCGCCCGGCCGATGTCCTCGTCGCGATGCAGTACGGGATGGAAGTCGGCTTGCCGCCGATGGCCGCGCTGCACTCGATCTACGTCACCAACGGACGCCCGCAACTCTGGGGCGACGGCCTGCTTGCCGTCGTGATGGCCTCGCCGCGCTATCGCGATCACGATGAGTACTACATGGTCGGCGATGAGCGGCGCGAATTCCTCGTCGCGGTCGATCTCGCTAAGGACGACACGATGGCCGTCACGACGTTTTGGCGCAGTGACAGTCAGCGGCCGCGGACGGCAACCTTCTCGATTGCGAAAGCGAAGAAGGCCGGGCTGTGGACAAAGGCCGGACCGTGGCAGGAGTACCCCGATCGCATGCTGAAACTGCGCGCGCGCTCGTTCGCCGCGCACGATTGCTTTCCGGATGTGCTCCGCGGCATTCACTCGGCCGAAGAACTCACCGATATGCCGGCGCCGCTCGGGCTGCCCGAACCCGAGCCACCGAAAGAAGTCCGGCGACGTTCGGAAACGAAACCCTCGGCGCCGGCGGTCGAGGCCTCGGTTGCTCCGGCGGTCACCATCGGCCCGATCGGCGTGAAGCAGATCGATCAATTCCTCGGCGGCTACACCGTCACGCTCGCCGATGGCCAGCGCATCGACATCGAGAACGAGCTCGACGCGCTCGAGATCGAGAAGTTCATCGGCACCGATCACGCGCTGCGGTTCGAATGTGTGAAGGCCGACGGCGGCAGCATCGGCCTGAAGTCCTTCGCGATTGCGGATTGATCTATGAGCCTCACGTTCGACGCGGCCACGCACGTCTACACGCTCGATGAGGTCCGTGTTCCGTCGGTCACGGGCATCCTGAAAGCCTCGGGCCTCATCGACTTCTCACGCATCCCGCCGTCGATTCTCGAGGATGCGCGCGAGCGGGGCTCCAAGGTCCATGCGGCGATTCACTTCTACAACGAGCAGGATCTCGACGTCGACGAGTTTTGTCGCAACTTTCCGACCTACGCCGGCTATCTGCAGGCCTGGATCGCCTTCTGCGATCAGCGGCATTTCGTCGGCGTGCTCAACGAGCATCGCATCGCCTCGCGTCGGCGGCGCGTCGCCGGCACGCTCGATTGTCTCGGGCTGCTGGACGGCGCGCCGGTCCTGCTCGATTTCAAAACCGGGCGGCCGCAGGACGTCGCCGCGAATCTTCAGACCGCGGCATACCACGCGCTCGCGCTCGAGTGGGCAGCCGAGGACAAGGCGCTTGCGGCGTTCTTCGAACTGCATCCGGTCGTCAAGCGTTACGCCGTGCAACTCAAGAAAGATGGCACGTTCCGCGTCGAGGCGTTCAGCGCCCCGAGCGATTTTCGAAAATTCCGGACCCTCGTCGAGGCGCAACAGATCGTCGCCGAGCACAAAGGCTCGTGGATCGAGCTCGCCGAGGTCGCCTAACCCAAGGGATACGCATCATGAGCCCAGCATCGACCGCCAAAGTGCTCGACTTCAACCGGCCCGACACGGCGCAGACCGTGGGCGCCGAGCTCGCCACGACCACCGATTCGCTCATCGCACGACTCGCCGGCGCGACCGTCACGGACATCGCCTCGTGTGAGCAAGCCGTGCTCGATCGGCAGGTCCTCGGCGACGCCACGAAACGCGTCGAGGAATTCTTCGCGCCGTTCAAGAAGATGGCCTACGACCTCTGGAAAGCGCTCTGCGCGCGCGAGGCGGCTATCCTCGGTCCGATCAAGAAACTCGACGATTCGAAGCGCGACGCGATTCGCACGTGGAACGCTGAGCAGGAACGCATCCGCCAGGCGCGCGAGCGCGAGCTCGCCGAACAACAGCGGCAACTTGATGAGGCGCGCGTCGCGGCGGAAGCCGCAGCGCTCGAGGCCGCCGGCGATCACGACCTCGCGGCCGCGGTGATGGAGGAAGCGATTGCCGCGCCGTTGCCGATCGTCACGCTGCCGACCACGAAACAGCAGGTCACCGGCTTGAAGACCGTTCGCCGGTGGGTGTGGAAATACAGCGGCGGGCCGGCCGACGTGAAGCAGACGCCGCCGGCGCTCTTGGCGCGGACGATGAAGTTGATCCCGCGCGAGTACTGCAAGGTCGACGAGCAGAAGATCGGCGCGACCGTGCGCGCGATGAAGGGCTCGATCAAGATTCCCGGCATCGATGTGTATTACGTCGATGACCCGGTCCGCTGAAGATCGACAGGCGTAACTCTCTACCGTGCGCTACTGGCCGGCCCGCGATGCCCGGCAAAATCGTGCACGGACCGTGGCCACGGGTGAGTCAGCCATCGGGGACAGCCGGGAGAGACCGGCATCGTCAGAACGGAGGCCTCAGATGGCGAAGTCCCGATCGACAAAGGCCCGAGCGAAGACTCGCAGCCGAAAGCAAAAACTGAAACCGAAGCGCGCGCCGCCGAGACGTGTCCGACGCGCTCGCACGAAAAAGAAAGCCCTACCAATCTCTGAGAAAGTCAGTGAGGAGACCAGCGACGTGCTTGATGGGCAAACTCCCTCCGAATCCGAGTAAGCGGCTCTATGTGGTCCAAGCTCGATGATGAACTATTCGACCACCAGAAAATTTTTACCGCCGGCGAGCTCATTGGCGGCAAGGCCAAGAACGGCCCGGCCGTCGCGCTCGGCTTCTATGCGGCGGTCCTGATGTGGGCGAGTAAGCATCTGAGCGACGGCCATCTCCCGAGTGCCGTGATCCGAAACCTGCCTCATGTCGGCAACCCGCTCGCCATCGCTGACGCGCTTGTACAAGCGGGCCTGCTCGAGAAAAACGGGAGCGGGTTTCAGATTCACGACTTCGAAGACTTCAATCCGTCGGCCGCTCGGGTAAAAGCCAAACGGCGACGCGACAAACTGCGTAAACGTCGGGAGCGTGAGGAGAAAGACGGCGAATCGTGATCGGTACTCTTTTTGCCGTCCGCAGTCTGTCCGCGCGGACAAACGAGCGCTCGCGCGCGCGCGATCCCGTACCCGTACCCGTACCCGTACCAGATCCCGGTACATGCAGAACCAGCTCGTTCGATCGTCCGTGTCTCTTTGAAGCTTAGTTGCTAATTCGAAAGAAAAACCTGCGCCGAAAACGGCGCACGACCTAACCGCATGCACACACTTCCTGCTTCAAAAACGACGACACGGCTACTCGCAGCGGTCGTGCGCGACGTATTGCGTCAGCAGCGCTTCGCGAATTCGGAACCACTTCGCGAGGCGGTTCAGGCACGGTGTCGCGAGTTACATGTGCCTTGTCCGCCGGCACTACTGGAGACGGCCATCGACACCGTGGGGAGTAACACGCGACTCTTCACGGCGACGCGCCGGCGCCTGACTCCGCCGCCGATTAATCCGCCGCCGATTTGCCACACCGAAGCGGCAGCGATCCTTGATCGTCTCGGCATCAATGTGCGCAGTTCACGCTTCCGGTCGGCCGCGTCGTTGCCGAACGCGCCGACTCACTTTCCGGCGCTGGTCCCGGTTCGGTGATGTGTGACGGTCAATGAGCAAATCGTCGCGCGCCTCTCTCTCATGTCCGAGGGACAGGTGCTCGACTATTTTTGGATCATGGTGTCGCAGCACGCGGACCGACTCGAACTCCTCGAGCAGTTGGGCCAGGTGCGGCTTACGCGGCCGCCGTCGTGGAATTTCGATGCGGTTCGAACCGAGCACGAAACGTGGGTCAGTCGGTATGCGCGACACGACGACCCGCGCTGCTTCGTATGTGCCGCCTCGCGGTCACTCTTCTGGCATCACGTCATCGAGGTACAGAACGGCGGCAGTAATCACTTTCGCAATCGCGTGTCGATCTGTTTTCCCTGTCACAAGCGACTACATCCGTGGCTCGTCGAGCCAGCGGATCAACGGGTTGAAGGCTTCGAGGCACTGCGCGACATCATGGCCCGTGTTGTGGCTCGTCGGTTCGTGAAAAAAGAACAGGCCTCATGAGAGCCCTTAGAAATCCTCAGAGCGAGGAGCGACGCGCGTGAGGACGTGGACGCGGATGCGGCTCGATGGGCACTGCGGCGGCTGCGGCCGGTTTCTCCCGACCGGCGCGCCGTGTCTCGAGCTCCACCTCGGCTTGAAGTATCCGAAGCTTCGGTGCGAAGACTGCGACGGGCCGGCGCCGCCGGACCTGGCGCCGCTGCACGCGGATCCAATCACGACACCACGCACGCCGCTGCTGATGACCCGGTTCAGCGCGGACATGTTGCCGCTCGACTTCAAGCGACTACAGGCGCGTGAACCCGGCGAGGAGGGCTGACGTGTCGACGATCGACAATGGCGCGATCTACGGCATCACGCCGTGCACGAAAGAAGCGGCGGAAAAAGCGATCGACGCGATGGCGACGCGGACCCTGACGCTGGTGTCGATTGCGCCCGAGCGTGCGCTGCCCGGCCCGCCGGATCCTGACTACGGTGGCGAGCCGTCCGATCCGGACGATGAAGCCGAGTTCGATGATGACGAGTCGGACGACGACGACGTTCGCACGGACAAACTGCCATGACGCTCGCATTTACCGTCTACGGCGAGGCGCAACCGCAAGGCAGCGCCCGCGCGTTCGTGCCGAAAGGCTGGAGTCGTCCGATCATCACGAGCGATAACCTCGGACTCAAAAGTTGGCGGCAACTCGTCGCCGAAGCGGCGAACCGCGCGGTTGCGTCGAGGCCAGCGAACGAGCGCGGCCTGCTGCTCGAGGGCGTGCGGCTGACGATCGCGTTCTATCTGCCGCGGCCGAAGAGTCTCCCGAAGCGCGTCACGGCGCACACGAAAAAGCCGGACATCGACAAACTCGTGCGCGCGTGCTGCGACGCATTGACGGCGATCTGTTTTCGCGATGACAGCCAGGTCTGCGAGCTCGTGACGGCGAAGCACTACGCGGCCGAAGGCGACGCGCCGCATGTGGATATTCGCGTGGAAGCGACGGCGGCGATGGAAGCGATTCGTGTGCCGGCGGCGCCGTTGCCGCTCTTTGCGGAGGCTCGATGAGCACAAAACTGAACCCCGGCCCGTTCGACTGCTACGCGAAGCTCGCCGACGACGAACCGTATTTCGTCTTGCGCGCGAAGGATCCCGATGCGCCGGGCATCGTGGAAGAGTGGGCCGTGCGCCGGTTCTGGCGGCCGGGCCAAGAGAACAATCCGAAGATCCGCGAGGCTCGCGAGTGTGCCGAGGCTATGCGCGCCTGGCGGCTCGCTCATCTGCCGCCGGCGGTCGGCCCGAGTCCGGCGCACGTGAGCGCGTTGCCGTGCGGCTGCGATCCCGGCGCGAACTGGATCTGCGAACGGCATCGACGCACGACGGGGGCGTGATGCGGCTCGTTCGTGTTTTTCCGCGGCGCACGAAAGCGACTCCGCTCGATGCACTCGCGCGATTCGGTCCGCCGGATGTGTTCGATCAGCAGCAACCGCCCGACGCCGTACACGTGTCGGTCACGTTCACATACGACAAGTCGCGAGCTGAGGAACTTGCGGAGGCCTGGCAACACGTAGCGCCGGTGACGATCGGCGGCGTGGCCTATGAAGACCCCGGCGCCGAGTTTGTGCCGGGGCGCTACATCAAGCAGGGCTACACGTTTACGTCGCGAGGTTGCCCGCGGCGGTGTTGGTTCTGCTCGGTGTGGAAGCGCGATCCGGTGCCGCGTCTGCTGCCGATTCAAGATGGGTGGAATATCCTCGACGACAATCTACTCGCCTGTCCCGAGCCACACGTGCGCGCCGTGTTCGCGATGCTCGCACGCCAGGGGCGGCGCGTGGAATTCACCGGCGGCCTCGAGGCGCTCGCGCTGCAAGATTACCAAGTCGGTCTACTCGCGAGTCTGCGGCCGCGACCGAATTGCTTCTTTGCCTACGATCCCGGCGACGCGTTTGAGACGTTAGCGAGCGCCGCGCGCCGGTTGTTGGCTGCCGGTTTCACTCGCGAATCGCATCGCCTGCGGTGTTACGTCCTGATCGGATTTCCGCGCGACACGTTCGAGCAGGCGACGAAGCGACTCACGGACATCGCGACTATCGGATTCACCCCGATGGCCATGCTGTGGCGGCCTGAGACGCCGTCACAAGAACGGCATGCGCCCGGACCGGAGTGGCGAGCGTTTCAGCGCCGCTGGGTTCGGCCGGCCATCATCCACGCGCACGCGCCGATCAGGCGCTCACTGCCGCTGTTTCCGCTCATGCTGACGGAATGCCGATGATCATCTACGCCGCCGATGATCCGCTCGTGCTGAACGGCACCTACGATCAGGAAGGCTACAAACCCGGCGAGCGCGCCCGCCTCGCGAAACACAAAGCGCGCCTCGCCGCGCAGACGAAAGGAGTCGCACTCGACATGGCGAAACCAAAA
>Ga0070704_100000037_pt1 | contig 43711 bp, 73 predicted proteins | sample KBSK5252metaG_FD_65467 | JGI IMG/M metagenome (GOLD analysis project Ga0070704, IMG submission 65467) | Corn, switchgrass and miscanthus rhizosphere microbial communities from Kellogg Biological Station, Michigan, USA - KBS K5-25-2 metaG | ecosystem: Host-associated > Plants > Roots >...
CGTTGAGGGCTGGCAATGTGCCAGTCAACACGGCAGCATTCAGCGCAGTGAGGGCCGATCCGTTGAGGGCTGGCAATGTGCCGGTCAGGTCCGCCGCTGGAATTGTTGTGCTAGTTGTCGGCGTGGCAATGCCGAGGGCGACTGTTATCGACAGATGCCCCGCGGCCAGGGACGCAAGATTGAACTCATTCGTCAGATCGCCATTGCTTTGACCGACCCAATACCGGGCATCGGCTGGAGCCGTTCCTGACACCAGCGAAGTCTGTATCTTGAGAAAAAAACGCGACCACAACTCAGACACGTTGCCGTCTGACCTCAACAGACCAACGTTCAGCGGCGGCGGGAACACGCTCGGCACTACAGTTGCCCGTTTCCTTGCGTGATTCGCAGATTGAGGCCCGGTCCCCACACCGTGCGAACGGCATCCGTCACCGCAATTTCTAGGACGAATCGATCCATGCGCGTTCGCCCGATGCGACGCCAGATCACCCGGTTATCCCATCGTCCAATCGCGCCGAGCGGCGCGTGAACGGCTCCGCTCCACGTGTGAGCAGAATCCTTTGAACACCTCATCATGGCTTGAGGTGCAGAGCCTTGTCCTGTCGTCAGGCCCACACCGACTTCCGCCTGAAGCTCGATCTGATCGATGAATCCGTAGGTTGCCTCAGCCGAGATGTACGGCGCACGTCTGACGCGTCGGATCATTTCACCGTTGTCGGTGAACGTGTCGAGGTCAAGCGTAAAGACGTTGCCAGTCGCGTAGTCGCCGACAACTATTTCGCCATTCACGGCACAGCACCCACGCGCTCGCCACCGATGGAAGACGGCCAGCGGCACGTCCCACTGGCCTCTCTGGTGCCATTGCCGCTCAACGAGATCGATCACCCACGTCACATCCGCCGATGGAAACGTGAACGCGGCAAACTGATGCCCCTCTTGCTCATACACAAGAACTTCTGCATCAGCAACGGTGGCATACGACGCGAGCGCGAAGGCGATTGCAGGCGTCGAGAGCGTTTGCGGCGGATCGGACGCCGCCATGATGCTCAGATTCCCTGTGGCCGATTGCGCCAGCCAGACGAGCGTGCCGCCGATAGTCGCAATCGCATAGGGACTCACCGCGCCAACAGTCACGCTCGAACCTGGATACGGCACGAACGGGTTGTCAGAATCGCCCGAATCATAGTACACGTCGGTGCTCTGACTGCCGAAGCACCAGATCCGATCTCGCAGGACAGCGATTCCAATCAGATTGTCCGAAGTCGTGGAACGAGCAAAGAAATCAGACCCTGACCATGAACTGCCATCTTCGAGCGCAGAGAACCAGACCTTGACGGTATTCGCTTCTAACAGCAAAAAGTACCCGTCGAGGAAAGCGATTTGTGTGGGCGCATTGGTCAGCGGCAGACTGACCGGGCCGGTGAACACGTTCGTCGTATACCGGAGGATGTAGAGATTCCCCGCACTCAGGACCGCGAGCTGTTCGCCGCCGCGCCCGTTACTGGCAAATTGCACCGGCTTGCCGTCGTTGGCAATCGTGCCGCGGGTGATCGCGGTGCCTGCCGTGACGTCGAGTTCGTACAGCGTCGAGCCGGTCGCGCAAAACGTTCTGCCATCTTCGGACCAGAGCCCTCTGCACGAGACGTCACCCAACGTCTGATTGGGTTTCAGCCCCGGCGTCCCCACTAAGGCTGTTTTTTTCGCGTTGCCTGCGGACTGAATGGTGGAAACGAAGAGGTTAATCGCCGCCTCTGCGTCGAGCGTTGCACTGCGGTCGCGGTAAGCTCCTCCGGTAAACGCCTGCCATAAAGCCAAGGCTCATCGCTCCGGGAGTACGCTCACACCGGGCATCGGCTCGGCGGGCACATCACGGCGCGTGCCCTTCAGGCCGTCCATGAGCTCGGCCTGCACTTCGTCGACGCCGATCTTGAAGTGCGCGGCGAGAAAATTCACCAGCGCCCGCGCAAACGGATCGCTGAGCCGATCCTTCGCGGTGACGTCGGCGACAGCCGGTTCGCTGATGTCCACCTCCGCGATCAACTGCGCGGCCAGCGACTCGTGTTCTTTCGTCGCGGTGTCCAACAGATGCACGTTCCACGTGGAACGATCCTTGGGATCACCAATCGACACGCCAGAAATCGGCACACCCGCTTCCTTCAGCTTCACGTCCAGCAAATAGGCCGCGTTGAGGCTCGAGGCTTCATTCATGCGAGTACATACCCTGACAGACCCGTCCAGAAATCAAGGCCGCCGCCCGCCCCGCCCCACGTCGTCGTCCCCGTCGCCCCTGAATACTCTTCCCACGTGTAGTAGTGATACCCGATGGCGGGCACCTTCTGGAGACTGGCATGAAGCGGCAACGTCACACCCGCGCCCGCGCCCAACTGCACCGCATCGAAAATGCTTTCCGTCGCCCATGTCGCCGTCGCATCTTCCCCAATGGTGACTTGCGCGCCGACGCCGCCCGTCGAGTTCGCCGCGATCCCCGTGAGCAGCACCGAGACAAACGAATCCGGCAGGCCAATGATGGTCGCCACTTGGTTCGCGGTATTGGCGTTGGCTTGTCGGATCACGGCCAGCGTGTACGTCCAGCTTCCCGCCGTTTCCTTCCGATAGAACCGTCGCGGGACACGCTGCGTCAGATCGGCATTGAACACGAACCGCTTGACGGCCGAATCTTCGGTCTGGCCGGCAGCGACGGTGCGAATGGAGCCGAGCAGTCGCCGCGTCGTCGCCCCGCTTTTCACCCAGAAGCCACGCAACCGCGTGACAGCCGTTGCGCGGGTGCTGGCATCGGTCCACGCCGTCGATTCCATGACGGGTGTGCCGCTGTTATAGTTCAGCCAGATGTCATAGTTCGTATTCGCGGCGAGCGCGGCGAGCGAGTAGGAGAGTTCGGTAAACGTCAGCACTTCGACGGCGCTGCCCGTGGAGAGCGCCACCTGATCGCCGCCGTTCGGCGTGTAGTACAGCGTCGTCGCGGCGGTGACATCGGTCACGGTGACAGGCGTGCCGGAGGTCAGCGTCAGCCGCCCATCGCAGACGTCGGTGCGGACCACCGTCGTCGCATTGCCGCCAACGCCGATCTGTGTGCGCGGGACGATGATCGTGCCGACGCTGTTCTGAATCTCGACGTCGTAGGCGACGCCGTAGGCGAGATAGATGGGACCGAAGGCACCGCCCGAGCTCGCGATCACTGGATTCGCATTGGCCGTGACCAGCGTCGGCTCGCTGTACGTCGTCGCAGGCGTGTCGGTGCCAGCCGCGTAGAAATATGCCTTCGCGCCCGGCGATGTGACGCCCAGATCGGTGAACTGGCGCTGACGAGCGACCGGCGAAATCAGACCGCTAGGCATTGAGCACCGTCATGATAAGTACCATGACACCTATCAGCAAGATGCCGACGAATGTCCACCACGCGACAATCGCTGCGCATTCATCAATCGTCACGCATCAACACCATTTCGCGCTCAACATCAGGATGGCTCCGAAGATCACAAGCATCAGCCACACATAAGCGACTTGCTGCGACACCCGCCGAATCACCACACACCGGAGCCCATCGACACCGATGCAGCGCCTGACGTGAAGGCCGTGCAGCGCGCCCGCACGGCCGCGAGGCCGGTATTCGTGAAGGCGAACAGCCCGACGGCGGTTGTCGTCGCCACGACAGTATCGTCACTGAGCTGGCGAGCGCCGATGGCGAACCAGGTCTGCTGATCAATCGTGGCCTCGAAGGCCAGAGTCGCAGTGAACGTGCCGGTGACGGCCATCGTAACGCTCGGTGATGCTCCCAGCGGGAACACAGCGGTGTTGCCGACGCCCGCGCTGGCGGTGCTGACGGACTGAACCTGCAACCCGGCGGGCGTGGTCAAAACAGTCATCGCGTCCTCTGCTGGCGTGACGGCAATTCGTCGCGATCCGTCAGCGCGTTGTGCCCGTTGGCGTGTGCGCGGCGTTCGTAGTCGGCCCGCAGGCGCGCTTCCTCAGTCGCGCTGTACACAACCCTCGCCACGTCGCCGGGCAAGGTCACGAAGCGCGGGTACGTCGAAGATTCTGGCGGTTTCTGGTTGCTCATCGGACCCAAATTCTATCGCTGTTGATGTCGTACATCCCGACACCGCTAAAATAGTTGCTCATCGCGCTCAGCTTCATGTTGCTGCGCTTGATCACGGCGAGTGCCGCATCCGCCTTGTCTTTCAAATCCTGGTCGAATGGCCGTCCAAACGGCTTCGCAACCCGTCGCGCCAACTGGTAGACAAGACATTCCTCATAGCCATCAGGAAAGGCGTAGGTCGTGGTCAGATCCGCGAACCGCGAGAGCGGTTGCTCGACGTACAGCGCGAGGTCATAGAGCGCGTTGTCGGGGATCGGCAGCAAATACAGCGTGCCGAATGTGGCCGTGATGGTCGGGTTGTAGTAGGCCACGCTCGGCAAGGTGGCCGTCTGCGCTTTCAACGGCCAGAGGCGATAGCCGTCATCGGTCAGCAGGCCAAGCGGCGATTCCACGACCGGCGACGTCGGATAGAGCAGTGCCGCGCCGGTGATGCTGTTCTGGTTCGGCGGTCGCGCCATGTTGAAGTCGCCACCGGTCCCAACGGTATACGACGCCTGCGATCCAACGATATCGAACGTGTGCCGGATGACGGCAGGAATGGTGAGGTTCTGTTGCGCCCACGATCCAATCATCCGATTCAGATAGCCAAGGCACGTCTGTGCGTCGGTGTCGCTGATCGGTTCGCCGGGCTGGTACACCTCAAGTTCTTCCAATGCCGCAGTCAACAGTGTTAAGGCTGTGGTAACGGTCGATCCCGTGATGGCCGATGACGGCGACGGCACCGGCGCAATCGCCGTCGTCACCACTTGCACGGTGGCCGGGATCGCCGATGATCCGGTGAACGTCACCGCCACCAGCTCGTAGTCCGTCTCTGGCCCAGTCAAGACGACGGTGTAGTAGCCGTTGCCCTCCGCGACACAGCTATTCGTCGCCGCCGCTTGCGTCCCGCCGTCGCCGGTGACGAACGCGCTCACGGTGCCCGCGAAGGCTGCGCCCGTCGTGGCGTTGACCATTTGCGCGCCGATCACGCCGCCCTGCGATCGGATCACGAGTCAATCCTCCGCACTTGCACCACGGCGTTGATGTTGACACACCAGGCCGGGTTGAACACCGCCGCGACTTGGTTGACGCCGCCGAGGACGAAGCTGCCGAGCGGCGTGCTGCCGAGGATCGCACCGGTCATTCCTTCGCCTTCGCCTGGTCCGCGGCGTGCTGGGCGAGTTCCGCTTCCAGTTCCGCAATCCGCGCTTCGGCTTGCTGCAACGCCGCCTGATAGCGGATCAACTGCAACGCGTTCGCGCCGAGATGCGCGCTGACGATTTCATCGAGGGACTTCGCTGGTTCAGCCATGCGTCTCTTTTCCGATCAATCATGTACGGCTACGACGTGCAAGGTTCCGGTCAAACTGCCTGCGGCATTATTCAGCACGCGCACGGTCACGGCTGATGCGCTGATCGTTTCGATATGCACGACACTCAATGCCAGTGACGTGGTAGTCGAGTCGAGCACTTGCGCCACCACTGTATAGTTCGCATCGGCAAAGGTCGTGCCCCAGGTGACGGTCACCAAGGCCGTTGACGCCGCCGAGACTGAACCGGTGGTGACGCGGGCGTGCTTGACGCCACTGCCGTCGTTCTTCACCCCGCCGAGGATGCCCGCGGTGGTCAGGTTGACGCCGCCGGTCAACGTGGCGATGCCGGTCACGCCGAGGGTAGTGGAGAGCGTCGCCGCGCCGGTCACGGTCACGGCTCCGCTGAAGGTCGCCATTGCTTCCGTCAGCGTGAGACGAGTCACCAGTGATTGCGCGGTCGTTCCTGTCGAAAGGACGGCTGGCGTCTGGAAGATCAGCGAACTGACCGCCCCGGCGCCGGTGCCCTTCCCGGAGGCGATGGTGAGATTGCCGCCGGTCTTGTCGGTGCCCGTGATGCCATTGCAGGCTTGCAGGGTTTGCGCGACGGCCGCGCCGTTCAAATCCTCCCCAAGTTGGACAATCGCTGCCCCACCACGATAGATGTACGTATCCTGCGTGCCATTCGCGTTGGAGGACGCGCTGAACGTAAACCCACCCGCTGCGCGCGCACGGATAAATCCAGACGCAAGCGCCACACTGGGCGTCGTGCCCAGATAAAAGCTGCCACCACTGACGGTTTGGTCCCCCGTAAGTGTCTGCGCCGCATCCGTCCGCGCCAGCGTCGCGGAGGTTGTCGGGAACGTCATCGTCGTGCTGTCGGTCCCGGCCAGCGTCAGCGTGTTGTTAAACGTCAAGACTTTCGAGGCCGCGCCGGTCAGCGTGTAGGTGCCAGCCGTAAAGGTGTTCCCGTTCAGGCTCGTCGCGGTCGCCACACCGAGCACGGGCGTGACCAGCGTGGGCGACGTGGAAAACACGAGATTTGTGCTCGTCGTGCCCGTTGTGCCCGCCGCACTCAAGCCGGTGATGTTGTTGAAAGCCGTGATGGAGGCCGATGACGCATTCGTGCCGCCATTGGCGACGGGGAGCACGCCCGTGACCCCGCTGGTGAGCACCAAGCCGGTGCAATTCGTCAAGACGCCGCTGGTCGGTGTCCCGAGGAGTGGCGTCACCAGCGTCGGACTCGTCGCAAACACCAGCGCGCCGCTCCCGGTTTCGTCCGTCAGCGCCGCCGCGAGATTCGCGCTCGACGGCGTCGCCAGCCACGTCGCCACGTTGCTACCCAAACCGGTCACGCCGCCCACTGGCAGCGTGCAATTGGTCAGCGTGCCCGACGTCGGCGTCCCCAGAATCGGCGTGACGAATGTCGGACTGGCCCCGAACGACGTCAACGACGAGGCCGTGACCCCAGCCGCCAGCGTCGCGCCGCTCAGCGTGCCCGCCGCCGCCGTGACGGTAATCGGGATGGTCCCGTCGAAATCGACGCCGTTGATCGCCCGCGCCGTTTGCAGCGCGGTCGCCGTCGTCGCATTGCCGAGAAAGCCGCTCGCCGTGATGGTGCTGATGCAGGTCGTGGTGCCGCCGTTGGCGACCACGAACGCCCGCGTCGTGTTGTCAAACAGCGTCAGCAGATCATCCGTGTTGCTGCCGTTCGACGCGACGATGCATGACCCGCTGACGCCGCCCGCCAGCGAGAGCGTCGTCGGATCGGTGAAACTGCTGCTGAAGTAGCCACCGAACTTCTTCGTGCCTGTCGATGTCTGGCCGCTCACGCCGATGTTGAACGCGCCCGCCCCGATGGCATTGCCGAGCAGCCCGAACGCCGCCGCCGCTGATCCCGCATGGACGCTCGCGTTATCCGCGCGCACGCCATACGACGCCACATCGCCGGTATTCGGCGAGATCATCTCGACGCCGAAGCCGGTCAGCAGCGGATTGATCGTGCCGGTGGCGGTGCCGCTGACCAGGAGCAGATTGCGCGTGATGGGCGATGGCAAGTCGGCCGCGAGAATCGCGCTGGCCGTCGGCAGGGACGAGACGTAGCGGATGAACGTCCCATCCGCGCCCGCCGCGAGCCGTGCCGGGGCACCGGTAGACGCTAAGTACGGCACGTCACCGGTCGACGTGAGTGCGCCGGGACTGCGGAGCAAGCTCGCGGCGGTCAGCACATGGAACACGCCGGTGCCAGACGCATGAGTGGCATCCGTCGTGCTTTCAACGCCTCTGGTGATGGTAAACACAGCGCCAGCAACAGCAGTGACGAGCACCAGCTCGTTTTCAATCGCAAGGCAAAACTGCGGAACGGTCGGGAATGGCGTGGCACTCGCCACCGTCATCGACGTGGCGCCCGCTGCGAGCGAACCGGACAATGTGGACCACGCGGTGGAAGGTGAGGAGATGATCGGCGCGTTCGCGAACTGTTGCAGCGACATCTAGAACCGCCGTCCGCGCCGCTGGCGACTCGGCTTCTGCGCGCCAAATCCTGAATGTCGATTCACCGTGCGATACACGCTCACGCCCGCCCCCGTCGCCACCCCGAGCGCGGTCCCGACACTCGTAATCGCCGTCACCGCCGCATACGTGCGGGATTCACCCGCCGACCACGCGGCCACTCCCGTGCGCGTGTCGGCCGCCACCCACACCGACCCGTCGTAATAGTCGAGCGTGAAATCCTTCGGCGCCCCTTCTGGAAAACCCGCCGACGCTTGGATCACATACTCGACCACCGTCGTCTGGGCGGCAAACGTATAGATCCACTCGTGCGGCAGTGCTGACGCCTCGGAATACCAATCAGTTGCCGGATTCCCATCATTCGCCAGCAACGCCACCGAGCTCGAGGTGCCGATGTGGTCCGCTCGGCACCGCGTGGCATTCGTCGCCTGATTGGCCCCGCTCGCCACGATGCGGAATTGCATTTCCGCGATATAGATGCCGTTAGTCCCCGCTTCACAACTCGTCGCGCGGAGGCGCCAGCTGCGTTTCGTCGCCAGCCCATAGAAGTGTGTCTCTGGCGTACTGCCGCCATGCCACGTGTATTCCGTCTGCGCGTCCGCGATCTGCCACGTCACCCCATCCCAGTATTGGAGTTGCCATGTCAGGGGCACCGCGATGTCAGACACGCCCTGACCGACTGTGACGGCGTACTCGGTGGGTGTAATCGCGGAGGCGAACTCGTAGGCAAACCACCACGGTGTCCCGCTGTTCGTCGTTTGACAATACGTGGCATCGTTGCCGTCAAACGCACTTGCCGCCTCATGGCCGCCGATTTCACTGGACGCTGACGCGGTGCCGCCCGTACAGAGGTCCACGGCGGTATCGTCGTACAGCCGCAACTCGTTCAACAGGACGGCGGTCGCCCCGCCGGTCGTGAGCACGTAGAGGCGCCACTTCGCGCTCGTGGGCACTAGGTTTCCGTCACCGTGCTCGCCGTGGTGAGGATTGGCTGCACGCCCGTCACGACGGTAATCGTTGGACTGATCGCCCCCGAGTACAGCAGCTTGCCGGTCCCGCTGATCGCGGTGCCGATCCCAAAATACGTTTCGATTTCGCTGCCGCCGGTTGCCGCCGGAAATGTGACATTCGCGGCGGGACTGACCGCGTTCGCGGTGACGGTGAAGCCTCCGCCGCTGCGCGTGACGGCTTGCCGCGCATAGCTGGTATACGCCGCTTCGGAGGTCGTTTGCGGCGCATTGGTGCCGGGATTCGCGGTATGCAGCGAGACGTAGAGACTCGTTAAGGGGCTGCTCGTCGCGTTGATCGCAATGTTCGCGATCGTCGTCGCATTGAAAATCAGCAGCAGCAGATCATTGTCGAAGGTGGCACTTTTACCCATGTCACCTCACGAGGGCCGCGGCGGCTTGGGCGCGTCCGGCGGTTCCTCGTCGTCAAACGCGTCCAGCGACTCGTCCTCCGTCGGATGCACGTAGGACTTGCATTTTTCACAGAACAGCATCGGTTCAATGCCGCTCTGCACGAGACGCATCGGCCATCCGCACTTTTCGCACGATTCCGAGCCAGACCAATCGCCGCTCATCTAGGCCACGCGCGAAAACGTCGCTGAGCTGCCGACGTAGATCGAGCTCGCTGTGCCGTCGCTGGCGTTCTGCGCCATCTGCACGGCCATCGTGCCCGCCGCGTTCACGGTAATGCGCCCAAAGATTCGCACCCCAATGACCGCCGCCGTCTGCGCGAACAAGCTGGCTTGATCGGTCGCCGTCGTGGTGTGCTGGCACGCGACCGCCGACGCCGTGAAGCCCGTCGCGCAAGCTTCCAAATCCGTCAAGGTCGTCGTGGTCAACTTGAAGGCGATTTTCAGTCCGCCGCTCCCGCCCGATGTCCCCGACAGATTGATGTCGAACTTGTAGACGCCCGCCGCCACGACCGCGAAACTGGTCAGGCCGGTGATATTCGCCAGCGTCGTGCTACTGGTCGCATCGGTCTGCGTCGTGCAAAACTTGGTGTTGCCGGTGCCGAGCGCCAGCGTCAGATCCGGCACGCCGGCGACGATGCCGGTGATGGTAGGCGCCGTCAAAGATTTAGCAGTTAAAGTTTGCGTGGCGCCGGTCGTGACATACGCGCCGCTGCCGATCGTTGGCGTTTGCGTGAAGGTCCACGCGCCGGTAATCGTCTGGTCCGAATTCGGCAGAAAGCTGCCGCCGAGTGAAGGCGAGCTCATAACGTGTCATCCTTGCGAGGCCGTCCAGGGCCACGCCTGATGGGAGTTTCGGGGATCACCGGGAGATGTTCGATGGTCTGATCTTCGGTGCGCTCGACTTCCGCGACGGCCCGCTGACTGAGATGTTTCTTCTCGTGCTCGCGCTCGGCCGCCAGCGTCGCGAATTCCAGTTCTTGCGCTTCAAGCGCTTTAATCGCGTTATCGGGGCCGCGCACGAAGCCGCGCGTGCGCGCCTGCCGTTCTTGCTGTTCATCGTCCACGATGGTGTGTTCGATGATCGGATCGCCGCCGGTGGGCTTCCGCGTCGCACGGTAGACCATGAGAGGCCACTCCGTAAAAACAGCGGCTCTCCCAGGTGGGCCAAATACCGTGTGCGTCGTTTCCCATTTCACGCGCTCTTTCGCGTACTCGCTCTCGGGACTCCACATGATCGACATTTCATTCACCTGACATTCTGAGTAGAATGTTCGGAGCACAGCAGCGTTCTAGCGCCACTGTGCCCCTTCACCAGTTCGACAGAGGAGGTCGAAATTGGCGCATGACATTCTGCCTGATATCTTCCCACCCGATCCCAAACTGTTCGCCACGATCTACGAAGTCTGGGAGTGGTTCGTCCACATTTGCGAACGTCAAGGCATCGAAGTGGGCCTGCGCTGCGAGGTCGTCACGTACGCCATGTGGTGTGGCGAACTGCGCATCACCAAAGAACCCTGTCGCCGCGATCAACGCCCCGACGTGAGCACGGTGTTGTTCACGACGGGATGTCATCATGCGGAACATTGCATTGTGCGACTGCTCAACAGCCCAGAGATCCAGCCACTCCTGCAAGATCTGCGACCCACGAAAGTGAATACGCGGATGCAGGAGAAGCTTCGACGCATCCTGCCCTCACGCGACGGCCACATCGACGCCGGTCAGGGTGCCGGATAGCGGGCTCGGCAACAGCGTCCACGAGGCGTTGAGAGCCATCACCATGATCGAGCACGCCGCGTTTGTATCGAAAGTCCCGACAGTGTACCCGGTGCTGCCGAGACCGAAGCCGCCTGCTGCTGTGACCGTGTGGGCAGCCTTGCCGTCCCCGATGATGTACAGGATCGTCCCGTCGAGGTCTTTCGTCGGTGCCGCCAGCGTCATCGCCAGCGCACTGGTCCCGTTGATCACGGCCACTTCGTCGGTGCCTGGTGTCGGCAACGTGATCGCGCCCGCTGCGCCGTACGTCGTAATGCGACGGGCTTTGCCCGCCAATGGATACGGATTCACCGTCGTCGCGCCGATGCTTGTCGGCCAATCGCTGGCGACCCCGCACACGACGCCCGTCGTGACGGCATGGGCGCAGACGGTCGTCCCGTCCTGCCCGCGTAACACGGGGATGCTCGTTCCAGACGCGTAGCCGCCGCCGACACGCATCATCTCGTCCCCGACGCGCACCAGATACCCAGCGGCGAAGCCCGTTGCACTGGCGACGACGATGCTCGTGTCTCCGGCGCCGATCGCCGCGCTGTTCGTTGTTCTGACAAGAGCCATATTTGCTCCTAATCTGCTAGAATGTGCCCATGTTGGAACGCGCTATCCGTGGGCAATACCAAACGTCTCACCCGAAACACGATTTGACGGGCCAAGTGTTCGGGTACCTCACCGTGCTCTCGTATGTTCGCGGAGGACACGGCCCAGCACGGCGACCCGCTGGCTGGTTATGTCGGTGCATTTGCGGCAACGAGAAAACCATCCAGACGAAGTTGCTTCGCAATGGCACGAGCACCTCGTGTGGCTGTCGGCGAGTCGAAGTTACCCGCGAACGAAGCACCACGCATGGTCTGTCGCACACGGTTGAACACAATGCCTGGACTCGCATGATCGGTCGCTGCGAAAATCCGAACAATGCGAAATATCATCGGTACGGTGCGCGCGGTATTCGGGTCTGTGCGCGCTGGCGCAACGACTTCATGGCGTTTTACATCGACATGGGACCGCGACCATCGCCACGGCATTCGATTGAACGTCTCGACAACGACGGCGATTACACGCCAGAGAATTGCGTCTGGGCGTTGCCGCGTGTTCAATCGAACAATCGGTCGACCAACATTCTCATCGAATGGCACGGACAACGACTTACCGCCACCGAATGGAGTCGGCTGACCGGCATCTCGGCGACGACGATCAAAAATCGTTTCCGTGCTCATTGGCCGCTTGATCGTATCTTCACGCAACCCACGCGAATCACATCACGCCACACCTGATCTAACTGAAGGCGCGAAACGCGAAGCTCGGAATGATGCTCGCGACACCGCAGAGCAAATCGATGCGCGACGGATTCTGATCCGTAGCCAACGAATACTGTTCAACGTATCTCATCGAGATCTTTGCATCGGCGTCGTTGATGCGTTTCGCGTTGGCGCCGGGCAGATTCGCGGCGAGATCGACAGCGACCCAGCCGAACGCGCCCGGATTGAAGACGAGCGATTGCTTGCTCGCGGTCGCGGCCATCGTCGCGCTCACCGTGCCGGTCGCGCCGAGGAACGTCACCGCCGTGTCGTTGGCCGGTGACGCGGTCACGGTCTGCAACTGGCCGCTGGTGATGATGGGCGGGCTGATCGGCAGCGCGCACGTGCTCGAGCCGGCAATATCGGCCGTGATGACGAACTGCTGGAGCTCGCCCGTGTCGGTGTAGCCCACCGGGTTGACGCTGTTCACCCCGACCAGCGTGAAGATGTCGCCCTTTTTGAAGGCGTACGTCCCGAGGCCGTCGATGTTGAGCGTCGAGCCGGTCTGCGAGCCGAGATTGACGAGCGGCGTGGAGCTGGTGAAGGTGCCGGTCGTGTGCGTCGGCATGAGCGGGTCCCAGTACCACTCATCGACGCCGAGCGCGGCACCACTGAACTGGCCGCTGCGAAACGTCTTGCTGATGAAGTTCTGCGGATTGAAGAGCGCGAAGTTCGCGGCCATGAGCTTCGATTGCGACTTCGGATCGAGCACGGCCACGAGTTCTTCCGGCACGCCGAGGTTGCGGAGCTTCGCCACGCCGTCGGTGTAGGTCACGTCATCGGTGATGGCCGTGCCTGGCGTGCCCACCGCGTTGTAGACCGTGTAATACACTTCGGCGCCCGCCTGGACGTCGGCTTTCGACGCCATCGCCCGGCCCGCCGGCATCGTGTAGCGCTCGCGGACTTCCTCGACACGGAGCGCCGAGTCGGCCGAGCTCCAGCCCATGCCCACCTGGTATTGATGGTTGACGGAGATGGGCACCGTCTGGTTGAGAATCGCCTGCTGCACGAAGGCTTGCCCTTCGGAGACCACGAAGCGCTGCGGAATCCGCACTTGCGCGGTGTCGCCAATCTTCGCGCCCTGCGGAAGGTTCTCCCAGGCGCGATCCCATTGGCGATCGAAGTTGCCGATCAGTTTGATGTTGTTCTTCCAGCTCAGAGCGACGTCACGCGTCACCCACCCGACACTGATAAACGTATTGGCCAAGGACGGCCCTCATGGCGACGGCGTTACACACGGCGACTCCGCATCGGCCAAAAGCGCTCGTGATCGGCGAGCGTGGCTTTGGCGTCGTCGGGCGGTTCGTCCGGCGCGCGAACAGGGCCCGTCCGCACCGGATTAGGAGGACGAGGCTGAAGTGTTTGTGGGACCGACGCGGACGATCCGGTCGAAACGTCCTGACGACGGGTGGAATGACCATTAAGCCGTTGCGCGAGCAACGCGAGGGATTCAGCCTGCTCAAACAACGGTTGGGCGAGCATGGCTTGGAGTTCGTCGGGGTGCTTTTGAAGGTGATACAGAATCTTCGCGCCGGCTTTGTGCTCGAGAATCCAGCCGTCGATGAGCGAGCCTTGCGGAATCGCCGTGTCGCTCAGTAAGGCGACTTCTTCAAAGTCGGGCAGCTCGGCTTTCGCGGCTTTCACGCGCTCCGACCACGACGATTGCAGCCGTTGCTGCTCAGTCTGGATGGACCGCTGGCGCTCGGCTTCAGCGCGTTTCGCTTCAGCCGCTGCCAGCTTCTGATCGACTTTCCAATCGGTGAGCGCTTCGTTGTATTCGGTCCAGTCGCTAAACTGTTCGGGCGTGGGCTTCGGTGTCGCAGCAACCGGAGAAGGCGGAGAGGTTGCCAGCGCGGCAGCCGAACTGGCCGGAGCCGGTCCACTCACGCGCGTTTTTAAGGCATCACGCTCCGCCTCCGCCGCTCGGAGTCGAGCGGTTAACTCCCTGATCCGTGGAACATCTTCGGGAGTGGCCTGTTGACTCGCCGCCCGGTGCCGCTTCGGCTTAAAGCGCCCGTTCTCGTCACGTTCCGGCGTTTCCGCATCCGGGTCCGCCGGCGGCTCCGCTGGCTGGTCCGCTGGGTCGCGGCGTTCCTCACGCCGCCCTGAGTCGTCGCCGTCGGCGGGCGGTTGGCTGCCGTATTTGCGCTCGTGTTCGGCTAAGGACAGCTCAGCGTCAGCGTCCGGGGGGGGTGGCGCGGGGGGGTCAGGTTGATCTGCGGCGAATAAACTTGGTTCGTCGGCCAATCAGCCACTAAGTGTCAGGCCGATATCGCGGTTTGTCAATTATTTGGACGGCTGAGCTTCCGATGTGTCCGGCTTAAGCCGGACGCTACTTTCACGCTGATCCTCAACAAACTCTGCGTCAATCATGCGCCGTGGCGCGACACGAAATCGACCGTTGGCATAGCCCTCGATAAAGGCCAGAAAGAGCCGCCGCAACGGTTCCCCTTCGCGTTCCGCCCGTTGCCGAAACCGTTGCCATGTCTCAGGCGGCAGATTCCGCAGGATGTAGTTTGGCATTCACGGCAGCCGTTCACTCTGATACAGGTGGCCAGTTGACCACCAACGGAATGTGGCGCAGACCCGCATACCGTCGCGCCATTTCGACATGGCGACACAGTTCACAGTACGGGCCTTGCTTGTTCACGCGACGCGCCGTCTCGACGCCGCATTTCGCTTGGTCACAGTCCCATGCATAGCCGCAGGTCTCACAAAGATGCTGATGAATCATCATGCTGTCTCGGTCATTGCGGTTGTCTTGCAGGTGTCGATTCAGTTTGACTTGCTGCTACCACTGGCAGAAATCCGTACAAGATATTGCCGCTCTCCGTTTTGCGCGGGTCGAATGCGGCCTTCGTGGAGCGAATCTGCTGCGGGTCGAACACCGCGAGCGTATCGCCTTGAAAGGACATCTCACGCATGCGCACGCCATCGTAGCCTGCATCACGTAAAGCCTGAATAACGTGCGGCTCGTCCAACGCTTGCTGAACGTGGTTCCAATCTTCAAACGAATAGCCCGTCAGGTTCTCTAATTCGCGTTGCGTATAGGGATTCAGCGCATCAGGGTTGTACGCCGGGTTATACCCGTCCTTGATCATCCGTTGTCGCACTTCTGGGGTAATCGTGAGGTCGAGCGGATTTTCAATGCGCAGATAGAACTTGCGAACTGACGGCGTGCCGCCGGGTTGCCCACGCAATTCTTCGTTCATCCGCACGCGCTGCTTCGCAAAGTAGCGCGATGTCTCAGGGTCCGTCGAGAAGTAATGCGCTTGCGGAGTGACAGGCGCAAGTCCTTGGTCCGTGTTGCGAATCGTGCCTTGCGGTTCAAACGTGCTGAATCGCTTGTTGCTGCCGTGATAGACCGTTTCGGCCGTATCGAAGCCGAGGGCATTCGCTCGTTGGAGTCGGCTCGCTTCATCCATTGGCAACGCGCCGCTCCGTGTCTGCTGTAAGGCTTTCAGCAGGCGCGGAAACCGCTTCGCCACCTCGCCCATCGCGCCACCGAGTGGACCGCCCGGCAACTCAATCGGCATCCCGACCATCATCGCTTGCTGCGGATCATCCAAACCGAGCCACGAAATCAGCGCCCGAATCGGCGCGCGATACGCCGGGTCGAACACACTCGCATTCTCCGGCTTCGTCCACTCGGGGAACAGGCTGGTCCGCGTGATGACCGGGCCGGGCATTACTCGCCCTCAGTCACCGGCTCCGGGGCGAGCTCGGCGGCTTGCTGCGCCTGCTCAAGCGCCTGCTCATGCTCGCGGTCCATCGTTGCCGCGGCATGACTGCGATCGACCTGCCCCTGCACCGCCGCATAGGCGTGCTCGCGCGCTTGCATCTCGGCTTCGTGGCCGAGCGCCATCGCTTCCTCTTGCGCGTGGGCATCAAGCGCTGCGCCCTTCGCATTCGCCGCAATGTGCGCTTTCGCGATTTCCGTCGCGTTCTTCATCACCTGCAACGCGAGTTCTTTGTCGGCGTCCATCTCCGCGATTTGGATCTTGGTGGCGTTCTCTTGCTGCTTGCCTTGCAGCTCTTGATGCATCTGCGCCATCACCTTCTCGGCATCCTGAAGGCGCTGCGTGAGCTGCATCATCTGCATCTGCATCTGCGGATCGGCCTGACCGTTGCCCTGTTCTTTCGCTGCAATTGCTTGCTGAATGCGCGGGTCCAGCATCATCTTGGCGCGTTCAGCCATCTCGGCGTGCTGAGGCCAGTCAACCGACTTTAAGAATAAATCTCCGAACCACGTCATCAGGACCGGATTCTTTCCGATCAGATCACCGAGCATCGCGGCTTCTTCGGCCCGGCGCGTATCGAAGCCTTGGCTAACGCGCACGACGACATTGAAACTCGCATCGGGCGTCAGCCTGTACTGCTTCTGTGGTCGGGCAGACTGGCCCATCGGCCCAGCAGCCGGCGCGGCCGCACCGTCACTACTCGACGGACCAATCTGCACCGTTTGCGGCTCGCCTTCCTTGTTCAGGATGCGAGCAATGCGACCAGGCTTCCCGTAAATCGGCGCGAGCAACGAATTAATAACTTGGCCCTCGTAGCGAATGCTCCGCTTCAAATTGTCGAGAAAGTTCGACGTCCCGTGCGCGCTCTGCTGCTGCAACGCCTGAATGGCGCGACCGCTTTTCAGACTCGGATCAACTTTCCCGAGCTGCGGGTCATGCACGCCCGTGGTACTCTGCACGGCGTCGCGAAACATTTGCACGCTGGCCGCGAGCGCGGCGATGTCCGTCCCAACGGGCGTCCGCGTCGGTGGGCCTAATGGCTTGCCCGCATCGGACACCGCGTTGTAATAGAGCACAGGCGCCGCATAAATGGCCGCATACTGATACCATTTTTCAAAGTTCTGAATCTGTTCGGGCGTGGCCTGGAATGGCGGAATGGGCGAAAGGCCGATCGTCTCGACCCACTTCGACACCATCGCATTAAAACCGGTCTGCGAATCACGCGACGGACGGACCATGCCTTCAGCGCGACGTTCCTGATCGAACGGATGCAGTTCTTCGCCCAGCACCTTGATGATCGGCAAATACTTCGACGGCCAATCGGTGCGCTCAAGCACTTGCTCACCGTCTAACTTGCACCACTTCACTTCTTTCTGAATCTCGTCGTCCCGCTCATCGACAATCCGGGCGTCCGGTGGAAGTTCATCCTTCCACGCCGATGATCCATCGGCCAGCAACGCGATGGTGCGCGCCTTGCGTTTTACGTACCAGTAGTCCGCGATGCGCACATACCGTTCGTCGCCCTCTTGCCGGAACCACTCCGGGTCGCCTGTCATATACGACTGGAATTCATCATTCGTCGCCGTCGCGAGTTGATTGGTGGACCCGTCGGCGCGTTTCTTCCACGTCGCTTTGTACTCGTCCCAACTGATGTAATCGTTCGTGATGAAGCCCCACTCCGCATCCGAACCATCCGGCTCGGTGTGCGCGGGATCGAGCAGCACGGACGACTGATCGTAAATGCGTTGGATGTAAATCTCTTGCTCGCGGTGGAACGTGCGACCGGGCAGATACCGCGTCATCACGCAGTAATAGCCAACGCCAGCGATGGCCGCCCGCGATCCGGCCCACGTCCGCGCGTCCTCCGCTTCGCTCTCGCGCTGAATCCGTCGCGTCAAGCCTTCGCGGAGTTCGATCTCGTTGTCGTTGAGCGGTTCGGCAATCTGCGCGAAATCATCCGCCGGGACGAGCTCAATGGCATAGTCAGCATTGAGCTCGACGTTGAGCACTTGCCGGACGGATTCGCGCACGAGATTGATGACAAGTGACGGCCGAGCCGGCGCGGGAAAAGGCACGTCACTGCCCGCGCTTGGTTGTTGGGCGGCGCGAGCCTTCAAGGCATCAGGTGCCCACTGAAAGCCGTTATAGAAGGCGATATCTTCTTTTTCGCGCTCGCGCTGTTTCTGCGAGGCCTCCATCGCGAGGTCGAAGCGTTTTTTCGCGCGCGTGATGAAGTCGCTCTCCCGGGCCATGACTAGAAGCGCTCTTTCGTGACTTTCAACGGCATCATCTGCGTCTGCCCACGATACCGCATCGGCACGATATGAGGCGTGCCGTCATACTCCGCATCGAAATACGCCGCGAGAGAAATGTTCTTCTTCCAGAGTGCGGCGGTTTCTCGCGTCACCCATTCAGGCGTGATGAACGTGTTGCCGCCACCCCGGACAAATCGCTCAATGGGCGGGATGACGATCGTTTTCTCGCCGGGCACCCACAGCAGTTTCTCGATGTCGAACGTGCAGACCGCCGCCGCCGCACTCACGGTGCCGAAGCCGAGCCGCCGCAGGAACGTCCGTCGATCCAGCATCACAACCCGACCAACCAGCGAATTCTGGCCCACCAGCCGCCGTAGACGATGGTCTGCACCAGCCCCAGCGCTGTCTGCACCCGCCTCATGTCATCCGCGTGCAGCGATAACATCGCGGCCGTCTGCTGCTCGAGCGCGGTCACGCGCGGGACCAGCGTGTTGAGTTGCTGGACGTGGGCGCGCACTTGGTCGCCGATCTCGTGCAGCGCGGATTCAAGGGGCAGCAGCCGCATATCGGTGTTCGCGTGCGCGTCGTGACCCATGCTAGTCGTCACCCACCCAAACCGACAATCGGTGCAGATGCGGCCAACTGCAACCAGCCTACGGCATGATCGATACTTTCGCAGATCGTCACGGCATGGTGATGATGGAAGATATTCGACCGCGCACCGACCACGAGAATCTGTTTGTCGAGCGCCAAGGCATAACCGAGTTCGACGTGTCGGCCACCGGACCCACTGCGAGCGAATTCAGGTGGATTCAGCGCCACAAGCACATCAGCCGCCTTGATGTCATCAAGGTCTACTTGCGCCCACTCATGACTCTCGATCGCGCTGTCATCTTGCACGATCCAGCGCGACGAACACACGATGTGTCGATCGGCCAACAATAACCGAACGGCATTCGCCTGCTCGCGCAGTTCATACGGCGCTGCGATGTACACGGTCATGCTAGTCGTCGTCACCGACGATCCCCGGTCTGGTGGGGTCGCCAGGCTCCGGCCTATGGCGAAAACGGAGACCGAACTGGTCCGGCTCCATGCCAGTCGGCACCCGGACAAGTTTCACTTTGTTCGCCAACGCGTCTAAGACGAGATAGCGGGTACCGTCAGCGCTCGTCAGAACGGCGCCCAGCTCGAGCCGTGAGTCCGCGCTCAGAGGCATCACCTCACCGCCGTTTCATCCACTCCAACCGAACCAACGCCCAGACCACGGTCGCCATCGCGCCAACGCCAACACCGAGGCAAAACGCGACGAAGGGATGCAGGTCAATCATCGTCCCAGCCGCCCCACAGCCGGTCGGCCCACTGCACGCCAAAAGCCCAAACGCACACCAGAATCACGATGATCAACCCGATCAGTTTCATGCAGCCCTATTTTCTCGACGTTGACGCATCAGTAAAGCTCCACAGGCGCGGCATTGATGCGATGTTCCGATACCGGAGCGACGACTCGGAGCAAATGCAGTCATCGGCTTCACAAGATGACAGTGAGAACAAATGCGTTCGGTATTCGGATTCCCACCGGCTCGTATAATCCGCGCGCGAACGTGAAGCAGTTTGTGATACGCCTGATCTTGACAGATGACCAGTCGAGCGTTCGGATTCCACGGATCTTCATCCGGGTGATGAACGTGAACACCGCGCGGCAATGGGCGCCCGAGCGCACGCTCGGCACGCCGGCGATGGACATGGAATCTCGTCTCTCCAAATCCTCGTTCAACATACCCGCGGCGCCGATAGGTCGGAGACATCCGTTGGGAATGGCCTTTGAGAAATCGTTGCGGTTGGCCTCTGACATAACCAAATTTCGGATCAGTCCGATCAGCCAGTAACGTGGGGCGACCACAACCACACTCGCACAGCTTCGATTCGTTCTGTGGCCCAACCGGCGCAGCAGTTCGTGTGGTATGTCCTTCAATAAATCGATTCGGCTGCCCTTTGATGATGCCGCGTGCTCGGCGCGTTCGAGTCGCAATCGTTGTTTGACGCCCACAGCCGCATTCGCAGAGCTTCGGACTAACATGCTCGTCAGCCATCGTTGAACCTCACTTTCAACGGTCGGTTAGGGGCAACCGCGCTCTGCCAGGACGCGGTTGCGCCGTTATTCTAACGAATTCTCACAGCACCACGACCACCAGGATCACGCCGATCGCTTTCATCGGCCCTCACCCATCATGAGCACCGCACCCGACACAAAGCCCAGCACCGCGCCCACGATCAGCATGATTCCCATCCAGTGCCCGCAGGCCATTCACCGACCCTTCGCTAACTGCTGGTAGCGATTGCCTTCCGCCGATCCCTTTACTGGACTGATGTGCGCTCCACGGCGCATTTGACCGAGAGATCCATCGTCGCCTCCATCGTGACATCCCCATTCGGGGCATGGGTCCAGCGCACCTCGGTCAATCCGTTCGCGTGCCGCACATACGTCAACAGCGCGTGATACTCCGTGTGGAGCCGCTTGAACCGTCGATGGACCCGATACACGGTAAGGATCGAAAGTACCATCGCCCCGAGATTCGCACCCACCGCAAACCAGTACCAAAAACCCGGCATCTCAGCGCCCTCTCGCCATTTTCGCGTACCGATTGCCGCCCCCGGTACGCCTGGCTTGACTCAACGCGATGGCCACGATTTGCGCGTTCGGGCGCTTCGTCGCGGAATGGTGCAGCTCCCGAATGTTCGCGGCAATCACGCGCTGGCTGCTCCCGCGTTTGAGGGGCATTAGCGAATCACCGTCCCGATAAGTTCAGCTATACACAGCAAAAGTACTGCAATCCAGATCGGGCATTTGCCCGTGATGCCCGATACGAGCGTGAGCGCAAATGCCAGCAAGACGAGCAGCGAGATCACGGTGATATGCATCAGCCCTCCGGTGGCGGTTCGGGTGGCGGTTCGGTGGGCGGCGGCTCCGGATCCGGCGTCGGTGTCGGCGTTTCGGTCAGCATAATCCGGGCAGTGTAGCAGAACGGCCCGCTGAGCCTCTACGATGACTCAGGATCGGCGATTGGCGGCTCGAGCACCTTCGGCACGCGATGGCGGACGAGCCGTTCTGTGCGTTTTGTAAGGCGAATCCAACGGTGACAAATTGGGCACGCGCCGCTGAAGCCATAGGTCGAATGGCTGACTGCGGTCGGGGTTTGCCCGCTACCGGGGCATGGCTCCCACGGCACCCGTAGCCGACTCGACAGGCTCATCAGGCCCACGGGCTGGCAGCTACCGCGCCCCATCTGGCCTGCCGTTTATTCGGCACCCGCACCGGCATCGCAAACGTCAACGCCAACGCATCCGCCCGATCCGGACTCGCCACGCCACGCCGCAACATCTCCGCCTTACTCTCAATCACCAACTTGTTCCGCTTGTTCAGATGAAAGCCTGGCCCCGCGAGCTCCATCGCCAGCCGATGGTCCTGGTGGTCAATCGCGCCCTTCGGCAGCCATTCCTTGACCGATTTCCACATTGCGGCCCGCGCGTTCTCGGCCAGCGCATCCGCGCTTGGCCCGCCAAAGTTCACTTCATGGACGTTATGGAACCCCATTTGCTTCAAGCGCACGGCGATCGGCGCCCCGAAGGCCACATCGATGAACATCGCCGTCACTGGATGTTCGTTCAGCGCATTCGCCAGCACATCGACCACGAGCTGCCGTTCATTCGCCACCGTCTGCTCGCCGGTCAACGTGATCGGGCGCAGACTGCGCGCATCAAAGCCTTTGCGGAACATGCAAACGGTCCACGCTGCGCCGCCGCCGCTGACGTCCACGCCCGCGATTAGCGGTTCATCAACGACGGCATACGGCATATTCGTTTGCGCTTGCGCAATCCGTGCGGCATCGACATACTGCAATTCATCGGCTGACGGCGGCAACCCGCGCACGCGCACTTTGAAGAAGTCCGACTCGAGCCCATAGTCCTCTTCCCACTGGGCGATGAGGGTTTTGTTACTGAACTTCGATGTGCGCGAATCAATCACCCGCACGATGTAGCGATCGCGCGCGCTCCCGAACGCCGCACGATAGAACGCGCCCGTATTCCGCGTGGGATTCGCCAGAAGGAATTGCATCGGCTCGCCGTCCGTCAACCCGCCCTCTTGCACTTCGTGAATCTTGTCGGGTACCGCCGAATCTTCGTCGTTGACGTAGAACGAGGTCGAGTTCTTCGCGTGTTGGCCGGCAAACGCTTCGCTGTTTTCTTCGGCGCACGATTGCGGCGCGCAGAACCACTCCGCGCGGTAGCCCTTGCGAAACATGATCGCGCTGTTGATGTCGAACCAATGGGCATTGATGAGACGAGCCGTCCACTCGCGAATCGCTGACCACGTTTTGAGCTGAATCTGGTCGTTCGTGTTCGCGGTAATCGTGCCTTTACAGAACGGCCGTGTGGACATGATCCAATCGACAATCCAGGCGACGAGCGTCGAGCCGCCGACGCCGTGCCCTTTCGAGATGGCCATGCGCAGCGGCAACACCGGGTCGACGCCATTAAAGCGACGGGCAATGACCTGTCGTCTGATTTCTTCGAGGAGTTCACGTTGCCAGAGGTCGGGGCCTGGTTCGCCGTTGATCGGCCACGGATAAAACGCTTCGACAAACGCGAGCGGATTATTCAGGCACGCTGCCGCGAAGGTGTGCAGTTGCGCTTCGTCGTGGTCAGTGGTCTCGACGTTCGACAGCATCGACGGTGTTCAAGGCGGTCGGTTCATGTTGGTTGATGATGGCCCGCGCCGCTTGCAAGCGATCCACATAGACCTGCACGTTCGTCGTCTGCTCTTTGTCGCTGATGATCTTGAAGTGGCGCGCCAGCATCTGCACGTAGGGCGCTTTATCGAACCAGCGAATCTTGACGACCGTTTCCTGTTTGCCGTCGCCACCTTCGAGATTCTGTGTGACGACATCGTAGCCGGCGATCGCGTGTTGCACTTCGGTGGGCAAGTTCCGAATCTCTTCGAGCGTGAAGGTTGCGCGCTCGCCCATCTGCACACGCGCTAAGAGGTCGCCCGGCTTGAAAAAGGCGATGTCGCGAATGAGGCCTTCGACGTCGGCCTTCGTGACGAGATTGCGTGAACCTTTGCGCCGGCCGCCGCGGTTATAAGCGCCGCGCTCACCAGGCTTTGCCGCCACTAAATGTCGAGCGGCTTTGGGATTGCCGCCTCCTCGTTCTCGTCCCATCTTGCGGTTAAGTATGCACCTATGCGGTTACCTACGGCGCATGAAGGGTCTCGCGGACGGCGATGCCGAGGACGGAGAAGGCGTCCTCGAGGCTTCCGTTAACGGCTGAGCTGCCACACCTGGCCACACTGAAATCGATGGTCTCTGCTTACGATCTAAATTCATGAATCCTATGCTCAATAAGTACATATAGGTGTGTCCAGTGTGTCCGGTATGGCAACCATTAGAGCGGCAATGACTTACAGCGGCCACACCTGCGGCCACACCCAGCCCAGCATTGCGAGGTGTGTCCATTATTCCCCGCTCGGCAACCAAAACACCGCACGGTCGGTAAAATTGCGTATTCGTTGCTTTTCCCAGCCTAAGAGCCGCAGGATTTTCGCGACGCGCACCTCGGCCGCTTTGTCAATTTTGTCAGGCGAAAGTCGCAATGGTCCTGTTAGGATTTCCGAGAGTTTTAAGCCATCGCCAAAGCCAACGACCACGGACTTTCGCCTCCATTCCTCCAGCCACGGCACAATGAGGTCTGTCCACGGGTCCGAATCCTGGCGTTGAGCTTGGACGGTCGCCGTGCAGTCTGGGACTTCCCACCACGGCTCGCCGGCGGCATAGCGGTGTACGGCTTCGGCGAATAATTGCTCACGGCTCGCCGCGAGCGCGACCCGTTCCACGGGGCCGCAGCGAATCGGCCAGAACCGCCGCAAGCCGGTCTCGTCATGGCCCCAATCGTCTCGATTCGTCGTCCCGCAAAACACGCACTGGCGCGGATGGTCAGAGGATCGATGGTCATAGCTGCCGCGGAAATAATCGGTTGGCGTCGAAATGACGTGCTTGATGCGCTCGACCTGCGCGTGTGAGAACGCTGAGAGCTCTGAGATTTCAATAATCCATTTACCCTGCAAATCTTGAAAGAAATCCTTGCTCGTCACTTTTTCATGAGTGGCCGCGTACCACGGCCCGCCCAGAATCCGCAGTGCGGATGTTTTGAATGAGCCTTGCGCCGACTCAAACACGACCATTTCATCGAGCTGACAACCGGGCTTCATCACGCGCGCAATGAGCCCAATGAAGAAATTCCGACTCACCGCTTGAAGATATTCACGAGGTTGGTCTTGCGTCGGTTGAGCATCCCAATGGTCGATAAAAGCATCGGCGATTCGCGCTTCCCCGTCCCATGTCAACGTTGAGAGCCAATCCCGCACGCAATGCTTCGGATGCTGCCGGCCGCAATAATTGACGACCTCTCGGATTTGCCGTGAGCCAATCCCATTGAATCCATGACGGCGTTGCAGATACGCGGCGATCCGCGTGTCGTCGTCATCGAGCCACGTTCGCGCTGGCGTAGCGGTTTGAAGCCGGTCGAGAAATTCGTCATACCAGACGGTATCTTTCAATTCAGGATCGTGCTCAAAAGCAATGACCACGTTCGCCACATGGCTGTAAGGCACCTGCTTCATATTGCGCAGGAACGGAATCACCTTGACTGGCTTGGGCGTCATCGTGATCGGTGGCTTCATACACGCTCCTTCAGCACCATCTCGAGGTCCGTCACCGACCGGGCGACGCACGCGATCGCACCGTGCTGACGCACGACGTTGAGAAATTGTTGTTGTTCAGGTGAGACTCGCCCAGTCGGTGTTTTGACTTCCACAGCAACGAATACAGCCACAGTCTGTCCGACCATCGCCGGCGTAATCGTTAACGGGAGGTATCCAATCAAGTCAGAACTGCCGCGACAGAGACCACTCGCGACCATTCGTCCGTCGGGCAATGGATATTTGCCGACTTGATTGCGAAAGAGTCGCGCGCCGAGTTCTGACGCTCGAATCAAAAGCCGCCGAAGGAGCGCTGTTTCCGTTTCTTGAGTTGCCATTGATATTGATGCCACGCCCAACCTTTTTTGTATTGAAGCTGTTGCGCGAGGGCTTGCCAGTCAGTGAGCGAATGGCACGATCGCCCAAGTTGCGGCCATGATTTGCGCAATGCGCGTAGTGTGTCGAGGTCCGTTTCCGCAAGGCTGCCATTGAGTTGATCGATTTCACGTGGACGCTTCTGCAGCGCAGCACCGCATACACTGCACGTCGAGCGGCCCGCTCGATTCACCGCGAGACACTGTGTGCAGAGCTTGACGGCTGGCACGCTTTCTGTCGCTGCACGCTCACGACCGCTGAGTGTCCATGTGCGGGCGTCATCGGGCAGCCCGTGACGTTGCCAATTCGCCGCATGGTCGAAAATCGATACGTGCGTTTTGCCAGGTGCTGGTCGTAAGCCGCGGCCAATCTGTTGAAGATAAATGCCGAGCGAACGTGTTGGACGGAGTAGAAAAATCGCATCGACGGCCGGCACGTCGAGTCCTTCACCGAATAAATCTACGTTGCAGATGACGCGTACCTCACCAGTGCGAAATGCCTCCATAACGCTGTCGCGTTCGCCTTTCGCTGATTCGCCGTCGAGATGTCGAGCGCTGATGCCTGCTACTTGAAAGCGTTTAGCGAGACGTTCGGATGCGTCGATCGACCAAAGGAAAATGAGCGCTCGAGCCGTTGGGCAGTGCTGTTGATAGTGGTCGAGTGCGTCACCGATGACGGTGGACATATCCATCGCGGCGGCGAGTTGATGCTTGTTGTAGTCTCCAGCCGTTTTTTGCACATCATCGAGGTCAACACCCCGACCAGGCGCAAACAGGCGATACGGTGAGAGCCAACGCTGCTCGATCAGGTCAGCGACCGATGGCCCACAGATCAATTCATCGAAGAAGGGCCACAAGCCGCGGCCGTCGAGCCGTTGCGGTGTGGCGGTCAGACCGATTTGCGTTGCGTCTGGATACGTTTGCGCGATCCGGGTCCATGACGCTGAGGGCACATGGTGACACTCGTCCCAGACGAGTAAATCAGGCGGTTGAAGCTGCGTGAGTCGTTTCGCCAGCGTCGGAACCGAACACACCTGCACCGGAGCGGTCGGATTGCTCGGATAGCCGGCTGCGATGATGCCGGTATGGATGTCAGCCGCTTCGACGAAGGTTTGAACCGATTGGTCGACCAACTCACGACGATGGACGCAGAAGAATGCTCGCTTCCCTTTCGCGGCCGTGACCTTGAGCATGTGCGCAATGAGCACGGTTTTGCCGCTGCCCGTAGCCGATTGCAGACATAGGCGGCGCACACCATGCGCTCGTCGAGCGCGAGCCTGTTCGACTAGGGTCTGCTGGTACGGACGAAGTTCAAGACTCACAAGCGGACCTCGTATAGCGGCGGATTTCTTCGCGGAGTTGTTGAGTGGAGACTCGAGCGCGGTCGCGTTCACGCGTTAACGTCGCAACGGCGGCCACGGCCGCAAGTGCGAGTTCGCGGTACCGAGCGGTTTCTTCGCGCCAAAATGCGGCATCGTCGGCGAGCGCTTGAATCGTGAGGAATTCGGTTGAACGGAGTTGTGCTGTTGTGCTAGCTTTTTTCACACGCAGTGCGCCTAGCCTCAGCATCCGGTTGACGTTCACTCCGTCAGCCGGATTTCTTCAACCAGGCGAACGGCGCATCTTGCCACCGTTACCCAGTCGTTTCAACGGATTTATTCAGGAAAATCGCGAAGAATGGTGAAGGCCGACCACCATTCCTTGTGACGCTATCCGCGAACAGCGTATACCGCTGAGAAGATTGCTTGCCCTAAAACTCGGTGCCCGGTGACACGCCCTGACACGTCCAACACCGGAGCGCGTAGCGATCGCCGACACGCACCCACCGCACCAACTGATGCCGACACGTCATCCGTCGCCACAGATCCCACAACTTCTCAAGACGACTCATCGGAGCCTCGGACGTTCGACGCCATACAACTGAAACCACGCCGCGGAAAACATAGACCGTTCCATGCCGATTCCTTTATCGGCCGAGCTGATGAAACGGTATAGGCTGAACTGTGCACGACGCTGAGCCAATCTGGAGGACGGTTGTGAAACAATCCGGCTTCGCGCTCGGGGCGCTCATCCTCGGCGCGATCTGCCGCCGCGCGCACACGAGAGGCTGGGACGGCCGCGAGCGGCGCAAATCGACACGTCGCCGCACGGATCAACCCGACCTGCACGAGCCGCCGCACCCCGACGATGTGCCATGAATGGGCATAGCAACAGCGATCTGTGGCTGGCGGTTTCACTTCTGGAGCACTGTCAGTCCGACGTGCGCACCCTGCTGGCGCATCCCGAAGAGTACGACGCACCGATCGAGCGCATGGCGCCGATCATGGCGCTGATCACGGCACTGCGTGGACGGTTGTCACGCTGGATCGCCCCCACCGAAGACGAGCGCAGGCGGCATGAACGACGACAAAACGAGCGGCGCTCGCATCACCGCCGCTGGGAATGGGGCACCTGAATGAACGCACCTGACCGATCCGCCGAAGTCCGCGCACTCTGCTCGGCGCATCCTGAAGCCTTCGGCGATCCGCCCGAGACGAACGACGCTCGACGCCTCGCGCTGTTACGCACGTGGATCATCCCTGCGCTGAATCGACTGGACGACGGCCAATGGGGTTTACTGCTGAAACCCGAGCAGAACAATCGCCTGATCTGTGATTGCATCGTCTGGCGCGACACGCGCGAGCATTTCGATGTGCTCACCGGCACAGGCGCGACGTGGATTCCCCACGGGCTGATGCATCCCGCATGGGTCTGGACGGCCGTGATTCCGCCCTTAGCCGCGCCCGCAGAGCCGCAAGCGCCCGCGATAGGGTCTGTCCCCTTGCCGGTGCCCGAAGTCGTCCCTACGGCCGTCCCAGCGCCTCAGACGGCCATCGTCGTGCCCGAGCCGCCTGTGCCGCCCGTCGTCCCCACCGGACTCGCTGGCATCGCCAGCGCCATCGGCGCCTGGCTGGGCACGCAAGCGATCGCCCTGCTGATGTCGTGGTGGTCGAAGCGGCAAGCGGCCCCGAAGCCAAGCAACCCGATCAGCGGTGCGATCCCCCGGCCGCCAGCCCCGACGCGCTCGAACCTGCCGAAGTGAGTTTCTTCACCGAGCACGTCGCGACGGCGGGTTTCGTGCTCTTCGTCGTCCTGCTGTTCGCCATCGCGTGGATCATCGCGAAGTTGACTGAATAGATCACCACCGCAACCCGCGCTGCGCCGTGCGTTCCTTCGCTAAGTCGTGATACACCAAGTCGCAACCCACCCAACGGCGACCGAGCCGTTCCGCCACCGCGCCCACCGTACCGCTGCCGAGGAATGGATCGAGCACCAAGCCGCCGACCGGACAGCCAGCAAGGATGCACGGCTCAATCAAGGCTTCTGGCATCGTCGCGAAGTGGGCGCCTTCGTACGGCTCCGTCGCAATCGTCCAGACCGTTCGCTTGTTCCGCCCTACCGTAGTTTTCTCGCCGTTCTGCCAAGGCGCGCCCGAATCCAGTCGCGCGCTGATGTTCATGTCACCGAAATCGAGCCGTCCCGCGCCAACTTCCATGATCGCCGCCGCGTCGTAGTAGTACCGCTCCTGCTTCGCCAGCAGAAACACATACTCATGGCTTTTCGTCGGGCGATCCGTGACACTCTCCGGCATCGGATTCGGTTTGTGCCAGATGATGTCGCTGCGCAGATACCAACCATCGGCTTGCAGCGCGAAGGCGACACGCCACGGAATGCCGAGCAAGTCTTTTTGCTTGTATCCATCCGTTAACGGTCGATACGCCGTCTCAAACATGCGGGCCACTCGAGCCGCACCGCCATCTTTGGGGAATTATATACTTGACTCCCTTACCGATTTGAGCTATTCTTAGGTCATGGAAACAACAGCTCGCGAGCAACTGGTAGCCGGAATCGCCGCCCTGACGACTGACCAAATCCGTAATGCGGTGGCGGCCATCGGTGGCGGCCACGTCGATACCGAGAACCGAATGGTGCGCGCTTACCTCATCGAAGAACTCATCACCCGCGAAGGCGTCGAAGCTGGCGACGCCCTCATGGATTCGCTGGGGCTGTAGATGTCGAAAAGCACCATCTCCACGTTCCAACTGTTCGAGCGGTTTCCCGACAAGGAAGCCGCTCGCGTCTACCTGGAAGGCCGTCTGTGGCCTAACGGCGTCATCTGCCCGGTCTGCAAGGCCGGTGAACGGATCACCGTCAGGAAGGCCGGCTACTACCGCTGTAACGCCTGCCAGGAGGACTTCACCGTCCGAACGGGCACCGTCATGGAGCGCAGCCATATCCCCCTGCACAAGTGGCTGTACGCCATGTATCTGCTCGTCACGGCTCGCAAGGGGATCTCCAGCCTTCAACTGGCGAAGGAGATCGGCGTCACCCAGAAGACGGCATGGTTCCTGTTGCACCGTCTCCGCGAAGCGTGCGGCGGGCGGAACCTGCGGAAGCTGCGCGGCATCATCGAAATCGACGAAACATTCGTCGGCGGCCTGGAGGGCAACAAGCACGAAAACAAAAAGCTGCACGCGGGACGCGGGCCAGTCGGCAAAACGGCCGTGCTCGGCATGAAGGAACGCGGCGGCCGGATGCAGGTGCGGCCGTCCGGTCAAATGACGTTCGATGAAATCCACGGCGAGATTCACAACAACATCGAACCGGGCTCGCAGCTCTACACCGACGACAGCGCCATCTTCGAAGGGCTCGACGGCCTGTTCTTTCGGCACGACACCATCAACCACAGCATCGGGGAATACGCACGCGGCGCGGCGCACACGAACAGCATCGAAAGCGTGTGGGCGGTTCTGAAGCGCGGCCTGATGGGTGTCTACCATCAGGTGAGCCCGAAGCATCTGCCGCGCTACGTGGACGAGTTCACGTTCCGCCTGAACGAAGGTAACGTCAAGATCCACACACTCGACCGGCTCGACTCGTTCGTAGACGGCATGGCCGACAAGCGCCTGACCTACAAGGGGCTGATTCAATGAGCACCTACACCAAGTTGGAGCACTGGAACTACAGCGGCTTGCCGCCAGTCGAGCGGTACAACGCCGTTGTAGATCGCGCGAACGACTGTCTTCGTATTCTTCAGGACATCGCGAACCAGTGGGAGGGCGCGGAGTGGTGCGACGAGGCAGTCCGCTTTTTGGCCGCTGACGCTGGTCCACGGTGTACGGGCTGTGGAACACCGAAGCGCATATGCGATGACTGGAAGAGACAAGGCACTACAGCCTGCTGTCCGGACTGCAAGCATACGGCTGACAGATGCGATGGACGTTACCCGGTGCCACAAACAGCGCCGCCACGCGATGAGCCGTTCGATGTGACCTATCGGTGCGCTCTGCCCAAGGGCCACGACGGGCCACACGGCGCGACGTAATGACGCCGTGGCAGTGTGCCTGCGAGCGGTGGAACGCCGCTCACCACAGGAAATGTCGTAACTGCTGGAGATGGAAACGAACGCACATGACGACCAAGACGAAAGTACCGAAGCAACTCGACGCCATCGCTGATGTTGTTCTGGCCTACAAGCCGAAGGCGAAATCCAAGCCAGCGATACAGCGGAAGCGACGGGCCGCGAAGATTGCGAGAAAAGCCAATGAGTGAGCACCCTTACGTGCGCGCGGTGGCCGGCCATACGGCTGTCCATTACGGCAACGAGCGGGCGGTAGAGTGCGGGGCAGAACCGCCGTTCCGCTACTCGCATCGGCCGGAGGATGTGACGTGTCGGACGTGTCGCGGCTGGCTGCCCATCGTCGCTGGTGACGCGTGGGCTCCGAAGCCGGAGCCGGAATCGTAATTTACCATGCACGGGAGTCAAGTATATAATTCCCCATCTTTGCCGTTGGTGCCGCCCGTCATCCCACCCGTGTTGGCATATGAGTCGCCAAGGTTCAGCCATACGGTGCCGGTCGCTTTCAGCACCCGCCAGACGTCGCGAAAGACGGCCACGAGAGTCGTCACATAGTCGAGCGGCGACGCTTCCAGTCCGATTTGCTGAGGATGGCCGTAATCGCGCAATGCGAAGTACGGCGGCGAGGTGACGCAGCAATCAACGGTCTGCTGGCGCAAGGGCAGGAACCGCGCATCAGCGCGCAGCAGCATCGGTGCCCAGCGGTTTGACCAGCTCCCAAGCCGCACAGACCGCCCGATAGAAGGCTTCTGCGTTCACTTCGGCTGTGAATGTGCCATGCCCATCTGACAGTAAAAATGTCGGCGTCTGCGTGTACATGTCGTACCGCAATGCCTCAATCCGAAAGTCGTCACGGACCGGCACGTCCCCAGCTTGTTGGTGCCGAATCTCCACGGTTAACCGACTGCTCATGCGGCGTCAATCTCAGTGGGCCGCTTTTTCAGGCCGAGAGCGGTGAGTAGGCGCGGACTAGCCTTCCGTTTTCCTCGAAGCACTTGCGAGAGATACGCTTGCGTGATGCCGAGTTGATCGGCGAGTTCCCGTTGACTGCCCGCCAGTTTCACCTGTCGCGCCAGATACGCCAGGAATTGAATTTCCGTCATGGTCCGAGTATAGCAGATTGCTATTGACACGTTACAAGCACTTTGCTATTCTCTGTTCATGAGCATTCGAGAACGGGATCTGAGAGCGCACTTCCCGCCGCGTGTCAACGCCTTCGGGCGCCCCATCAAATCGCGCACATTCGGCACGCCGACGACGACCGACCCCGACGCCCGCTGCCACTGCGGCGAGCTCGTCATCGACCACTACTACATCCCGGCCGATGACCCGCACCGCGCCATTCACCGTCGGAGCTGCGCGCACACGAAGGCGTTTCGCTTACCGAAAGAAGGGCTGTGATGGAACGCGGCGCCGCTATCCGAAAACTCATGAAGGTGCTCGGCCCAAAAGCCTACTGGCGCATCAACAAAGGCATCTCGTCGCCTGAGCGTCGTCACACACAACAGTTGTCGTATCTCGATGCGCAATGGCAAGCCGCCATGTATGCGCGCGACCGCGATCTGATTCGTGAACGTCTGCTGAATGTGCCCGAGTATCTTGAGGTCAAGGCGGCATACGTCGCCGCCACGCAACGAAAGGAATCAGTCGGTTGCCAACCGTATTACCGCTTTGAAGTGGGCACCGCCGACAATCTCGGCGTGTTCAACGCGCTCCATCCCAAGGCCAGCGGCGATACATGGGAAGAGGTATTCGCGCAACTCGCAGCGAAGGAGGAGCGATGAGCCCGATGCTGTTCGATCCACATGACCTCCCGTCCGCCGATGATCCGAGCGAGAGCCTGGAAGAGACGGTCGAAAAACTCATGGCCGCGGTCGACCGCCACGTCATCCGCATGGACCGCATCCGCGAGGTGCTGAGCGATTTTTACAAAGCGCAACTCTCGGCGAGCAGCGTGCAAGCGGTCCTCGATCTCGCCGTTGAACTCGATCCGACGCTGATCAAGCACCTGACGCGGCACGATCCGCCCAGCACCATCGTCCGGCGCCATCTGGTGTGCGATGCGTGTCAGAACGGGTATCACGACGACCGGGGCATCGCCGATCCGTGGGAGCTGCCCGTTTGCGTGCATGGCTCCGACCACGGGGCGGTCCATTTGATGCGCGTCGCGTCGCTTGAACTGTTGCCGACGCCACCGGTCGCCGACGTCATCACGCCGGAATCGGCCTCTTTCTGATCATGGCCTTTCATGTGCCTGAGCACACGCGCGACGTCACGCATCCGATTCTCGGCACGACGAGCGCCGATGGCAACAACGGCGCGTTCCATCTCAATTCGCCTGAGCCGGGCTGGCGCTTGACGCTGATTTGCTCGGATGCCGATGGCGAGATTCGCTGGGAGCATGTCAGTGTCCATGCCTACCGCGGTAAAGGCCGACTCGGTCAGCAACGGACGCCGACGTGGAAGGAAATGGCCTTCGTGAAAGATATCTGCTGGGACGAGGAAGATGTCGTGATGCAGCTCCATCCAAAGAAGTCGGAATACATCAATCAGCATCCGTTCACTTTGCATCTTTGGCGTCCAACCGACCGCGAGATTCCCACCCCGCCACCGATTACGGTAGGAACGACATGACCGAACCTGCTGACGACCTCGCCGCCCAGCTCGTTGCCGAAATCGAAGCCGCCATCGATGACCATGCGGCCTTAGTCAAACATTGCCTCAAAGCGTTGGAGGTTGCTGGCGTTCCTTTGTCGTGCCAAACCGCAGGCGCGCTGCACGAACTCGCCGACGCCATGCAGGCCATCATCCATCAGCACATCGCCGACGAAGGGCTCGAGCCGTGAAGGCACCTTCCGATCCGTTTCTGATCGATGCTCTCGGCTGTAGTCGATTCGTGCGGGATGTGCTGCGCCGCTACACGAAGAAGGGCAAAGATTTGGATGATGCCGTGTATTGGGCGGCGCGCTGGGCGTTTCATTGGGCGCAACGGAGTCTGGCGTGGCAGGCACTCCACGAGGAAGGGATCGAGCCGTGAGACACAGCAAAATCGACAAAGCCATCGCGCAGCTCGAGGACGAAATCAAAGTATTGCAGTTGGCGATTCTGAAACTGCGTGCACAGCAGCCACCCGCGAAACCGTCGAAACCCCAGAAAGCCATCGCGCTTCTGAAAACGAAGCCGGAGCAATCCGCATGAGCACCGATGCCATCATCGACCTGTCGCCCTCCACGGCACTCACCGTGCCGACGCGCGGCTCCGTCCTGCTCATGCCCGTCATGGACGTGCCAACCGCGCTCGCCCGTCTGAAGGAATTCCAATCCTTCTGCGCTGAATACCTGCAAGAGTCGAAGGATGGCGGTCAAGACGGCGGGGATTACGGCGTCATTCCCGGCACGAAGAAGAAAACGCTGTTGAAGTCCGGCGCGGAAAAGCTCTGCGAGATTTACGGGCTGGCCGATGAATACGTCATGCTTCGCGAAGTCGAGAACTGGGACACTGGGCTTTTTGCCTACACACTGAAATGCGTGCTCAAGAGTCGGCGTGATGATTCCGTCGTCGGCGAGGGACTGGGGTCCTGTTCGTCATTCGAGAGCAAATACCGCTGGCGCGAACAGCAAAAAACCTGCCCGCAGTGTGGAGCCGCAGCCATCATCAAGGGTAAGGAGCAATACGGCGGCGGCTGGCTCTGTTGGAACAAGAAGGGCGGCTGCGGCGCGAAGTTTCCTGATGGTGACAAGGGCATCGAGCGGCAGCCGGTGGGACGCATCGAGAATCCCGACATCATCGACACGAAGAACACCATCATCAAGATGGCGAAGAAGCGCGCGAAGATTGATGCCGTCATCGGTGTGACGCGCTCGAGCGGCATCTTCGCGCAAGACTTGGACGAGATTCAGCCGACGCCGACACGGCCCGTCGTTGCCGAGGAACCGGCGAAGCCAGCCAAGCAGCCGCAGAATTCCACCGCGCCGAGCGCGCAGACGCCCGCGCCGTCGAACGGCGACACCATCACCGAAGCGCAGAAGAAACTGCTGTTTGCCACGTCTCGGCGCGCCGGCTGGAAGGATGCCGAACTCAAGCAATGGCTGCTCGACCTCTGGAATTATGAGAGTACCACAGCGATCACGCGCAAGCACTTCGACGCGATCCTTGAACAGTTGAAAATCGGACGCACCGCAGACAGCGACATGCGGCTGGACGGTCAGGATGTCTAAGTTCAAGTGGTCGCCGTCCGCGCTGAATCTCCTGGCAACCTGCGGAGAAGCCTTCCGGCGTCGGTATGTGGAAGGCGAACGGTTCCCGTCGTCGCCGCGTCAACTCCGCGGGCGCGCGGTCCATCATGTCGCGCAGACCGCGTACACGCGCGTGTTGCACGCTGAAGCCTTGCCGACTGCGGAAGAAGCGCATGATCTTGCCGCCACCCGCTTTGAGTCCGATTGGTCCGAAGGTGTCCAGCTCGAGCCGGATGAACAAGTCGCTGGCGAACAATTCACCAAAGGGGAGTCGCTGGACTTCGCCGTTGACTTGGCGGGTTTTCATGTGACGCGCGTTGCTCCAACGGTGCAGCCCGTTGCCGTTGAAGAAGCGATGACTGCACAACTGCCGGAATCCGATGTCTTGGTGCACGGCATCATCGACTTGATTGCGCTGACACCCAGCGGTGAAGTGATCAGGGATGTCAAAACGAGCGAGAAAAGCCCGAACGTGAACGCGGCCGACAACTCATTGCAGTTGACGGTCTATAGTGCGTTGTATCAAGCTGAGATGGGCCATCTTCCGCTCTCGTTGCAGCTTGACTACCTCACGCGCTCGCCGGTGCGGAAAACGAAAGGCTTTATCCCGCTGGTAACGCGCCGAGACAATGAGGATCTGAAAGTGTTAGGTGCTCGCGTGCAAGCGGCCGTGAGTGTCGCGGATGCTGGCCGATATCTCCCCGCGGCACCTGATTCATGGGCCTGTAGTGCAAAGTTTTGCAGTTTCCACTCGACTTGCAAGTATGTCCGCCGTGGCGCACGGCCGACTAGCTAAGAGGTGAGATATGGCGCGAGGACCGTTGAGCGCGGAGCAGAAGAAACGGATTGCGAAGGCGCAGAAGAAACGCTGGAAAGCTTGGCGTAAAGAGCACGCAGTCCGCATTGCCCTGCCGCCGGTCGATGACGTGCCGACGAATGGCCCGCCGAGCAACGGCAGCGTGCAGGTCGATCATCGCCTGCTGCTGTCGATCAGCGGCCACGAGCTGCAACTCACGCTGGACGAGGCTCGCCATTTGCGCGATGCGTTATCGAATGCGCTGCCCGCGTCATGAGACGCTATCCGCGCGAGTGGAAGACGAACGGCAATCAGCAACTCCGGCACTGGATCGCTTTCCTGCTCCGGTCGTGGCGCGCAGAACGCCGACGCCGAAGGCTGGTGACGTCATGATTACCAGGCGCGATGCGTTGATTGTTGTCGGCGGGTTGTTGACCGCCGGCCAGCCACAACGACAGGAAGCCTCGGGCACCTGCCGCCGCCCCACGACTTTAGTGCTCGACCTCGGTGACGGGGCGTGCAGCGTCCAGCAGATCACAGTCGTGCAAGGCGCGATCAGCGCGACGATTCCGACGGCGGAGCTGCTCGCCGCGCTGGGCGCGAGGTTGAATGGCGACTGAACTTCGACCGTTCATCGTCGCCGAAATCTCGAAGAACTGGATCGATGGGAATGGTGTCGTGGACGATACACCCATTGCCGTGCTGTTTGAGCGCGTGATCGAAACCAATACGCGCCGCGGGTATCGGTTGCAGTCATTTCACCTGCATCGGCTGATGGTGAAGCCAAGCGAAATGAATGAAACGATCATCGCGGTATTTGCTCGCGCGAAACGCCAGCCATGACACCGACGATTCAGGTCTTCTACTCCTGCCCGCTCTGCGCACTCCGAAAGGTCGCCATCAGTGTTCCAGCGCGAGAGGGTGAGGACGTGTTGCAGTGGATGGAGGCGACGCTCCGGTTACTTGCAGCCGACCATGCACAACGCAGTCCGACGTGCCATCCAGACCAGTTGCACGACCTCATGATTCCAATGACCGGAACGGCTCGTGTCGGTGGCCCTGTTGAGCACTGAGGAAATGACCTTCATGCCAAAGACGCCGATGACCCGCAGGTTTCGGACTGGTTTGGACGATGGTCCGCTGTTGCCGGGGCCTCGACCTTCGTCTTGGCGTATCCTGCGGCGTTCGCCGCGCTGGTGCTCCGTGCCGAGGCGGCCGGCTTCCGCCATGCGAGCATGGACGGCTATCGGCGACTCCGGCGTGATGTGCGGGCACTCTTAGCGGAGGGGCTGTGATGACCGCTGAGCAAGAACGTGGGTCGTGGCTCTGGGAACGCTGTTATGTCTGCGGCCATCGCCTGCGCTTTGCGTCCACCGCGTGTCCGCAGTGTGGGCATGAATTCGATGGACGAGACGCGCCCGATCGATTTCCAGAACTCTGTGAATGTGAACGATGTGCCGATGCGCGTCATTCTGGTTCAGTGAAGCAGAATTCATGAGCATGTTAGGCGGCGAGTTCGACGGTGCGATGAAGCAACTCAAAGCGACGTTAGCGCAAGGTGAGCGGACCCTCGCCGTCGCCGAAGTGACGATCATGGAACTGCGCGCGGCCATCGCCACATTGCACGCACTGATCGAGCGTGTGCAGATCAAGCCATGAGCGACACCAAAGACTTTTCACTCGGCGCGGTGCTCAGTGCCACGACCGGTACACTGCTGTGCGAGATCGCTGACCTCTATGAGATTCTGAACTTCCTCACCGGTGAATCGCTCTACACGCATCAACTGCCGCGAGCGTTCAAGGTGTGCGCGCCATATGTGCTCCAGCAGCATCCTGACCTTGTGGCAGTTGACACGGCATCTATCACGCGGGAGAACTGGCGGCGCTGGCTGGCGACGGCTACCAAGCAGTATGGCAAAACGCGCACGTTGACGCCTATTCCAGCCGGGGCGTATCAGGCGCAAGACCCGATACGGGAGTTGATCGACATGCGCGAGGGACGCACGGACGGCATTCTCGTGGTCAAGCCATGAGCTTCGATCGCGCGGCGCTGAAGCGCGACATCCGCACGGCGGAAGCGCTTCGTCGCTGCGCCTACGACGATGCGACGAGCCATGACATCGTGCCCGGCTACACCGTGCAAGGTCACATCACGATCGGTTATGGCCGAAGAATTGATCTGCCGTTGTCGAACGCGGCCATCGACTTCCTCATGGAGGAGGACATCCAGAATTGCTGCGATGCGCTGGACATTGCCCTGCCGTGGTGGCGGAACCTCGCCGAGCCGCAACAAAGAGCGGTCGTAGAATTAGCATTCACGGCCGGCGTGCAAGGTGTCTTACGCTTCCATCGCCTGTTAGCCGCGCTGAAGAACGGCGACGGCGAGCAAGCGGCGCGCGAGTTGGCCGATAGTCGTTGGACGAAGCAAGTGCATCAACGGCGCTCCGTGCGCGTGCAGAACCTGCTCAGAAATACGACCGTCAACGCCGATTAAGTCGTCGTCGTGTTCACGATGCCAGCAGGCGGCGCAACGTCTGCTGGCATCTCACCACAACCCACGCGGACAGGAGCCGCGCAGACATGGCTACCACACATCTTACGGCACTCACGCTCGTCCTCTCGCTCGCTTTCGCGTCATTCGCCACAGCGCAATCAGCCGAACGCGCGGACGCCGAGCGCGAGGCCCGTCAACTGCGCTGGATCGGTGCCAGCTTCATGCTGACCGGCGGCGTGGTCGAAACGCTGTCGTACACCGCGTGGGCGAACAAGCAGACGTGGTGTTCCGGCAACAGTTTTCTCGTCACCTGTTCAGAAGTGAAACGCACGAATTGGGGCGTGATGATTGCGGGGCTGGGCACCAGCGTCAGCGGGATCATGTTCTGGATGGCAGGGGACCGGATGGCGAAGCGGGCGAAGTTGTTGCCATCGATTGCGGTCGGGCCGTCCCGCTGGAGCGTGCAGCAACGCGTCGCGTGGTGATTACTTCGTGCCGCCTTTGGCGCGAGTCGTCCTCGCATTCTTCGCGGCGACGACTTGCGCCACCTCCGCATCCGTCGGCGTGCCGAGTCCTTGCGCCAGCGCGGCGGCTGGATTCGCAGGCTGGGCCGGGCGCATCGCCACGACTTTGCTCACGGCGGCTTCCGGCGTCGCCCCTTGCTGGATGTAATACGTCACCCACGACACCTCAGCCGGTTGCGGCATGACCTTGGCGGCTTTGAACGCCTCAACGGCGGCTTTCATCGCCACGCCTTGCGGGATGGGCACGGCGGGCGGTGTTCCACCGGCTAAGGCTCCGCTGCGGACTTCGGCTTCGCGACGCTGAATCAGGCCTGCAATCGACGGCGGCTGCGTCGGCGTGTTCATGCCGCTCGGCGGTTCGACCGCTGCCGCTGGCGCAGCGACTGGCGGTTCCTGGACTTGGATGGGCGGGCGCGCGGGGCCGGGCTGCACCGGCATCGGTTCGACGGGTGCAGATGGCACCGATGGAGCGGCAGGGGCCGGTGCGGCCGTCGCATCCGGCTTCAGGTGAAACCCAAACGTCGGTTTCAGAGTCAGCCCGGACGCCCCGGCTTTCATCGACACGCCTGGACTCATGCGAACACGACTCGCCGTGTGCACCGCATTCAGGACCGGGCGACTCGTGAGCACTTTCGGCCCAAAGTACGCGACAGCCGCCGATACCCATAGCTTCGGGTCGGTCACGTCCCGCTTGAGAATGGCCCCGATCCGGCCAATCGCCTCTTGCGGGTTGTCGATCACTTCGCCGAGCGTCACTGGATCGGCCGTCGTTGGCGCTCGCATCACGGCTTCAGGATGAGCACCCACGGCTGGCGAGTCATTCGACAACGACGCCATGACGTCGGCTTCGGACGGTGGCCCGCCCTCCGTCGTGACGTTGAACGTGCGCCCATCGGTCAGCGTGACGCGATACGTCTCAGGCATCAGGGCACTTTTTCAATCTTCAGAATCTTCACGCCGCCCTCTGGCGCGCCCAGTGTTTTGATGCGCTTCCGAATCGCATTGATCTGATCGTCCAGCGCGTCGGTACGGTTCTGCATATCGCGCTTGAGCAAGCGCATGACGGCGACACTTTGTTTCAACGTCGCTCCGGCCGGATTGAAGGCTTCGACTTCCTTGCGAGCGGCATCGGAGAGTTGTCCGCTCAGATTCGGATTCGTGATGATCTTGGCGACTTCATTCACGACGACTTGCCGTGCCGCGTCATATTGTGTCTGATTCGGACTGCCCAGCAGCTTGCCCGTCGCCATGCGGAGATACGTATTCGCCAGCGGCGAACCACTATCCACGACCTTGCCCGCCGTCTCGAGGAAGATATCGATGTTCTTACTCGCCGTCTGTTCGAAGGCACCGATAGCCGCGCGCTGTTTCTCGAGTTGCGTGAGCGTGGCACTATTGGCCGCGAGTTCCGCTTTGTTGCTCGCAATGTCGGCGTCAGGATGTCGCGCCGCCGCGCGATTGATAATCGCCTTGCGCGTGGTTTTGTCGCCCATGCCGAGCGCGGGCAACTGGCCGGTTTTCCAAAACAGATCCGCCGCGATGTCGATGCCTTCGGGCGTCAGATCGGTTTTGTCGCCTGCTGCCGCGGCGGCTTTGTCCGCTTCAAACTTCAGCCGCGCTTTCTGATACGGCGACATCGGCGGCTCATCGGGTAGGATATCGACGCCTTCCGTGATCGGCTGGCTTCGGATGTCGTACAGCTTGTTATCCGACCCGGTGCGGACCATCTGCCGCTTGCCGCCGATCATCATCGGCTTCGGTTCGCCGAGCGTGAGCGGCTTCGGCGGTTCCGGCACTTGCGACTCAGGGACCGGAATACCCCCTTCACCAATCGCCATTGAACCAGGTGCCCCGCGTGGCAGCGGCTTCGGCTTCAGCTTCTCGCCTTGCTCTGTCGCCCATGCCGCCAAATCTGGTCGGCCAATCTCTTGCGCCTTCTGCACAGCGGCGGCCGTGTCCCATGTCTGGCCATCCGTCGAGAACGCCGCAAGCGCAATCTGTTGCTGCTTCGCATAGGCGTCCTGTGATTGCTGGAACAGCAGATCGGCGCGTTTCGCATCGCCAGCGGCGCGGGCTTCCTTCGCCTGCTCGAGCAGCAGCAACGCATCCTGGCGCTTCTGAACGGTGCGCTGCTGCATGATCTGCGACGGGATCGCGCTCAGATTCGCGATGGTGTCGCCCCACAGCCGCGCCTTCGCTTCCATCGCACGAGCGGCAAAGTCGCCGGACGCAATTCGGAGATTGCTGTAGCTGCTCATCGGTTCTCTCAGCCGGTCAGCGGCGGGACGGATGTTTTCGAGCCGAGCGCCGCCTGTAACCCGTAGCCGGCGAGTTGCGCGTACCGCGACCACGGATCGGCGCTCTGCGTGGTGTAATTCAGACCGTAGTCCGCACGTTTCCGCGCTTCGTCATCGAGGTAGCGAGCGTACTGGTTCTGATTGGCCGTGAGTCCTAACCCGGCTTGGCCTTGATACTCGCCGTAATTCTGTTGCCGTCCTTGCAAGCCGAGTTGCGCGGCGTCTGTGAACTGACCGTAACGACTTCGATACTCATCGAAGGCTCGCTGATACGTTCCGGCATATGTCGTATCGGCTAAGCCTTGGCTGTATCTATCGAGGGCTTTGAGCGTGCCGGGATTCAGGATGCTACCCTTCGCAGCCGCCGAGCGTTGGATCGCGTTCTGCCCTTCACCGAGGGTGAACTGGTAGCCGGGCGTTTGACGAGCCTGCTCCGCTGTCGGTGCGGTGAACTGCTCTGACCATGTTGGCGGTACGTAGGATTGTTGCAGGTTCGCCGGAAGTACAGGCGGTGTCCAGTTCGGTCCCCCATATGCAGCGGATGCATACGGCGGCGGGATCGCGCCCGGTCCTTGCGCAAACTCGCCGTACGGATTCGTGACAGGTGCCCCGCTGCCGCTCGCCGCTAGCTGTGCGTTGCCGGTGGGTTGCACGACCCAGACGGGATGGCCTTCGCCGAAGCCGACGCGGACCCAGCTCCCATCGGGGAGTTGAATCTTCGTGCGCTCGCCGCTGGCGTTGGGCGGCGTCAGCTTCACGCCATACTGAGCCAGGATCGGCTCGAGCTCCAGCAACGTCTGCTGGTTGTACGGCTTCCCAGCGATGAGACTTTGAAACCACGCCTGGTAGTTGCCGCCGAAGGCGTCTGGGCCTTGTGTCGCTGTGGCCCGGTCAGCAGGCGCGGCGGCGGGTGCGCCGGTATCGTCGTAGATGGTCGGGCCGGGAATGTCGTATTGGTCCCACCACGACCCGCCGCCACCTTCCGCGCCAGTGGGATCGTCTTCCCTACGGTTAGCCATTGACTACCTCAGCGCCTAAGCTCTGAAATCGAGCAACCTGGTTCACCGGAATGTTTCTCGTGGAACCATCGGGCGCGCGCATCGTGACCATCTGCGGTGTCGGCGCGGGCGGCTGCAACGTTGTCGGCGTCTCCGCCGGCATCGTGCGCCGATCGGGCAGCGTCGGCGTCCGCATGATCGGCGCCCCGCCGGGCTGCGTCGTCGGCAGGACGCCCGCATTCTGCACCTGCGCCGGCTGGGGCGGGGTGTAGCCGTGGCCGGACGGATTCAGGCCCAGCAGGGACGCCATGCGGTCAGAGGCGGTCTGGCCGGTGGCGATATACGGCTGGAGCCGGGCGTTGAGCTCGCCGTAGCGCTGTGACTCTAAGCCCTTCAGATACTCGTCGCGCTGCTTCTCATACTCAAGCGCGTCCTTGAAGCTCTGCGCCTGAATCTCGGCTGCTCGTTCGAGGCCGCTCGACGTGATGCCCGCGCCGATGAGACTCCCGGCGATCGGCAAGCCGTATTGCAGCGCGGGCGTGAGGTATTTCGCGACGGTAGACGTCGCCGCCGCACCGCCAGCCGCGCCGGCCGCCGTAGTACCTGCGGCGGTGCCTCCGGTCACGCCAGCCCCGACGGCGCCGGTCGCGCCCGTGGCTCCACCAGCCGTCCCAGCGGCGGCAGGAACCGCCAACGCGGCCCCGGCAAGGCCGAGGCTGGCTCCGAGGACCGGCCAGAACCAGGGGTTTCTGAGCAGCCAGCCGGGCTGCGTCTCGACAACGTGGCCGTTCTCGATCTTGAAGCGGTCGCTCGTCGGCGGCTGCCCAGTTTTCTGGTAGCGGTCATCCAGATATTTCAGGATGCCGGCTTCGGGATGCTCAGCCGTCGCCAGATTCGCGTAAGCGGGCGGCAGCGGGATCGCCGTCTGGCCGGTGGGCGTCGCGCGACTGGTTGGGGTGGTCGGCATCGTAAAATTCTCAGCCTATTTCTTTAACAGCGACCCGCGCTGTTAAAAAACCTTACAGATAGCCCGCTAGGATCTGCCAATTCGACCCGTCGGCCTGGATGACTCGGCTTTGAAACTGCGTCCCGAGCGTGGGATTCACGACGGTATCCACCGTTCCGGTTAGCGTTACAAGGTTTGCCGAAACATCCGTTTTTTTCACGGTGAGGATACGCCCGCTGGTCGCCGCAGGCAGGGTCAGTGTGACCGCGCCGCCCGTGGCATTCACCAGCAGCACGTTGTCGCTCGCCAGGACGACGTAGGGGCTCATCGCGAACGTCACGACGACGACGGCATAGGTCAGCGCCGTGGCCTTCAGGGCGGTCAGGTTAACGCCCGACGCGGCCGGAAGAGTCGCCGGGAATCGAGCGTCCGGCACGGTGCCGCTACTCAGGTTGCTGGCATTGAGCGTAGTCAAGGCTGAAGCGTTGAGGGCTGGCAA